>Ga0209382_10000938_pt1 | contig 47283 bp, 43 predicted proteins | sample SoiMetdeltSBSDD5_FD_187599 | JGI IMG/M metagenome (GOLD analysis project Ga0209382, IMG submission 187599) | Bulk soil microbial communities from a Populus tree surrounding site in Tennessee, USA - Soil MetaG P. deltoides SBSDD5 (SPAdes) (version 2) | ecosystem: Environmental > Terrestrial >...
TGCTCAGACAGGATCGCTCCTCCAAGGGCAGCGTGCCTACCAAACGCTTCCGCGCCGCCCTCAATGACCGCTATCTCCGCTCACTCCTCACTGGATTGAGCACCTGAGCGGTAATGCGATGGCCCTGCAGGCCAGACGCAGGCCGTAGGTTGAAGTCCACGGCGCCCTGACTCGACCGGGCGCTTGTCAGTGCAGATGCAGTCACAGTACAGTTGCAGTCGATCTCGGAGGCCCGCATCGTGAGTCATCACCCGCTCGCCCAGATGGTCGCCGCCGGCACCCGGCTGACGGCCCAGCGCCAGCTCATCTGGGACCTGCTCCACCAGACCGAGGAGCATCTGACGGCCGAGCAGATCAGGGCGCGCCTGGCCGGCCGCCTGCCGGGCCTGAACCTGCCGACGGTGTATCGTACCCTGGTGTTCTTGCGGCACGCTGGCCTGGTCCAGGAGCTGCACCTCGGCGAGGGGCCGGTCCGGTACGAGGCCCCGGAGGTTGACGAGCGCCATCCCCACCTCGTCTGCCGTGGGTGCGGCCAGATCGAGCACCTGGAGGCGCGCTCGCTGGCGGCAGCGCTGGAGGAGGCGGCCGGCGCTCGCGGCTACGCCGACCAGGAGATCGAAGTCGTCGTCTACGCGACCTGTGCCAGGTGTTCCGAAGTTCGGGCGCTCGCGGTGGGCAACGAATGACGGACGTGGTCGAGCAGCGGCGCTGGCTCGAATTTTGAGCGTTCGCGCCGGCCGGCGGTCAGCCGGTCCGAGGCGATCGGCTCTGGCCGTCCTCCGTCGCCCGCGACACCTGGCTCGGACGGTTCCGGGCCGGCCGGATGGCGCGCCGGCTGGCGTCAGATCTCCGGCGCGAGCTGCCGGGCCTGCTGGTGGACGACGATCCCGAAGTCGTGGACGGCGTCTGGACGCTCCGCGTGGTCCTGCCGTCCGGTATCGTCGCCGAGGAGTTCGTGGCCGCCACCATCGCCGAGAACGTGCCCTGGGGGCTGGACGGCGAGGCGGGCAGGGTGCGGGTGCCGTTCGGGCTGGGCTACGACGCCGAGGAGCAGGAGCAGCTCGCGCTGGTGGCGGCGAAGGTCGTCCACTACCTGCGGCAGACCGGCTGACCGAGGGCGCGCCAGAGCAGCACCGCGCTGGTACCCAGGCCGAAGATCAATAGCGCGGCCCCGAGCGGCGTCGCCGGCTCCCAGATGTTTCGAATGTGGTCCAGCCCGTACCGTGAGCCCAGAATCGCGTTGACGTCGCGGGTCCAGGCCGAGCCGAACGCCCACCAGAGCCAGAGCCCGAGATAGCAGGCCAGCTCGGCCATGACCAGCCCGAAGAACGTCCACCGAGCGATCGGGCCCAGCCGGAGCGCCTCCCGAGCGACGTACGCCAGGGCCAGCACGACGATCGGCGTCATGCTGTCGGCCGCGTCGCCGGTGTCGTGCCAGTTCGGCTGGAGCATCACCTGGCCGAAGAATCCGCCGAGCACGACGAGCGCGAGCCAGGGCGGCCGGCGACGGAGGGGATAGGGGCGAGAGGCGAGGGCCGAGCGCACCAGTAGCCAGCAGCCGCTGAGCCCGAGCGCGCCAGTCAGCAGCGCCAGCTGGATCCTCAGGAGCTGATCGACGTTCGGGAGAGAGCCGCGCCAGAGCGCTCCGAGGGCCGGCAGCGGCATCAGCGTCCCAGCCGCGGCCACGCCTCCCTTGAGCAGCCAGTCGCCAAACGTCTCCGAGACGTCCTTCCCGAACGAGGCCGGGTTCGCGTCCAGGACGGCCTGTAGCCCGTACGTCGCCAGGACCCAGACCTGCCACGGACCGAACGCCAGAAGTCCCGCCAGCCCGCCGAGCGCCCAGGTCGTCACACTCCACCCCACGGGCCTTCGAAACAGCGGGCGCGGCCGACGCCAGGCCAGCCAGACCAGCGTCGGCAGCACGTAGAAGATCGTCGTCTGGTGCGCCAGGTACCCGAGGCCGGCGCACAACGCCGCGAGCACGAACGTCTGGCGAGCGCGCGGCGGGCGGCGGGCCAGGGCGGCCGATCGGATCAGCAGCAGGAACAGCAGCACCAGCCCGGCCGCCACCATCTTGGACCACGGGTAGGCGCCGTTCTGGAGCAAGAACGGACTCAGCCCGATCAGCGGCGCCATGATCCGCGCGGCGCCGGTCCCGCCAACCGCCCGAGCCCACAATACTCCCGCTGCCGCGACCGAAAGCGATAGCAACGGCGTGACGAGCTGGAACGGCCAGAACTGGACCGGGTCCAGCGCCCCGACGAGCAGTCCGCCCTCCAGGTTGAACAGCGGCGTCCGCGAGATGATCCCGAAATCGCCGACCCGGTTGGTGAACGTCCGCAACTCCGGCAGCGGCTGCCTCAGGTAGAACAGCACGAGGAACCAGTGCGCGACCCAGTCGCCGATGCGCAACGCTCCCGCCGAGAGCGGCGTCAGCAGCATCGTCCCGAGCGTCCCGGCCCCGAACAGCACCGTTGCCAGGACCACCGGGCGGACGTCACCGCACCGCCTCCTCGCGGCGCGCCAGCCGGTGACGGCCAGCACCGCACACAGCGCCGCCGGCAGCAGCGGCCCCGGCCGCCCGGCCAGCAGCCCGACGAACGCCGCCAGCCCGAGCAGCGCCGGGAACAGCGCCAGCGTCAGGGCGAACCGCTCCGCACGGTCCAGCTCGAAGCGGGATAGCAGGCGATTCGTTCCCCAGGCGCCGATCGCCCCAAACGCGATAGCCGCCACCAGGACGAGCGTCGTCGTCACCGCTCGGCGTCAGCGCGGCGCCGGGACGAGCCCGCGCTCGACGAGGAACCGTTCCAGCTCGCGCGCGGCCAGCGCGTGCGCATCGCGGTTCCAGTGCTGGTCCGTCTCGAAGTAGAAGCGGCGCGAGCTCCCGCCTGACTCGTGCTGAAGTGTCGGCAGCACATCGAGCAGCGGCAGGCGATGGCGCTCTGCGATGGCGGCAAGCTGGTCGTTTGGAGCGGTCAGCGTCGAGCGACCGCTGGCGACGCGGTGGTCGCCGACCAGCTCGCGCCACTCGCTCTCGCTGACCTGCGGGCTGTCCGGGATCACGAACACCGCGAGCGGCACCCCCAGCGCGTCGGTGCGCGCCTTCAGCCGCCCGAAGAGCTGGCTCGTGATCTCCCAACCCTCTCTGAACTCGCGGGATGGCTCGGCGTCGTACAGGGCGCGCGTGGGGGCGTCCATCGGTGCAGCGGCCCAGAGTGGGGTGTTCGCCTGCCCGTCCCCGAACCGGTTCAGGACGCCGGTCTCGATCACGTTCCAAAGCCGGCAGCAGCTTCGCAGGGCTGGTAGCAGCCCCGTGGCAGGCGGGGGCGCCGGGGGCGGGTCGCGCTTGACCACCACGCCGTCCCTGCCCAGCCCGAAGTACGGCTTGACGGCCAGATCCATGTCGTCGCCCAGGAGCTGGAGCTTGTAGTAGTTGTCGTGCAGGTCGTTGCCGATGAAGAAGCCGACCAGCACCAGGTCCGGCTCGAAGCGGTACCCCTCGTGCTCCAGGTACAGCCCCTCGATGCCGGTGCTCCACCCCGCGACGCCCGCGTTGATCACGTCGACGTTCAGGTCCGGCCTGAGCGCGCGCAGCCGAGCTTCGAGGACGGCCGCCGTCGTCTCGCGCTGCTCCACCTGGACGCCCTCCATGAACGAGTCGCCCAGGAGCAGGATCCGGAACGTGCCGGGCGGTTTGGCGTAGCTCTCACGCGGGTCTCTCAGGCCGAGCTGGTTGAAGCGGACCCGCGCAACGTATTCGGTGGACTGCTGCCACCCCTCGTAGCCGCGCACGTGGAAGAACCCGTACAGCGGGTGGCGTTCCAGGTAGGCGCCGCTGGTGTAGTTGCCCGGCAGGATCGGGCCGAAGAGGCGCAAGCTGACTTCGAGCGTGCCCAACACCAGCAGGACCGTCATCAGGACGATCGCCAGGCGGCCGATCCAGACGACCCGGCGCGACGACGCTGTACGCCCTCGACCGACAGCCGCGGCCCGCCGATCGAAGCCTGCCCGGGGCGTGGTGATACTGCTCACGCGGTGAGTGTAGGGCAGCGCGCGCTAGCTAAGCTTGCCTAGGGCCTCGCGGACCCGCCTCGCGAACGACCCGTCCTGAAGCAGATGGTACAGGTTGTCGCCGGGGCAGGTCGTCGGGGCGTGGTCACGGTGACCGGTCACCGTCGCAGACGGCATGGTGAACTTCTTGATCAGCCAGGCCGCCGTCTCCGCCGAGCTCTTGAGCTGGGCCTCGTTCGGCTCCTGGATGCTGAAATCGCCCAGGAACGAGATCAGCACCAGCCCGGTCGGGTCGTAGTAGACGGACGGGTTCCCGCGCACCGTTGGCGGGCGGCCGGCCCAGATCACGCCGTCCAGGTCCACCAGGTAGTGGTAGGCGATGTCCTCCCACTCGCGCTGCGGACCGGTGTGAAAATGCTGGATGTTCTTGAGGTACTGCTCCGGACCGGGGCTACCATGCCAGATGGCGCCGGTGTGGTGGAGCGAGACGGCCTTCGGCGTCTGCGGCACGTACGCCTGGACCGGCCCGGAGGCTCCCCACGCCTCGCGTGAGCGCACGTTGGGCGGCAGGATCATGTCGGCCGGGCCGGCGGCTGCCGCCGAGACCGGCACCGATCCTGGCGCCGAGAGGTTCATCGTGGACGGTGCGAACGTCCCGAGCCAGGCCGGCTTCGGCGCGAAGATCGGCGGCTGCGATGGGGCACTCGGCGGCTGCTGGTCATTCTGCTCGGCGGCGCTGGCACGGCCGGACAACCCGCTCAACCCGGCCCCGCTCACGAGGGCGGCAGCCGAGGAGATCAGCAAACGACGACGCGTACGGTTGATGACGGCGGCCTCCGGGAGGATCGGGCCCGGCCGGCGTGGGCCGGGCGCCGCGCGATGATACCTAAGGTAGGACGGCTCGCGGTAGTGGCGGTTTCACACAGAACGTGCGGAGATCGTGACGTAACCGTAGCGAGAACGGCCGCGCAGCACGATCTGGGGACGCCCCGTATCAGGCGCGAGCCGACCGCCGGCTATCTGTTTGCAACGTCCGATCTGACCGCTTCCGCGCACTCACTCGACGATCTCGCTGGCCTGGGCGACCACCTGCTGGGGGATCGTCAGGCCGAGCGTCTGGGCCGCCTTGCGGTTGATCACCAGCTCGAGATGGTCCCGCTGCTCGACAGGGCACGTGATAGCAGTGGCTCGATGGTGGAGCGCCGTGGCTCATGGAATGAGTGCCTCACCGCGCTCCTGGAGCAGAAGGGTATACGCCTGCTTCATCGGCTCTGGTAGATATGATCGCTGGACAAGCTGTTTTGCGCGATCTGCAAGGTGCCTGGGATGAGCCAGAATACGGTCTGCCGCCCGAATCGGAATGTCACAGTAGCGAGCGAACGCGATCCAGGAGGCTCGTGAGAAGCGGCGGTCACGTCCACCCATCGGGAGCGCCATCGGGTCGTCGTCGATGACCAGCCGCGTGCAGAGCAGATCGTACGCTGGCGAGAGGCGGTACAGGCGATCGGGGCTCCCGGCGGGAGGACTCAGGAGCGCGAGGTTCTTGAGGTGCAGATCGCCATTGCCGGCCCACCAGCTAAACACCCATTGGCGGTACAGCTTCAACAGGTCAACACCGGGTTGACCTGAATAGTGCCGAATGAGACGAGCGCACAGCTCAGCCGACCCCGTGTACTTCTCTTTGGGAGACTTGACGGCAAGCTGGCAAAAGTCTTCCTGTCTGAGCTTTCGTCCTCCCTTGGAGCGGTCGAACCGAGCCACGATGTAGGCCAGCGAGCGATCGTCGAGCGTTACGAGGCCGCAGGGCGGGATCTCCAGCCCGAAGAGCGCGCCGAGCTGCATGGTCAGATGCTCGTTCTCAGGCAGGGATGGATACGTTCCGGTCTGTGGCTTCAGGATGTACTCGCCACCGATCTCGGGGACGCGCAGGCGTGCTCGATCCTGGGTGAAGCCGAGAGAGATCTTTCGTTCCGTTCCCGAGATCGACGTGTGCTCCACCATCACCCCGGCGAGCGTGTGCAGCTTCGCCTGCTCGACCTCGATGATGGGCACTCGTGCGCTGCCGAATAGGCGCTGAGCGCAACGGCGATGGTATGCGTCGCCGGTTCGAACAGGATCGAGGCAGACTTTGCAGACCGGGGTGGTCATGCGTCATCGGTCGCCGGATAGATCTCGACTGCTCCGATGCAATCCGCACACACGGCGAGCAGCAATCTGAACGCATCGTCTTTCGAGATCTTGAGCTTGCTGGTGGCGATCTCCAGCAGCCAGCCTTCAGGCAGAAGGTTCTCGAAGAACGGATGGAGCGAGCGTGAGTCATATGGATCGACGCGCAGTGGTAGCGTGAGCGACACCGGCTCGGCGTCTGGTCGGGAAAGCCACGCGGCATCGTAGGTGAAGCGCGTGCCGATTTCGACCTCCTGGATCGTGCCGACACGTTCTCCGTCCAGGCGGACGATCCCCATGCGGCGCGTCACAGACTATCGTCCTCGTCCTTAAGGTTTCTTGGAAGATCCACGACGCCAAGCTGCTTCCCAAACGGCTTGAGGACGGCGTTGACGCTCGCCATCCGCGCGGTCGGCTTGTCGCGCTCCAGCTCCTTGAGGAAGCGCAACCCGACGCCAGCGAGCTCGGCGAGCTCCTGCTGCGTCATGTGGTTAGCCTTGCGGCGTCGCCGGACGAAGGCACCCACCGATTGATCCCGATCGGGGCTGATCTCTGGCTGCATGCCTGATTGTAGCGGGCCAGATCTCGTGCATGGCGACATTTCGCCCCGATCGGGACCCTTTCGCTCCTCACAGGCATCCCGGAAGAGGCGGCGGCCACCGGGATCCAAGGAATGGGCCCGATCGGGCCCATTCCTTGGAACGAGCACAGTGCGTGCGACGCGCGCGATCTCTACGTGATGATGCGCCCAGATCCTGACTGAGACCTGAGCGCATTGCCGGGGAAGGTGACGACGCGGTGGCTCTACGCTAGCGGCGGTGGGCGACCAGGCGGGCTGACTCGTCCTTGCTCTGGCGCGCGAGCTGCTCCAGCTTCGCGCGGGAGGCCGGGGTCGGGTCGTAGGCGCCCGACTCAATCATCTTGATGATGACGTCGACGGCCGCCGGAATCTCGATCATCGCCGTGTTCATCACCATGCTGTGGTGGACCGGGTCCAGCCAGTCCACCTGGAACAGGTAGCGATGGTAGTTCGCGCGGTCACGATCGGCGCGCCGCACGATCTCCTCAGCCTGCTCACGCGTCATCGGGCCGGGCCGGCCGCCAGCGCCGCGCTCCATGATCCGGGCGACACGCGTGGGGACCGGCGCGATGAAGAGCGTCCGCAGCGCATGATCGACGTCCCGCAGGAGCGTGCCGGCGCCACGACCGAGGAACACCACGTTGTCACGCAGGGCGACGTCGAACACCACGGTTCGCAGCAAGATGTTGTAGCGGCGTCGCTCCTGGTCCAGTCGTTCGAGCAGGCCCGGCTGCCGTTCGAGCAGCTCGGGCGCGGCTTCGTTGATCCCGCCGTACGCCTCTGCCTCTTCCAGCAGCGCCTTCTTGTCTAACAAGCGGTAGCCGAGTCTGGTCGCCAGGTCACGGGCAACGTCGCCCCCCCAGGTCCCTTCCTCGCGGGAGACCGACACGATCGCCATGATCTCCTCCTTCGTCCCAGGAAGCGCGGCATCGGTGGCACGCTCGCCTGGACGGCCGTCCGCACCGTGACGGCGGTGGCTGATTGTACCACCGGACGAGTAGGCAGAGGGCAGTTATCAGTAAGCAGTGGTTCGTTTCTGCCTACTGCCCTCTGCCTACTGCCTACTGCTTGCTCAGAGCACGTCTTCGCTCTCGACCTGGCGCACGCGGTGGCGTCGGCGCTGATCGCGGACCGCCTGGCGGATCAGCTCTTTCACCTGCTCGGGCTCCTCGACGTCGTGCAGCACGATCGTGGGCGCCGTCGCGTCCGTCCCCACCACCGTGACGGTGCCGATCCCCAGCGCCCGCTGCGCCAGGCTCTGCTCGAACGAGACGTCACGGACGCGGGTCAACTCGACCTCCTCGGTAGAACGGTTCAGCAGGCCGCGCACCACCCGCAGCCGCTCGGACGAGAGCACCCAGCGGATCGCATGCGTCTCGATCGGGTTGAGCAGGCCGTGCGGCGCCCCTTCCCAGAGCATCGTCTCCTCGGCGGGCTCGGCCGGGGCGGGAGCGGGTGCCGGCGCGGGCGCGGCGGGCGCGGGTGCCACGGCATCGGGTGCCAGGGCTCGTCCGCACTTCGCGCAGAACCGATCGTCGGCGGCATGCTGATCGCCGCAGCCTGGACAGTACGGCATGGCCCTGGGCCCTCCACGAGCAGGCGAGATGGGAAACGCGGGCAGCGTCCACGCGAGCGAGAAGCGTCTACGTGGGAACAGGGAGATTCTAACGCCGCCGCTCGCCTATCCTTTCGTTCAATCCCCTGGACGTCTTCTGTAAGACTGGGCAGCCTGGGCTGAATCGCCGTACTATCCACACGCTGCGTCCGGACTGACTACAGACGAAGGATTTTCGATGCGCTCCACCACACGACTCCTGGTACTGATTATGCTCGCCTTCGTCGTCGGCGGCAGTAGCATCCTTCCAGGCGTTGACCAGGCCAGCGCGCAGCAAGACAGCCGCTACTTCTCGGAGACCGGCTTCCGTATCGACAACGATCGGATCTGGGACTACTTCAGCAAGCGCAATGGCAAGCGCAACTTCGGGCTGCCAACCTCGCGGACGTTCCAGTTCATGGGAGCGCCCACCCAGTTCTTCCAGCGGCACGTTCTCCAGGTCCAGGGCAACAGCGTCAAGACGTTGAACCTGCTGGAGGAGGGCCTGCTGCCGTACACCACGATCAGCGGCTCGACCTTCCCCTCCGTGGACGAGAGCGTCGTCAGCGCGGCCCCGAAGGCCGGCAGCGCCACCTACACCGAGGACGTCGCCACCTACCTTGACAAGTACGCGCCGAACACCTGGGAGGGCGAGCCGGTCAAGTTCGGCGAGACGTTCTCCAACTCGGTGACGCTGGCCGACGCGTTCCCGGACGGCGGCGGCAGCGCCGGCCTGCTGATGCTCCTCAACCTGGAGATCTGGGGCCTGCCGACCTCGAAGCCGGCCCGAGATCCTGGCAATAACAACTTCGTCTTCCTGCGGTTCCAGCGTGGCGTCATGCACTACGACGGAAGCTGCAAGTGTACCCAGGCCCTGCTCCTGGCCGACGCGCTCAAGGCGGTCATCACCAACCAGAACCTGCCGGCCGATCTCGGCGCCCAGGCGGCCGACAGCCCACTGTTCGGCCAGTACGATCCAGAGATCCATAACGGCCCGCTCCACGCCGGGCTGCCGGGCGGGATCGAGCTGGCAAACGCGTTCCGCCCCTCGCTCGACAACGCGGCGGCCGGAACGCCGCCCGCGCTGGCCCAGGGATCGAGCGCGCCGTCAAAGCCGACCAGCCAGAGTCAAGCAGAGGGTAAGCCCGAGAGCAAACCGGAGAGTCAGCCATCGCCCAAACCTTCGCAGCCGGCCGGTCCGCCAAAGGGCGATCCGAAGCAGTACCTGGCGAAGGAGTCCGAGGCCGGGAAGGGCGCGAACGAGGAGTCGAAAGAATCAAAGACCGGCTCTGACAATCAGAAGGTCTGGGCATCGAACCGGATCGAGCGCAGCCGGAGCTGGGCGAACTACAACAGCGGTCCGGTCGCCATCGCATCCAAGGCGATCATCGCTCACGACGTCGAGTCGGCGAAGAAGATCTACGACGAAGAGGTCAAGCTCAACGAGCGGATGCCCGAGGCGAAGGACAAGGTCGGCCAGAAGTTCGAGTTCAACATGGAAGGCGACCAGGACGTCGGCGAGCAGGCGAAGGGGCTCTCGGCTTGCCTCGACTCCCAGTGCGAGGTCGAGAACGACGACGACAACCTGATCCACCGCCGGATGGTCTTCCAGGTCGGGCACTTCGTCGGCGTGGTCTACACGTTCGGCATGTCCGTGCCTGAGGGGAACACCCAGGCGTACGCGCGCCTGTTCGCCCAGAGCATGGTGCAGCGAATGCGCAGCGCGCTCTAAGCGAAGGAGACAGGAGACAGGAGACAGGAGGAGCCCCGCCGGAGAACCGGCGGGGCTCCTTCATCGGTTACGCCAGGAGAGATGAACAGGAGATCGGGAGCTGGAATGCTACCCTCTCCTGTCTCCTGTCTCCTGTCTCCTGGCTACTTCACGTCCACGGTAGCGCCAGCCTCGCGGAGCTTCGCCGCGGCCGCCTCGGCCTCCTCCTTCGGCACGCCCTCCTTCACCGCCTTCGGGGCCGCCTCAACCAGATCCTTGGCCTCCTTCAGGCCGAGGCTGGTCAGCTCGCGGACCGCCTTGATGACGTTGATCTTGTTCGCGCCGAAGTTGGTCAGGACCACGTTGAACTCGGTCTGCTCCTCGGCGGGCGCAGCGGCGGCAGCACCGCCATCGGCGACGGCGCCAGCCGCGGCCGGGGCCATCGCCACGGCGGCGGTCACGCCCCACCGGTCCTCGAGCGCCTTCTTCAGCTCAACCAGGTCCAGCACCGACATCTTCTCGATCGATGCAATCAACTCGTCGTTCGCCACTCCTGTACCCTCCTGAGTCGCCCCGGACTCTTCTAGCTGCTGGCGGCGTGCCTCGAGCACACCAATCAGGTTCTGCAACGGCGCCGAGACCACCATCAGGAATGAGGTCAACGGCGCGACCACGGCCCCGAGCGTCTGGCCCAGGACGACTTCGCGCGACGGCAGGTCCGCGATCCGGCCGATCTCGTCAGCCGTGACCCGGCGATCCCCGAGGATGCCGCCCTTGATGACCAGCGGGCTGGTCCGTGCCGCCCGCAGGTACTCCTGGAACGACTTCGCCAGCGCAGCCGGGTCTTCGTATCCGAATGCGATCGCGGACGGCCCGATCAGGTCGTCCACGAGGCCGGCCAGGCCGGCCTGCTTCGCGGCGAACCGGGTCAGCGTGTTCTTCGCGACCTGATACTCCGCGCCGGCCTGGCGCAGCCGGCCACGCAGCACCGACATCTCGGTGACGCTCAGACCACGATAGTCGGTGACGACGACGAGCTGACTGCGGCTGAGCTTGTCGGCCAGATCGTTGACCGTCTGCTCCTTCTGCGCCCGTACTTCAGCTTTCGGCACTCGGTCTCCTCCTTTCTCTGTCTCGGGCGGACGCTCTCCAGGAGCGGCACCCGGCAGCTATCACCACGTCTCACAGGCTGGCTCGCCCAGTCCGTCTGACCCCAACCACCAGAAAGCCCCGGTCACGTTCTGGCCGGGGCGACGGGACGAGCCACGTGACACGCCGGGAAGCGTCCAGACGTGGCAAAGGATCGATCCGAGCAGCCTCGGCGGGCGATGATTGAGCGTCTCAGGGGACGCACCCGCTGTCTTCAGCAGCGATGTTCAGTTGTCGCGTAGCGAGAAGTCTACGGAAGCCGGGGTGTGATCGGCAACCGAACGCCCTCACCCCAGCCCTCATCACCCCTACCATGGGGCCCCTACCCCACGGCCCAGAGGGAGAGGGAGCCCTTACGCAGCCGCCAGCGCCAGCGTCGGCTGGATCTCCAGCTTGATCCCAGGCCCCATCGTCGTGGTCACCGTGATCGAGCGGATGTACTGGCCCTTCGCCGCCGCCGGCTTCGCCCGGACCACCGCGTCCACGGCTGCTCCGAGGTTCTGGAGCAGCTTGTCGACCTCGAACGAGACCCGCCCGATCGGCATGTGGATCACGGCCGTCTTGTCCACCCGGAAGTCGATTCGGCCGCCCTTGACCTCGCGGATCACCCGCCCGACGTCCGGTGTGACCGTCCCCGTGCGCGGGTTCGGCATCAGGCCGCGCGGACCGAGCACCCGGCCCAGCCGGCCGACCAGGCCCATCATGTCAGGCGTCGCGACCGCCACGTCGAACTCGAGCCAGCCGCCCTGGATCCGCTGGACCAGATCCTCGCCACCGGCGACGTCCGCGCCAGCCTCTTCGGCCTCGCGAGCTTTGTCGCCCTGGGCGAACGCGACCACCCGGCGCGTCTTGCCGGTGCCAGCCGGCAGCGTCACGGATGAGCGGATCACCTGGTCCGCATGGCGCGGATCGACACCGGTCCGGATGTGAACCTCGACGGTCTCGTCGAACTTGACGTACGTGAGCTCCTTGAGCAGTTCGAGCGCCTCCTGGGGCTGATACAGCCGCTCGCGATCGATCTTCTGGAGCGCGTCTTTCAGCTTCTTGCCTGCCATGATGCCTCCTGTGGTGCTGACGCCCGGTTCACGGGCTCCCACATCTACGCCTCGACGGCGACGCCCATGCTGCGGGCGGTGCCCTCGATGATCCGCTCGGCGCCCTCGACGCTCGTGGCGTTCAGGTCCTTCATCTTCAGCTCGGCGATCTCGCGCAGCTTGACGCGGCTGATTGTGCCGACGGAGGACTTGCCGGCCGTGCCGGAGCCCTTGTCCACGTTGAGCGCCTTCTTGATGAGGTCCGACGCCGGCGGGGTCTTGAGGATGAACGTGAACGAGCGATCCTCGAAGATCGTGATCTCGACCGGGATCACCAGGCCGGCCTGGGCGGCCGTCCGCTCGTTGTACTCCTTGACGAACCCCATGATGTTGACGCCGTGCTGGCCGAGGGCCGGGCCAACGGGCGGTGCCGGCGTCGCCTTGCCGGCCTGAATCTGTAGCTTGACGATTGCGCGGACCTTCTTGGCCATAGCTCCTCTTTCGAGAAGTCAGAAGGGACAGCCGGTCGGGGAGTGCATGTCCCGCCTACCTCGACCGTGGGTTGAAACCCACGTCTACCATAGTGCCGTCGCTACGCGACTCCGGTAACTGATGACTCCGGTGCGTCCCGTAGGGACGCTGCGATGGTAGGCAGGGGTTTCAACCCCTGACGAGGTAACGTCGGTTGCAACCCACGGCCCGCGTGGTCCGAACGTGCTCCTGACTCCTGACTCCTACTTCCTTCGTTCCTCAGGACAAGCCTGACTCCTACGTGATGCGCGAGACCTGGAGGAAGTCGAGCTCGACCGGCGTCTCGCGGCCGAAGAACGACACCAGCACGCGGACCTTGCCACGCTCGGCATTGATCGTGTCCACCACGCCGATGAAGTCGGTGAACGGGCCGTCCACCACCTTGACGCGCTCGCCAGGCGAGAAGCTGACCTTGACCTTCGGCGCCTCCATCTTCATCTGCTTCAGGATGCGCTTCACGTCCGCGTCGTCCAGCGGGGCCGGCTTGGTCCCGTGGCCGACGAACCCGGTCACGCCCGGCGTGTTCCGGACGACGTACCACGAGTCGTCCGTCATCGCCATCTCGACGAGCACGTAGCCCGGGAAGACCTTCTTCTGCACCGTGCGGCGCTGGCCGTCCTTGATCTCGATCTCCTCCTCGGTGGGGATGACCACCTGGAAGATCTTGTCCTGAACGCCCATCGACTCGATGCGGTGCTCGAGGTTGGTCTTGACCTTGTTCTCATAGCCGGAGTAGGTGTGGATGACGTACCACTGCTGGTCGTCGGCAGCCCCACTCTCAGCTTCGCCGTCTACGGCGGCCACGCTCACGGCATCGTCCTGCTCGTCAGTGACCGCGCTTCGGCTCTCTCGCGCCATGTTGTAGATCCTCCGCCCAGAAAGGCTACTCCCCGGCCTGCCCGGGTGACGCTGCTTCTCGCTCAGTACCCGGCCGCGCCCAGCCCCGAGAGCAGCAGGCGGAACAGCTCCTGGAACCCGAAGTCGACCGCGCCGAGGAACAGGCCGAGCGCGGCCGAGAGCGCCACGATCACGGCCGTCATGTTGGCCGCCTGGCGCGGGGTCGGCCAGCTGACCTTCTTGATCTCGCTCTTCAGATCGCGGAACAGGCTCACCAGGCCTTGCCCGCGCCCGCCAAGTGGTAGCGTGCGCGCGCCAACCGGAGCGGCCGTTCGCACGGGACGTCCTTTCGCCGGCCGGCGAGCTGGGGACGTATTGGGTGTGGGTACTCTGGTCCGCGGCATGAGGTGGCCTTTGCCCGTGAATCTTTGCTGATGACACTCCGAACGCTGACGATGCCGCCGGCGCGTCAACGCGATGGCCAGGGATCGGCGGAAGTCGACGCGACGGCAGCGGCGCGACGCCGGGCGCTCGGAGAGGCGCCGCGAGGGGCAGACCTGAACACCGCCACGGCGGCGGCTGCCTGCTGCAACTATACTGAACGACTCTCCTAGAACACAAGCGTTGGAGCGCGGGAGCGAGGGAGCGCAGATGACCGGACAGGATGCTGGAGCGCGCGTCGTCGATCTGGCCGAGCTACGATCCTGCATGGAGCGCGCGCTGGAAGCGGACGGGATGTCAGCCGCCCACGCGGCCGAGACGGCGGACGTGCTGCTGGACGCCGAGCTCCGGGGGTACGACGATCACGGCGTCTGGTTCATGGGCGAGGTCCACAAGTGGCTGAAGTCCGGCGCCTTGAACCCGGCCCCGAACATCACGGTGGTCCGCGAGACCGACTCCTCGCTGCTGCTGGACGGCGACGGCGGCTGCGGCGTCGCGGCCTCATACCAGGCGATGCGCTGGTGCGTCCAGCGGGCGGCTGAACGCGGCATCGCGACGGCCGGCATCCAGCGCTCCGGGCACTTCATCGCCGCCGCGCCGTTCCCGACCTGGGCCGCGAAGCAGGGGATGATCGCGATGGCCGCCGCCAACGTGGTCCCGCTGATGCCGGCCCCTGGGGGCCGCTCGAAGTCACTCGGCACCAACCCGTTCTGCTTCGCGGCGCCGACCGGACTGGAGCACCCGCTCGTCTTCGACATGGCGACCAGCGCCATAGCAGGATTCAAGGTCCGGATCATGGCCCAACAGGGACAGTCGGTGGAGGAGGGGCTGGTCTACAACGCCGAGGGGAAGCCCACGACGGACCCCGGTGACCTGGACCGGGGAGGATCGCTGGCGCCGGTCGGCGGCTACAAGGGGTTCGGACTGGCGCTGATGGTGGACGTGCTGGCGGGGGTGCTGACGGGTGCCCAGTTCGGCCAGAACGCCGGGGTGGTGAACGGCAAAGAAGGCCACTTCTTCCTGGCCTTGAACCCGGAGATCTTCCTGCCGCGTGAGGAGTTCACGCGCCGCATGGACGAACTGCTCACCTGGGTGAAGTCTGGCGAGCGGATCGAGGGTGTCAGCGAGATCGTCTACCCCGGCGAGCGGGGCCAGCGGCGGGCGGCCGAGATCACGGCCTCTGGGCAGGTGCCGCTCAACGCCGTCGCCTGGCAGACCCTCTCCGCCATCTGCGCCGAGACCGGCGTCGCCCCGCCGGCCTGATTGGCGCGATGTAGCGGCATCCCCGGAGGGGTGGAGGTGTGACTCCGGACACACGACAGAGTGCGCGATCTGGTGTACGATGCTCCTGACTGCCAGACGTACGGGCTGGCGATAGCGGCGCCTCGCCACTGCCGGGCTCACCGGACCGGCTGTACACGAACGATTGCCAGGGAGGCACCTATGCACGCCGCGTTTTCACGCGCCCTCGATTCGCCGATCCAGGCGAACGCCCTCGTCGCCATGTGCGACTGCTCACGCTACAGGCAGGCCTCGAAGGGCCGCTCCAGCGCCGAGCTCTTCGCCGACCTCAACGACTTCTACCTGCTCACCGAGGACGCCATCCAGGCGGCCGGCGGGCTCGTCGTCAAGTTCATGGGCGACGCCGGGCTCGTCGTCTTTCCGGAGGAGCTGGCCGACCAGGGCACCATGGCCCTGCTCGACCTCAAGGCGAACGTCGACCGCTGGATCCAGAACCGGGCGATCGGCAACAGCCTGCACGTCGACGTTCACTTCGGCGAGGTCACCCTCGGCAAAATGGGCCGGTCCGGCCGCCTCGACGTGATCGGCGAGACCGTCGCCATCGCGGCGACCCTCGGCTCACGAGGGTTCGGGCTCTCGCAGCAGGCGTTCCGGCAGCTCACGCCGGAGCACCGGCAACGGTTCCAGAAGTTCACGCCGCCGGTGCTGTACCTGCCGAAGTAGCAAGTTGTGAGCTGCGAGCGGTGAGGGATTCGAGGCGCTTCCCTCGCCGCTCGCCCCTCATGGCCACACCAGCAGCTTCAGCCCTCCGGCGATCTGGAGCAGCACGAGGATCCGGATCAACGCCCCGGTCGGGAGCCAGCGGCTGCCAAGCTCCGCGCCGCAGAGGCCGCCGATCAAGACCGCCGCCGACCACAGCGGGAGCGCCGCCGGGAGCGAGCCGACACTGGCAACGTTGCCCGCCAACGCCGCCGCTGAGTTAGCCAGGATCTTGCGCGAGCTGATGAGCGAAGCCGCCGACGCCAGCAGCACGATGCCGACCAGCGGGTTGTAGATCGAACGCGGCAGGGGCATCATCCCGCCGACGATGGCGAGCGGTATCGACCCGACGAGGAACGGCCAGAGGCCTCGAAAGTCGAGGAGGCCTGCACGGTACAACCAGGCTGTCGCGGCGGTTCCGACAACGACGTTCAGTAGCAGGGCGGTCGGGCGCATCACCTCGGGAGGTGTCCCGGCGAAGCCCATGACCGCCAGGTACCCGGCGCCGCCCGCCTGACCGACCGCCGAGTAGAGCACGGACACCGCGAAGGTCGCGATGCCGAGCGTCAGATCCTCGCCCACGGCCAGCCCGGTTGGTCGTCGGTCGCCACGGGACCGGCGTTCATAGCCGAGCGGCCCTCCAGCATCGCGCTGTTCCACCACCCGCCACGAGCATCGACCTCGAACGGGAGCTGATCGCCGATCTGCATCCTGACGGGCTTACGCCTACGTGTCAAGCGGCAGTCGGAAGAAGCGGGCGGCGTTGCGCCAGCAGATCGCCTCCAGGTCGGGCGCGGGCAGCCCCAGCGCGTTCAGCGTCTCGATCGGGCCATCCAGCGGTACCCAGACCGGCGGCAGATCGTTGCCGAACCAGAACGATCCGACCGGTGTACCGAGGCCGACACGAGCGCCCCGCCGGCTCACAACTCGTTGCACACGACGAGTATGAGACGATGAATACAGGACGGGATTGTGAGACGCCAACGCCGTCCAGGAAGGAGGTGAGTAGGCCAACCACGGTGATGTGTCCCACAAAGGGCCGTTTGTGACACTCTTCGACCGCTGGGAAAGCTGACTGATTAGCGTGCCAGCAGACCATGCTCCACCACCCAGGCGGTGACTTGCGACCGGTTGGAGAAGCCCAGCTTATTGAGGATGTGGCCAATGTGGGTGCCGGCGGTCCGCTCCGTGATGACCAATGCCTCGGCGATCTGACGGTTTGTCAATCCGCGAGCGACCAGCGTCGCCACCTCCAACTCACGCGCACTGAGCGGCCACCCGTGCTGCTGAGGCGGCGCATGACGCGCCGCCGATTGGGGTGCTTTCGGGGTCGGCACGCTGACAACCCGAGGAGCAGTGAGCGCGTACTCGATCGCCTGGTCGACCGACAGCGCCCGGCCGCCAGTCCAGGCTGTGGCAAAGAGCTCCTCGCCAAGGGTCTGCCGCAGACCGGTCAACTGGCGCTGCTGCTCGGTGCCGTCCCATGGTGCGGATGGCCGTCCGACGCGCTCCCGCATGGCATCGGTGGCCCCGAAGAGGCGGGCAGCGCGCTCGGCATGCCCGAGTTCCAATGCGACGACACCCAGGTAGTGTAGGGCGTAGGGGACGCGGCGCTCGCGGCTGGCGAGATCACGGCAGAGCACGAGGTTCTCCTCGAAGAGGGCCGCCGCGCGCTGGTGATCGCGCCGGGCTAGCGCGACACGCCCGAGGTTCCCGAGCGCCCAGGCTACTCCCCAAGAGTCACCCAGGGCGCGACACAGATCCAGGCTCTCCTGGAGCAGCACGGTCGCCCGCTCGTACTCGTGACGGGTGCGCAACAGCCGGCCGAGGTTGCCGAGTGCCCAGGCGACGCTGTTTCGGTCGCCGACTGCTCGCGATGCCGCCATCCCGGCCTCGAACAGGCCGATCGCTCGCTCGTACTCGCCGCGCCGCTCCATCACGCTTCCCAGGTACTGGAACGACCAGCTCACGCCCTGGCGATCGCCGCACTGCTCCAGGAGTTGGAGGCTCTCTTCGAGCAGCGTCGTCGCTCGCTCGTACTGACCACGCACCATCTCCATCCGGCCGAGACTGCCGAGCATCCAGCCGGCGATCCAGTCGATGCCGGCCGACCGCGCGAGTGCCAGGCTCTCCTCGTACAGCTCTACGGCCCGGTCCAGGTCTCCACGCGACTCGAGGGCGATGGCCGCGAGGGCGAGCGCCCTGATGCCCGGCGCCTCGCCCGGCCTGAGCAGTGCCAGGGCTTCGGTCCCGCGGGCGAGCGTCCGATCGTGATCGTGCAGCGCCACCGCCAGCATCGCGGCGCCGACGATCACCGTCGCTCGGGCCTGGCGCCCGGCCTCGTCGGCAGGCTCGGCGACGGCGAACGCTGCCTCGAGCCAGCGGATGCCTTCTGTGAGATAGCTCCGCATCCACCAGAATCGCCACAGCTCCCCGGCGAGCCGCTGGCCGACCAGCTTCGTGGACAACGGGCCATCTTCGCGGAGGCTCCAGCCCAGGGCGGCGCGCAGGTTGTCATGGTCAGCTTCGAGCCGTCGCGCGTGCGCGGCGCCTCCCGGCCCGCTCAGGATCGACGCTGCTCCTTGCGTGAGCTGCAGGCACCAGCGCAGGTGGCTCGTTCGCGTGTCCGCCTCCTCCCCGGCCTCTGACAGCTTCTCCGCTCCGTACTGGCGGAGCGTCTCCAGCAGGCGATAACGCGTCTCGCCCTGCCGGCCGTCCGTGGCATGCTGCTCTTCCGCCAGAACCAGCGAGCGATCGACCAGCTGAAACAGCAGGCCCAGCACGTCCTCGGCCTCGACAGCTTGCCCTGAGCTCGTCGAAGGGACGCCCGAGCAGACGGCCTCGGCCGCGTCGAGTGTCCAGCCACCGGCGAACAACGAGAGTCGCCGGAACAGGATGCGCTCCGACTCGGAGAGCAGCGCGTAGCTCCAATCGACTAGCGCGCGCAACGTCTGGTGGCGGGGCAGGGCGGTCCGATTGCCGCCGGTCAGCAGACGCAGGTGGTCGTCCAGCCGCGCCGCGAGCTGCTCGGGCGCCAGGCCGCGCACGCGCGCGGCGGCCAGCTCGACTGCGAGCGGCACCCCGTCCAGTTGGCGGCAGATCTGCGCCACCGCCGCCGCGTTCTGATCGGTGAGCGCGAACGCCGGGGCAGCGGCGTGGGCCCGCTCCTCGAAAAGCCGAACCGCCTCCGACTGCAACACTGACTGCATGGCATCCTCGCCCATGACGGCGTCCTGCAAGGCGGGTACGGTCAATGGTGGCACTCGCCAGAGGGTCTCGCCGGCGACCGCCAGCGGCTCGCGGCTGGTCGTCAGCAGCGTCAGGCCGGGACAGGCCCGCAGCAGCCGCTCGGCGACCGATGCGCAGGCCGCGACCAGATGCTCGCAGTTGTCCAGCAGCAGCAGCGCCAGGCGCGGGCGGAGCACGTCGATCAGCGTATTCTGCAAGTCCCGGCCCGGCTGCTCGCGGATGCCGACGCCGGTCGCGATGGCCTGCGGCACCAGGGCCGGGTCGCCGACCGCCGCCAGCTCGACCAGCCAGACGCCGTCGGGGTACGCCTGGGTCAGCTCCTCAGCCACGCGCTGCGCCAGCCGCGTCTTCCCAACTCCGCCGCTGCCCGTGAGCGTCAGGAGGCGTGTTGTCGAGAGCAGCCGCCTGACCTCGACGATCTCGCGCTCCCGCCCCACGAAGCTGGAGAGCTGACTCGGCAGGTTCGTCGTGTGCGCGTCGAGCGACCGGACCGGTGGAAACTCAGCCGGCAGCCCCGGATGCCCGATCTGGTAGACCGGCTCCGGACGAGGCAGGCCCCGGAAACGGTGCTCGCCCAGACCGTGCAGCACGACCCCGTCCGGCAGCGACTCCCGCGCCATCTCGACGGTGGCCTGCGCGGCGAGGATCTGACCCGCATGCGCTGCCTCGCGAAGCCGCGCGCAGCGATTGACCACCGGGCCGAAGTAGTCGCCGTCCCGCCACTCGGCCTCGCCAGTGCAGAGCGCCATCCGCACCTTGAGGGGCGTCGCGGTCGGCCAGGATGCGCTTTGCAGCGCCAGTTGGAGTGCGACGGCGGCGGCAACGGCCGCACTGGCCGCCTCGAAGACGGCGAAGATGCTGTCGCCCTCGCCTCGGCTCTTCACCACCGCCCCATCATGCTCACGCACGCCGTCCGCGAGCAGCGCGTCATGCTGGATGAGCGCCTGGCGCATCGTGGCCGGGTCTTGCTCCCAGAGCGCTGTGCTGCCCTCGACGTCCGTGAGCAGGAACGTGACCGTCCTGGTCCGCGGTTCCGACATCGGCTCCGTCCTCGACCCTGCTAACCCTGGGACCATGCCAGCCCTGGCGGGCGGGAGCCGGCTGGCTCCGTGACCCGCAGGATACACCCGCTATCGGGTGCGCGACTCGTCGCGGCGGTCGTCCAGTGGGCGTGCGTCTCGCCGGTCGTCAGCTCACCTGGCGCTCGCGGCCCTCCCAGTACGGTGCCCGCAGCACGCGTTTGAGGATCTTGCCGGACGGGTTGCGGGGCAGCTCGTCCACGAAGTTGACTGTGCTGGGCGCCTTGTAGTGGGCAATCCGCTCTCGGCAATAGTCGATCAACTCGCGCTCGTCGACTTCCATCCCCGGCTTGCGCACCACGATCGCCTTGACCGCCTCGCCCCAACGGTCGTCCGGGACGCCGATCACGCCGACGTCGGCGACGGCCGGATGGCTGTAGAGCACGCTCTCGACCTCGGCCGGGTAGATGTTCTCGCCGCCCGAGATGATCATGTCCTTCACCCGATCGTGGACGTAGAGGTAGCCGTCCTCGTCGAAGTAGCCGGCGTCGCCGGTGGAGAACCAGCCGTCGCGAATCGCCGCGGCCGTCGCCGCCGGCTGTCGCCAGTACCCCGCCATGAGCTGTGGCGTGCGCACGACGATCTCACCGACCTGCCAGGGCGGCAGCGAGGCCCCGTTCTCATCGATGACCTTGATCTCGGCGTTGCCGATCGGCTTGCCGCACGAGCGCATGCGCGGGCTGCCTGGATTGTGGTCATGCGGCGGCAGCATGGTGAGAGTACAGGTCACCTCGGTGAGGCCGTACAACTGGCCGAGCCCGCAGCCGAACGTCGCCATGGCCTCGCGCTGGAGGTCGAGCGGGATCGGCGAGGCGCCATACCGGATCTGCCGCAGGCTGCTGAAATCGGTCTCCTGGCAGCCCGGCGTCTGCAGCAGGAAGAGCAGCATCGCGGGGGCAAAGCAGGCGTGGGTCACCCGCTCGGCCGGGATCAGCCGCAGGATCTCGGCCGGGTCGAACTGCCGCGTGATGACGGCGTGGGCGCCTCGGTAGATGGCGATCAGTGCAGCCATGCAGCCGCCAATGTGGAATTGCGGCAAGCAGGCCAGGCTGACACCTTCGGGTGGACAGTCGTACCACTCGTGGGCAGCGGCCAGCGCTGCGGCGAAATTGGCCTGCCTCAGCTCGGCGCCTTTCGGGCGGCCGGTCGTACCGCTGGTGTAGAGCTGCAGCGCGACATCATCACCGGGCGTGTCCAGGCGGGGGTCGGCGCTGCCCTGGCGGTCGCGCCAGTCTTCGTAGTGCTCCCAGGTGGCATGCGTGCCCGAGAGGGTGATGATCTGCTTGACGGTCCGCAGCTCGGGGCGGAGCTGCTCGACGAGCGGGATGTACTCGTCACCCACGAAGAGCACCTCGGCCTCGGCGTCGTTCAGGATGTAGGCGATCTCCGGAGGCGCCAGCCGCCAGTTGACCGGCACCAGGACGTCGCGGGCCTTGGCAGCTCCGAACCACAGCTCGAAGAACAGGTCCGAGTTCTTGTCCAGGATAGCGACCCGGGCCTGCACGGTGGAGCAGGCTGCCAACAGCCCGTTCGCGACCCGGCTGGCTCGGCGGTCGAGCTGGCCGAAGGTGGTCTGACGGCTCTCGAAGGTCATGGCCACCCGTTCGGGTCGGATGGCGGCGTGGTAGCGGATCAGCTCGGACAGGTCTCGCAGCGCGTTCTGGACCATCGATGTCAGCTCCCCTTGGACTCTGAGACTGCGACCATCGTACGGACGCTGCGGTTGAGCACCATCCAGAGAATGACGTATTGGGATGACGTATTCCAGAGCCGCACGGCCAGCGCCAGCATACGTATCGGGACGGCCTGGTCCGCCGGGGTGAGGCTATCTCCGGCGAAAGGCGAGATGTGTCACAAACCCTCGTTTCTGGGACATCGGCCGCGTTGCGGCTCTCGCGGACTGCTCGGACTCTCCCCGGCTGCCCGATTCGCCAAGCATGGGGGAGAGCCAGGACGAGCGACACATGGCGACCGTTGCGACGATCAACGTCGGCTTCAGGCCCGAACACCCATGAGCGTTCTGCGCCTCACAATCCGGCCATGGCGGCGAAAGTGGTGAGCTCCCGCTCGATGTCAGGGCCAGCCGGCTGATAGACGATCTCCGTCACGCCGCTGCGCTCGCTCTCGGCCAGACGTGCGCGCCAGGCGGCAGCATCGGCTGAGACGCCGAGGGGGGCCAGGATGTCCCCGGTGATGATCCCGCGATCGAGCTCATTCAGTGTGACCAGATGGCCGTCATGGATGGCGAGGTGCCGTGTGCGCTCGGGGAGCGCCTCGGCCCTCCGTCGCCACTCCTCGCCTCGTGGGAGGGCTGTCACGTCACCCCAACCGCGCCCGTGGTATGTCGCGTGATAGAAGACCGCCGCACCATGTCCGGCGGCCTCCAGGGCGCGTTCGCTGCCGGGGTCTTCTCCCTCGTCGAGGACGGTCCCGAAGAGCAACTCAGCCACCCAGGAGAACCCGCCCTTCGGCCCGACGGTCATGAGGCCATCCCCCAGTTCGCGGGCAACCGCCATCCCCTTCGGCCCCTGTGCGGCGACCAGCAGCGGGACCTCGACCGGGCGCGCAGCCGCGAAGCCGGCGGCGTGTCCCATGCGGATGACGGCACCCTCCCACGCGACCTCTTCACCGCGCAGCAGGGCTCGGAGCGCCCGGAGATAGGCCGCAACGTCACGCCACGGCAGCGGGCGTTGGCCGAGCGCCAGTCGTCCCGTCAGTCCCGGCCCCACGCCCGCGACCACGCGATCGGGCGCGAGCGCGACGAGCGTCGCGATGGCGGCGGCGTTCGTCATGACGTGGCGCAGGGTCGGGATGAGCACGCCGGGGCCAAGGTGGATCCGGTGCGTACGCTCGGCCGCGCGCGCCAGCGTGACCCAGACGTCCGGATAGAGCACCGGAGAGTCGTAGCACCACGCCCGCCGATACCCGAGCCGCTCAGCGACGGCAATGTACTCCGGCGTGTCGAGGCTGGTGGCAAAAGCGCAGGAGATCTCCATCGATCCGTCCCCTCTTCGTACGGAGACTACGACGCGTTCCTCAAGATAGGCCGAATGACAACGATCCGGCAAACACCTTCATGGCCAATTCGCCGATGATGACGTCGAGTCGTCTATGCGACTGGCAGGCGGAAGAAGCGGGCGGCGTTGCGCCAGCGGATCGCCTCCAGGTCGGATGCTGGCAGGCCCAGCGCGTTCAGCGTCTCGATCGGGCCGTCCAGCGGCACCCAGACCGGCGGCAGGTCGTTGCCGAACAGGACGTGGTCCAGGCCGAACGTCTCGATCGCCAGCCGCAGCGCCGACGCCGACCAGAGGTTCGTGTCGCACCAGAGCTGCGCCAGGTAGCTGCTCGGCGGGCGGGTCAGGACGTCAGGACCATCCCAGCGCCACGGCCTGTATCCCCGCCAGGTCGCGTCAAGCCGCCCGGCCACGAACGGCAAGGTGCCGCCGCCGTGCGCCAGCAGCAGCCTCAGCGCCGGGTGGCGGTCGAAGGTGCCGGCGTAGATCATCCGCGCGATGCAGGTTGAAGTCTGGTGGGGCCGAGCCAGGCTGACGTTGAGGGCGAACTCGCGCGAGTCCTCAGGGGCCGGCAGGTCACGCGATGGGTGGAGAAAGAGCGGCGCATCGAGCGCCACGGCCGCCGCCAGGAACGGCTCGGCCTCCGGATCGTCCAGGTATCGCTCGCCGTCAGACGGGTTGAGCAGCACCCCGTACAGCCCGAGATCGTTCGTCAACCGCTCCAGTTCGCGGGCGCTCGCCTCGCCGCCGAACGGGTCGATGCACCCCAGCCCGAAGAACCGCCCGGGGTGCCGCCCGACCAGCTCGACCATGCCGTCGTTGAACAGCTTCGCGCGATCCACGCTCGACCAGGCCGGCAGGGCATCGCGCGAAGACTCCATGAAGAACGAATCCGAAACGACGGCGTGCGTGATCCCGACCCGGTCGTGCTCGTCCAGCATCCGCTGGAGCGCCACCGGCTCGGCCGTCACGTACGCCGGCTTGCCAGGGTCCGGGAACCGCCGCAGCGCCTGCTCCGGGATGACGTGCGCGTGGCAATCGACGAGCATGGTCAGAGCTCTTGCTCCACGCGGTCCAGTTCGGCCAGGACGGACTCCTCGACCGGGACGCCGTCGCGCTCTCTCGCCGACTGGAGCCCGTACTCGATCTCGCCGGCCACGTAGATCTTGTTCACGCCGGGCGACCTCGGCGACTCGTGGATCTGGTCGATCAGCTCGTCCATCCGCGCCTTGAACTGCTCCATCGGCATGAAGCGCGTAACGTCGATCGTCATGAAGAACTGCGCCATCCCGCCCCGGTCAGGGTCCACGCCGAGCATCCCGCCGAACCGGCCGCCCGAGAGCACCCCCGCCAGCACGTCCAGCATCAGCGCCATGCCGTACCCTTTCGGGCCGCCGAGCGGCTCCAGGGATCCAGCCCGCGCCGCCACCGGATCGGTCGTCGGGTTGCCGTCCTTGTCGCGTGCCCAGCCGAGCGGAATCGACTCCCCCTTCGACCGGGCGACGTCCAGCTTGCCGCCGGCCACCACACTCGTCGCCATGTCCAGCACCATCGGCCACACGCGGGTCGTCGGGACGGCCATCGCAAGCGGGTTGTTGCCGATGATCTTGGCCGTGCCCCCGGTCGGCGTCATGTTCATGCCGGCGTTCGTGATCGCCAGCCCGATCAGCCCCGCCTCGCGCGCCCGGATCGCGTAGTACGCCATCGCGCCGCAGTGGGTCGAGCGGCGGAGCGCCACGGCCGCGATGCCGTGCTCCTTGCCGCGCTCGATCGCCAGCTCGTTCGCTCGGAACGCCGTGAGCTGGCCCAGGCCGAAGTCGCCGTCCATCACGACCTGGCCGCCGTGGTCCTCCACCACTTCCAGTTTCGGCGTCGGATTGATCTTGCCGGCCTTCAAGGCTGTCGCGTACGTCGGCACGCGGATCACGCCGTGGGAGTGGACGCCCCGCAGGTCGGCCTCCACCAGGTGGTGTGAGACGATCCCGGCATCCTCCGCCGGGACGCCGAGCCGCTCGAAGATCCGCGAGACGCGCGTTCGCAGCTCGTCGGGACCGATCGTCTGTGTCGCCATTTCGTCCATCCTCCTCATCCGATCGATCTCGGCATGTCACGAATATAGACGATACGTTGACAGCCTACTCAGGTGTGCGGCGTGATCCGGTGCCATGATCCGCCACGCTCCGATGGACACGATGCGTCATGGTTCCTCTGCGCTCGACTACCGCTGTTCCCTCGCTCGATGCACCGAGCGCTGCCGCGCCAGGCTAGCCGACCCGTTGATGCTCGACAAGCCGGGCGTAGCTCCCGCCGCGTTCCAGCAGCTCGTCGTGGGTGCCGTGTTCGGCGATGCGGCCGTCATCCAGGACGAGGACGAGGTCGGCGTCGCGGACGGTGCTCAGTCGATGCGCGATCACGATCCGCGTTTGCGACAGACCGCCGAGGCTGGTCTCGATCGCGGCCTCGGTCGCGGTGTCCAGGTGGCTGGTGGCCTCGTCGAGCACGAGAATCCTGGGCCGTGGGAGCAGCGCGCGGGCCAGTGCCACCCGTTGGCGCTGGCCGCCCGAGAGGCCGTCGCCTTCCGACAGCATCGTCTCGTACTGCATCGGGAGGCTGACGATCTCGTCGTGGATGCAGGCGAGCCGCGCGGCCGCTTCCACCCGCTCCATCGACGCACCGGGATCGCCGAGGGTGATGTTCTCGCGGATGGTGCCGGTGAACAGGGACGGGTCCTGCGTGACGACGCCGAACTGACGGCGCAGGGATGACGAGCTCAGCTCCTCGGCCGGCGTACCGTCGTAGAAGACCTCTCCCTCGGTCGGTGGGTACAGGCCGAGGAGGATCCGGGCGAGCGTGCTCTTGCCGGAGCCTGAGCGACCGACGAGCGCGATCTTCTGCCCGGGTGCGACGCTGAACGAGACGTCGTGCAGGATCCAGGGCGCCCGTGGATCGTGACGGAAGCCGACGCCCAGCACCTCGATCCCACCCTGGAGCGAGGGAGCTGGTCGCCCGAGCCCGGCGGCCTCCTCGGTCTCGGCCTCGACGATGTCGAGCAGCCGCTCGAGGTGCGCGCTCGCGGTCTGGAGGAGCTGGAGGCTGCCGGCGAGGGTGCTCAGCGGCGCCAACGACGCCGTCGCGAGCGCGGTCAGTCCGAGCATCGCACCGACGCTGAGCGAGCCGTCCAGCACCCGCCAGGCGCCAAGCCAGAGCAGGCCCAGCGGCGCGAGCATCCGGATGCTGCCCAGCGTCGCGTCGACCAGGCCAACGGTCCGGCCGGCGCGAGCGGTGGCGTTGAGTGCGGTCACGAACCGCCGCGACCAGCGATCGACGGCTACGATCTCGGCACCGCCAGCTTTGAGAGTCTCGATCCCCTCGATCGTCTCGACGAGATACCCCCCGGCCAGGGATTGAGCAACGAGCTCCTGCTGGGACAGCCCGGCGATCCGGCGATGGGTGCCGAGCAGGAGCCCGATCTGGAGCATGGCCGTGGCGGCCAGAAAACCCCCGAGGACCGGATCGCGGAGGCAGACCAGGAGCAGGTAGACCAGGGCCAGGGGTGCGTCGAGGAGGAGCGGAAGCACGTTGGTCGCGACCGTCTCCCGGAGCACCGAGACGCTGCCGGTTCGCATGACGAGGTCTGCCGCGCCGCGTTGGGCGAAGAACCCGTAGGGCAGCGCCAGCAAGTGCCGCACGACGTCCGTCGTCAGCTCAGCATCGGCCCGGATTCGCAGCGAAACGAGCAGATGGTTGCGCAGGAGTCCGACGACGAGCTGGCCCAATACCGTGAAGCTCAGGCCCAGGCCGAGGAGACCGAGCAGCGTGTTCCCGTGGACCTGGAGTACCTCGTCCACGACGATCTCGGTCAGTATGGGCAGCGCGAGGCCGAGCATCTGCACCAGGAGCGATGCGACCACGACCTGGAGCCAGAGCCCGCGGTGGCGCAAGAGTACGGCATTCACGAGGCGCCGACGCCACGGCCGTCGCCCCGGCACGGCCCGGCGCGGGCGGAACTGAGGTCCGGGCTCGAGCAAGAGCACGACCCCGGTAAAGCCGGCGTCGAACTCCTCCGAGGTCATCCGGCGCCGACCGGCGGCCGGGTCGACGACCTCGACCGCGCTGGGAGTCCATCGCTCCACGATCAGGAAGTGGTTGAGATCCCAGTGCACGATCATGGGCGGCTGCCGGGCGAGATCGGCGGGCGCCACCGAGAAGGCGCGGGTTGTCAGGCCGTACTGACGGGCAGCGCCGATCAATGCCAGGGCGGACAGGCCATCCCGCGAGGCGCCCAGCCGGCCGCGCACCTCGCGCAAGGTGACGGCGTATCCGTGATAGCCCAGCATCATCGCCAGGCAGGCTGCGCCGCAATCCGCCAGGGTCGTCTGCAGCACCACCGGCACCCGTCTCCGCCGCGTCATCGACCCTCCCAGAACCTAGCGAAGCAGTGCGGTGATGAGCGCCGCGAGCGCGAGCAGGCCGGAGACGAGCAGGCCGGTACAGCTCCACAACAAGGCGAGGAGCCGTGGCGAGACGTCACGCAGCGATTCGTCGCGCACGCCGCCGGCCGCGTAGCGACGCAGCACGGTCTCGCGGAAGAGGGCACCCGGCCGGGCTGTCACGACGGCGACCCCACTCGAACGTCGCGACGGGGATCGCCGAGGTCGGCAGTGCGGGCAGCGCTCCCCCAGAACCACTCGACGCGGGCCGATCGCCGTCGCGGTTCGAGCCATCGATCGAACAGCCGCCGCTCGATCAACGCCGCCGTGGCTTCATCCAGAACGGCGTCCTCGACCATGATGATCCTGATAACCGCGTAGCCGTCGTCGGTCGCGAACGGCCCGAGCGTCGCGCCGGTGGGCGCCGCGAAGACCGGGCCGGCGATGTCTTCGGCGAGCTCGTCCCGCCGCGCTACGCAGAAGAGGCCGGTCGAGGGGGCGAGGCGTCCTTCCGCGAACGACCGCTCAGCCACGGCGAAGAAGTCGGCGCCGGCCCTGATCTCCCGAACGACGTCGAGCGCAGCCCCGTGTGTGGAGAAGACAAGGCGGGCGAAGCGGGCGGTCGCGAGCGACTGACGGTGCGCCTCGAAGTACGCCTGGATCTGTCCCGCCGTCTCGCGCCGGCGCAGCGCCGCCACGGCCGCCTCGACGGCGACGAGCTGTTCGAGGCCGGCGTGGGAGAGGCCACGGCGCGCCATCCACGCGCCGGTAGCCGCGGCGGTGAGCAGGCCGCGCGCGCGGCGGAAGGCATCCATCGCCTCCTGGAGCTCCTCGGCGCCGAGCGTAACCGGCATCTCTTCGAGCTCTTGACGGAGCAGGCAGGCGGTCACCAGCCGGTCGGCCAGCGGGGCCTCGTCCCACAGGAAATCGAGGCAGGCGATCGCCTGATCGATCTCCATCGGGATGCCATTCACGCGCAGCAGCAGCCGTTCGCTGGCGCGGTGTCCGCCACGGAACGACCAGGGCAGCGCGCGGTCGGGGCAGAAGGCGAGCGAGACTACATCCCCGTCGGCTCGGATGATGAGGAGGTCGTACTGGAGCGAACCATCGTACTCCTCGCGCTGCCAGACAAGGCGTAGACGAACGGCCGGGTGACGCGTACGCAAAGCGTCAAGTCGCTCGCGAGCCGCCATTGGCGCAGCATCGTCGGCGGCCAGACCGGTCAGGAAGTCGAGGGCGTCGTCCAGGAGCGACGGGGAGGTCGGCGTCATCATGCTGCGTGCTCCCTGGAGGAAGCGTGCGCGGGCACGAGATCGTGGCCGAGCAGGAGGTCGCAGAGGGCCTCGCTGATCGGCAGGCCCGTCGCCTCCTCGAGCCAGAGGTACTGACCGGTCGGGTTGATCTCGAGGAAGACGTACCGCCCGTCCGGCGTGACGATCAGGTCGATCGCGCCGTAGCACAGTCCGAGTTGCTCGACAAGACGCAGGCAGCGCGCCGCCACGGCATCCGGGAGGCGATGCACGCGGTGTGGGGTCGAGTGCAGATCGTAACTGCGCCAATCGAGTCGCGCGCGATTGCTCGCTTGCGAGTGGATCTCGACCGCGAAGACCCGGCTGCCGACCACGGTGACCCGCACCTCGAACGCCTTTGACACGTACGGCTGGACGATGACCGGGCAGAGCCGGAGGGCGTTGGCGTAGCCGAGATCCCGCGTGGATACCAGCTCGGTGAGCCTGAAGAAGCCCTCGTCCTGGTGATGGAAGCTCAGCTGCTCGATCACCTTGGTGACGATCTTGCCGTCATGGGTGCAGTAGAAGTCGAGGAGCTCGTCCGGATCGGTGGTTATCAGCGTTGGCGGTATCTCGAAGCCGACCTGGCTCGCTACGACGAGCTGCGAGAGCTTGTGTCCCGCCGACCGCACGACCTCGGCCCTGGCCGGCACCGCGCGGTATCGCAGGCTGCTCCAGAGGTCGTCGGCAAACGCCGTGCTTTCGTGCCTGACATAGGTCCGCATGATCGGGTCGACGACCTCGGGGTGTGGCGTCGGCTGGGACGGGCGACCGAACCAGACGGCGGTCAGCGTCTCCAGATCGACGGCACGATCGGCGGTGACGAGCCGACGACGGATCGTCCCGTCCGAGGCGAGGGTGGCGCTGAGCTTCGCGCTGGTCGGGAAGCCGCCTGGATCGAACACGACGACCTCGGCGCCGCGCGCGGTCAGCATGCTCCCGAGGTGTCGGGCGGGGACATCGTCGTCGCGAGTGAGCATCAGGATACGAGCGACCATCTCACACCGTCCGCGAGCGGGGGCTTTGGGCATGGGACGCGGCGGCACCGCCGCCACGCCCCGGTTTCGCGCGTCCGGCCAGATCAGCTGGCCCGAACGCGTGGCTCTAGTGGCAGCCGCCACACTTCGGGTCGGTGGGCGAGGCCGAGCGGATGAAGCCGCCGACGACGGCGGCGAGCTGGCTCTCGTCGAGCTCGGGGCCGAGCGCGGCGATGTCGCGGATCTCGGTGCGGGTGGTGGCAACGTCGGTGCGAACGTCGTCGTGCTCTGCGCGCTTCGTGAACATGTCAGGCTCTCCTGTAACTGATGGGCGGCATCGCGCCGCCACGGTTCTGGCGTCGATCGATGAACGAGAAGCTGCCGCGGCGCCGATCGCCGAGCAAGAGCTGACTGGGCCTACTCGATGTGTGTCACCTCCGGGTCCTCGCTCGGGACAGCCTTGAGCGGCCCGGGGAAGCACGCGCGCAACCATGTTGCGCAGTACTCTGTCGTCCATGACTGAGTCCGTTCGCGTGATACTGCGATCGTAGCTGCGTTTCGTACGCAAATCTGTCAGGCGGACGGCAGCGCGGCTGTTCCGAACCTGACTGGGCGCGGTAGCCGGAGCGGGCGCTCCTGGCACGGTACGTGCAACGACCTGGGTCGTCTCGATCAGGATGGTAGTTTCAAGACAGTTTTACATTGACACGCTATTCTGAGCGTGCTATCCCGGTAGCGGACGAGCCCGGGTGGGCGGTCGACCTGCTGCCCCACGGCCGGGGCAGCCGTCTTCGCGCCGACCGATCCCTGGCAGCGGCCGACCCCCTGTCGTGCCGCGTGTTGATCCGCTCTGCTGGCGCCCTGCGCATCGCTCTGCGTCGAGCGATGCCGACGCACCCGAGTACATCGACAAGTACGCGGTGAGGTGGTGGTCATGCGAGTAGCGTGCAGGCGTTTTCGTCGTCGGGAGTTCCTGAGCAGCAGCCTGGTGCTGGCCGCTGGCGTGCTGGCGGCGTGCAGCCAGCCGTCGTCCACCCCGGCACCGACGGCTGCGCCTAAGGCCGCGGACACGAAGCCCGCGGATGCGAAGCCCACCGCTGCCCCGGCTGCCGCGTCAAAGCCGGCCGAAGCTGCCAAGCCAGCCGCGCAGGCTGCCGCTCCGAAGGCGCCGGCCCCGGCCGGACCAGTCACGATTCGGTTCTTCACCGGCGAGGACGATCCCACCCAGATCAAGGTGTACGAGGAGATCTTCGCCGAGTACAAGCAGCAGCAGCCGAACGTCAGCTTCTCGCTGACGCCCTCGCCGACCGACGTCCTCCAGAAGATCACGGCATCGCTTGCGGCCAAGACGGCCCCGGAGTTCTCGGGCCTCGTCGAAGCGGAGATCATGGAGCTCGGCGTGCGCGGCTTCCTCGAGCCGGTCGACCCGATCGTCAACGAGATCGGCCGTGAGGACTTCAAGCCGAACTCGCTGTACGTGATCAAGGGCAACACCTACAACATGCCGTACGCCGGTGGCGGCTACGGCCAGGTCTGGTACCGCACTGATCTCTTCGAGAAAGAGGGCGTCCAGCCGCCAAAGACCTGGGACGAGTGGAAGGCGGCCGCCGAGAAGCTGACCAAGAACGGCGTCTACGGCTTCGCCACCGCCGGCTTCAAAGGCGGTGCGCTGAACGTCGCGATGAGCCAGCTGATCTGGAGTGCCGGCGGGACCTTCTTCGACGAGAAGCTGAACGTCGCCATCGACGGAAAGTCGAAAGAGGCGATCAAGTCGGCGCTCGAGTTCTACAAGGAGATGTCGGCGTACTCCCCGCCTGACTGGCAGAGCTACGACTGGGACGGCACGATCGACGCCTTCCTGACCAGGAAAGTGGCGATGCTGCTGTACGCCGGTCGTCCGTTGGCTCGGGCCGCCGAGAACGTGCCGGACCTGGTCCCGCAGATGAAGGCGTTCCGCCTGCCGCAGAGCCGGGCCGGCATCTGGGGCCACTACGACCATTACGACTCGTACGCCGTCTTCAAGAAGGAGTTCGGCTCGGCGAACCCGGAGATCACGCTCGACTTCCTCAAGTTCCTGAACACCGGCGAGCGGGCGATCAAGTTCCTCCACACCGTGCCAGGCCACCTGACCCCGGCCCTCTTCTCGATCGACAAGAACCCGAAGCTCTGGGATCACCCGCTGATGAAGTCGCACAAGGACTCCATCGAGCTGGTGTTCCGGCCGGGCGGCATCTACTACCTCAACGAGGCCGGCGCGAAGCCGAACGCCGAGAAGGTGATGGAGAGCGCCGGCATCTTCAACCTGTACGCCGGCCCGCCGACCGCCCGCTTCACCCAGGCCGAGATGGCCCAGCGCTTCATGCTCCAGAACCAGCCCGTCGACCAGTCAATCGAGTGGGGCGCCAGCGAGTTCAAGCGCATGTCTGACGACATGAAGAAGCGGATCAAGCCCGAGGACTTCGGGTACACCGGCTAGTCCCAAACCCCCTGGGAGCGCGGCCATCCTGGCCGCCCGGTACGAAGCGGCGAAGATCGCCGCGCTCCCAGAGGGCGGGCGCGCAGAGCGCAGCACGGAACACGGAGAGGTGGCAGCTATGGCCGATCACGCCATGCCCGGCGGCGCGCAGACGTCGGGTCTCGGGCGCACCCAGGCGGCCGGGCGCGACTGGGCAGGTCTGATCCTCGGGCACGGCCCGAACCGCGGCGACAAGGTGCTGGGTTACCTGTTCCTCCTGCCCAGCGCCGTCCTGCTCAGCATCCTCGTGCTCTACCCCTTCTCACAGGTGATCTTCCTCGGTTTCTACGAGAAGGACACCCTGCTGCCGGACAAGACCTGGGTCGGGCTGGACAACTACTTGGCCTTCTTCCAGTACCCGGACCTGGCCAACGCGTTCCGCAACACCGTCTACTGGACGGTCGGTTCGGTGGCGCTCGAGATGCTGGTCGGGATGGTGACCGCGTTGGTGCTGCACCAGAGCCTGAAGTTCCGGACCATCGCGCGCGGCATCGTGCTGTTCCCGTACCTGCTGCCCACGATCGTGGCGGTGCTCGTCTGGAAGTTCATGCTCAGCAGCCAGGTCGGGATCATCAGCTCGACGATCCGTCAGCTCGGCATCGGCGAGGCGCCGTTGTCGATCCTTGCGCGCCCGGAGACGGCGATGCTCGGCGTCATCCTGGTCGGCACCTGGAAGTTCTTCCCGTTCGTCGTCATCGCGCTGCTCGGCATCCTCCAGAGCGTCCCAAGCGACCGCTACGAGGCGGCCAGGTGTGACGGCGCCGGCTGGTGGCAGGAGTTCCGCTACATCACCATCCCGGCCATCCTGCCGGTCATCATGCTGACCGTGCTCCTGCGGACGATCTGGACCTGGGACAAGTTCGACATCATCTACCAGCTCACCGGCGGCGGGCCGCTCCAGGCCACGACGACGATGTCGATCTACGTCTACTACGAGATGTTCCAGCAGTTCAACCAGGGCCGCGCCGCCGCCGTCGCGATGGTGATGTTCCTGATCATGCTCACCATGACGCTGGTCTACACCGCGCTGTACGACCGGGCCGAGAGGGCACAATCATGAGCACCGTGCCAGCCACGCGATCGCGGGTGCTCGGCGGCCTGGACCACAACACGCGGGCGCGGATCACGCGCGTCGCCAGCCGGGTGTTCCTCTACCTGCTGATGGCGATCATCGTCTTCGTCGTCGCCTTTCCGCTGTTCTGGATGATCTCCACCTCGTTCAAGGCCAAGACCGAGATCTACGTCACACCGCCGACGCTCCTGCCGACCGCCTGGACGCTCCAGAACTACGTCGACCTGTTCTGGATCACGAAGTTCGGCTACTACTACCGGAACAGCATCATCGTCGCCGTCGGGGCGACACTGCTCGCCATCACCGTCGGCAGCCTGGCCGCGTACTCGCTCAGCCGCTTCAAGTTCCTGGGCTTCGCGCTGTACATGCGGATCATCCTGTTCACCTACATGTTGCCGTCGGTGCTGCTGATGATCCCGCTCTACATCCTGGCGGTGGACGTCGGCCTTCAGGACACGTTGACCGGGTTGATCATCGCCAACTCGACCTCCGCACTGCCGTTCACGATCTGGCTCCTGCGCTCGTACTTCGCGACGATCCCCATCGAGCTGGAGGAGGCGGCGATGATCGACGGCAGCGGACGGTTCGGCGCGTTCTCGCGCGTCGTGCTACCGTTGGCCCTGCCTGGCATCATCGCGACCGGGCTGTTCGCCTTCACCGCGGCCTGGAACGAGTTCCTCTACGCGCTGGTCTTCATCAACACCGACGAGCTGCGGACGCTGCCGGTCGGCCTCAACAGCTGGATCGGCGGTGGCGATAGCCAGATGGACGTCTGGAGCATGCTGCTGGCCGCGGCCGTCCTGACGACGGCGCCGGTGCTGGTCTTCTACGGCCTGGTCCAGCGCCACCTGGTGGTAGACCTCTCGGCCGGCGGCACCAAGTCGTAGCAGGCCGGAGGAGCCCCCACCCCAACCCCTCCCCCATGCGTGGGGGAGGGGCTCTTCCTCCCCCTCTCCCGCGCACGGGGGAGCGCCCGTGGGAGAAAGGTCTTCAGGCGCCTTCGGCGCGGGTGCGGAGCCGTTCAGGCTGCGCGATCAGGATCCGATTCCCGCCCGGTTCGATCAGGCCTTGCTGCTCGAACACGCGGAGCGCCCGGTTGACCGTCTCGCGCGAGGCGCCGACCATCGCCGCCAGCTCCGACTGCGTCAGCCGGTTCTCGATCCGAATGCCGCCTTCGAGCACCTGACCGTTGCGGGCCGCCATGTCCAGCAACACCCGCGCCAGCCGGGCCGGCACGTCGCGGAACGTCGCGTCCTGAACGACCCGCGTCGTATGGCGCAGCCGGCGGCTCAGGCTCGCCAGCATCGTCATCGCCGCGCGCGGATGGCTGTCCAGGAACGCCGCGAAATCTTCGCGCTGGAGCCAGAACACCCGCGAGGCCTCCTGCGCGATCGCGTCCGCCGAGCGCGGCTCGCCGTCCAGCAGCGCCATCTCGCCGAAGATCTCGCCCGGCCCGTAGAAGTTGATGACCACCTCGCGCCCGTCCGTGCCGGTAAGCTGGATCCGGATCCGGCCCTCGGCGATCAAGCAGAGCGCCGTTCCCCGGTCGCCTTCCAGGAAGATGACCTCACCCCGGGCGTACCGCCGCGCGCGCAGCAGGGCACCCAGGCGTTCACGCTCCTCCTCCGGCAGGCCGGCAAAGAGCGGTACCTTCGCCAGCACTTCCGTCTCGCTCAGTCCCACCGTGCGCCTGTTCCCGTTCCGAACTTGCAACATCTTGGAATGCCCCCCCACTGTACGATCCATCATCCCGCCCGTCAATGCTGTGACGTGAGTCACAGTTTTCAGCGTCAAGCCAGCGATACGCTGGGCACCGCGCCGGGCGGTGGACAGCCAGGCTTGCTCCGGGGACGGCATCGCGCGATAGTCTCCGCTGCCGATCCTGCGAGTCGGTCGGCCGAACGAAGCCGTCAGGCCCGGTCGCGGGCGCGAGGAGCGTGGAGTAGATGAGTAGCGACGCCGTCGGCCAGGGGCGGGAGCAGGTAGACCGCCCGATACGGGCCGAGGTCGATCGCCATGAGATCGAGCGCCTCCGCGCGCAGGTTGTCCGACTCACCCGCGATCGCGACGACGCGCTGGAGCAGCAGACGGTCACGGCCGAGGCGCTGCGCGTCATCGCCTCCTCGCCGACGGACCTCCAGACCGTCCTCGACACGATCGCCGAGAGCGCCGCGCGGCTCCTCGAAACGGAGCACATCTGGATCCTGCGGCGTGACGGCGACCGGCTGCTCAAGGCGGCGGCCCACGGCGCCTGGGCACACGATATCGACCTCGGCGACGGCCTCCCGATCGACCGTGGCTCGCTGAGCGGCCGGTCGGTGATCGAAGGGCACACCATCCACGTCGCCGACCTCGCGGCGGTCTCCGAAGTCGAGTTTCCCGAGGGGCGAGACCTCCAGCGGCGCTTCGGCCAGCGGACGGCGCTCTCGACGCCGCTCCTGCGCGGCGGTGAGGCGATCGGCACGATCGGCGCCTTCCATCTCGACGTCCAGCCGTTCACGGATCGTCACGTCGCGCTGCTGGAGACGTTCGCCGACCAGGCCGCCATCGCCATCGAGAACGCCCGCCTCTTCTCCGAGCTTCGCGATGCACTGGAGCAGCAGACCGCCACCGCCGAAGTCCTCAAAGTGATCAGCCGTTCGGCCTTCGATCTCGATCCAGTCCTCGATACGCTGGTGGAGAGCGCCGCCCGACTCTGCGGCGCCGATCGTGGGTGGATCTACCGCTTCAACGGCGAGATCTTCTATCCGGTGGCCGGCTACAACGTCAATCAGGCCCATCGTGAGTCCATCGAGCGAGACCCGCCCGCGCCTGGCAGATCGACGGCCGTGGGCAGGGCCGCGCTCGAGCGTCGGACGATCCATATTCCTGACGTTCTCGCCGATCCTGAGTTCCAGCATCCGTCCCGGCAGGCCATCGGCTTCCGAACCGTGCTGGCGGTTCCGATGCTCAGGGACGGCGGATTCGTCGGGAGCTTCGTCCTCTACGGCCACAGAGACGAAGTCCAGCCATTCACCGACCGTCAGATCGAGCTGGTGGAGACGTTCGCCGACCAGGCGGTCATCGCGATCGAAAACGCCCGCCTCTTTGGGGAACTGGAGCAGCGCAACGCCGACCTCCAGGAGAGTAACAGACAAGTCAGGCAGGCTCTGGAACACCAGACGGCGATGGGAGAGATGCTGCGCGTGATCGCCTCCTCCTCAACCGATGCGCAGCCGGTGCTGAACGCCATCGCGGTGAGCGCTGCCCGCCTCTGTGAAGCGCGAGACGCCCTGATCCTCCAGGTGATCGACAACCAGATCGTGCCAGTCGCCAACCACGGGCGGATCGGCGAGCGTCTGGCGGAGCGTGCCGCCGCGCTCTACCCGACGTACGGTGGCATGCCCACCTTCCCATTCGACCGGAGCTGGGTGGCGGGACGTGCCGCGGTCGATCAGCAGACGATCCACATCCACGATCTCGCAAGTGAGTCCGAGACCGAGTTCGCCAGAGGCCGGGCATCGGCCCAGAGCATCGGCCACCACACCAGCCTGGCCACGCCATTGCTCCGCGAAGGCCGCGCGATCGGCGTCATCGCGGTCTACCGTGACGAGGTCCGGCCGTTCGGCTCACGGCAGATCGAACTGCTGGAGGCGTTCGCCGACCAGGCCGTCATCGCCATCGAGAACGCCCGACTGTTCGCGGAGCTGGGGCAACGCAACCGTGAGCTGACGGAGACGCTGGAGCAGCAAACGGTCACGGCTGAAGTGCTCCGCGTCATCGCGTCGTCGCCGACTGACCTCCAGCGCGTCCTGGACACCGTCGCCGAGAGCGCCACCCGCCTGTGCGGCGCCGGCATCGTCAACATCCACCGGGTCCAGGACGGCATGCTGGAGCTGGTCAGCGTCTTCTCACTCGGCTCCGAGGAGGCGCGCCCGACGGTCGGTCGCGACACCCGCCCGGTCAACGGCAAGACTGTGACCGGCCACGCCGTGCTCATCGGTCAGACGGTTCACGTCCACGATCTGGCGGCGGCCGTCGAAACCGACTATCCGGCCAGTCGGCCGTTCCAGCAGCTCGTCGGTCATCGGACGGTTCTGGTGACCCCGTTGCTTCGTGAGGGCACCACCATCGGGGCGATCACCAGCGGACGCTGGGAGATGCGGCCGTACTCAGACCGCGAGATCGCGCTACTGGAGACGTTTGCGGACCAGGCGGCCATCGCCATCGAGAACGCACGACTGTTCTCCGAGCTGGAGCAGCGCACCCGCGACCTCGCCGAGGCGCTCGAAGACAATACGGCCACCAGCGACATCCTCCGCGTCATCAGCCAGATGCCGACCGACCTCCAGCCAGTCCTGGACGCCATCGTCGAGCGCGTCAACCGTCTCTGTGACGCTGATGACGCCATCATTCAACGACTCGACGGCGATCATGTCATGAACGTCGCCGGCACCGGTCGTCGGTACCAGGAAACGCTCAACTATACGCACCGGGCGCCCATCATCCGTGGCACGTCGTCCGGTCGCACCATCCTGGAGCGGCGAACGATTCACGTCGAGGACATGGCCACTGCCGCCGACGAGTTTCCCGCCTCGCAGGCCATCCGGGATAGACTCGGCTTCCACACCGTCCTCGCGACGCCGCTCCTGCGCGACGGCGAGCCGCTTGGCGTACTCGCGCTCTACCGGTACGACGTCCGGCCGTTCACCGAGCGCCAGATCAGCCTGCTGGAGACGTTCGCGGCCCAGGCCGTCATCGCCATCGAAAACACCCGCCTCTTCGAGGAGCTTCGCGAGCGTACCCAGGAGCTGGCCCGCTCCGTCGAGGAGCTGCGGGCGCTCGGAAGCGTCAGCCAGGCCGTCTCCTCCACCCTCGACCTCCAGGAAGTCCTCGCCACCATCGTGCTCCACGCCGTCGACCTCTCCGGCGCGGACGCCGGCGCCGTCTACGAGTTCGACGCCTCGGCCGGACTGCTCCATCTCCGCGCCACCCAGCGATTCGACCCCGATCTGGAGCAGGCCCTCCGGAGCGCGCCGCTCCAGATCGGCGAGGGCGCCGCCGGCCGGGCTTGTTCCGCCCGAGCGCCCGTCCAGATCCCAGACATGCTGGCCGCCGGGGCGTACCAGAGCAGCGTCCGCGAGGTCATGGCTCGGGCCGGGCACCGTGCCCTGCTGGCCGTCCCCCTGCTCCGCGAGGGGCGCGTCGTCGGGGCGCTCGTCGTCTCGCGCAAGGCGACTGGCGATTTCCCACCGGAGATCGTCGCCCTGCTGGAGACGTTCGCCGGCCAGTCCGCGCTCGCCATCGAGAACGCCCGCCTCTTTGAAGAGGTCCAGACCCAGGGGCGGGAGCTGGAGATCGCCTCACAGCACAAGTCCGAGTTCCTGGCGAACATGTCCCACGAGCTGCGGACTCCGCTCAACGCCATCCTCTCTTATAGCCAGCTCCTGCGCGAGGAGGCCGAAGACGCCGGCCAGGACGAGCTCATTCCGGACCTCCAGAAGATTCACGGCGCCGGCCAGCAGCTCCTCGGATTGATCAACGACATCCTTGACCTCTCCAAGATCGAGGCCGGCAAGATGGACCTCTACCTGGAGACGTTCGACGTCGCGACGCTGGTCGGCGATGCCATCACCGTCGTTCGGCCACTCGCCGAGAAGAACGGCAACGCCCTGGTGGTGGACTGCCCCGACGACCTCGGCACCATGCACGCCGATCAAGTCAAGGTCCGCCAGGCGTTGTTGAACCTGCTCTCGAACGCCAGCAAGTTCACGGACCACGGCACGATCACGCTGCGGGTAGCCCCTACCCCCCAGCCCCCTTCCCCGGCCGCGGGGGAGGGGGAGTCGCCCCGCGCGTCCGTGGTGCTCCCCTCTCCCTCGCAAGGGACGTCGGCGCAGCCGATGTTCGCGCCGCGCAGCGGAGGGGCTGGGGGTGAGGGCATCACGTTCGCCGTCTCCGATACCGGCATCGGCATGACCGAGGAGCAGCTCGGCCGGCTCTTCGAGGCGTTCTCCCAGGCCGACTCGTCCACCACCCGCCGCTACGGCGGGACCGGGCTGGGCCTGGCGATCACCCGCCACTTCTGCCGCCTGATGGGCGGCGACGTCGTCGTCGAGAGCGAGTACGGCGTCGGCTCCACCTTCACCATCACCCTCCCGTCAACCGTCCAGACTCCCAGCACCCAGCACCTGACACTCAGCACCCTCCCCGACACCCGACACCCGACACCCGACACCCCCGTCGTGCTGGTCATCGACGACGACCCGGACGCCCGCGAGCTGATGCAGCGGTTCCTGCGCGGCGAGGGGATGCGGATCGTCGCGGCGGCCAGCGGCGAGGAGGGTTTGAGGCTGGCGCACGAGCTAAAGCCGGCCGCCATCACCCTGGACGTCATGATGCCGGGGATGGACGGCTGGGCCGTGCTGAGCGCGCTCAAGGCCGATCCGGACCTCGCCGAGATCCCCGTCACCATGCTCACCATCGTCGAGGATCGCGGGCTCGGGTACGCGCTCGGTGCCGCCGACTACCTCACCAAGCCGATCGACCGTGCCCGGCTCCTCGCGGCGCTCCGTCGCCATTGCCGTGACCGCGAGGCGTGTACTGCCCTGATCGTCGAGGACGACCCCGCCACCCGCGAGGCCGTGCGCCGGGCGCTGGAGCACGACGGCTGGACCGTGACCGAGGCCGAGAACGGGCAGGCCGCCCTGCAACAGCTCGCCGCCGGCCTGCCCGGCGTGATCCTCCTGGACCTGATGATGCCGGTCATGGACGGCTTCGAGCTGGTCGCCGAGCTTCGGACTCATCCAGACTGGCGCGCGATCCCGGTCGTCGTCATGACCGCCAAAGAGCTGACCGACGAAGATCGCACGCGGCTGAACGGCTCGGTCCAGGCGATCGTCCAGAAGGCCGGCAACTCGCGTGACACCTTCCTCGCCGAAGTGCGCGATCTGCTCGCCGCCTCGTTCCGGCGCCAGCAGCCGGAGTACCCTGCACATGCTCCCCCTCTCCCTCGCAAGGGAGAGGGGCCGGGGGGTGAGGGGCCGTGCCGAAAATCCTGATCGTCGAGGATGACGAGCTGAACCGCGATTCACTGCGGCGGCTCCTGCGCCGGCGCGGCTTCGAGATCGTGCTCGCGGTCGACGGCGAGGACGGCATGGCCACCGCGCGGTCCGAGGCGCCGGACCTGATCCTGATGGACATGAGCCTGCCAGTCGTGGACGGCTGGGAGGCGACCAGGAGGCTCAAGGCCGATCCCGCCGTCCAGGCAACGCCGATCATCGCCCTGACAGCCCACGCCATGACCACCGACCGCGACAAGGCGCTGGCGGCCGGCTGCGACGACTTCGACACCAAGCCGATCGACCTCGACCGGCTGCTGCCGAAGATCCACGCGCTGCTCGCAGCCGCGACAGAGTAGGTCAGCCGTGACCGATGCCGCGCGCCAGGCTCGCCACGAGCTGCGGACCCCCGTCAACCACATCCTGAGCTACGCCCGCCTGGTGCTCGAAGAGGCCGACGAGCTGGAACTGGACGAAGGCGTCGAGTCCGGCCTGGACACGATCCAGGCGGGCGGCCACCAGGCGCTCACCCTGATCGACGCGCTGCTGGAGCGTTCGGGGCCAGCCGAGCGGCAGGCGCTCCTCGCCCTGGCCGAGCAGATCGCCGAGCAGGCCGATCGGCTCCGCGCCGCCGTCGCCACTGCCGGCCACGAGCAGGCCACCGAGGACGTCGGCCGGATCGCCGAGGCCGCCCGCCGGCTGCTCTCGCTGACAACTGAACCACAGGCCCTCACCCCCCAACCCCCTCCGCTGCGCGGCGCGAACATCGGCTGCGCCGACGTCCCTACCGTGGGAGAGGGGGAGACGGATGGCTTGCTCCCCTCTCCCGCGGCAGGGAGAGGGGCTGGGGGTGAGGGCCGCCCGGGGGGTGGGGGAAACCCCGGCACCCTCCTGGTCGTCGACGACGATGAGGCGAACCGTGACGTCCTCGCGCGCAGTCTCGCCCGGCTCGGCTACCACGTCCTGCGCGCCGAAGACGGCCGCGCCGCCCTCGACGTCCTCGCCAGCACGGACGTTGATCTCGTGCTGCTCGACATCATGATGCCCATGCTCGATGGGTACGCCGTCCTGGAGCGCCGGCGCGATGACCCTCGCCTCCGCGCGATCCCATTCATTGTCATCTCGGCGACCGGCGACGACGCCAGTGTCATTCGCTGCATCGAGCTCGGCGCCGAAGACTACCTACCCAAGCCATTCGACCCGGTCCTGCTCCGTGCCCGGATCGGCGCCTGCCTGGAGAAGAAGCGCCTCCACGATCAAGAGCAGCAGCACCTGGCGACGATCCAGGCCCAGGCCGCCGCGCTCGCCGAGTTAAACCAGACCCTGGAACAGCGCGTCGCCGAGCAGGTCACCCGCCTGGAGCGGCTGAGCGGCCTGAAGCGGTTCCTGCCCTCCCAGGTCGCCGAGCGCATCACCGACACCGGCGACGCCTCACTGCTGGCGAGCCACCGCCGCCAGATCGCCGTCGTGTTCTGCGACCTCAGGGGGTTCACGCCGTTCTCCACCGAGGCCGAGCCCGAAGAGGTCATGGAGGTGCTGGCCGAGTACCACGCGGCGATGGGCGCACTGATCTCCCAGCATGAGGGGACCGTCGAGCACTTCGCCGGTGACGGGCTGATGGTCGTCTTCAACGACCCGTTCGAGTGCCCGGACCCCGAGGCGCGCGCCGTCACGATGGCCGTCCTGATGCGCGACCGCATGGCCGAGCTCTGCCGGGCCTGGCGCCGCCGCCGTCACGTCCTCGGGTTCGGCGTCGGCATCTCGTTCGGCTGGGCGACGCTCGGGCAGATCGGCTTCGAGGGGCGGTTCCACTACGCGGCGATCGGCAACGTGGTGAACCTCGCGGCCCGGCTCTGCGGTGAGGCGAAGGACGGCCAGATCCTCGCCAGCGAGCGCGTCGGGCTGGCCGTCGAGGAGCTCGCCGAGGTCGCCCCGGCCGGCAGCCTGACCCTCAAAGGGATCGCCCATCCCGAGTCCGCCTTCGAAATCGTCGGCCTGAAGTAGCCTGAGAGCGCGGCCGTTCCGACCGCTTCCGTCTCGCCAACGACCCCAAGAATTCGCCCCAGACTGTGACTCAGATCACAGCCGTCGCTGCCGGACGGGGCGTACCCTTGGCTCCAACGGGACCGAACAGCGCGCGACGGCGGCGGGACACTGGATCTACTGGCCAGGAGTACGGCCAGCCGCCAGTGGCGACGATCGAGCGCAGATGCGCGAAGGGGGAAGGGCGATGAATCTGCTGATCTCGGAAACGCTGACGGTGGATACGATGCTCGATCGTGCGATCCCGTGGACCGAAGACGTGTTCGAGTACCTCGCCTCGCTGGCTGCCGACGACGTGCGCGACGAGCACGAGAGCCGGCTGGTGCGCGGCCCTGAACCGGCCTGGTACGAGCTGAGGCTGACGGCGCTGCGTCAGGCGATCCTCGGCATCTTCCAGGCTGCGTAGTCAGGAGTCAGTTTTCAGGTGTCAGCGGCGCTCTCCTGACAACTGAGAACTGACTCCTGATGACTCGTTCGATCACCCGTCCGATCTCCCGAGATCTCGCCTACCGATGACTATGCTTGCTTGCCGGACGCTGCCGGATCCGCGATCATCGATCAAGCGTCGTCACGAGCGATCTGACCGGTTGAGGCGAGCAGCATGAACGGTCCGCACGACATGGGCGGCATGCACGGGTTTGGCCCGGTCGTCCGCGAGGAGAACGAGCCGATCTTCCACGAGCCGTGGGAGCGCACTGTCTACGCGATGCAGCGGGCGATCCGTGCCCGGGGGCTCATCAACATCGACGAGTCCCGCCACGGCATCGAGCGGATGCCCCCCGCCGAGTACCTCGCATCCAGCTACTACGAGCGCTGGCTCTCCTCGCTCGAGCGCAACCTGGTGGACAAGGGCATCATCACCCGCGAGGAGCTGGAGGCCCGGACGGCGCTCCTGCGCGACCACCCGGAGACGCCTCGACCTCAGCGCGAAGATCCGGAGCTGATCGCGCTGATGAAGGAGCCGGTCTCCCAACAGGAGCTGTACCAGCGCCAGGGCGTCGGCACGCGCTTCGCCGTCCGCCAGTGGGTCGTCACCCGCAACGTCCACCCGACGGGTCACACCCGGCTGCCGCGCTACGCGCGTGGCAAGCGCGGCACCATTCACGCGGTGCGCGGCTACTACGTCTTCCCGGACTACCACGCGCACGGCAAGGGCGAGCAGGCCCAACCGATGTACACGGTCGCCTTCGAGGGGGAGGAGCTGTGGGGCCCCTCCTCCGAGCCCCGCGAGCGCGTCTACATCGACCTCTGGGAAAGCTACCTGGAACCGGACGGGGCGTAAGAACGTGACCCCACCCCCACCGCTGCGCGGCGCGAACATCGACTGCATCGACGTCCCTCCCCGTGCGAGGGGAGGGGAGACGGCCTCCTGCTCCCCCTCTCCGCGCCGGAGAGGGGGTTGGGGGGTGAGGTACGAAGGAGAGCACGGACCATGAGCGGAGACCACGGGAACGGCAGTCATCGCCATGACGAGTCGTCGGCATCGTTGCGGGCCAGGGCGCTGGAGTCACTCCTGATCGAGAAAGGGCTGACCTCGAGCGACATCGTGGACACGGTCATCAGCGCCTACGAGCAGGACGTCGGCCCGCGCAACGGAGCCAAGGTTGTCGCTCGGGCCTGGGTCGATCCAGCCTTCAAGGCCCGGCTGCTGGCGGACGGTTCGAAGGCCGTCGAGGAGCTCGGGTTCGGCGGAGCGCTGATCGCCGTGGTCGAGAACACGCCCACCGTTCACAACCTGGTCGTCTGCACCCTCTGCTCCTGCTACCCGAGCGCCCTCCTGGGCCTGCCGCCCACCTGGTACAAGTCGTTCGCCTACCGCTCGCGCGCCGTCATCGAGCCGCGTGCCGTGCTCCGCGAGTTCGGGCTAGAGCTGGACGAGTCAGTCGAGGTCCGGGTCTGGGACAGCAGCTCGGAGCTGCGCTACCTGGTGCTGCCTGAGCGGCCGGCCGGCACCGAGCGCCTCTCCGAGGACGAGCTGGCCGAGCTGGTCACCCGCGATACGATGATCGGCGTCGCGAAGGTCCAGTCGCCCGTCCTGGCCCGGTAGGATGGTGATGCAGCCCGATCGGCAGATCGCCGACATGGACGGCGCCAGCTCGCTGCCGCGCAAGAACGGCGAGCTGGTCTTCGACGCCGCCTGGGAGGCGCGCGTCTTCGGCATGACGATCTCGATGCACGAGCGGAGCCTGTTCGACTGGAACGAGTTCCGCGACGAGCTGATCGAGGAGATCGCCATCGCCGACCGCGAAGACAGCAGCTCGACCTACTACGAGCGCTGGCTCGAGGCGTTCGAGCATCTGCTGGTCGAGAAAGGCTTGCTGACCCACGAGGAGCTCGAGGCCCGCCTCGCCGACTTCGAGTCCGGGCGCCGCGACGACGCTTTCTGATCTGCTCCCTCTGGAGAGCGTGGCGTGGTGTAACGTTTGCCGACTCCTGCGTCTTTGAGGATGAACGGCGCGGCACACCTGAGGCCGCGCCAACCTCAGACTCTGGAGAGACGGCGTGCACGCACACGCCCATGCAGGCGCACCCACATCGTTGAACCGCCTGGCCTTGACGGCGACGATTCACTGCCTGACCGGCTGTGGGATCGGCGAGGTGCTCGGCCTGGTGATCGCCTCCTGGCTCGGCTGGAGTACGTTCCCGTCGATCGCTCTGGCCGTCGTCCTTGCCTTCGTGTTCGGCTACGCGCTGGCCATGCGACCGCTCCTGGCCGTCGGGTTGTCGCTCGGTCAGGCCCTCCGCCTCGCCCTGGCCACCGACACCATCTCGATCGTCGTCATGGAGATCGTCGACAACGCGATCATGCTGGCGATCCCCGGCGCGATGGACGCCCACGTCACGGACGCCTTCTTCTGGGGCAGCCTGGCGCTGTCGCTCGGCGTGGCCTTTGTGATCACGTTCCCCGTCAACCGCTGGCTGATCAGCCGCGGCTGGGGCCACGCCCTGGTCCACGCCTTACACGAACCGGCGGCCACCCAGTCCCACACGGAGCACCACTACGAACATCGCTGAGACGTGTCCCGCGCTGCTGATCTGCTGTGAGGAGGCCGCCCCTGCTCCCCTCCCCCTCGCAAGGGGGAGGGACGTCGACGCAGTCGATGTTCGCGCCGTGCAGCGGTGGGCGTATGAGTCTCCTCGTCGTCCGGTGCCTCTCGCCTGCACGTCCCAATCTACCCCGGCGGCCGCTCCGCCACGGCGATGATCGGTGCGCGGCTCTCGATCGAGACGACGCGGTATCGACTGTCCAGGGACATGCGCTCCAGTTCCCCGGCGGTCCAGTAGCGCGTCGCCCCAACGCGCTCCCCCCACGACTTCGCGGCCACCATCGCGAAGGTAAGGGGGCCGCGAGCGCCCGAGCCGGCCAGCTGCGTTCTGACCTCGGCCAGCAACGGCAGATCGTGGAGCGGCGGCCGGGGGTAGTGGACGACGACGAGCGTGCCGCCCGGCCTGAGCACGCGCCGCAGCTCCCCAAGCGTGAAGCCTGGCTCCGCGACAGCCTGCAAGACGCTGACCAGAATACAGTGTTCGAAGCTGGCGTCCGGGAACGGGAGCGGTCGGTCGAGGCTCGCCATCCGCAGCAAGACCGACCCCTCCGGCGTCCGCGCCAGCTTCGATCGAGCGCGGCTCAGCATCCCCGGCGCGTAGTCGATCCCCGTCACCCGAAAGCCGGCCTGAGCCAGCCTGACCGTGTACTCGCCAGTGCCGCAGCCGGCGTCCAACACCCGCTCGCCGTCGTGGCGCCGCCTCCCTACGAACAGGTCGACGACGCGCTGGTTCGTGGCCCGGCTCCGTATGGTCGCCTGACGGTCGTAGACGTACCGTCCGTAGACGCTCCAGAACTGACGACGGAGCCAGCCGACGCAGATGTGATCCAGGCGCATCTCAGGGATGATGCTACGCGCGCCGCCGGGCTCTCAACACCGCGTCGCGGATCGTGATCGTCCGCCCCTCCGGGTCTCTCGTCTGACGCTCGGGTGCCCCGGCGAAGACGATCTCCCACGTGTCGGGATCGAGCGTATCCGCGAGCTCCTCGGCCGTGAACATCAGGCCCGGCAGGTTCCACCGCCCGACCGTGGTCTCCAGATCCGACGGGTGATGGCCGACGATCAGGAGCGTCCCGCCCAGCCGAACGGCCGCCGCCAGCCGGCGATACAGCGCATCATGCTCCAGGCGTGGAAGGTGAATGAACATCGCCGACACCAGATCGAACTGCGACGGGGCCGGTTCCCACGATGTCGCGTCGGCGTGCTGCCAGGTGATCCGGTCCGCGATCTCGGCACCAGCTTTCGCGGCCTGTCTTGCGGCGCGCTCCAGCGCCACCGTCGAGACGTCGACGGCCGTCACCTGCCAGCCCCGCTCGGCCAGCCAGATCGCATCCGCCCCCTCGCCGCAGCCGACGTCCAGCGCCGTGCCCGGCACGAGCTCTACAACCTGCCTGACCAGGCTCTGGTTCGGATTGCCGCTCCAGACCTGATCGCGCGAGCCGTAGCGCGCGTCCCAGAACTCCTCAGTGAACA
>Ga0209382_10000939_pt1 | contig 47279 bp, 47 predicted proteins | sample SoiMetdeltSBSDD5_FD_187599 | JGI IMG/M metagenome (GOLD analysis project Ga0209382, IMG submission 187599) | Bulk soil microbial communities from a Populus tree surrounding site in Tennessee, USA - Soil MetaG P. deltoides SBSDD5 (SPAdes) (version 2) | ecosystem: Environmental > Terrestrial >...
GCGCGCGGTCGGCGCGCACGCCGCGCTGCAGGCGCGCCCGCCCGGTCCGATCAGATCGCGGGCCGAGCTGCTCGACGCGGCGGCCGCGCTCTTCGACGCCCATCTCTACTTCGAGGTCCACGAGCTCCTCGAGCCCGCCTGGCGCGAGGCCGAGGGCCCGGAGCGCGACGCGCTGCAGGGGCTCATCCAGGTCGCCGTCGGCTATCAGCACCTGGCCAACCGCAATTTCGCGGGCGCCCGCGCGCTCCTCGACGAAGGGCGCCAGCGCATCGAGGGGCGTACCCTGGACGGGCTCGAGCTCGACGCGTTCGGACGCGGCGTCAGGCGTTCGCTCGACCGGCTCTGGCAGCTCGACTGGGACACGGTCCCTTCGTTTCCGAGGCAAGGCGTGAACGCACGAAAGGAGACGTCGTGAATCTGGAATTGACCGGCAAGACCGCGCTCGTAACCGGAGGCAGTCAAGGGATCGGACGGGCCATCGCGTTCGGTCTGAGCGCCGAGGGCGCCAGAGTGGCCATTTGCGCCCGCGACAAGGCGCGGCTCGAGCAGACGGCCCAAGAGATCAAGACGAAGACGAACGCCGAGGTGCTCATCGTCCCCGGCGATCTGAGCCGGCTCGATGAGGTGAACCGGGTGGCCGCGACGGTCAAGGAGCGCCTGGGCCGGATCGACATCCTCGTGAACAACGCCGGCGCCATCCGCGGCGGCGATTTCCTCAAGATCCCAGATGAGCAGTGGGCAGGGGACTGGAGCCTGAAGATCCTCGGCTACGTCCGCATGGCGCGCGCGGTCTTTCCGATGATGCAGGCGCAGGGCGGTGGACGCATCATCAACGTCGTGGGCGCCGCCGCGCGCAACCCGACTCCCGTTTATTTGACGGGCGGCATCGCAAATTCAGGGCTCATAAACTTCTCGAAGGGACTCGCGGACCTCGGCGCCGCGTCGAACATTCTCGTCAACGCGGTGTCGCCCGCGGCAACCGCGACGGCGCGCTGGGAGACGCTGATCGAACAACAGGCTGCAACAGCTGGCAAGTCGGTCGAGGCGCAGCGAGCTGAAGTCGAGGGCCAGTACCCGCTCAAGCGCATCGCGACGCCTGAAGACATCGCCGATCTTGTCTGCTTTCTCGTATCGGCTCGTGCCTCGTTCATCACGGGCGTGTGCGTCACGGTCGACGGCGGCGCGACGCGCGGCGTCTACCTCTGATTCTTTCATTTTCCGACCGACTTGACATGCGTCACGCCCTGTCATATATCTTTGCGCCAGCAATCGGGATAGCCCGGAAGTAACGTCCTATTTCCGCCGCTTTCGCTAGGGCTAGGAGGTCGAACGATGGCCGCAAAGTTGTTTGTAGGGAACCTGTCCTTCCAGGCCACCGAAGAGGACCTTCGCGAGCTCTTCCAGCAGGCCGGAACCGTCGAGACAGTTCGGATCATCACGGACCAGTTCACCGGACGGCCGCGCGGATTCGGGTTCGTCGAGATGGCGACCAAGGAAGAAGCTGGCAAGGCAGTCGAGATGCTCAACGGTCGGCTTTTCAGGGACCGAAACCTGGTGGTGGACGAGGCGCGTCCGCAGCCACAGCGCACAGGCGCTGGTGGTGGTGGTCCACGCGGCGACCGTGGGCCGAGGCCCGGTGGGGGCGGCGGAGGTTGGCGCCGGTAGACACGCTTTAGGCTGAAAGAGCCCGGGGATCAAGACAGCGGTCCCCGGGCTTTTCTGTTATCGTGAAGACTCAACACATGACGACGAAGAGGAGAGAGCACGCGATCAAGCCCGGGGTTGCGTCACCGGGGATGGCTGAGCGTCTCGGCGTCACCATCGACGAGCGGCGCGGCGTCGAATATCACGAGCTTCGAGCCAAAGACCTCCTGAACAGGTGTAACAGCCGGCCGATGCCGTTCGGCTGGACCGTGAATCCGTACCGCGGTTGCGAGATGGCCTGCCGCTACTGCTTCGCGCGCTACACGCACGACTATCTCGGGTTGAACGATCCGTCGGCGTTCGAGCGCAGGATCTACGTGAAGGACGCGGACGTAAACCGGCTCGCGGCCGAGCTTCGGCGAGCGCGGCGAAGTGGTCAGCTGGTGGCGATGGGGACGGCGACCGATCCCTATCAGCCGGCCGAGGCGCGCTTCGAGGTGACCCGGCGCGTGCTCGAGGCCGCCCGCGCGGTGCCCGGGCTCCAGCTCTCGATCACGACCAAATCGACCCTGGTGACGCGCGACGCCGAGCTCCTGCGTGAGATCTCCGCCGCTTCGGACGTCACGGTCAACCTCTCGATCACCACCGTGGATGCGGCACTGGCGCGCCGCCTCGAGCCGCGGGCGCCGCGGCCCGACCTTCGCTTCGCCGCCATGAGGGCGCTGGGCGACGCCGGTGTTGCCGCGCGGCTGTTCGTCATGCCGATCCTGCCGCACCTGACCGACGCGGAGGCCAATTTATCGGCCCTGTTCGTCGCGGCCCGAGACGCCGGAGCCGTGGGCGCCGAGTCCAACGTGCTCTTTCTGAAGCCGGGCACACGCGAGGTCTTCTTCGAGTTCCTCGCCGTCGAGTTTCCGCGGCTGGTTCCCGAGTACCAGCGCCTCTACGCGGGATCGGCGTATGCGCCCGCGGACTACGTGCGAGAGGTCGAGGCGCGCGCGCGGCGCCTGGCGGACGAGATCGGCTTCAGCGCGCGGCGCCGGGTGGATCGACCCGACCAGCGCGCGCCCCGGCAGCTGAGCCTCAACTGGTGAGGCTCACGGCGCGAACGCCCGGGCGAAGCGCTGCTGCTCGTCGGTCTCGAGCGCGCGCGGATCGTAGATCGCCCTGACGAGCCGAACCGGATCGCCCGTCGCGCCGGCGCGCTTGAGGAGACACGCGAGCACCGTGCCGGTTCGGCCGATGCCCGCGTAGCAGTGCACGTAGACGGTCTCTCGCTGTTCGAGCCGAAGCAAGAGCTCGTCCAGCAGCGCCGCGAAGCCTTCGCCATCGCTTGGCCGGCCGAAGTCGGCGATCGGAAACCGTAGGATTTCGACGGCCGCCGTGTCGTACGCCGCGACGAGCTCGTTCGGCATCTCGGCATCGCCCAGGAGACAGGCGATCGTGGTGACGCCGCGATCGAGCAGGACCTTGACGCCGTCTCTGAATCGGTTCGACACGCGCTGCGAGCGCTCGCGCGGCTCGGGACCGGCCGTCCGAGGTGCTGCGATGAAGTCGGGTCGCGGTCCGCAGATCAATCGGCCTGCCGAAGGCAGCATGGGGTGGACGATCGTGACCACGGCGAATCAGAAGAGCGAGAGCTGGGCCGACTCCGGCTCGGGTGGCGGCGGTCGCAGGCCGTCGAGCTCGGCGAAGGCGCGAAAGCGGTCCCAGATCTCGAGGACCTTCGTCTGGTAGTACTCGACGTTCTCGTCCGGGCGCGCCGGGTCCCAGAGGGCGGCGAGCTTCGCATACTCGTTGACGGTGACGTTGGCGCCGCGGCCGGCGACGTAGTACGAGACTTGATCGCCGGGCTGCATCGCGCGCCCGGACGCGGAAGCGAGCTCGTACGCCGCCGACGCCGCGCGGAGCCCCGTGCGCACCTTCTCGCGGTACGCGTCGATCGAGTCCTGGAGCGTCTCGGTTCGCGCGAAGGCCCGAAGCTCCACACGATGCGCGGCGAAGTCGCTGAGCCAGCGGTCGATGATCGAGCGCATCTCCGTGCGCCGCCCGTGCACGAGACAGCGCACGATCTCGCCGATGATCTGGCGCTGGAAGGGCTCGAGGCCCCGCGAGCGAAACGCCGAGCCCTTGAGGCTCAGGCGCCCGCGCTCGTCGAGCAGCGCGTAGGTCTTCATCTTGTAGCTGAACATCGCCGCGTAGCGGCCGTCGAGCTCGAGCTGGATCCCGGCGGGCAGGCCGTCGGTGAGCCGCTCGAGCAGGCGCTCGTCGTCCGCTGTGGAATGATCGGGCGGCGGAACGAAGTAGACGCCGTCGGTGTCGGCCTCGACCGGGACCGCGCCGAGCTTCTCCAGCGCCGCGAGGATCGCGGTGACGACCGCGCGGCCTTCGGCCGTGACCCGGTCGGCCGCGTCGAAATCGTTCCAGTGCCCGCCGCTGAACGCCAGATAGCCGTAGAACGCGTTGATCAAGATCTTGAACGACTGCTGGAGTGCGCCGAGGTGCGCCCGCTCCGCCGGCTCCCGAGCTTCGCGCGCCAGCCGCTTGGCCCGTACGCGGAAGTCGCGCAAATGCTGCAAGAGCTCGGGGAACACGCCGAGCGTGTCGGAGGCCGGCGCGATCGTCTTGGCGAGCATCAGCGAGGGATAGAGCGAGGTGACGTCGACGTGCAGGACGGGGCGCGCGACGCCTTCCTGGCAGATCGCCGTGTAGCCACCGCCGACCGGGCCCACCGGCCCGGGCAGCGGGACGGCCTGGCGGCGCGCGAGATACTCGCGCAGCACCAGTGAGTCGATCTTCGCCGCCGCGCCGCGCAGCGTGCACGACTGATAGTCGAAGGGCACGGTCTGGGCCTGCGCGAAATACGGCGGCGCCAGGATCGCCCCGATCGCCAGCGTCTCGATCGCGTCGTCGCCGGCGTACGCCATCAGGGTCTCGGGCGCCTCGCTGAACAGGCGCGTGATCTGCGAGGGGTCGACGTACGTCCGCTCCTCGGCGGCGACGCCGAAGTGGCGGGCCAGGTCCTTCAGACCGAAGCCCGGCAGGTCACGCGTGCCCGCGTCGTGCAGCTGGGCCAGGATCCACGTATCGATCACATGGCGGCCGGCGACCTCGTACCGCCGGTAGCCGATCGTGCGCTCGGCGATCTGGAGACGCGCCACCCGGCTCCGGAGGCTCTCGCCGCCGCGGCCCCAGCCGAGCGTCACGCGGTGCAGCCGCGCCCGCGCCTCCAGATACTCCAGATCGAATCGGAAAATGTTGTGGCCCTCGATCACGTCGGGATCCCGCTCGCGGATGATCCGCGAGCATTCCTCGAGCAGCGCGCGCTCGTCGAGCCGGTCGCCGCGGATGACGTGCCGGAAGCCGGTCGTGTCGGCGAGTGCGACCGCGATGATCCGGTCGCCCAGCCGCGCGGGGCTCGGGAACTCGTGGCCCTCGGTCGTCATCACCTCGATGTCGAGCGCCAGGCGGCGCAGATCGCCGAACACGAGGCCGCCGAACGAGGTTCGCCCGCTCTGGAGCAGATACTGGTGAACCGAGTCGCCGAGGAACAGATATGGCGCGCCGGGCGCGTTCCAGAGCTGGCCCGACTGCTCGCGACAGCGATCGCGCGCGCCGACCGCCTCGCCCCACGAGCCGAAGCGGGCCCGCCAGCGCAGGGCGCCCGGGCCCTCGAGCGCGTCCACGTCCAGCAATCCCGGCGCGCTCTTCACGAGCTCGCGGTCGGTGAACAGCAGAAACGGCGAGAAGGGGACGGTCTCGGTGACGGTCGCGGCGCCCGCGCGCCGATAGAGCCGGATCGCGCGGCCGCCCTCGGCGAGATCGAAGGCAACGAGCGCGGGGCTCGGGTCGCGTCCGAAGAGCAGCGGCGCGTGCTCGAGGGTGAGCACGCGCTAGGCCGGACGCTCCTGAGCGACGCAAGGACGCGTCGTCATGGCGCCAGAATACCCGCGGCGTCCCGGCCCTTCAAGCTTCGCCGCGCGTCCTTGTCCGCGGTGTGAGCTCGGTCGCCTTCCCAGGGGTCGAGGAGCTGGTGGTGTGTTGCTTCGACTGCTCGAGATGCCTGCTCGGTCAGCACGCTGTCATACGTCGGGCAGGACATTCGGTCGACGGCTATGCGAGGGCGGAGACGCCGGTCACGCTTCTCAACGCAGCGACGCGCAGTATTCATTGCTGCATACCTGATCTTCAGCGCGGACTTCTAACCTGTCGTTTGTGCCAACCCCATAGTTTCCCAAGAAGTTCTACGACTCGAGGCAGCGCGCGGCGCTCGTACGCCGCCGCGGCGCCCTATGCGCGTCTGAATAATCACCTTCCGTCCACCGCCGGCTTGCGAGACGGCGCGCAGAAAATCGGCGTGGCGCAATAGCCACTTACGATCGGAAGGCGCGCGAGTGTCCCGTCGGCATGCTTTGTGCCAATTCCGTCCACTCGCTGGTCACTCTGACATCAGAGATATCCAGCAACTATTCGCACAGGAGAAATTTCGAGCATGAAGCGCAGTGACAATCGCAAAGGTTCGCGACAGCACGGAGTCCGGAACACAGTCGTAGCGCTCTTTGCCATCATCGCGATCGTCGGCCCCACATTTCTCGTGGTGTCCGACGCGTGGGCGAAGGGAGGAAGCGCTGGAGCCGGTGGCGGTGCGCCAGGCGCGTCGGGTAATGGCGGAAATTCTGGTGGCGGTAACGGCGGTGGGAACGGTAGCGGGAATGGCAACGGCGGTGCCGGCGCCGCCGGCAACGGTGCCGGCGGCGTTGGCGGTGGTAGCGGCAATGGCGTCGGCGGTGGCAACGGCGGTAACGGGAGCGGTGGCGGCCACGGCAGTGGAGGAAGCGGCGCCGCCGGTTCTGCCCCTGGCGGCACGGGTTCGGGTAGTGGCGCTAGTGGCGGTGGCCATGGTGGTGGAGGCAGCTCTGCTGCAGGCGGCCCCGGCGGTGCTTCGGCCGGTGATGGTGGTTCGGGTTCAGGTGCCGGCGCTAGCGGTCCCAGTGCTGGAGGCGCCGGTGGTGCAGTGATTACGCAGAGCGATGGCATCCACGATTCGCGTATCGCATCAACCACGGACGCCGGCAGGTATCGGTTTCTCCCTGGAGGCGTGCGCAAGGGAACGGCCCTTCTGACTCCGAACCAGGAGTACACGGTGGACGTCTTCAATGCGTGCAAAATGGAGACCCGGGTCTTCAGCGCGTTTCTGACGGTACTCAAGACCAACGGTGGATTCGGGTTCGACAACGGCGAGGACAACCGGGGCACTCAGCTGCTGATCAACTGCATGGCCTCGTATGGCTTCACCTTTCCAACTGTTGCGGTCGGTCCAATTGAGAATTCCCCCGCAGTGGCCGACGTTCCACAGCCCGCGCTGGTGAACAAGGCCGGCGACAGGTAGCAGCGAAGATGGGGTGGCGCCCAAAGCGCCACCCCGCTTCCTACACGAATGATTTACCGCACGTCTTTATCGGAAGGCCTCATGATCAAGCGCGCGCTGCGTGCGTCGCTCGTGCTTTGACGCCCGAGGGGCACGCGTGGGCTGATAAGTGCCTGCGGATCCGTTACACAACGGTGACCGCCTGGTCAGCGGCGCTATCGTCGCAGCGATCGCCGCTGAGGCGATGGCGCACGGTTATCTCGTGCGGTTCGTGTGATGAGCGCCTGAGCAGGGCAGCCGCCTCCTACTAACAGCAGCCGCGATCCGCCAGCGCGGGCGCTGCGTACGTGCCGAGCTCGGCGAATCCCTGCCGCGACGAAGTCGCATTCCGCCGGATGACTCCAGGATCGAACGCGGCGCGCCATTCATCGATTATCCATTTCTGCATTGCTCAATTCGCACCGAACATCGCGAGACGTGACTCGATCCGGCGCCATGGTTGGTATGGATTCGCGCTGAATTGCCGCACGCCGGGCCACGGTATGGTCTCGGTCGCCGACAGACGCGTGAGTGCGGCAACGATTCATTCGCGCATAAAACGGGAAATTTCCGGCAGCGCCGCGTTCTTGTCGATCGCGCATAACTATCGAATTTCACGAATACCAAGCGAACTATTGTTCACTGATTAGCCAGTGGCGTGAAATGTGCACTTGACGCTGCCCGCCAGTCGACAGAGCGACGGCCGGCGAAGCCAGGTGACCAGCGCGGACATTATCGAGGAAGTGTTCGGAGCGGGTGGCCTGGAGCGCACGGACGAGGCGGTCGGCAGTGCGGGGCCCATTTATTTCATCCCAAAGTGGAGGAGGAGAAACGGTATGGAGAAGCTGCTTCGGAACCTCATGGTGTACGTGGCTCGCGACGAGGCCGGCGCCGAGCTGCCCGAGTGGACGATCTGGGTGGCAGTGCTCGCGGTTGTCGGCACCGCCCTCGTGACGCCGGTTACGACGGGTCTGACCACGGCGTTCACCACGGTCCTCGGATCGATCCCGGGCGTTTCGTAAAGGACGAGGACCTCAGCGGCCGGAGGCCCCACCACGTTGGGCCTTCGGCCGCGAACTCACACCATGACTGAGCGCCCAACTCGGCGGAACAGGAGCGTCGGAGGCGAGCGCGGCTCGTCGACGGTCGAGCTGCTCTTCGTCATTCCGATCCTGTTCTTGATGTTCGCCGCGATCTTCGAATGCAGCCGGGCCTGGCTCACCGTCAGCTTGGTGACCTCGGCGGCTCGCGAGGGAGCTCGAGTCGGTGTACGCACCCCGACAACGGGAGGAACCAGCAACACGTTCAACGCCGCGCCGGCGTTAGCGCAGATCGACTCGATTCTCTCGGGCGCCGGTCTCTCAGCCGGCGCGACTCGATCGGTGGCATGCCCATCACCGTGTCAGCCCGATTCTCAGGTGACCGCGACTGTGACTGTGCCCTTCACCACCATCATTCCGGCCATCGACGCGGTGCTCGGCACCATCAACGTCACGGAGACGGCCGTAATGAGATACGAGTAGGAGCGAAGTGATGCGAAAGCGGCTCGTCATCGTTCTAGGGTTCGCTTCCGTCGTGGGATTGATCGTGAGTGTGCTGGTCTATCGAGTCGTCGCCGAGTTCCGCGCCGCCTCGCGCCAGCAGACCAACGAGGAGATCGTGGTCGCGGCCGTCAACATGGACCTGGCGGAAACGATCACGAGCAAGCACGTCAAAGTGCTCCCGTGGCCTCGCCAGGCGGTTCCCGCCGGCGCCATTCGAACACTCGGCGATGCCGAGGGTCGCGTCGTCCGAAGCTCGATCGTCGCGGGCGAGCCGCTCCTGGAAGGGAAGCTGGCGCCGCAGCTCTCGGGCAAGGGCGGCATCATGCCGATGCTCGTTCCCGAGGGCCAGCGCGCCGTGACCATCAAGGTGGACGACGCGGTCAGGGAGGCGGGCTTCGTGCTGCCAAACAGCCGGGTCGACGTCTTTGTGAGCATGGCGAGGGCCGCAAATTCCCAAGAGCGGGTCGCCAAGATGATCCTGCAGGACGTGGTTGTGCTCGCGGCTGGTCAAGCCGTCGAGATGCGCGACAACCGGCCCGTCTCGGTCACCACCGTGACGCTCGCGCTGACGCCCGAACAGGCGGAACGCCTGGCCCTGGCTCAGAACGAGGGCAAGCTCACCATCGGCATGCGGAATCTTCGTGACAAGCAGATGGTCCAGACGCTCGGGGCGACGAGAGACACGCTGCTGGGTGCGACCCCTGTGGTGGCGCCTGTGTCGAACGGCGTCAAGCCGGCACCGAAGAAGGTCCAGGCGCCGGCCCCTCCGGCATCCAGTCCGCTGCCGCCTCCGAAGATCGTCTCCCATACCGTCGGCGTCATTCGCTCCGGCAAGGTCAGCGAGCAGGTCTTCGTGCGGAGCGGCGAGGAATGGGTCGAGCACAGCGAGCCCAAAAAGTGAGGACCACCACGTTGAGCATTCAGCGCGCCGCATTCGAGCGAGCCATATTGCTGATCCTGGCCTGCGCGGCTCTCGTCCTGACCACGGCCCGGCCGGCATCGCCCGCGGACGACGGGATGATCCGAATCGACGTGACGCTCGGAAAATCTCAGGTCGTCCAGCTCAAGGAGCCCTTTTCGCGCGTGTCGGTCACGAACCCGAACATCGCCGACGTCTTCGTCGTGACGCCCAACCAGATTCTGATCAATGGCAAGACGTCCGGCGTGACGTCCCTCGTCGTGTTTTATCCCAGTCGAACGATGTTCTTCGACGTGGTCGTGCAGAGCGACCTAGCGCTGCTGGCCGAGCGGCTCAAGCAGATCGCGCCGCGTGAGGAGATTCAAATCCATCCCGCGCAAGACGCGATCATCTTGAAGGGCACCGTTGCGAGCGAGCACATGATCGCAGGCGCCGTCGAGATCGCCTCGACGTTCGCTCCGAAGGGGAGGGTCGTCAATCTGCTCTCAGTCGCTGAGGTCAATCCGCAGCAGGTCTTGCTGCAGGTGCACGTCGCGGAAGTCGCCCGAGAGGCTCTACGCGAGCTCGGGTTCAGCATCCGGGCGCTCGGCTCGACGATACAGGGCGGTTTGTTTCCCGGAATTCCATTCTTCCCGCCGCTCGGCGCGCTCGGGGCGGTTTCGCCGACCGGGAGCGCAGTAGGACGCTCGACACCCGATTTCCTCTTCACCTCGCCGCAAGGCGGCAGTGGCTTTTTCCTGTCGAGCGGCAAGCGGGACTACGCCGGGATGGTCCAGGCGCTCTTCGAGCGTAACCTCCTGCGGACGCTGGCGAAGCCGAATCTCGTCACCCAGAGCGGCAAGGAGGCGAAGTTCCTATCGGGTGGCGAGTTCCCGTTCCCCGTCGCGCAGCAGAACAATACGACCACGATCGAGTTCAAGGAGTTTGGGGTCGGTCTCCTCTTCACGCCGATGATCGTCGACGGGGTAACGATCAACCTCAAGGTCAGGCCGGAAGTCTCGAGTCTGGACTTCAGTCAGGGTCTCCAGGTGTCTGGCTTCAACATCCCGGTGATCCGCAAGAACGAAGCCTTCACGAACGTCAGTCTGAAGGATGGGGAGTCATTTGCGATCGCCGGCCTCATCAATAACGAGGTCCGCCAGGCCGTCGCCAAGATCCCCGTGCTCGGCGACATCCCGATTCTCGGCGCGTTGTTCCGCAGCGCCCGGTTCCAGAACAACGAAACCGAGTTGCTGTTCCTCGTGACGGTCAAGCTCGTCCAGGCTGGGCCGACGGGATCGGCCAGCATTCCAGATCCCACGCGCCTCATGGAGCTGCGCCGCGACGAGCGGAAGGAATTCACGCTGACCCCCGGCTTCCCGGGAGTCGGCGAGGTCGTGGACCGGCCCTTCGGGCAGAGCAACCTGTCGGTGAAGTGAACGAGGCGCGAATGTCCTCTACGTTACGCGTCACCATCGTCGATGCGGACGATTCGGCGCGCGCCGCGGTCAGGCGCGCGTTGAGCGGGATCGGCTCGGTCTCTATCGTTGGCGAATACGCCGAAGCATCTGAGAACCTGCTCGCGACGCCGACACTGCGGGTCGACGTCCTGATCGTCGGTCTGGGCGACGACGTGACGCCAATCGAACGCGTCGCTCGAGCTCTTCCGAACACCGCCATCCTCGCCGTTGGAGCCGTCACGTCGGCCGAGTTCGTGATCAAAGCCATCCGGGCGGGAGCCGTCGAATTTCTGAGCCGACCCGTGCAACGCGGGGACCTGTTGGCGGCGCTGGAGAAGCTTGCACGCGTGCGAGGGGGCGTCGTGCCGCAGCCGCACTCCGCTCGGGTGACTTCCGTTTTCTCGACGAAAGGCGGCCTCGGCGCCACGACGCTGGCCATCAATCTGGCCGTCTGTATGGCGGAGAGCGGTCGCGGCCAGACCCTTTTACTCGAGCTCGACACGCGGCCCTCGGACGTCGCGACCTTCCTGGACTTACGGCCCAGCTACTCCGTCCTTGACGTGTTGGGGAACGTGAGCCGACTCGACGACTCTTTTCTTCACGGAGTCCTCGTCAGGCACGAGAGCGGGCTCGCGGTTCTGCCCGGGCCCCTCAGGATGGAGCGAGCCGACCTGGACGCCGAGCGCGTGCAGGCTGTGATCGAGATCCTGCGCTTGCACTTCGAGCATATCGTTCTCGACCTTCGTCACGATCTGCACCCCGCGACGATCGCGGGTCTGGAAGCATCGGACACCATCCTGTACCTCACCAGCCCGAACGTCGCGGCCCTTCGATCGAGCGCCGCCGGCCTAGCGGCGTTGCGCCACCTCGGCCTCGACCTCGGCCGGGTTCGCGCCGTGCTGATGCGGGAGGGTACCGGGGATGATGTGACGCTGAAGCACGCCCAAGAGGCGCTGGACATCCCGATCTATTGGAAGACTCCAAGCGACTACGCTGCGGTCGTTGCCTCGATCAACCACGGCCGCCCCGTCGTGAGCGCTTCTCCACGATCGAAGATTGCCGCGAATCTGCGTCAGTTGTCGGAGGCGCTCGGTCGGACTCGCGCGGCGAAGGCACCCGAGGCGAAGCGCGCCTCATTGTTGCGCCTCGTGTGGAACCCGAAGGGCGCGACGGGAGCGAACTGATGGCACTCTTTTCGCGAAAGACCGACTCCGCGGCATCGCCCACAGCGGTGAACGGCGCGGTGGAACCGATTCGGCGGACCGACGCCCCGCGAGCCCTCACGCACGGCGACCTGAAGGCGCGAATCCATCGCCAGCTGATCGAGCGACTCGACCTTTCCAAGCTCGATCTCATTCCGGCCGAGACCGTCGAGTCCCAGATCAACCGCGTCGTCGAAAGTATGCTCCAGGCGGAAGCCACACCACTCAGTCGCCAGGAGCGCGATCGGCTCGTGGTGGAGATCGCGCACGAGACGTTCGGTCTCGGTCCCATCGAGCCGCTAATGCAGGATCGGACGGTGTCCGACATCCTGGTGAACGGTCCGCGCAGTGTGTACGTCGAGCGTCGCGGCCGGCTCGAGCGCACGGAGGTCATCTTCCGCGATCGCGCGCATCTACTGCAAATCATCGAGCGCATCGTGTCGCGGGTCGGCCGGCGGGTGGACGAGGCCTCACCCATGGTCGATGCGCGCCTCGAGGATGGATCGCGTGTCAACGCGGTGATCGCGCCCCTGGCGCTGGACGGTCCCATCCTGTCGATTCGGCGCTTTGCGGCCGAGCCATACAAGATGGCTGATCTGATCGAGTTCGGTACGCTACCCGCGTCGCTGGCCGAAGTGATCGCCGCCGCAGTCCGGGCCCGGCTCAATATCCTGGTTTCCGGTGGCACCGGCGCCGGCAAAACGACGCTCCTCAACGTGCTTTCGAACGCCATTCCGGACAACGAGCGGATCGTCACCATCGAGGATTCGGCGGAGCTGCAGCTTCAGCAAGACCACGTCGTCCGGCTCGAGACGCGGCCGCCGAACATGGAGGGAACGGGCGCCGTCACCCAACGCGATCTGGTTCGCAATGCGCTGCGCATGAGACCCGATCGCATCGTCGTGGGAGAGGTCAGAGGTCCCGAAGTCCTCGACATGCTCCAGGCAATGAATACCGGACACGACGGCTCGCTCTCCACGGTGCACGCGAACTCGACGCGGGACGCCCTCGCGCGGCTGGAGACCATGGTGCTGCTGTCCGGCATCGCTCCGCCGGTGCGCGCGATTCGCGAGTACGTGGCGGCTGCGCTCGACATGGTCGTCCACCTGGCTCGGCTGAGTGATGGAACGCGAAAGGTCATCCGGGTGACGGAAGTCACCGGCATGGAGGAAGAGGTCATCACGGCACAGGACATCTTCGTGTTCGAGCAGCAGGGTGTCGACCCAGACGGTCGCGTGCGCGGCTTCTACCGGGCGACAGGAGTTCGACCGAAGTTTAGCGAGCGCCTCCACCAGGCCGGAATTCGCCTCGGCGCGGAACTGTTCGATCCCGCGCGCCGAATCGCGGTGAAGTGATGGAGGTCCTTCTCGCTGCCCTCACGTTCGTGATCGTCGTCGGGAGCGTTCTGGGACTGTGGTGGGCGTCGGCCTCCCGCCGCGCCGTCCGCGAGAGGCTCACCGCAGCCGCCAAGAGCGGCGATCCGGGGGTGACCATTCTCCATGAGAGCCCCGAGGATGCTGCGCGTCGCTGGGGTAGGTTGGGCCGTAGCAGTCTCTACGCCCGTCTGACGACGCTAGCGGAGCAGTCGGGACGGACCGGGCCGGTCTCCGATGTCCTGCTGATCATGGCAACCTTTGCGGCGGCCGGGGCGGTCGCGGGCTGGATTCGGACCGGTGTCCCCGGGTGGTCGCTGCTGTGCGCGCTCGTCGGCGCCGCCATTCCAGTGCTGTTCCTCGTCTACAAGCGTCAGCAGCGACTCAAGCGATTTTCGAAACACTTCCCCGACGCGCTCGACATGATGGCTCGCTCGATCCGAGCCGGCTACGCGCTCGCCGGCGGTATCCAGCTCGTCGGTGAAGAGATGCCCGACCCCGTCGGGGAGGAGCTAAGGCGAGTTTTCGAAGAAATCCGTCTCGGCCTGGAGCCGGGCGATGCGCTGTCGAAGCTGGTGGAGCGAGTCCCGACCGACGACGTGAAGTTCTTCTGCACCGCCATCCGGATCCAGCGGACGGCCGGTGGAAACCTGGCCGAGACGCTGGATCGACTGAGCGAGGTCATTCGCGAGCGCTTCAAGCTGTTGAATCACGCTCACGCCATCGCAGCCCAGCAGCGCTGGGGAGCAATCTTCGTCGGATCGAGCCCGCTTGGCTTGGCCATCCTGTTGCGGCTCATGAACGCCAGCTATTTCGACGAGGCGATAACGCATCCGGCCGGACCAACGATGCTGCTGGTGGGCTTGGCCTTTGAGCTGATCGGCTTCGTCATGATCTGGCGAATCGCAAAGATCAAGGTATGAGGGCGATATGGATGCACTGAGCTCCGCGCTGATCGCGTTCGTTGTGGTAGCCGGCTCGACGTTTCTATCGGGCGCGCTGCTCCTTCGCTGGTGGCCCGCGCTTCGGCGTGAGCGGTTGATGGCACCGACGCCCGAGAGCGGTACCGCAACGATCCTCCGATGGCAGACGGCGCAGGCCGGATGGCAGCGGGTCGTCGAGCGCCTCGGGCGGCTGGCGGGATCGGATGGCACGCGACTGTCGAAGCATCGCGAGCGTCTGGCCTGGGCCGGGTACCACGACCCGCGCGCCGTGCTCGTGTTCAGAGGCGTCAAGGTCGCTATGGCTCTCGCACTGGGCGTGGCCTATCCGTTGGTGGGCATCGTCGCCCAGCGTGTCGCGCCCAACCTGCTTCTCTATTCGGTCATGTTCGGCACTGCCGGATTTTTCATGCCCAACCTCTGGCTCTATCGCCGAGCCAAAGCTCGGCAGGAGGACGTCGTCAACGCGTTGCCCGACATGCTCGACCTGCTCACGGTGTGCGTGGAGGGCGGCATGGGTTTCGATGCGGCGCTTTCGCGTGTGGCTGAGCAGCCGGAGGCGAAAAACAGCGCGCTGCACCAGGAGCTGCGCCGCATGATTCAGGAAATGCGTGCCGGGCGGCCTCGTCAGGAGGCCCTGCGTGCGCTCGCCGACCGGTGCGGGGTTCAGGAAGTCAACGCCATGGTCAGCGTCTTCATCCAGACCGACCGCCTCGGGACGAGCATGGGCAAGACGCTGCGCGTCCATGCCGACAGCTCCCGGATTGAACGACGTCATCGCGCGGAGGCACGCGCGTACGTGGCACCACTGAAGATGATCTTTCCAACCGCGCTCTTCCTGATGCCGGCGTTCATGCTCGTGGCAATGGGCCCGTCGTTGCTCAAGATCATGGCCGCGCTCAGTCGAGCGGGCCGCTGAGGAGAGGGTGATAGACGCATGAAACGACACGCGACACGAACCGTGATGTTGGCGATCGCGCTACTGGCAACGGTGGCGGCCTCTCGTGCGGCCGCTCAGGAAACCACCGCCGAGGTGCGCACATGGAGCGGCCAGTCAGTGGTGCTCGCGGCGCCATGGCTGGAAGTTTCCTACACCTTGCCACTGGCCGGAGGCGAGGCCCCGGCACCGCCCGGTGGAATGCCTGTTCCTCCAACCGGTGCAGGCGGGACGCAGCCGGAGATACGGGGCTCGTTTCAAGCGCTGAGGCGCGCCTTTGAGCACGAAGGATCGTCCCCGTTGCAGGGTCGCCGTGAGACCAGTGTGCTGACGTTGTCGCGCGGCGGCGTGGAGCTCAAGGTACCTCTGGAGCGACTCGCGGCGTTAACCGTCTTCCGACAGACGGTGATGGGCAGCTCGCTGCCGCCCTACGTCAGCCCGATGCACCAGCGTTACAGCGCAACGGTCACACTGACAGACGGCTCGAGCATCGATGCCGACTACTTCAACTTCGGCACGGCGGTGCTGCGGGGCATGACCGCCCAGGGACGCGTGGACGTACCGTTCGAGCAGATCGAAAGCGTCCGGTTCTCCCGATGAAAACGGCCTGGCGACGCATCAACCGGAAGGCGTTCGTTGACCAGCGTGGGACGGTGTGGGTCCTGACGCTCGTCCTGCTGCTTGCCCTCATGGTGGTCGCGGGTCTCGCGATCGACACGATGCACGCGGTAGCCGTTCGCAACGAGCTTCAGAAATCGATGGATGCGGCCGCCCTGGCCGGAGCGGGCAACCTCGGATTCAGCGCCTCGCTCTTCCCGACGGCGCGGCTGGCGTCGCAGACGTACGCCGGCCTGAATCCTTACAGCGGCGGCACCATCACGCTTGGCGTCAACACGGGCAACGCGGCGAACGGCGACATCGTGCTCGGGCTTTTCAACGCCGCGGACGGCAGCTTCACGCCTACGCTCGATCCGACGTTCGTCAATGCCGTGCAATGCCGCACGTCGCAAGTGATGCCAACGTCGTTCATGGGTTTGATCGGATGGCCCTCGCTCACGATCTCGGCGGACGCGATCGGCGTCGCCAGCCCCCCCGCGTCGATTCCGCCCAACGGGTGCTTGTTTCCCATGGGCGTAACCAAGTGCCCCTTCGTCGCTGGCGGCACCTACGGCACCAGCGGCTGCGGACAGCCATTCTCCACGCAGTCGAATACGCCGACCAACACCTCGGGGTGGATTCAAACGAACAACAGTTTCGCCGATCCGTCCCAGACATCGACGCCCACGGCGAATCAGACTCGAGCAGCCGTCAATGCCGCGGCCGGGGTCTGCACTGGCACCACGCTCAAGGTTGGCGAGTACGTCGGAACCCAGGGCGGCCAAGATGCCAACGTGTACAACGGGACTGGACAAGAGTCCGGCTTGGGGAAGTGCAATTCGAGTGGCGCCGGGTGTACCGGCCTATTCGTGAACAAATTCAATGCGTCGACCGCGATCACGCTGAAGGACAAGGACGAGAACACCACCTATAACGGGAAGGGCTGGGAAGTCTACGTTCCCGTCATGAATACCCCGTGCCCGCCCGGGCAGTTCAACGGCCCAATGCAGATCCTCACGTTCGGGCGCGTCATCATCACCCAGGTAATCAACGGGGGCTATTGCGCGGTGGCGAACCATTATCCCGGCAACCTCTGGGACAACCTGTGTCCAGCCCCGAATGGGTTCGCCTCGACGCGAGATCCGAACTTGAAGGCCGTCTTCGGGTACTACGACTGTCAAAAATTCGACGCGCCTCCGGTTCCCATTGCTCCCGTGGCGGCGCTCGGCACGCGACTGCGGCTGGTGAAGTAGCCGTGAGTCATGCGATCCGGCGGCCCCCGCGGTGGCGCCAAGCTCTGGTCAGCGTAGCGACGCTCGTGCTTGTCGCAGTCGCCTCGGGAGGCTGCGTCGCGGCGGGCATGGCGGCCGTCGGGCCGGTCATGTCCGCAGTCGAAGCGCTTGCCGATCGAACCGTCGAGCGAACGCTGCCCAGTGATCTTCCCGGCGCGTCCGCGGCAGCCCTCGACACCGTGTCTCGCCTCGGCTTCGAGATTCGCGACGTCCAACGTGCCGACGGAGCGTGGACGTTCGAGGCGGCCAACGAGAAGGTTACGGTGCACGGGCACTTCACGCCGCTGTCGCCTTCGCTGACGCGACTCTCGCTTCGCGTCGAGATCGGCTCACTGGCTGCCGACAAGAGCACTGCCGACGAAATCCTCAACCACATCTCCGAGTCGCTGGCCGAGCAATCGCGACGGCGACCCGCAGCTCTGTCCGACAGCAGTAGCTCGAGCAGGCTGAGGGAGATCGAAGCGGAATTGCAGCGACTACGGATCGAGCTCGAGGCAGCTCGGGCTCGCGCGGAGTCAAAGCCGGACCGAAACGACGTCGAAGCACGCCAAGCAACTGGCATCCGTCGTGTTCCGGGCGTCATATCGATCCCGGCCTCGTACGGTATTCCGACAATCCCCGTGCCGTCTGCCGAAGCTCCTGGCTTCGATCGGGGTCCCGCGCCGCTGGCGCCGGTGAATGGTTTGCGACCGGTCCAACCGGTCAGCACGACCGAGGCGGGCGGGAAGTAGTCGCGGTCCGCATCGATTCGATCACGAGACGCACAGGCCATGTCGCGACCAGTGAACCGAACCGATCGGCAACGCCCGAGCCAACGATCGCAGCGCGGTCGCGATCGAGCCTGGTCGAGGGCGCGGCCGGGCTGCGGGCCTGTGTTCGCGTTCAGTTTCCTGTGGTCGGTAGTCGGCCACATGGCTGTCCTCGGGGCTGTGATTCTTCTTCTGGCTGGTCGAGCTTCGGATGTACCGGGGCTGGAGATCTTCGCCGCCGAACCATTGGCGGAGAATGAACAGGCGATCGAGAACGATGCGCCTCGGACCGACGTACGCCCGGCACCGCAACGTGTTGCCGCGCGCCCACGGGTCTCGACTCGCGGCCCGGTTCATCCGGCGGCCGAGATGCAACGTGGAACGGACTCGACCGGCGCGCCATCGCAGCCAGTGGCTGATGCCGAGGCCCATCGAGAGTTCCCGCTGAGCGCAGACAACGCCGTGGAATCGAGTGCGCAATCCGCCGACCAGGCCGAGCTGCCACCGCGGCCGGACGCTGAACCAGCCCCGACGAACTCGGCTCGTGGAAGCGCCGGGGATGCGCCGACAACCGCGTCGGTGGTTGGCGGAGAGTGGGATGCGGGGGCTCCACCCGTCGCGCCGCCGCTCTCGCCGCCGCCCTCTCAGCCGGGTACACCAGGTGAGAGCACTCCTCAGAAGCTCGCGACGAAGCAGAACTCCGAAGTCGTGCGGGCTGAGACGCCTGCGGCGGCCCCAGCACGCTCAACCGCTAGCGTCGAGCCACCCGCACCGCCTCCGGTTGTGAGTCACGCCGGCGGCTCTGCCTCCGGAGTCGACGCCGCGGCGCCGTCGCACCCGCAGGAGCCCGCGCCACCGCCGGCGACACCGTCGCCGGCCGTGATCGGATCACGCGGCAAAACGCGCATCATCCTCACGAGTCCCCGTGACGGTCTTCAGCTCACGCCCGAGGATCCGCCGGTCGTGGTGGTGGAGGGCGAAGTCGAGGACACATCAACATCGACGGTCCTGCTGATCGCCAATCAGTTGCGCCTCGCCGTTCCAGTCCAGGCCGGGCGGTTTCGACGAGTGGTCCCCGTCCTCGAGTCTGTGGTTCGAATACGCGTCGAAGCGTCAGTCGATGGAGATACCCGTCAGAGCTCGACGGTCACGGTTCGCTCGACCGCCGGCACCAACTTCGGCGTGATCGTGTTCGACCCGCCAACTGCCGGCGACGGACCGGACGTGGAGCCGAGCGCCATCTGGCGAGGTACTCCCGAACGGCTCGATGGTCCGACGCACACCGCAGTCATGAAGGGCGTCGCGCGCGTCGATGGCCGCCACGGCGACGCGTTCTACGTGCGCATGCAGAAGCCCGGTGTCTACACGTTCATCCTGCGTTCTCGGAGCACCGCCGTCGTCGACGGGATACGGGCAACTCTCTACGTCCCTACTGGAGGCGCCGTGACGCGAAGACAGCTGGAGCCGCTTTCGCTCAATGGAACCGCACGGCGTGTCATTGCTCGCGTCCTGCTGCCACACGGAGTGTTCTGGGACCAGGACGAGTGGTTCAGTGGGCGTAGCGAGAGCATCGACACGGAGATGAAGTTCCGATTCCCGGAAGGTATCAGCTGGGTCGAGCGCAAGGCCGGTCTACGATGATGTTCCCTGCCGGTCTCCAGTTTCTGCAGAGAACTCAGAACGCCGACGGCGGATGGGGCGCTGTGCCCGATCGTCAGAGCAACACCGAGGCGACCGCGCTGGCTGTCCTTGCGCTGGCGTCGTGTCCGGAGGCGAAAGCCGACCACGTCGAACGCGGCCTGCAATGGCTGGTCGATCTTCAGAACGCCGACGGCAGCTGGCCGTTGCACCGGAATACCACTTACGGATCCTGGACCACCGCGCCCGCGACCCTGGCGCTTGCTTCCTTCGACGACCAGCGCGCCCACGCAATCCGGGGAGCACGCTGGCTTCTCGGCCACCGGGGACGCAGCCTGGGCTGGCTGGCGTCCCTCGCGTATCGCCTCGTCCCGGAGAAGATGGCGGTTCGGCTCGACCCCGACTTGAGAGCCTGGTCCTGGACGGCCGACGGTTTCAGCTGGGTAGAGCCGACCGCCTACGCGCTGATCGCTCTCAAGAAGCTCGGCGCCGATATCGGCCGATCCGCGGGGCCGCACATTCGTGAGGCGGAGCGGTTGCTCTACGATCGCATGTGCAGCGGCGGCGGCTGGAACCACGGCAACTCGAACGCGTATGGCGTAGCGATTCCGCCGTACCCGGAGACGACGGCGCTCGCATTGATCGCGCTTCAGGACCGCCAAACCGAGACACCGAATCGAGCGAGCCTTGAACGCCTGGTGGCCATGTTGAGCGAGGCGGAGTCCGGACTGAGCCTCAGCTGGGCGATTCTATGTTTTTCGGTTCGCGGTCTGGACGTGGCGGTTTGGCAACGCCGACTCGTTCGATGCTATGCGACGAGCGGCTTCCTCGGCGAAACCAGAGTGGTGGCACTGGCGCTCCTGGCCCTCAGCGAGCGGATCGGCCCGCTCCGTCTGGCCCTTCGATGAAGCGCCGCGACTTCCTTCTCGGGGCCCTCGCAACAGCGCCGACCGCCGCGGTGATGGGCGGGGCATCTTCCCTCACACGATGGGACGGCGTCGCGTATCGAAAGCGCCACGAGTCGCGGGTTGTGGTGTCGCGTGCCGACAGCTATGAGTCGCCTCTGGTCGAGCGCATCGTCGAGGGCGTCCGGCTCTGTGGGGTGAGCGTCGCCGGGCGATCGGTGCTGCTCAAGCCGAACCTCGTTGAGTTCGATCCGCAGGGGGTCGTCAATACGGACCCGCGGGTGGTGGCGGCTGCAATCGAAGCGTTCCGGCGGCTCGATGCCCGCGAGGTCACTGTTGCCGAGGGGCCCGGCCATCGCCGCGACAACGAGTATCTGCTTCGTGCTTCGGGTTTGCAGAGCGTCCTCGACCAGCACCGGGCTCGCTACGTCGATCTCAACAGTGACGATGTCTCGGCCCTGTCCCTGCCAAGTCGGTTCACCAGCTTGGGACGTCTCTATTTCCCACAGACCGTGCTCAAAGCTGACCTCGTCGTTTCCATGCCGAAGCTCAAGACGCATCACTGGGCAGGCGTGACGCTTTCGATGAAGAACCTGTTCGGCGTGATACCGGGTTCGGTCTACGGCTGGCCGAAGAACATCCTGCACTGGGCGGGTATCGACGAGAGCATCGTCGACATCAACGCTGCGCTGTCGATGCCGCGTTTCGCCATCATTGACGGCATCGTCGGGATGGAGGGGAACGGGCCCATCCAGGGGACACCGAAGCACGCCGGCGTGCTGATCTTCGGCGAGGACCCGGTTGCCGTAGATGCCACGGCAGCACGGCTGATGCGGATCGACCCGACGCGAGTGAAACATCTACGCGTCGCCGGGGACTTCCTGGGCAACATCGATCGAGAAAACATCGTTCAAGCCGGCGAGCCCATCGAAGCGCTGGCGCAGGACTTCCAGGTCATCAGTCGGTTCAGCGACCTGAAAGGCACCGGGTAGGCTGGGATGCGCGCGATGGCCCGTTGGCCGATGATCTTGCTGCTGATCGTCTGCCTCGCCTCACCCGTGCACGCCACGATCGTGGACAGCCTGAACGAGGCGGGCAAAGCTGCTTACACGCGAGGCGACTATGCGGAGGCCGAACGCCTGTTCGCCAGCGCCATCGAGCACCAGCCGCGGCAGCCGCTCCTTCATTACCATCACGCAGTCGCGCTCACCCGGCTCGGGCGCTGGCGCGAGGCGGCTCGCGCCTACGAGACCGTACTCAGTTTGAACCCCCCGGCCGACATCGTCGCTGCGAGCCGTCGCGCTCTCGATGATCTCGCGCCCATCTTGCGGAGACGCCGGGTGGCAGCGGCGGAAGGTGTGTCTGTTCCGCTCGAGCGGCGCGGCGGTGTGTGGTTCACCGACGTGACGATCAACGAGGCGCGAACCGCCCGATTCATGATCGACACGGGCGCGGCACTGTGCGCCATCTCGCCCGAGCTGGCCGAATCACTGGGGATCCGCCCCGAACCGGATGCGCGTGTCATCGCGCTTCAGACCGCGAATGGCCGCACGTCGGGCCGGCTCGTTCGGATCGCTTCCATTCGGGTTGGTGAGGCGGAGGCGTTCAACGTCCCGGGCGTCATGGTGGCGTCGGCGAATCTCGGAAATGGCGGAATTCTGGGCATGAGTTTTCTCTCTGGATACGTGGTGACGATCGATTCGGCGCGCCGGCTTCTCAATCTGGAGCCACGGTGAACGCTGTGGGCGGATCGCGCGTGACCACGCGCCGTCGCTCACGGTGTATCGGAGAGATGCTGCTGTCGGCGCTCGGCCTGGTGCTGAGTGGTGTCGGCATGTGGCTCCTGAGCCGGCAGGCCGCCGACTATATCGAAAGCGCGCGCTGGCCCGATTATTCTCTGTTGGATCTCATCCAATCGCCGACGGTCAAGCTCTCGCTACCGTACGGATCAGTGTCGTGGATCTACCGACAGCAATCGCTCACAGATCTTCACGCCGCGGCGATTGGATGCCTGGACCTGGTGCCCGCGTCGTGGTTCTTTCTGATCGTCGGCGGCTTCATTCTCTGGAGAGCGCTGCGATGACGATGTCCCGCGTATTGGTGGGACTCTGTACCTTCTATGCCACGACGATGCTTGCGCTTTACTGCGCCGGAATTCGGCCGGCCATACCCTGGTCACTCCTGCCGCTTCTCGTCCTGATCGTCATTCCGTTCGCGCTTGGGGCGACGGGGGCGGTGAGCGTCGTCGCGCGATACGCCGGCCCCTCACCCTTGATGAGCAAGGGCTGTTGCGTGCTCTTGGGGACGATGTTGTTACTCGCCTATCGGCTGGACTCGCCGCTGTTCCTATTGAGCCACGTAGTGATATTCCCCATCGCAGTCCGAAGTGTGTGGCGCTCGGGACTGGCGCGACCACTCACGGTCATGATCGCAGCGTTGAGCGTGGGCTATGCGAGCATCTGGAATCTCAACTACCTGGCGGCGGTGCTGTCGAAGGACCGCGTGGCCGACGCGGCGGTGAAAGCACTCGACCTCGCTCTCTACCAGCTACTATTCCGAGGCCCTGTCGACTACGTAGGCTTTTTCCCGATCGTCAGGTCGGAAGCGCTTTTTCGCGTCTTCGAGAGCGGTTACGTCTTACTCTTGCCGGAGATCTTTGTGGTGTCCTGGCTCTGGATCGTGACCCAGCGGGATCCGATCGGCTTTCTCCGGACATTCTTCACGTGTTACGTGATCGGGCTGATCGCGTTCGCCATCTATCCGGTCGTTGGACCGTGCATTCAATTTCCCGAGAGCTTCCGTCCCGAATTTCGCGGAACGCTGACGTTCCGGTTGATGGAGGGCATGGCATCGGAATATACGGCGGCGCTGCAACGAACTTCGGTCAATGGCTTGGGTTATTTTGTCGCGATCCCAAGCCTTCACGCGGCCCTTGCGGTCGCCCTGCAGGTGCTGCTGCGCGTCAGTCCGCTTCACTTCTGGGCGTTCCTGCCCATCAACGTGGTCGTCGCTTCGAGCACCGTGATTCTCGGCTATCACTACGTGGTCGACATGATGGCCGGAGTTGCTCTCGGGATGCTGGTTACGATGCCCTACTGGCGTCGGCCGCGGTCCCGAGTCCGACAGATCTGCCGCGGCGAAATCGCTACTTGGAGCTTGGCTCGGGAACGATCCGTTCGGGAATGAGGCGCGGAGCGGGCCGGTATTCTCGGAGCCGCTCCTCGAATCTAACATCGCCGCGCCGGCCCACCCAGCGTACATAGGACCGCACCGCCGGAGCGAACCAGTACTCATCGGAGCCGGACGTCGAGCCCTCTCGGACGATCTTGAGTGTCTCAAAGCGACCCGCCAACACCTCCACCGTTTCGACTCCGACGACCGCAAACCGGTCGGTCAGATCTCGGCGCGCTTCCTGATCTTGCCAGATCCCTTGGTACGTCCAACGCCTGCCGACTTCGAGCGGCCATGCGAACCCCTGGTGGGGAGGAGTCATGCGCGCTTCAACTTTCGAGTCCCGGGTTGCTGCGGCCCAGTTCAAATTGCGCGTGTAGTAGTGATCGACGTCGCCGACCCGCACCACGTAGTAAGGGACACTAGCGACTTCCCGCACTTCGACCACTTCCATAGTCTTTGCGCCGCGGTCGTTGCCGCTTGTCAGATCGTACGTCCAGCGATCTCCCGGTCGCCATTCCGGAGGAGACGGGACGGAAAGGAGGCGGTCGACTGGTGTTGGTGGCGCCACGCTGGGCTTAGGCGTACCCGGCTGGTCCAGGGTTGTGCATGCCGCGCTCGAAAGGGCGAGAACCAGGAGTGCCGCGCGTGCGCGTAACGAGAAGACCATGGAGAAATCGTCGCACAGGTCGCAGGGTCGACGAAGAGAATCATGGCGACGACCGTGTCACGCCCCGGCGGCAATGAGCAGGGCGCCGGCGAATGCGATAAAGGCACCGATGGGGAATCGGCCGCGTGGAAATCTGCGGTGGATCAGGGATAACGACAGCAGGACAAGAGCCCCCGCGACGTGGGCTAACGCGAATACGTACAGCGCGCCTTTCCAGCCCAACACGGCGCCCAGCGCGCCCATGAGTTTCACGTCCCCTCCGCCGACGGCTCCGCGACCGATCATCGCGATGATCAAAGGCAACCCGCCCCCGATGGCAGCGCCGAGAAGCGCCTGAAGGGGCGGTATGGTCGCGCTCGTCGCCGCAAGCAGTAAGGCGTAGAGCAGCATCGGAAGCGTGACGCGATCCGGGATGATTCGCGCTGCGAGATCCAGGACGACGATCGCTGCCAACGCAACGATGAGCGGCGTCAGCGCCAACGTTCGCCACGAGAAGGCGTGTGTATGGACGAGTAGAACGAACACGATCAACGAAAGTCCGAAGACCGCCGCGAGCCGTGCCGGGCTGAGGAGCTTCAGGATCGCTCGAGCCGGGGTCCGAATGGCGGTGTCAGGTCGAAGGCTCTGACTTCGTGCGCGGCAAAGGAGTCATCAGCGAAATGGTCGCACTGGCCGACCCAGGTGACAAAGCGAATCGTAGGCGGATCCAGCCATCGGGGCTGAATTGCCTTGTCTCTGTTGCCAAGATTCATACCAGTCTGGTGCGGTTGTATCCGCAGCGCGGTCTGTGGGCGCCGGCATCCGTCCGATTGCAGCGACCGCAGCAACCCGCGAGCACGTTTCCGGAAGACGTGATGATGCACTCCTGGCGCGGCGAAAGCAGGCAACGACGCTGTTTTCGGGCTGCAATCGATTTCCGGCGAACGTCGGGACGAGGCTGCCTGCGTTCCCGATCGCGTTGGCGGGCTCACCGAATCGGTTGGTATGCATCGTGCTCCACTGGGGCGTCGATGACAGACGGACTGAACCTCTCAACAAGCGCGCAGCTGTTCGAAGCGATGGTCGAAGGCGCATCCGAAGGGTTAGTGTTGCTGTCCGCAGATACCGTCATACTGCACGCCAACCGCGCCGCTCTGGCGATGATCGGGCGCGACAATGCGGTGATCGTCGGTCGGTCTATCCACGAGGTCCTGTTCAAGACCCCCTTGGACACGTCCTTGATTGGCGAGGTCGTCGCGACGAATCTTACAGTGACCCGGACCCACGATCTCCCGGACGGGCGAAGCATCCTCCTCGTCGCTCGGCCCGTGGCGGCTGGGGTTGCGCGCGTATTACTGACACTCGGCGATATCTCCGCCATGAAGCAGCTGATGAATCGTGTTCAGGGAGCCAAGCGGCTGGCGAATCGTACCTGGACGGAAATGCGCGAGACCGAATCGACGGCGATCGACGGCGCGCCGATCATCACCAGAAGCGTCGCCATGCAGAACGTACGCGAAAAGGCGATACAGTGCGCGGCCGTCGATTCGCCGGTGTTGCTATTGGGAGAGACCGGCACCGGCAAGGGCGTCTTCGCAAGACTCATCCACGAAGCGTCCGCGCGACGCTCGGGCCCGCTTTACGTTCTGAACTGCGGCGCGATTCCCGAGGGCTTGCTGGAAGCCGAGCTCTTCGGCTACGCGAGGGGCGCCTTCACCGGCGCCGACCCGCGGGGCAAGGTCGGGCTGATCGAGCTTGCCAACACCGGAACACTGCTGCTCGATGAGGTCGGCGATCTGCCGCGCGGCCTGCAGGTCAAACTCCTTCGGTTCCTGGAAGCGGGCGAAGTGTGGCCGGTCGGTGCATCCAAGGCCAAACGCCCAGATGTTCGAATCATCGCGGCGACCAACTGCGACCTCGATCAGATGATGGCCGACGGCGGCTTCCGGAGGGATCTTTATTACCGGCTCCACGTCCTTTCCATCCGCATTCCACCGCTGCGTGAGCATCGCGAGGACATTCCGTGGCTTGTCGCGATGATGCTTGACCAGCTAGAGGGCAAGCTGGGAATGCGCAAACGTATCTCTCCCAAGGCTCTGGATGAGATCTGTCGTTTGCCGCTGCCGGGTAATGTCCGCGAGCTCTGGAACCTCGTCGAAAGTCTCACGGTGACTGCTCGGACCGATATCATCGAAACGACGGACCTTCCAGTGCACACGAACAAGATGACGGACCCATCTGGGACGGCTCTGTTGAACGCCGAAGACGGCAATCTGCGGGAGGCGTTGGGGAAGGTCGAGGCCCAGATCCTGCGGGAGACACTTCAACGCTACGGCACTCAATCGAGAGCGGCGCGGCACCTGGGTGTCGCGCAAGCCACCATTGCCCGGAAGACGAAACGGTACGGCCTGAGCACCTGATGCTCAGCGCGCGGCGATTCCTGACCGTCCGCAGGCTCTGAAACCGCCCCGGGTTTCCCGGAGGCTCGGAGCCTCCGAGAAACCCGGGGCGGTTCACTCTTCTGTTATTCGTTTTCGAATCCTGAGCCCTGGAGCGTCGGCCGCAAGCGCCGCTGATTTCATGCGACAGCAGCCCTGGATTGGCACGTGGTTACATCGTGTGCCGGCGTGGGCACCGTCAAATCGAACTCCCGGCGCTCGCTCGGCGCGATTCACTTCTGCATATTGCGCGCAGCCCACCACCGTGACAGCGCGGTTCAGTGCAAGGCGTAACGGCGTATTTTCATTGAGTAGCCGCGCGTTCCCAAGTCGGTTCTCCAGTTGGCGCGGGACGTGCACGGCGATGCGACGCCAGCCGGCGACAGACTGCCAGACTGACGCGGCCGTGCGAGGTGGCCAACTGGATGGAACAGGGGATGACGCGCCAGCCGTGGCACGCGTTCTTGGTGATCGGCTTGGCAGGGGAGAATGAGCCCGTCTTCCGCATCACAGACGTTCTCGAGCGGCAGGACATCCCCATCGAGGTGATCGGTCGGGGCCGGCAATTTCGGCGCGTGCCGAGCGTCGTCGTCCGTGTGCCGTACCAACGACTTGCCGAAGCCATGCTGGCGTTGGAACTTCACGGATTCGCGGACGTCATCGCGTATCACGCCCGCGAGGACTAGAACAACGTCGACCCCAACCGACGGCCTACCGCAGGGGACCTCCAGCTTCACATCCACTTCTTCGACCTCGACAGAATTGTGCCGAGCGCGGCATCACGGGCACTGATCAACTCACGCTTCGCACGGGCGCGACTCCTAGTCCCGGTCGTGCGCGTCCGTGACACGCTGGTCGTCACCACGGAGGGCCCGACGCAGACCGCGGTCGTCGATGAGCTCGGGTCGAGTACCGGCCTCATCACGGGAATCCTTGGGACGGTGGAGCGGCTATCCGGGGAGCTACCCGTGACCGCACGCGAGCCCTCTCCGATTGTCGAAACGCCACGCGTTATGAAATTCGAGGAACGCGAAATCGATGGGGACCACCTCACTGGCCCATGGCCTACTCGGTCCAGGTGCACACAACTAGGGGTAGCCCTTCAAGCTTCGCCGCGCGTTGGGCTGCGGTGTATGCTCGACTCATGCTCCGACGTTCGCTGTCGGCGCTTTGTGCTTCACTTTTGATCGCCGGCTGCGCCTCTTCGAATTCTTCGTTTCAGAACGCGACCCCCGGCACGCCGCTCACGGTGCCGGCGTGGGAGCTCCGGCCGACGGGTTCCGGGCCGTTTCCAGCGGTCGTCCTGATGCACGGCTGCGCCGGCGTGTCGGAGTCGAACCACGAGTGGTCGCGATGGTTCCGCGATCAAGGGTACGTGGCGCTGCTGGTCGACAGCTGGGGGCCGCGGCGCGTGGGCGCGTCGTGCTCGCCGAGCTTGCCGGACGTTCCCAACACCGAGCGGTTCGACGACGCGGTCGGCGCGCTGCGATACCTGCAGGCCAAGCCCTACGTCGATCCGGCGCGCATCGGCGTCATCGGCTGGTCGAACGGCGGCGTGTTCGCGCTCTCGCTGGTCAACGCGCCGAGCCTCGAGCGCGCGCGCCTGCGCGGGGTGGTTGTGCCCGAGCTCGGCTTTCGCGCGTCGATCGCGTTTTACCCGGGCGGCTGCTACTCGCTCGTCGACGAGCTCGTGATTCGCCCGCTGCTGGTGATGATCGGCGACGCGGACGACTGGACCGATCCCGGGCCGTGCGTGGCGATGGTGGAGGCGATGCGGCGGCGAGGCGCGGATGCGCGGATCGTGCTCTATCCGCGCGCCTATCACTACTTCGACGTCATCGGTCAGCCGCGGACGTATCTGGCCGAGGTCGCGAACCACAACAAGCCCAACGAGTGCTGCGGCGCGACCGTCGCCTTCGATCCGGGCGCCTTCGCGGACTCGCGCCGCCGGGTCGCGGAGTTCTTCGGATATCATTTGAAGGGTAAATAGCCCGCGACCAATGGACACCTCCGTCGAGCTCGTCCGTCATCTTCTGCAGAGCGTCGTGTACATCCACACGAAGGTCTCGAGCGATCATCCGTCGACGCGCATCCTCGGCAACGAGCGGCTCGGCAGCGGCGTCGTGGTCGATGCGTCGGGTCTGATCCTGACGGTCAACTACGTCGTGATGGGCGGCTCGACCATCTCGGTCGCGTTCCAGAAAGGGCGCCGCGCGAAGGCCGAGCTGGTCGCGCAGGATTTCGAGGTGGGCCTGGCGCTGATCAAGGTGAACCGCCAGGGGCTCGTCGCGGCGGAGGTCGGGACGGGCGACGTGGTCGACCGCTGCGACGAGGTCGTGCTGCTCGGGGCGATGGGGCCGCAGGAGCGGCGCGCCACCAGCGGCGTCGTCACCTACGTCGGCGAGTTCGAGTCGTACTGGGAGTATCTGCTCGATCGCGCGATCATCTCGAACGCGCCCAACCCGGGCTACGGCGGCGGCGGGATCTTCTCGACCTCCGGTCGCCTGGCCGGCACCGTCTCGCTGAACCTCAACGAGATTGCCCGCAGCTCGCTGGCGATCCCGACCGATTTCTACCGGTCGCATCGCGACGAGATGGTCCGCTACGGACGGGTCGTCAGCCGTCCGCGGCGCGCCTGGCTTGGTGTCTTCGCGCAGGTGATCGAGGAGGGTGTGGTGGTCGCGGGGGTCGTGCCCGACGGACCCGGCGACCGGGGCGGTCTGCAGGAAGGCGACGTGATCATGTCGCTCAACGCCGAGGAGGTCGGGAGCCGCCGCGACCTCTACATGAGCCTCTGGCGCCACGAGCCGGGCGAGGCGCTGACGCTCGAGGTGATGCGCGACAACAAGATGCGACGCTTCGAGGTGAAGGGCGGCGACCGCGCCCACTTCTTCCGCCAGTTGTGACCGCGTCCCCGCGAGGGGCAGTCTCACGCTTCATCGCCGCCGACGGCTTCTTCATGAGCGCCGGCCTCGCGTTCTTCTTCCTGATGTGCCTGATCCCGCTCCTGCTCCTCGGCGTCTCGATGGTCGGATTCGTGCTCTCGACGCAGGAGGCCGCGCGCCACGTCGTCGGCCAGCTCGCGCAGCAGTTCCCTGTCTATCAGGCGCAGATCAGCCGCGTGCTCCTCCGGATCGTCGAGACGCGCACGGCGTCCGGCCTCCTGGGCACGGCCGCGCTCGTGCTGTTCTCGACGCCGCTGATGAGCGCGTCGCGGCTGATCCTGCACCGTCTGCTCGGCGTCAAGGGCGACGGCGGCTTTTTGCGCAACCTCGTGCGCGACAGCTGGATGGCGCTCCTGCTGAGCCTGCTGCTCTTCACCGTGAGCACGATGACCTGGCTCTACCACGCCTTCCGCGCGCTGGCGCTCAACACGCTGCCGGTCCCGCCGCGCTGGTTCGAGTTGGCGGCGCTCCCGCTGAGCTTGGCGCTTTCGACCGTGATGTTCTACTGCGCCTACCGGTACGTCCCGCGCCGTCAGGTGAGGATCGCGCCGGCGCTGGCCGGGGCCATCCTGGCCAGCGTGCTGTGGGAGATCGCCAAGCAGCTTTTCCGGTTCTACATCCAGCGGGTGAGCCTCTACAACGAGATCTACGGGCCGCTGGCCATCCTGGTCGCGTTCGCGATGTTCGTCTACTACTCGGCGGTCGTGTTCGTGTTGTCCGGCGCGTTCGTCGCCGCCCTCGACTCGCGGCGTCACTGACCCCCCGGCCTCTGTGTTATGGTCGTGCGGCTTCTGACTTTGTAGCAGGGGGACGCTCATCATGATGCTCAAGGGAAAAATCGCGGTCGTGACGGGAGCCGGGCGCGGCATCGGCCGGGAGATCGCGCTCTTGATGGCGCGGCACGGCGCGCAGGTCGTCGTCAACGACTACGGCGGCTCGGCCGCCGGGACCGGCGCCGAAAGCACGCCCGCCGACGAGGTGGTGAACGAGATCACGAAGGCCGGCGGCAAGGCCGTGGCCAACTACGAGTCGGTCGCCTCGATGGCGGGCGGCCAGGCGATCGTCAAGACGGCCGTCGACACCTTCGGGCGCGTCGACATCGTCGTGAACAACGCCGGGATCCTCCGGGACCGCATGATCTTCAACATGACCGAAGAGGAATGGGACGCCGTCATCAACACCCATTTGAAGGGCAGCTTCGCGGTGACCCGCGCCGCGGCGCCGTTGATGCGCGAGCAGAAGTGGGGACGGGTCATCAACATGACGTCGACCTCGGGTCTGATCGGCAACGTCGGCCAGGCCAACTACGCCGCCGCGAAGCTCGGCATCTTCGGCCTCACCAAGGCGGTAGCACTCGACATGGGGCGCTACAACGTGACCGCGAACTGCATCTCGCCATTCGCGTGGACGCGGATGATCGGGACGATCCCGACCGAGACCGAGGTGCAGAAGGCGAGGGTGGAGAAGATCAAGAAGCTCTCACCCGCGCACATCGCGCCGGTGGCGGTGTTCCTGGCGAGCGACGCGGCCCGCGACGTCAACGGCCAGGTCTTCGGCGTACGCGGCAAGGAGATCATGCTGTTCAGTCACGAGCGCCCGATCATGCGGGTGCACAACTCCGACGGCTGGACGCCGGAGAGCTTCGCCGAAGTCTTCCCGGGCACCCTGCAGCATCACCTGGTGCCGCACGTCACGTCGGGACAGTATTTCAACTACGATCCGCTCGTGTAGCGGCAAAAGGGCTTTCCATGATCGACATGACGCTCGAGATGGCGGAAACGGCGGTGAAGGCGGCGCAGGCGAAGGCCCGTGGGCTGCGCGCCCCGATGACGGTGACGGTGGTCGACGAGGCCGGCCGCCTCGTGCTGAGCGCTCGCGGCGACGGCACCGGCTTTTTCAGCACCGAGACCTCGCGGGCCAAGGCGATGGCAGCGGCCTCCTTCAAGAAGCGCACGGCCGAGCTGGCCGACATGGTCGCCAAGGGCGGCTTCTGGTCCATCGCGCCGACGGTGTTGCAGGGCCAGATCCTGCCGACGCTCGGGGGCTCGCCGATCATGCGCGGCGGCCGGCTCATCGGCGCGATCGGCTGCGGTGGCGGCACGGGCGAGCAAGACCAGGAGTGCTCCGACGCCGGCGCGGCGGCGATCGGCGGCTAGGCGTACTCGTCAGGGGAGCCAGTAGCGGCGCGCGTAGACCACGGTGAGGACTGCGCCGACGACGATGACGATGCGGCGCATCAGCTCGGACGGCAGCACGCGGGCCAGCTTTCCGCCGACGAAGCCGCCGATGATCGCGCCGCCCATCACGACCAGGGTGGGCGGCCACGCCACGGTGCCCTTCAGCACGAACACCGCGACCGCGACGAAGCTCGTCAGCGCCGACAAGAGGTTCTTGATCACGTTGCTCACGCGGAACTCGTCGGCGCGAGTGACGGACAGGATCGCCAGGATCATCACGCTCATGCCCGCGCCGAAGTAGCCGCCGTAGACCGCCACCGGCGCGAACAGGAGCGCTTCCGAGCCGGTTGACGACGCGCCGCTGGCGGCCCGCGACGCGATCCAGAGCCTGATCCGGCCGGCGACGGCGAACAGCACCGTCGCGAACCCGATCAGCAGCGGCACCACCGCGGTGAAGGCCTTCTCCGGCGTGGCCAGCAGGAGGGCTGCGCCGGCGCCGCTTCCGACGATCGAGATCAGCGCCAGGGCCGCGAACGACCGGTCCCAGCGCGGAATCCGCTCGACGTCCGCCAGCGCGGCGGCGAGATTGCCCGGTGCCAGCGCCACGGTGTTCGACGCGTTGGCGACTATCGCCGGCAGGCCTGCGGCGAGGAGCGCCGGGAATGTGATCAGCGAGGCGCCGCCGACCATCGCGGTGACGATGCCGCCGGCGAGCCCGGCGGCGAACAGTAGGATCCCGGCCGACGTGTCCACGATGCGCGCCTACGCCGCCCTGGGCCTCAGCACGACGAGCGCGATCACGCCGACGACGGTCACGGCGATCCCCAAGATCTCCGGCGCGCGAGGGCCGTAGTCGAGCTCGACTGTCTGCGCGCCGGCGGCGCGATCGAGTCGCACTTGCAGATCGCCCAGGCGTCCGCGTCGCGTCTCGACGGGCGCGCCCTGCACGCGAGCGCGCCAGAGCGGATAGAACGCGGTGCGCGTCGACACCCACTCGTCGCCCTCGGGCGCCAGGCTCATCTGCCAGCGGCCGCGGCCGATCGCGCGCGGCAGCTCGATCCCGTGGCGGCGGACGTACATCAGAAACGGCGCCGGAGCATTGGCTCTGGTGAACGCGCCGTTTTCCTCCACGGCCCGTAACCGCGCGGCGTCTTCGTCGATCGCGACGACCGCGCTGATGCCGAGCGCGTCCGCATAGCGGTTGAAGATGTCGGGCTCGAGCGTCTCCAGCGGCTGACCGAACAGCGAGATGCCGTCGAGCTGCTCGACCAGACGTGTGATCGCACCCGGCCCGGCATCGCCCCGATACGTCAGCGCGGCGATCGGCGAGGGGTGGGTGAAGGTGCCGTTGACGATCGCGCGCCCCGAGAACACCGGCGCCAGCGCGGTCACGTGCGTGTGCGGGCGATACCACTCCCGGCCGGCCGCCCCGCCGTAGACGAGCGGCACCGCCGACCTGACGAAGAGCACGCGGCCCGGCGGCGCCGCACGCAGCGCGGCCCAGAGGTCAGGAAGCCGCAGCCCGCGCTCGATCGACGGCAGCGACGGCCACTCGGCCGCGCGAGGCCAGAGCATCAGCGCTCGCGACTGGCTCGCCCAGAACGGCGCGATCACCAGGAGCACGCCCGCGAGCCCGGTGAGAATCTCACGGCGCGGAAAGAGCGGGCCGGCGCTCTCCGGTGCTGTCGGCCGCACGCCCGACCAGCCCAGGCCTGCCGCCATGATCAGCGCGATCCACGCGCCGTCGACGACGCGATTGGCGGGCAGCCAGCGCAGGCCGAGCGGCTCGAGCGCGAAGCGCACGACGAGGACGACGGCGATCATCACCCACGGAAGAAGCGTGACGACCCGCGCGCTCGCCGCGGCGCCGCGTGAGCGCGCGAGCGCGACCAGCGCCAGGAGCGCCAGCGCGAGCCCGAGCGCGCCGATGGCCGGTGCTTCGCCCCACGCGAGCGCGCGCGAGTTGTCGAGCCGGAAGACCAGCGGCAGCGTCCAGAAGCCGGTCAGCGCCGTGGCGACCACGAGGCTCAGCACGCCAGCGACCAGACGAGCCTGCCGTGGAGGCCGCGCCAGCGCGCCGAGCACGATGACCACCACGGCCGCGGGCAGCGCCGCCGGATGGAACAGGACGATCGCCGCGACGATGACCGCAGCGGCGCGCGAGGGCCGGCCGCCCTCGTCGATCCAGGGCACGAGCACCAGCAACAGCAGCGGGATCAGCGCCCACGCCAGCCGCGCGCCGAGCATCCCGACGTGCACGCCGCCCTCGACGCCGCTCGCGACTCCGCCCGAGAGCGTGAGCGCGACGAACGCGGCCGGCAGCGCGAGCCAGCCGCTCCTGAGAATGCGCGCCAGCGCCAGGAACGTCGTCACGCCCGGCGCCAGGTAGGCGAGCCACACGAGGATCTGGTACGCGCTCGCGACCGCGACGGCGTTCACGGACGCGCGCTGCACGAGCGCGCCGAGATACGCGAAACCCGGCGGGTAGAACTGGAGCTCCGGATAGCCGGCCCACCAGTCCGGATTCCACGCCCACGGTGCCGGCCCGCGCGCGATCACGTGCCAGAGGCGATAGAGCTGACCGGGGTGATCGTCGAAGGCGGGCGGTGAGGCGCCGAGCGCCGCGACGCCGAACGCGAGCCCGTAAAACGCCAGCAATGCAAAGGGAAAAAGCGCGTCGCGAGCCACCGGGTTTGGATCATACTGCAATTGACATGGTGCGAAGTTGAGTGTTAAGTGATGCAAATGTCTTGCTATCGGTGCAGCAAAACTCGGGGCTCAATTCCCCTACCGATGGAGACTTAAATGGAAAACCGGAACGGTCTGCGATGTCGCGAGTGCGGCCGCCAGTTCCCGGCGGCGCCGATCCACGTGTGCGAGTTCTGTTTCGGCCCCCTCGAGGTCGACTATCGGTATGACGCGCTCAAAGGCGTCGTCACCCGCGCCTCGATCGAGGCCGGGCCGCCGAGCATGTGGCGCTACAAGGAGCTCCTGCCGATCGACGGCGACGTCGCGGTGGGCCACCACGTCGGCTTCACGCCGCTGATCCGCGCGAAGAACCTGGCGGACGAGCTCGGCTGCCGCGAGATCTGGGTGAAGAACGACTCGGTCTGCCATCCCACGTGGTCGTTCAAGGATCGCGTCGTGGCGGTCGCGGTCACGAAGGCGCGCGAATTCGGCTTCGACACCCTCGCCTGCGCCTCGACCGGCAATCTCGCGAACTCCGTCGCCGCGCACGCCGCCGAGGGCCAGCTCAAGTCGTACATCTTCATCCCGGCCGACCTCGAGCAGGGCAAGGTGATCGCGACCCTCGTCTACAACCCGACGCTCGTCGCCGTGCACGGCACGTACGACGAGGTCAACCGGCTCTGCTCGGAGATCGCCGACAAGTACCGCTGGGCGTTCGTGAACGTGAACTTCCGGCCGTACTACTCCGAAGGCTCGAAGAGCTATGGCTACGAGATCGTCGAGCAGCTCGGCTGGAAGACCCCGGCGCACATCGTCGTACCGTGCGCGGGCGGCTCGCTGATCACGAAGATCTGGAAGGCGATCAAGGAGCTCAAGCTCCTGGGCCTGATCGACGAGAAGAGCAGCGCCAAGATGTACGCCGCGCAGGCGCTGGGCTGCGGGCCGATCGTCACGATGATCAAGAACGACACCGACGTGCTGGTGCCGGTGCGCCCGTCGACGATCGCCAAGTCGCTCGCGATCGGCAACCCGGCCGACGGCTACTACGCGTACAAGGCCGCCAAGGAGTCGGGCGGCTCGGGCGAGCACGCCACCGACGAGGAGATCGTCGAGGGCATGCTGCTGCTGGCCCGCACGGAAGGCATCTTCACCGAGACCGCGGGCGGCGTCACGGTGGCCGCGGCCAAGAAGCTCATCGAGCGGGGCGTCATCCCGCGCGACGAGTCGATCGTGATCTGCATCACGGGCAACGGCCTCAAGACGCCCGACTCGCTGCAGGACCGTCTCGAAGCTCACGTGAAGATCAAGCCCTCGCTGTCGGCGTTCGACCGCGCGCTGGCCGATCTCAAGTCCCAAACGTCGTAGGAGGAAACGATGGCGGTGCTCGTACGGATTCCTACACCACTGCGCACCCTGACGAAGGGGAGCGCGGAGATTCAGGCCAAGGGCGAAACGGTCGACAGCCTCATCGGCGATCTCGAGCGGCAGTACCCGGGTCTCAAAGACCGCCTGCTCGACGAGAGCGGCGAGCTGCGTCGCTTCATCAATATCTACGTCAACCAGGAGGACATCCGGTTCCTCCAGGCCAAGAAGACGGCCCTGAAGGACGGCGACGAGGTCTCGATCGTGCCCGCCATCGCGGGAGGCTAGACGCCACGGTGCTCACGATGACGCGCATGCGTGTCCGGCTGACCTTCCCGACTGCGCTCATCCAGGAACCGATCGTCTACCGGCTCGTGAAGGACTTCGACATCGTGATCAACATCCGCCGCGCCGACGTGAAGGCCGACCACGGCTGGATGGCGCTCGAGCTCGAGGCCGACGAGCAGGCGCTCGAGCGCGGCGTCAAGTGGCTCAAGGACAAGGGCGTCCAGGTCGATCCGATCGAGCGCGACGTAGTCGTCCCGTAGTGCCAACTCGCGAAATCGAGGAGCGTCACGGGTTTCCCGGGACGCTTCTGAGTCGCCAAAATGGGGGGCTTGGGGGGCCGGTCGCCGGGCCCCCCATCTAACTGGTGCGCGAGATCTCGCGTCGCGTCCAAGGGTTCACCGAGTCGGTCATCCGCGAGATGACCCGCGTCGTCGACCAGCTCGGCGGCGTGAACCTGGCGCAGGGCATGCCGAACTTCCCGCCGCCGCCCGAGCTCATCGAGGCGGCGCATCGCGCGATCGACGGCGACTTCCACCAGTACGCGATCACCTGGGGCACGCCGAGCCTCAGACGGGCCATCGCCGCGAAGTACCGCCGGTTCTACGGGATGGACGTCGAGCCCGACCGCCACGTGACGATCTGCTGCGGCTCGACCGAGACGATGCTGTCGACCCTGCTGGCCGTGCTGAACCCGGGCGACGAAGTCATCATCTTCGAGCCGTTCTACGAGAACTACGGGCCGGGCTGCATCATCTCGGGGGCTCAGCCTACGTTCGTGCCGCTCGAGCCGCCGGACTTCACGTTCGATCCGGATCGGCTGCGCCGGGCCGTCACGCCCCGCACGCGGGCGATCATCTTCAACAGCCCCAACAACCCGACCGGCAAGGTCTTCTCGCGCCAGGAGCTCGAGATCATCGCCGATCTCTGCCGCGAGCACGATCTGCTGGCGATCACCGACGAGATCTACGAGCACATCGTCTACGACGGTCTCGGCCACACCCCGATCGCCACCTTGCCGGGTATGGCCGAGCGCACGATCACGATCTCCGGCATCTCGAAGTCCTACTCGGTGACGGGCTGGCGAGTCGGCTACGCGATCGCACCGCCCGATCTGGCGGTCGGCATCCGCCGCGCCCACGACTTCGTCACGGTCGGCGCGCCGCACCCGCTGCAGGAGGCGGCCGTCACCGCGCTCGAGCTGCCCGACTCGTACTACGTCCGCCTGCGCGAGGCCTACCAGGCGCGGCGCGACCTCTTGTGGGGCTACGTCGAGAAGGCCGGCTTCGTGGCCTGGAAACCGAAGGGCGCCTACTACATCCTGACCGACGTCGCGCACTTCATGAAGCGCTTCGACGTCCCCGACGACACCGCCTTCGCGATGTGGCTCATCAAGCACGTCGGCGTCGCGACGGTGCCGGGCTCGTCCTTCTACGCCCATCCCGAGCTCGGCCGCACCAAGATCCGGTTTTGCTTCCCGAAGACCGACGACATGCTTCGGGACGCGGGAGAGCGCCTCCTCAAGCTCCAGTCGTGACGCCGCGCGACGCCATGCGCGCCATCTGGGACGCTGCGCTCGCGGCCGGCGACGTGGCGCCGCTCGTGCGACGCCATCTGCGGATCGACTCGCGCTACGCCCGCGTCTTTCTGCTGGGGGCGGGCAAGGCGAGCGGGGCGATGGCGGCCGCGGCGGAAGAGGTCGCGGGCGACCGCGTGGCCGGCGGCTTCGTCGTGGTCAAGGACGGCTACGCCGGGCGCCTCTCCCGCGTCGAGATCGCCGAGGCGGGCCATCCCGTGCCCGACGCGCGCGGGCTCGCGGCCTCCGCGCGGCTCCTCGACATCGCGCGAAGCGCCGGCGAGGGCGATCTGGTCCTGTTCCTGGTCTCCGGCGGCGGCTCGGCGTTGACACCGGCGCCGGCGCCTCCGATCACCTTGACCGAAAAGCAGGAGGTCACGCGGCTGCTGCTCGCGTCCGGCGCGACGATCGGCGAGCTCAACGCGGTCCGCAAGCACCTGTCGCTCTTCAAGGGGGGCCAGCTCGCGCGCGCGGCCGCCCCGGCCACGGTGCTCACCCTGGCGCTTTCGGACGTGATCGGCGACCCTCTCGACGTGATCGCCTCCGGGCCGACCGCGCCCGATCCGGCTACCTTCGCCGACGCGCTCGGCGTGCTGGCGCGCCGCGGGCTCACGGATCGCGTCCCGGCCTCGGTCGCGCGGCGTCTCGAGGCCGGGTGCGCGGGCCGGATCGAGGAGACGCCCCAGCCCGGCGATCCACTGTTCGAGCGCGTGACGAACCTCGTCATCGGCAACAACGCCCTCGTCACCGACGCCGCCGTCGCGACGGCACGGCGCCTGGGCTACACGACCGAGCTTTTGACGCGCGAGCTGCAGGGTGAAGCCCGCGAGGTCGCGCGCGAGTTCGTCGCCCGGGCCCGGCGACTGCCGCCGCCGGCGTGCCTGATCGCGGGTGGCGAGACCACGGTGACGGTGCGCGGGCAGGGGAAGGGCGGGCGCTGCCAGGAGTTCGCGCTGGCCGCGGCGCTCGAGCTCGATCCGAGCGATCGCATCACGATCCTGGCCGCCGGCACCGACGGCACCGACGGCCCGACCGACGCGACCGGCGCCATTGTCGACGCGGCCAGCGTCGCGCGCGGCGCGGCGGCCGGCGCGGATGCGCGGCAGGCACTCGCTGACAACGACGCGTACCGCTTCTTGGGAGCGAGCGAGGACCTCTTGGTGTCCGGCCCCACCCGCACGAATCTGCTCGACCTCTACGTGGCGGTGCGCGCGGCATGAGCGCGGATCCGATCCTCTTCAGAGACCTCGCGTACGTGTTCGTCGCCGCGGTGCTCGGCGGCTCGCTCGCTTGGCTGGCCCGCCAGCCGTTGATCCTCGGCTACGTCCTCGGCGGCCTCCTGATCAGCCCGCTCACGCCGGGACCGGCGGTCACCGACATCCACACGTTCGAGCTCTTCGCCGAGATCGGCGTCGTGCTGCTGATGTTCTCCCTCGGGATCGAGTTTTCGCTCAAGGACCTCATGGGCGTGAAGTGGATCGCGCTCGTCGGCGGTCCGCTCGGCATCGTCATGTCGACCGTCCTCGGTCTGGGGGTCGGTACCCTGCTCGGCTGGAGCCCCATCATGGGGGCGGTCGTCGGCATGGTCCTGTCGCCGGCCAGCACGATGGTGCTCGCGCGCCTGCTCCTGGATCGCGGCGAGCTGCACTCCCGGCACGGCCGCATCATGATCGGGATCACGCTCGTCGAGGACCTGGCGGCCGTCGTGCTGATCATCCTGATCCCGGCCCTCGGCGAGATCCAGGACCGGTTTGTGGCCGTCGCGAAGGCGCTCCTGACGGCCGGCGCGATCCTGCTGCCGTTCTTCTATGTCGCCTCGCGCCTCTTGCCCGCGATCCTGGCGCGCGTGGCGCGCACGCGGAACGACGAGCTCTTGCTGCTCGTGACCTTGGCGCTCGGTCTCGGCGCCGCGGCCGTGACGCAGGCGGCAGGCCTGTCGGTCGCGCTCGGCGCATTCCTGGCCGGGCTCCTGATCAACCAGTCGGACTACGCGCACGAGATGCTGGCGCGGCTGCTCTCACTGCGCGACGCGTTCGTCTCGCTGTTCTTCGTGACGGTCGGCGTCTTGATCGACCTGCGCGTGGTGGTCGACAACCTGCCTCTGCTCGGCGTCCTGGTCGGGCTGGTCGTGATCGGCCAGTGGCTGATCTGGACGATCGTGTGTCTGCTGTTCCGCCACCCGCTGTCGACCGCGCTGCTGGTCGGCGTGGGCCTCGCGCAGATCGGCAAGTTCTCGTTCATCCTGGTGCAGGTGGCGCGCCAGGCGGGCCAAGTCGGCGACGACGTGTACAGCGCGACCTTGACCGCGTCGCTGATCACGATCCTGATCAATGCGGTGCTCGTCCGTCTGGTCCCGCGCTGGATCGGACCGGCACGGCTGGCCGAGCGCCGGGAGCCGGTGCTGGGGCTCTCGTCGACGCCGCCGCTCGACGGACACGTCCTGTTGTGTGGCTTCGGCCGCGTGGGCAGTGCGATCGGCGAGGCGCTCGAGACGTTCGGGATCCCGTACGTTGTGATCGAGACCGATCCCGACATCGTCAAGAGCTTGCGCGCTCGCCGAGTGCCGGCCGTGTTCGGCGACGCGGCCCAGCGCGTGATCCTGGCGGCGGCCCAGGTCGAGCGCGCATCGCTCGTGATCCTGGCGATACCCGAGAACGACCGCGCGCGGCAGGCGGTCCGCCGGATCCGGACGTCGAATCCAACGGTGCAGATCCTGGCGCGTGTGCACGATCTCGCGTGGCGGGCACGGCTCATGGATGCCGGGGCGGCCGAGGTCATCCAGCCGGAAGAAGAGGCCGCATCGACTCTGATCCGCCACGCGCTCGAGCGGCTCTCGCTCCCGCGCGAGCGGGTGCTGGCCTATCTCAACCGATTTCGAGGTGCGATGGAGCGGGCCAAGGCGGAGGCCGAGGAAGCCAGCTCCGGTCTGCCTCAGCTGCGGGAGGTCAGCCTGAGAGGTGGTGATCTCGTCGGGCAATCGCTCGGTGAAGCCCGCATCCGCGAGCGCTTTGGCGTGACCGTCGTGGCCGTAACGCGCGTCACCGGCGAAGAAATCGCGGACCCGACGGCCGAGACCGTCTTGCGTCGGGGTGACCGGGTGCGCCTGTTCGGACTGCCGCAGCAGATCGACACCTTGCTTTCGGGGTCGCAGGTGCTCATCGAGTGAGCGAAATGGTCTAAGCCGCTGAAAATCCGCTTGCGTCCTCCGCTGACGCACACGGTTATCCACGACTCGATCACAGGATCGGTGGACAACTGGTGCTCGTGGTCGAGGCAAAACGTTCGGTCGCGATGGCCGTGATATCCTCCATGAACCATGTCGCGCGTGAATCTCGTCGGTCTTTTGCCCTCGGAGCTCGAGGATCTCGCGGTCGAGCTTGGCGCCTCGCGTTATCGGGGCCGCCAGCTCGCGACGTGGCTCTATCGCAAGTCGGTCTTCGATCTCGAGGCGATGAGCGATCTGTCGAAGGAGTTTCGTCAAGCGCTCGCCGAGCGAGCCACCGCCGAGATCCCGGAGCTCGAACGGCAGACGCCGTCGGCGGACGGCAGCAGCAAGCTCGTCTTCGCCCTGTCCGGCGGCAGCCGTATCAGCGCCGTGCTGATGCCCGACGACGACCGGATCACGCTGTGCGTCTCGACCCAGGTCGGCTGCGGCTTCGCGTGCGGGTTCTGCTTGACCGGCGTGATGGGGCTCGAGCGCAATCTGACCTCCGGCGAGATCGTGGGCCAGGTCCTCACGGCCAACCGTCTGCTCGACGAGGGCCGGCGCGCCACGCATATCGTGTTCATGGGCATGGGTGAGCCGCTCGCCAACTACGCGCAAGTGGTCAAGGCGCTCCGGATCCTGACGGACTTCAAGCTCGGCGTCGGCTATTCGCCGCGCCGCATCACCGTGTCGACCGTCGGGCTCGTGCCCGGCATCGACAAGCTCGGCCGCGAGGATCTCAAGGTCAACCTCGCGATCTCGCTCCACGCGACCACCGACGAGGTGCGCTCGCGCCTGATGCCGGTGAACCGCTCCTTCGATCTCGCGGCGCTGCTCGGCGCCGTCAAGCGCTATCCGCTGGCCTCGCGCCAGCGGGTGTTCTTCGAGTACGTCATGCTCGAGGACGTCAACGACACCGTTGACGACGCCCAGCGCCTGGTGCGCCTGCTTCGCGGCATCAAGGCGAAGGTCAACCTGATCCCGTTCAACGACTGGGAGGGCTCGCACTACCGGCGGCCGCCGCTGGCCCGGATCCTCGCGTTCCAGTCGGTCTTGCTCGACGCCGGGGTCACGACGACCGTGCGATGGAGCAAGGGTGAGGACATCGGCGCGGCGTGCGGACAGCTGCGCGAGCAATCCGTCGCCGCCGGCGCCAGTGCCAGCTGAGTTGCGCGCGGCCCGGACCGTGTCGTTCACGACCCTGGGGTGCCGACTCAACCAGGTCGACACGCAGCAGATCCAAACCTTGCTCGAGGCGCGCGGCTTCCGCACCGTCGACTTCGACGAGCCCGCCGACGTCGTCGTCATCAACACGTGCACGGTGACGGCCCGCGCTGAGCTCTCGGACCGCCGGACCATTCGGCGCGCAGCGCGCGCCAACCCGGCGGCAACCGTGGTGGTCACCGGCTGCTGGGCGCAGACGAGCCCAGGCGCGGTCGCCGGCATGAACGAGGTCGATCTGGTCGTGGGCAACGGAGACAAGCATCGCTTGCCCGACCTGCTCGAAGGGATCGGCGGCGGCGCCGGCCAGGCCGCCGGCCGGGTGCACGTCTCCGACATCGGCGAGGTCCGCGCGATAGAAGTGACGCCGGCCGCCGAGCGCCCGGCCGGACGATCGCGCGCGTTCCTGAAGGTGCAGGACGGCTGCCAGCATCGCTGCGCGTTCTGCGTGGTGCCGCTGGCGCGAGGCGCCAGCCGCAGCCTCGACCCCGCGGCCGTCCTCGATCAGGCCCGCCGTCTCGTCGAGGCCGGGCATCCCGAGCTGGTGCTGACGGGCGTCGACCTCGGTCACTATGGGGCCGATCTCACGCCGCGCACGAGCCTGGCTGCGCTTGTGCGATCGCTCGGCGAGATTCCCGGCCTCCACTGGGTGAGGCTCTCGTCGCTGCTGCCCGCGTACTTCACGCCCGAGCTGGTCGACGTGGTGACCACGTCGCCGAAGGTCGCGCCCCATTTTCACATCCCGCTGCAAAGTGGGAGCGACCGCGTGCTGAGGGCGATGCGGCGACCGTACAACAGCGCGATGTACCGCGCGATCGTCGAGCGTCTTGCTGCGGCGTACCCGCGGCTCGGTCTCGGCGCCGACCTCATCGCCGGCTTCCCGGGCGAGACCGACGCGGACTTTGCCGGGACGGTGGCGTTCGTGGGCGCCATGCCGTTCTCCTATCTGCACGTCTTCCCGTATTCCAGCCGGACGGGTACCGAAGCCGCATCGTTCGCTAAGCGCCTGGACGCGCGGACGATCACGACGCGAAGCAGCGCGCTGCGGGACATCGGCTCTGCGAAGAGCGAGGAGTTCCGCCGCGCGATGGTCGGTCACGTCGAGGACGTGCTGGTCCTGGAGACCGTGGACCGCGCGACGGGCGGGCTCGTCGGGCTCAGCGGGAACTTCGTGGAAGTGGTGTTCGCCGGACCGCGGAATATCGTCGGAACGGTCGTTACGGCGCGCGTCACCGGCGTCGAGGGCAATCGCACGCTCGGCGAGCTCGTCGGAGCGGTCGGTCGATGAAGGCCGTCGAGCCCGCGATCGGCGTCATCGGTGGCAGCGGCCTCTACGAGCTCGAAGGGCTCAGCGACGTGAAGTGGCAGAAGGTCCAGACGCCGTTCGGCGCGCCGTCGGACGCCTACTGCGTGGGCCGGTTCGCCGGACGCCGGGTGATCTTCCTGCCGCGCCACGGCCGCGGTCATCGGGTGACGCCGAGCGACCTGAACTTCCGCGCCAACATCTGGGGCCTGCGCTTTCTCGGCGCCCAGTGGGTCCTCTCGATCTCGGCGGTCGGCAGCATGAAGGAGGCGATCCGGCCGCTCGATCTGGTCGTCCCGGATCAGTTCTTCGACGCGACTCGGCGCCGGGTGTCGTCGTTCTTCGGCGACGGCATCGTCGCCCACGTCGGCATGGCGGAGCCGGTCTGCACCGACCTGGCGGCGGTGCTGGCCAAGGCCGCCCAGGAGACGAGCGCCACGGTGCACCGCGGCGGGACGTACATCTGCATCGAGGGCCCGCAGTTCTCGACCAAGGCCGAGTCGCGCATCTATCGCAGCTGGGGCGTCGACGTCATCGGCATGACCAACATGCCCGAGGCCAAGCTCGCCCGTGAGGCCGAGCTCTGCTACGCGACGCTCGCGCTCGCCACGGATTACGACGTGTGGCACGAGACGCATGAGGCCGTGTCGGTCGAGGCAGTCGTGCAGAACCTTCTGAAGAACGTCGCCACCGCCAAGGACGTCCTGCGCCGGGTGATCCCCGCGATCGCGCCCGCGCGGCAGTGCGGGTGCCCGAGCGCGCTCCAGAACGCGGTGATCACCAGTTCGAAGGCCTTTCCGCCGGCGACGCGGAAGCGGCTGGCACTCTTCCTCGACCGGTACTTCCCCAAGCCGGGAGCTCGGTCATCGCGAGGCAAACATGGCTGACCTCCTGGTCGTGGGCTCGGTCGCGCTGGACAGCGTCGAGACGCCGTTCGGCAAGGTGCAGGAAGCGCTCGGCGGCTCGGCGACGTACTTCTCGTACTCGGCGAGCTTCTTCACCTCGGTGCACCTGGTGGCGACGGTGGGCGAGGACTTCCCCGAGGCGCACATGAAGCTCCTCGAGGACCGCGGCGTGGACACCACCGGGCTCCAGACCTCGAAGGGCCGCACGTTCCGGTGGAGCGGCGAGTACGGGTACGACCTCAACGAGGCCAAGACGCTCGAGACGCAGCTGAACGTCTTCGCCGAGTTCCGGCCGGTGCTCGGCGATGGTCTCGGGCGCACGCCGTTCCTGTTCCTGGCCAACATCGATCCCGAGCTTCAGCTCGACGTGCTGCGCCAGATGAAGGACCGCCCGCGGCTGGTCGCGCTCGACACGATGAACTTCTGGATCAACGGAAAGCGCGAGGCGCTCCGGCGCGTGCTTGCCGAGGTCGACGTCGTGACGATCAACGACGGTGAGGCACGGCAGCTCGCGAGCGAGCCGAACCTGATCCGCGCGGCGCGCGCGATCTCGGCGATGGGCCCGCGGACCGTCGTGGTCAAGCGCGGCGAGTACGGCGCGCTCCTCAGCACCGAGAACCGGCTGTTCTTCGTGCCGGCGTTCCCGCTCGAGTCGGTCTACGACCCGACCGGCGCCGGCGACACGTTCGCCGGCGGCTTCATGGGCTATCTGGCGGCCCAGGATCGGGTCGACGCGGCCGCGATGCGGCGGGCGGTGGTCTACGGCACGGTGATGGCGTCGTTCACGGTCGAGGATTTCTCGCTCAAGCGGCTGACGCGGCTGACGCCCGCTGAGATCGCCGAGCGCTACACGGCCTTCCACGACCTGATCCGGGTCGAGCCGTAGGGGCGCGCCGGCGGTGACACGTGCGCGACAATAGAAGCCTATGACGCAGGCCAAGTACGACCGTCTGGTGGACGTGCTGCGCGACATGGACAGCGTGGTCGTCGCCTTCTCGGGCGGCGTCGACTCGACCTTGCTGGCGCGCGCCGCCAAGGACGCGCTCGGCGAGCGCGCGCTGCTGGTGACCGCGGACTCGGAGACCTACCCGGCGAGCGAGCTCGACGAGGCCATGAAGCTCGGCGTCTTGCTCGGCATGCGCCACCTCGTGATCAAGACCGAGGAGCTGCAGAATCCCGACTACGCGCGCAATCCGACCAACCGCTGCTTCTTCTGCAAGGAAGAGCTCTTCGTCAAGCTCGCGCCCATCGCAGAGCGCGAGGGGTGCCGCGCGCTCGTCTACGGCGCCAACATGGACGACCGCGGCGACCACCGTCCGGGGATGAAGGCCGCGCAGGAGCGCGGCGTGCGCGCGCCGCTGATCGAGGCCGAGCTGTGGAAGGACGAGATCCGCGCGCTCTCGCGCGAGCTCGGGCTGCCCACGTGGGACAAGCCGTCGTTCGCGTGCCTGTCCTCGCGCTTCCAGTACGGCGACCGGATCACGCCCGAAAAGCTCCGCCAGGTCGACGCCGCCGAGGCGTTCATCCGCTCGCTCGGTTTTCGGCAGTTCCGGGTGCGGCACCACGATCGTTTGGCCCGGCTCGAGGTCGACCGCGCCGAGATGGCGAAGCTCTGGGATGACGGGCTTCGCGAGACGATCGTGAAGCGCCTGCGAGAGCTCGGGTTCATCTACGTGGCGCTCGACCTGGCGGGCTTTCAATCCGGCAGCGCGAATCTGCTCCTGAATCTCAGGTCGAAAACGAACGGTGGATAGGGAAGTCCTGCGGGCGCTGCTCGAGGATCTGCGCGCCGGGCGCGTCGACGTCGACACGGCCGTCGGCAGGCTGCGCGACCTGCCCTTCGAAGACCTCGGATTCGCCAAGGTCGACCACCATCGCGCGCTCCGGGGCGGCGCGCCCGAGGCCGTTTTCTGTCCTGGCAAGACCCCGGCGCAGGTCGTCGCGATCGTCGAGCGCCTCGCCGCCCGTCACGCGAACGTGCTGGCCACCCGGGCCGAGCGTGCCATCGCCGACGCGGTGGCCGCGGCCGGTCTGCCGCACGTCTATCACGCCGACGCGAAGCTCTTGATCGTGCGGCCCGAGCGGGGCGCCGGCCTCGGCCTGATCGCCGTGCTTGCCGCCGGCACCGCGGACTTGCCGGTCGCGGAGGAAGCGGCACTCGTGGCCGAGGCGCTCGGCAACCACGTCGAGCGCGTCTACGACTGCGGGGTCGCGGGGCTCCACCGGCTCCTCGCGCACTACCACCTGCTCGCCGAGGCCAACGTGCTCGTCGTCGTCGCCGGGATGGAGGGCGCGCTACCGAGCGTGGTCGGCGGGCTGGTCGACCGGCCCGTCATCGCGGTGCCCACCAGCATCGGCTACGGCGCCTCGTTCGGCGGCGTCGCCGCCTTGCTCGCGATGCTGAATTCGTGCGCGTCGGGCGTGTCGGTCGTCAACATCGACAACGGCTACGGCGCCGCGCATCAGGCCAGCCAGATCAATCATCTCATCGCCAAAGTGCGGTGACGCCGTGAAGGTCGCGTACTTCGATTGTCCCAGCGGCGCGGCGGGGGACATGATCATGGCCTCGCTGCTGGACGCCGGCGTGTCGCTCGAGCGGCTCCGCGCGGAGCTCGCGAAGCTCGCGCTGCCGGGATGGTCCCTCGTCGCGCGCCAGGTGATGAAGGGCGCGTTTCGCGCCACCAAGGTTGACGTCGAGATCGACGCGGGCGCCCATCGCCATCACCGCTCGCTCCGCGACATCCTCGACATCCTCGAGCGCAGCGCG
>Ga0209382_10000940_pt1 | contig 47247 bp, 35 predicted proteins | sample SoiMetdeltSBSDD5_FD_187599 | JGI IMG/M metagenome (GOLD analysis project Ga0209382, IMG submission 187599) | Bulk soil microbial communities from a Populus tree surrounding site in Tennessee, USA - Soil MetaG P. deltoides SBSDD5 (SPAdes) (version 2) | ecosystem: Environmental > Terrestrial >...
CCACTGAGTGGTCCCTGACCACCGAAATCATAACCTGGGAACATGCGCGCAATCAGAAGAAAGCCAAAATCCGCTGGAATTTCACCGTGAAGGACGCTCGTCAAGTTTTTAAAGAACACTACCCTACGTCTTTAACTTGTTGATGTACTAGGCTGTCAATCTGACAAGCAAGTTGGTAGCCTTCCGCCTCTTCTGTTAAAGGTCGCATATAGTAATCCAACCAAACATAGAAACCACCAGGTGATACAATAATACTTGTTCCCTTATTCGTGGATACTTCCCAAACCCCTTGATCTATCTTAGTACATTGCCATGTTTTGCTTAGCCTCTGGATTGACCGATCTATGTCGACAGGCTTTCTGGCTATGGTCATCGCCTTAACTATCTGAGCGTATCGTCGGCCCTGGACATTTTCAATATACCAGTGTGAAGTAGCCGGAAATAAGTGGTCGTGCACTTTGCTCAACCAACCGGTCACAGGCTGCCTGCGGCTATCAATTTTCTTGAACACTTTCTCTTCCAGCAAAAACAGCAAGATCGCCCAACCCCACGATAATTTATGCAAGAAAGAGGGATTAGGCATCGCAGCGAATTCGGCCTGTAACAGACAGGGTAAAGACTTGATGGCCGAGGCTTGGCTCTTTAGGGGAAAACTGGCGGTGCTCCAGTGCTGCATTCCTAGAGACTTCGCCCCTTGAAAAGCGTATGTTAGGAATGGGCTATCTACGAAATGTTTGCAAGCTGTGCTTAAGAGTTGAACGTACATCGGCCCTAGGTGAGCATCCTGAATGACTCGCTCAAGCCACTCATAATCAAACCCGGGCTGACTTAACAAGACGCAGATATCATTCAAATCCCGTAGTCGTATCGCTTGGTGACGGTGCAAATGTCCACAGAGGTAAATCACCTGACTTTCCGGCGCCATAATCCGCATTTGAGTCCCGCCGATGAACACAAGTTTCTGCTTTTCCCAAATTTGAGACGGGATTGTGCCACGGTGAAAACTTTGGATTGGGCCGAAATGCAATTCAATCAGCATCCCTTCGCGGGAAAACGCGTGGGCTTTCCAACTCTTTTCCCTATGCAAATGAAGTACTTGTAGATCAAAGAACTGGCACCCCGCCTCAGTTAAGATCCTATGTCCCCGCCAACCATCGCCAGTTTGGGCAACTAACAAGTCGAGATCATAAGTATCCCGTTGATAAGGTGATGGATAATAGTGCTGGACCGAGTATCCCTTCAATGGAACGAACTGGATTTGCTCAACAACCAGCCTGGCGAGTAGAGGGTAGATAGCGGCCTGATAGGCCAGTGCAAATTCGTTGGCAATTTTCTCAAGCTTTTCGAAAGGCGCTATAGGTTGTTGCCTGACCTGCTCAACAAAGCTGGCATTCATCTTCAGTAACTTTGTCAGATAGCTCGTTAGAACTGCGTTGAGCGTGTCCACACAGCTTTCTTTGACATATTCCATGAGATTCCAGCGACGCAGATTCTGTATAAAGACAAACAATACGTCTTGATCCAGAACATGTTGGATCGCATGCCCGGTTAAAGTACCCTTCCGAGCGAGTGGAGCTATCTTGCTGGTGTCTGGGTTATCAAGCAACCCGAGCAGGTTGGCAACTTCGATCGCCTCTGTCTGGGAGGCGGGCTGGGTAGCTATTCCAGTATTAGTCATAAAGGAAAGTTCGCGGATTATAATAATTTGTTGAGAAAAATGGAGCAGCGATCGCTTTTGCAATTTCCTTAAATGATTTCATTTATCCTGCTTCTGCCACTCAAAGCCATCGCTGGTTAGACGCACCTGTTGGCCGTCACAAAAATCTTGTATTGTTTCTGGCAGCGTTGTTTGGATAACAAAACTTATACCCGGATCTTCAACAAGAGCGTACTGCAAATGATCAAGCACTCTCCAAGTTCCGTGGATTACGATGAGAGAAACGCCTTGTATTTGATGATCATTCAGGTACTTGAGAAACTCAAAAGAAGAAGTTCCACTTGTGCTGGAATGATGATGGATAAGAAATATCTTTTCAGCTATTCCCCCAGAAAAATCCTCGGGGCATAACTTACGCCCTCTAAGATCAACCATCACTCCTTCTTTATTGCCAATTGAATTTAGGACGACGGCCGGCGGGGTACTTAAAGTATACGTCTCAAAAACTTGGGACCATAGCAGCTTCCAGTTACGGAGATGGACAGCGGAAAGCGGCCTCACCTGTACGACGTGGACCTGTCCGGCTACGTCCACCAAGTACTCAACATCTAACCCTCGTTCCAGGGCGCTGGAAAGAGTAAAAAAAACATTTGCCATCTCTTCATAGCCGCATCTTGACTTGGAGGCCTGCGTCACTGCCAGTCGGACTGGGTCTTCCAATTGTACCGACAATTGGGAGTCATAAAACTCGGTCAATAATCTACCATCAAAAACATAGGCAGTTCCACGTAAAAGGTAGCGGGGAACCAGTTCCATGAATTGTACCCCTATTTCCCTCTTTGCTCTGATTTGATGACGTTCATAATAGTAATCCGCATAGGGATTGAACCGCCCCGCCAGCACTTCCATCAATCCGTTCACCAAATGAATATCCTTTGGAGTGTAGCGCTTAGGCGCATACGACTTATACACTCCTGCGAAGGATAAATCTGGGCGCAGCGCCTCGTCGAATGGGGCAGAGCGAACAAATACTCGCTCTTCAATGAAATCACGGGTCAAGTGCATCAATTCTGATCGGAATGACTCCGCCAAGTGAGTTAGTTCGGGATAATGGATATTCTCAGGAAAACGCCCTGGCGGTATTATGACCAATCGAGGTACTGAGAAACCAAGTTCTTTGGATAGCCGCTGTGCCTCTAACAACAATTCTAAGCGTACACTCGTGCCAATTCGACTCATAATGACTCCAATTATTCTTCCCAATAAACATGGGGCTTCGATCTGTCGCATTCGTATTACGAGGGTGGGTTTGGACGACTTCGACGTCTTAAGGCCAAAAACAAGGCATTTTCCAGGTTTTCTAGCGCCTTAAAACGTCGCCACCGAGTCAGGCGACCTGAAAATACTCGACTTTTCTTAGGCGTGGGACTATCCGTTTCGCATCCAGGTCTTGGCTTTGATGCGCTTCAATAGCCTGAATTTTCTTTTCAAGAACTGCTTGTGAAAAGGGCAGGCAGACAAACTGCTCTAAAGTCAGTGCTTTGACATTTAGAATGTCAGGGAGGCCGATCAACTTACTATCATTACAAGGCAGCCGATCCGGGTTAAATTGAAGGAGTAGATTGACCGATTTGCCGCTTTTGCGCCAACGCCGAACCGCCGACAAAACCGAGTTCGTTACCGCAATATGATCCGGGTGTTTGGTTGCTTTGGGATGCATCGTGATAATCGCCATAATGGAAGTATTGTTTAAAATGTCGTTGATGCGATGCGCCATGAACATTTGATATTTACTCAAACTGCCATCAGGCAAACCATAGAGGCACAGGAAGCCAACTTCTAGAGCCTCACAGGCATTCAGCAGTTCATGTTCTCTCACCTCTGCCAGCCTCGCCGGCTTTATTCCGGGCAATCGGCTATCTTGACCAGCTTCGCCTCTAGAAAAGCACACTAAAGCGTTTACGATGTTGCTTAAAGAGGCAAGGGCTAGCGTGCCCCCGCTGGCAAATGATTCATCGTCCGGATGCGCGAATACGCTCAATACGCCTACCTGTCTTGGCAAGTGATGTTGAGCACCCTCGGTTAATAATTCTACCATCGAACTCCAAGCCACCGCCCGGAGGAATCTGCCAGTTACAGAGCAGCGGCTTCCATGCTCCCTCCCACCGATTTCATTTGTTTACCCAGTGCACTGACCTCATCCCGTAGTTGATCGTTTGACACTGTGATAACTATCTATCCTGGCGCTTATTGCCGGATCGGCGTATATTTTCCTGACTTGGCGGGTTCAAGAACATAGGTGCGTTTTTCCTTGGGACAACAAGGATCTTTTCCTCCACCATCCAACGGCTGGCCTAAGATGCGTTGCGCCTCAAAGACCAAAGCTCGACACTCCCCACTACAGAGTTTATTCCGTTCACACGAATGACAATCAGAGTTTGCCTGCGTCGTATAGTCCCGCGCCTGGCGGAAACCGTGACCTGCGTACCAAATGGTTGCCAGCGGTTCAGCGAATATGTTCCCAGAAGTATGGGACGGTCCTAAGAAAACACAGGGACTCACCGCTCCGTATACGTCGACATGAATAGAACGTGTGCCAGCGGCACAGTCAAATTGGGTGGGGAATAATTTGTCTTCTCCATCGCCCGTAAGGCACATCAAGTCTTCTATATCAACGTCCGCCCCCTGCGCTTTTGCGGCATTAACCCAATCCAGTAACTCCCAGTAATCTTGAGTTGGAAAAGCAAGTGCTAAGCTATTGGCTTGGGCCCGGCCAGACGGTTTGGCACGCCGTAATTTCACAGCGAGCTCTAAACGATTCCCAAGTTCAACCACATCTTTAACGCTAGCAAGATTGTTAAGTTCAGGATGGTTGAAAAGTGTCATTCGAATTCCGGGTCTGACACCTGCGACAACCAAGCGGTTTATTCCTTCCAAGGTTCGCTGATAAGAGCCCGACCCGCGGACCGTATTATGCATTTCTTCGTCCCCATCAATGCTAATCGAGACCTTAACGCCAGTTTCCCGCAGGAGTTCAACACGTTGAGGCGTCATCGCGGCGCCATTTGAACTGATTGAAACAGCCAGGCCTCGCTGGTTAATATAATTGACAATTTCAAAGAACCGAGGGTGTAAAATAGGCTCACCCCCACCCAACTTGATTTGAAAGATCCCCAAGTCGTAGGCTTGGTCTACCAGACTCCGAAGAGTTGCAACCGGGAGGGTTTCCCTAGATAATCCCGAACTTGAAAGACAGTGTTTACATTCCTCATTACATATTTTGGTAATGTCCAAGAAAAGCTTGACCGGTGCGCGTAGCGAATTAGCAACTGATTGACCCTCCACAAACTGTGCTATTTGATTACTCCCAACAAACGTTTGTAGAGCTGGTTCGTCGTCAAAACGTACTAACCCATTGGCGGCAGGCTGGTAGGCCAACGCGCCGAAATCTTCTCGGCGCACACGCCAACTGGAAGTACGTGGCACCGGCACTACTTGCGAAATGTCTTCTCGATCATCCAACGTTATGATCAGTTCCATGATAAAGTTTTTATCAAGGGCGGGAGGAGTTCCCCTGGTTGGCGCCTGCCCGATTACATCCTGAATGGGAACGAAGCTGCTCATAGTTAACTCCTAGCGACGCAGGGTCTATCAATAAGAACCTGTTCTGCTCCTAAGTAGAAACACAGGAATGCCATATTGATTTTCAACTGCCTTGAAGGTGCAGCCCGTAACATCAATCCCCCCGGCACTATAAGCCGCCGCAGAGATAAATAGACAGTCAGGCCCCTCGCCGCATTCATTGATATAGGTTGCGACCGCTTGGATATGATCGGAGGCCGTTTGTAGACCCGCAATGACCACATTTCCACCAAAGTGTTCATTGCGGGCGACAAAGAGGTCTAAACCGGCGATCACCTCGTGAGGGTAAAGCTTCGCTAGTGCCTGTTTGAAAAAGGGCAACATGACTGAACTCGTCAAGATCAAGGGGCGCTGGGCATGCTCAACCTCACAAATCGCCTTTATCTGAGCGAAGATATCAAAATCAACATCGTCCGGCATTAAGATACCTAACGGGCCTAATTCCTTTTCACCTCTTCCCAAAACGCCCATAGAAAAAAGCTGATCCTGTTCAGAGGGATTCACCGTAGCGCTGATTTCGAGTGAATGGCCCTGGCGCATTATCCGAAGCGCCACATAGCCGGACTCTCTAGCCTGCTTAAGTATCTCGTTGCATTCAGTCCGGGATCGCACGAGCGTGCCGTTCACCTGGTTAATGACATCCCCCTGTCTGACGCCCAGCTTACTGGCTAATGAATCTTTGATGACACCTTCCACTTTTGCTTCGAGCAATGTTTCATTTAGCAGAGCCACCGTCACCAGAATAGGAGTTTTAATCTCCGCGCGCATGGCTTTCGCGAGACGATCAATGGCAGCGAGCTGCACGTCTAAGAGCAGGAGGTCGGGGTGATGGTCTTTCGTGGCCGTCGGTAATGCAATCCGAATATAATCTGCTCCAACACTATCTGCGAAACGGATAGTGTCAATGATATCTTGCGAACCTACCCATTGTGGCGTCGCAACGATAGAGACATCAAACTTCACACCATACTGTTTGCATAGCGCCAGACTCTCGATGCCTTCGCGCGCATTCTGCGGTCGCATGACGAGTTCGCGATTGTCAACGTTTGATGAGTTCAAAGAGATTTGCAGTGTCAACTGTGGAAATGCAGCGAGGGCCTTGATGAGGCTCTCATTTAATCCTCCATGGGTGACGATAAAAATCGGCTCGTTAGGCGCCTTATCAGAAATCGTCTTAATGATTCCTAAGAAGTTCTCATGGCGCGTTGGCTCCCAATCTTGCATTGAAAAGATGGGAAGCGGCAATCCGGTCTGGTCTGTTGGATTGTAATACTCGGCGTAAATTTCAATTTCTTCTTCATTGCGATCCCAACGCCCAGGATACCGGATAGCCCCGAGGCCAAAGTCTGTATAACAGAAAAGACAACGGGCATCGCAACCAAATGTCCAGGGTGTCAGATTCTTTTGAAGTGAACCCACGTGGGTGCGAAAACTCTCGAGGCTGTGGAAATGGAGCCCAGTCAACTTGCCATATTCATCAAACTCCAGTTTTCCAATTGATTCGAGTGCTTCAAAGATCACCTCAAGGAAGTTGTCTCTTTTCTGGGGAGTTAAAACCGGATAACTTTTTTTCCGTCCCAGGAAATACATCCTAACCGGTTGAACGACTGCACCGTGTACATCCAATAACTGAATTTGCGCTACGAGGTGGCTGAATATTTCTACGAGGACCTCCGAATAGTCATCCGCAACCCTGGAACAGCTTTTCTCGGTCGGCGGCTGCTTCGGGGGCCAACGACGGACAACCCTGACGAGATCTGCAATCAAGCCAAAACGGGGGTCATTGACATCGAATAGAAGAGCAATCTGACTGGTTTCCTGCGCTTTTCGGGACTCAAGTGAGGTGACCGAGATAAGCACACCTTCAGGCCTCTTATAACTATAGATAATTTGTCTTTTGCCGCCCGCATCGTAAAAATTGGCAGCTCGAGAAAAGGAGCTTAAAAGAAAAGCAATCGGGTCAGCAATTTGAAAAGAATTCTCATCCTCTATCCTGGTGTCTGTTGGCCCGAAGCCAGGCCCAACTTCATTCAGGCGAATATAGGAAGGTAATACGGTAAAGTTTTCTTTCTTAAACTGTCGCAACCCCCGTGTACTCCAAGGGTTCGTGACTGTCAGTAATGGAATATGCGTCCCTGTAAAGGCCTTAACGACAGGAATGAGACGATCTAGCTCGATTTTTGCTTCATTGACATCAGTCATCGGTCGCCTCCTCGGTCAGGAAACCGGTTGCCCAGACTGGCAAAACGACAAAGAACGTCCTTCACCAAAACTAAGTTGTTCACACGCCAAATCCAACTAAATGGGACCGATTTTGGTAGGTAAATCGAATTTGTTTGAGCCTATATGGCTTGGGCTTTCGCCCGATGTTTAACTATTCAAGTTGGAACCTAGGAAAGGGCATATAGTAGTATACTGGATTCTGTGTAAAGTGTAAATAAGCTGGGCGCTGGGAGCCAGAACTTTTCTATTCTCTTCTAAGAGTTACGCGAAGCGTGGTGAAGTGTCTCCGGCCAAGGGCGTATAGACTCTGGTCAAATGTCGCAGCTATAAAATATAAGGCTTCGGCGTAGGAGGATTGGCTCTGATAAACTATTCAGAACAGAAATCAGACCGTGCGAGGTGCAGCTCAAATGGAAATTGCAGACATCAAGGGGGTAAAACTCTCTACGGGATTGCTGGTGCGTGATGCGGAGGAGCGCTTTGTGTTCTTGGTCAGTGAACCAGAAAATTGGGAAAGAGTCGGCGAGTTGTCTGTTGCTGCCTTTGGTGGTATTGGGGGCAAAGTCCGCTTAGGGGAGACCCCGCTTGAGGCGGTGCGGCGAGAGATCTATGAAGAAACACGGGGAGGGGAATGGGAGATATTTGAAGAGAGTACCCCTCCCAGAGTTTACTCACAAGCTGGCATGGCCTTAGCGTGGGACGAGGCAGTATGTCTTAGCGACTTCCAGCGTTACCCAAAATTTGTTCTGGTTAACCAAGGTGAGACGCCTGCCAACTCAAGGATCATCTATATTTACACGGCCGAATACCATGGTCATGTCAAGCCTGCTCATCCCCACCCCGCCTTGATTCATATTAGCCGCGATACCTTAGCCATGTTGGGCTGTTACCCCCACTTCTCTATGTCGCTGGAAGAGCTAGTCACGCGAGGCGAAACCTTCTCATACCAGGAAGGATCATTTAATTTTGAGGTAAAGGATGGAAAGGGAATCGGCTTGAAAGCGATCGGCACAGCGAAGTTATTAGCGACACTCCTTAACGACCCAGCGTCTGAGCACCAATTCGATTAATCTCAGCCAGCAGCGCCAGTAAGGTATCTTGGGTTACATTCGGATTACCGGACATGTAACGGAGAGGTCGTAATACCCGGCCGCGCTCGATTAAACCGGGGTCGATTATCTTGGGACGATGCAAAGAATACCCATTTTCCTCTAAGAGCCTTTTTTGGATGTTTTCTGACATCTCATTCAGCTTGACGATGTCCCGATACTGTTTACCACCTGTATAGAAGAAAACAACTGAATAGGCATCCACGTCGTTTAGCAGAAGAAACTTGTCGTCTTGTCGGATCTGGTCAGCGAGAAACTGGGCCATCTCATAACGCGTCTCAATGACCTGGCCAATTCGGGAAGCCCCAAGATGCTTCATAAGAAACCACAGTCTTAAGGACATCCATGAACGTGTCGCCAAAAAGGGCGTTAGGCGATTGAACGAGTATTTTTCATCTTCCGTTGGGGCCTTTCCACCCGTCACTAGCTTCAGCTTGTCAGGAGATTTAACCAATAGGGCGCTGAGCGGATAAGGGACATTGAGTACTTTGTGAGGGTCCGCCGATACACTGTCAAAAAGTGACAGACCACGGAGCTTGGGGCGCAATGTCTGGCTATATCCCAGGCAGAAACCATGACAGGCATCGGCGTGAAGCCAAATGTTTTCATCCATAGACTTGACGGTTTCGGCAATAGCCTGCAGATGATCAATTGTCATGGTTTTACTGTCCCCGGCAAATGCAACCACGCCCATGATCTGGCCCTGATGCCGTGCCAGTTTGACCCTTAAATCGTCAAGATCCATTCGGAAGTCAGGGTTGATCTTCACTTCAACCACATGACTGCCACAGCCACACCACTGTTGTGCGGCCAAGACGGTATAGTGTGTGATGCCCTCCGGAACAACCAGTTGATATTCTTCAGGGAGTGAAACACCCTGGCGGAGTGTCCCAGGCCGGTGATTCTCGCGAGCCAGTAAAAGCGCGATGGTGTTGCTGAGTGTTCCGCCATAGGTGATGATTCCACCCACCTCATCAACTGAGTGGGGTTGGTCACCTGGGGGATAGCCAACGATTTCCCTTAACCATTGAAGGACGGTTAGCTCCGCAAAGGTGGCAGAAGGCGACCACTGATCGCTCATAAGGTTTTGCTGCATAAAGTCATCCAGGATCGCTCCGCCGATAGCAGCGATGGAGTTCCCTGCATAGGGAAAGCCCATAAAATTTCGGCTGGCTACATTAATAGACGAATCAAGAAGCTTTGACTTGAATTCATCTAGCACCGAAGATAACGGAGCGCCGGTTAATGGCAATGGTTCCAGAATAGATTCGATTAACTGATCGTCAAGCGTGTCGTTCAGGACCTGGTCTTGTAACTTGAAGTTTATGCCCAGGCGCAGGACTCCTTGAAAGAAATTCCATGCTTCGTCCGCACTCTCTTCATTCAAAAAAAAATCGGTCAGGGACATCGCCTCTATCCTTTACAACCACGCCGGCCCAGCCGCGTGGAAGACTGGCAACCTAAACAAAGAGTGGGCCAACCCAGACCGATTGACCCACCCGGAACGAAAAGCGCCCAAATAGAAAATCAGGATTGCGCCACGGCGATGACCATCCGATCATTTCCCCCCAGGATTTGAAGATCCTCGGACACGTGATCGCTAAAATCTACCTGGGCGGCACGGGTCACGCCCATCAGATCAAGTTGTGCTTGACGCAGTCTTTCCTGGATCTCTCCATCTCGGTGGACGATTTGGAGGACCTTCAATTTTTCAGCCATTTTGAGGTTATTCTCGTTCTTGAAACGGCGCACGGCCGTGATAATCTCTATCAGTTCGTCTCCCACCCTGTCAGCCAAGTCGCTTATCCATTGTGAGTTCGCTTGCGGCCAAGAAGACTGATGAAGGGATTTACTCGTGTCACTTTGATTAAAGACGTCCCAGTAAATACGCTCAGTCACAAAAGGCAAAAAGGGAGCGAACAGTTTGATAACGCTCAATAGAACGTGGTAAAGCACAAAGCGGGCCCCGTCTCTTACCTCGCCGGAACCTTCATACAAACGCATTTTGACCATCTCCAAGTAGTTGTCAGCCAGGTCATGCCAGAAGAAAGCTTCAACCTCCGTCTTGACGATCCCATAATCATACTCTTCAAGCAGGCGCGTTGCTCGCTGGATGAGGCGATGACACTTGGACAGAATCCAACGGTCAGCGGAAGACAGCGCGGGCGGATCAGAAGGCGGTTCATAATCATTCAGGAATTGATGACAAAACTGCGAAACATTCCAGAGTTTCGTCACTAATCTAGCGTAACGTTTGCGCAACCAGCGCCCGAGTCGTTGAATCAGATGGGATTTTGCACGGCACGGTCGGAAGCGAGTAACCTCTCGGGCGGAGGTATCGCCCGTGACTATTTCTGCATCGGATTGGCCGGCGACCAACACCCAACATGGGATGCTGGTCGCCTTCGGTGAGTTTTTGGAACAACATAGCTTGATTGACCGTTTGATGAAGGTGCCGATCCCTCAACGAACCCGCACGTTCGCGCCGCAGACAAAACTGGTGGAATTTCTGGCGGGGATCATGAGTGGGAGCGAACACCTGGAAGACTTGAACGACGGGCCACGCCCACTGGCGAAGGATGCAATCGTGGCCTGGGCCTGGGGGCAGACCGGCTTTGCGCACTACAGCAGTGTCAGCCGAACCCTGGAGGCCTGCACCGAGGAGACCGTCGCCAGCGTGGAGCAAGCTATCAATGAATTCAGTCGCCCGTTTATTCTGACGGCGGTGCATGACTTGCTCCGGCGCGGCGAACCCCTCGTCTATGATTTTGACCTGACCGGTCAGGCCGTCAGTTCGACCAGCACGACCTATCCAGGAGTGGCCTTCGGCTGGATGAATGACGGCGTGAAACTCGGCTACCAGTTGGCGCGGGTGTGTCTCTCGCCGCGGGAGCAGGCGCGGGTCTGGTTGGCGGGCTTTCATCATCCGGGGGATACCGTGTCGTCGGCCTGTCTGCAGGAGCTGGTGCGGGCGGCGGAAGCGCAGAGCCACGTTCGACCGCGGCGACGTACGGAACTGGTGCCACAGCGGATCGAAGCGCACGGCGTTGTCCTGGCTCGCACCCCCGTCGCTTGGTGAGTCAGCAACAGGAGAAACTCGAACGCTTGCGGCAAACTCAGACAAGACTGATCGGCCAGGTTTATCACGCCGGAGAACTGCAAAAAAGCCCGATTTCCCGGCAGAAATCGGCCCGTTTGCAGGCGCAGGTCGCTGGCTGGCGCAAACGTCTGCCACGTTTGGCAGCACACATCGTTCAAGCCGAACAGGTCCTGGTCAAACACCAGACCCGCTTGACCGAGCAGGAAAACGAACTGGCGCGACTGCAAGCATGGCTTACGCAACTGGAAACTGACAATCAAACCAATCCTGACCCGCCACCCTACGTCGAAGCCCGGATGGATGCTGGCTTCGTGTCCGGCGAAAACCTGACGTGGCTGTTGGAGATGGGCTACTGTCCCAACACCAAAGCCCCGAATGACCGCACCACCACCGCCTTGCGTGCGCGGCTCTCCCAACAGTCGCGCTGGGTGCGCGTGGGCGACAATGCCGAGATGATCGCCTGGGGGAATTACTTGCTGCACGGCTGTCCTTTCCCTGTGACCGTGGCGTTGGAGCGTTTCAAGGTCGGCCGAACTTACAAATACGCGACGTTGATCCATTATCGTGACGATGGCGTCTGCCCGACGTTGCCGGCCTGGTTCCAACACTACAACGAGCGCCAGACGATCGAAGCCGGGAACAAAGAAATGAAAGGCACGTTCTTCGTCCAGCATCTGATGAGCCGCTCGCCCGCAGGCATTCGCCTGCAAGTGCTGTTCACCGGCCTCGCCGCGAACGCGGTGCGCTGGTGTGCGCCGTGGTTAAAGGCCTGCGCCTCCGAGACGACGCCGAAGTTGACCCACACGCTGGAAAGTCCGAAACAGCTGGTTCATGTCGCTGCGAACGCCGCCGCCACCGTACAGCAAACTGTCTTTGGCACAGCCCTGCGATTCACGCCGCATGGCCCGCTGCCGGGCGTGACCCTGTTCCTGAAGGGCGTACCAGCCTTTCAACTGGTGCTGGGCTTCAACCAGCCATTCGAAATCGCATCCGGATGAACGATTTGCCCTTTGGTTGCGCAAACGTTACGCTAGCGCCGGCCTGAATCTTATCTTCGGTAATTAAAATATCCTTCCCAAAGCCCGATCCCAAGGCCCAATAGCGTACGGCATCCGCCGAGTACTTTTCGATCATCTCCATCGGTGTCACCGGCCCCCCCACGGCTTTTGCTAATCTTGCCTTGGCCTTTCGGTAATAATCCCCAACCGGAGATGGCTAACTCTTTCCAGGGCAGCGTATTGAAGTGATGAAGGGATTTGACGATCGTATAAAATGCCCAGGTACGGATGATCTCATGCGCCTGAGGGCGCAAGGACATCGGGAAGACCTTCTGATACAGGGTCTCGTTCGCTAACCACTGACCGGCAACCTGAGTAGAAAATAGAACTACCACAGCGCCCGTGGTGCTAGACGGCAACCGGGGGCGCGGGTGGGGTAATGACGACTCGATAGCCGAGTTTCTCCAGGCGACGGGTTAGGCGGTTGGCGGTAGAGACTTTCTGGCGCTCATCAAAGTAGTTGCTGCCCAGGTCTTGATAAGGTTCCCGGCGTTGAATGATGTGATAAGCAATCACCAAGATCGAATGCGCGACGGCCATGGTCGCGCGCTTCTTGCCCCGGCGGCCCGCCAGGCGATGGTAGTGGGCCGCCAGATAGGTATTCTTCTGGCGCGCCGCCGCATGGGCCGCTTGGGTCAGTCCCACACGCAGCCACTGGCTCCCCTGGCGCATCTTGCCCGAGAGGCGCTTGCCCGCACTCTCATTATTCCCTGGCACGAGCCCGGCCCAGGACGCCAAATGGTCCGCCGTGGGGAAGCGGCTCAGGTCCGGTCCCACTTCGGCCAAGATCAATTCGGCGGTCGGGCGCGCCACGCCCGGGATGGTATCCAACAGCGCGACCAACTCATCAAAAGGGGCCGTCAAGCGTTCCACCTCCCGGCTATAAGCCGCAATCTGCTCATCCAAGAAGTCCAGATGAGCCAGGTGTTGGGCCAACAAGAAACGATGGTGGGCGCGCACCCGTCCCGTCAAGGCCTGCTCCAATTCCGGCAGCTTGTCCCGCAGCCGCCCGTGCACCAGCCCTTCCAGTTGGGCCGGGTTCAGGTGGTCGGCGACCATCTCCGCCAGGATGGCCCGACTGGAGACCCCGTCAATCTGACTCACCACCGAACTCAGCTTGATATTGGCGCCTTCCAACACCTTCTGGATCCGGTTGAGCACACTGGCCCGATCCCGCACCAACTGCGTCCGCTGGCGGGTCAAGTCGCGTCGGTCGCGCTGTGCGACCGGCGGGATGAAGCTGGCTTTCAGCAGCCCATGTTGCAACAAGTCCGCCAGCCATTCGGCGTCTTGCACATCGGTCTTGCGGCCGGGCACGCGCTTGACGTGCTGGGCATTGACCAGCAGCAATTCGAAGTTGCCCTCCAACAGGTTCCAGATCGGTTTCCAAAACTCCCCGGTGCTTTCCATCGCCACATGCGTACACTGACCAGCCGTCAGCCAGTCCGACAGTCGCAGCAACTCGGCCGTCGTGGTGCCAAAGGTCGCAACCCATTTGACCGTGTGTCCTTTGGCATCCAATCCCAACCGACACACCACCACCGTCTTCTTATGTACGTCCAGCCCCGCGCAGTACGAATACAACACGTCCATGGGTCACCTCCCAGGTCATCTGCTTGGCTGGTGAACGACCCGTTTGGAAAAGAATCTGAGTGGCGTGCTCACCCTTTGCAGGGGGCGACAGTTAGAGGTGCCTTCAGGTCGTCAGGTCAGCCTGCGGTTCGGGCTCGTGGCACCAATGTGCGTCGACCTCGCACCAGCCATTGGCTATATGATACTAGCTACAGCATACGCCCTATTTTCATGCGTGCGGGTGTTGCCACGACATGATGCCTGCGGTGAAAGGGCGGAGGTGGCCCACGTGTCCATCACATCATAGTCCGGCTCCACTTCGTCACGGCTGTAACCTTTCGGGAGATCAAACAACGGATCCACCGGCAAGTCTTTCGGATCGGCGAGTATAAGTTTCCCCTCCTCACCTGGTCGCTTAGAGTACCACAACGGAAACGGGATTCCAAAATAGCGCTGCCGACTGATACACCAATCCCAACTCAAGCTTTCCACCCAGGCAATGTATCTGGATTTCATATAATCGGGATGCCAGGTAAGTTGATCAGCCACCTCAAGATACCGATCCTTAAATTCGAGGGTTTTGATGAACCACTGGGGGATGATGAGATACTCTACCGGCGTGTCATCTCGTTCATGAACTCGAACGGATTGCGTGATGGTAACCTCGTTGAGCACGAGCTTACGCGCGCGCAGCTCCTGGATGATTTGCTGGCGCGCTTGGGCGGCCTTCAAACCCGCATACGCGCCAGCCAGATCATTCAAGGTGCCATCTCGTTCAAGCACCTTGGCCAAGGGCAAATTATATTTGCGCCACCATTCGATGTCCGTCACATCCCCGAACGTACAACACATCACGATCCCTGTCCCCTTGTCTTGTTCAACTTTTTCATCCGCCAGGATTGGCACCAACTTTCTGAAGAGGGGGGTGTATACCTGCTTGCCGACAAGCTGTTGACAACGAGCGTCAGCCGGATGGATAAACACGGCGACACAAGCGGGTAGCAACTCTGGGCGGGTTGTCGCAATCGGCAGGCTGGTGCCATCTTCCAGCTCGAATTGAATGGTAACAAACAAGGCCTCGCGCTCTAGATCAGCCAGTTCCGCTTGAGCAATCGCTGTCTGCATCTCCGGATTCCAGATGGCCGGGGCGGCCTCGCGGTAGAGCAACTGCTTGTTATACAAGTCAATGAATGAGAATTGTGCAATCTGCCTAGACGAGTCATCAATGGTGCGATATGTGTAGCGCCAATCGACTGACAGGCCTATCCGCTTCCACAAATTTTCGTATTCGCGTTCGGTTTTTTCACTGACCTCCAAGCAGCGCTTAATAAATTCCTGCCGCCCGACATCGACCGCTCTGATATTCAAGCGCCGCTCGGTCAACCGTTCCGTGGGCAAACCATTATCATCCCAGCCCATCGGATAATAGACGTTATAGCCCTTCATTCTCCAGAAGCGAGCGATCGCATCCGTTTGGGTGTATGAATAAACATGACCGAGATGCAATAAACCTGAAGTCGTTGGGGGCGGAGTATCAATTGAATAGAGGGGGGCCTCTGAGTCGATATCAAACTCATAAACGCCCGTCGTTTGCCACGTCTGAATGATACTTTCCCCATTAACTTTGGAAGTATAGAGCTTGGAAGAAGCCATCAGAGTCTCCTGTCATTACCTGGTATTAATAATTCTCAAGACACAATCTAAGTCTAGCTCGTTTTAGGGTTGGGCAGTGTAGGCTTGGATATTGAGAGCAACAGAATTAGCGAAGGTGGCCATCGCCGTGATCAAGTAGGCTTCAGCAAAAGGCAGCAGTATCAAACGGTCAGGCAAGCGATTATCCCGATTTATAGATATGACCAATCCCGAACGGCGCAAGTAGTCCATCCTAACACCAGATTGAAAATGCCTCACCTGCTCCAGCGTCAAGGCAATGAGCGCCGGTATATCACCCTGTGCCTTGAGACCCTCATCCAGGGAGGCCAGCACAGTCAAGTAGATGGGCACTAAACAAGTCTGACTCCGGCCTGCCTCCGGGGTGTGAAAATGCATTTGATAAATTGCGAGAGGCGCGACTTTTCCTAACAGGCGTTGCTCTGCGTCGGTATAGCTTCGGGAGCACAGGCGGTCGCCATCAATGAAAAGTGTTGGATGTACCGGCATTATTGGTTTGACACAGGCCGATGTTTCCTCGAGCGCTTCTCTGACCAAGCACGCTTCAAGATTTTCGCCTGGGTCTAGATTACCGCCAATCCCGGTGTAGTATGCGTAGAGTTGTTGATTTCTTTCAAACCAACGGCCCACCCGTTGAACGGCAAAGACCAGCCTGCCTCCAGGATCAATCAAGATGGCTCCGACACTGATATCCGGCTGCATCGCCGATCCCACCTATTAAAGGAAAACTGCCCGCCCCAATCAATCGTGGAGGGCCAATTGGAGAGACGCTAATGCCAAGTGGGCTTCCCGTGTGAAATCACTAAATTCACACTCGACTGATAATCGGTCATTATATCCAAGCTGGCGCAAACCATTCAGAAAAGCTTTCTGAGCATGAGGCGAGCTCCCCGGATACTTCCGGCCCGGATCAGCCGTGTGGGCGTGAATTAGGTAACCATGCACACCCAGCAATTCCCCGTCCAAAGGCAACTCTTCGGCCAAGATGTGATGGTAGTCAATTAGCATCCTGATCTCCGGGCAATTCAAGTTTTGCACCACGCCTCGGGTCTCCAACGTCGAATTGAGCAGGTTCGTTTCAGAACGGTTCAGGGTTTCGATCGCGACCAGGAGAGGATAGCGCTGGCAAAGATCGGCCAGCCGTCTTAAGAACAGCTCGAGTTGTTGATGAGCATTCGACAGTGGAAAACCCGCTTCCACAAAACGGGCCTGACCGCATCCAAATACCATCACCTGTACTCCTAATGCCACGGCTCTAGGAATCAACTGTTCCATTACCCTTAAGGCCTGCTCCTGGTCAGCATTCGGTCCAACGATTTTTAACCCTAACGGGCGCGGTAAAGGCGAAGTAATTACTTCAGGATGAATGGGCAAACCTTCGATTTGTTTGGAAAAATCTGCAAACTGTGTGTCGCTTCCTAATAACAGATGCCCTTTCAGTTCAAGATAGGCATATCCAAATTGGGATATCTGCACTGCTTCCGAAAGATTGTCGGCAACACATCCAATTCTCACAGGCCCTCGCTTTGTTATATGTTAGGGGCGCAGCCTCCCCTGACCATGATTGCAGGTTAGCACGGCCGTGGGGAAGCATTGAAGAAACTTGCCCATTTGGTAGTATTAATCAATTGGTACTTTTTATCTTCCCCCGAAGCGTAAGACGCCCAGATGGCTTGCATGGTAAAACAGGCTTTTAATAACTCCTCATGAAATAGATTGCCTTGGTGTAAACATTCTAAAAAATGCTGGAACAACTGATCAAACCAAAGTGGATGTTCCGAACTTGATGTCAGCCCCCCGTCGGCAGCAATCCGTTCTTGTTGGGTGACATTCTTCCAAGTCGTCTTTTCGTTTTCGATGAGGATAAAACCCTGGCTACCAAACAAGTGATAAGAGGTGACTCGCTCCTCCGCCAACCAAGTCAAATGGGCGCGCGCCGTGAGGCGAGCGTCGGGGGCAGCAAACGGCGCAAACTCGAACTGCAGCGCCAGATCAAGTTCAAGTCCTGAAGGGTCTCGCTGAGCATCGAGAACTTGTAGCCCACACGGCCGAGCCTGCAATAGGTTCTGAGCGAGATAAAGCATGTGGTAGCCGTGATCCATAAAAATTCCACCCCCAGCAATCTCCAGGCAAGTCCGCCAACGAGGTTTCCACTCGGGTGTTCCCAAGGAGGCCCCTGTTCTGAGTATTTTAACTTCGAGGCGCAACGGATTACCAATGCCTTCCTGCGCCATTATATTTTTGACGTCCCTCATTTGCGCTGAGTACTGCCAGGTATGGCAAGGGAACAACATCACCCCATAAGTTTCTATGGCTCTCAGGATCTCGATTAGCTCTTCCTGCTCAACGACCAACGGTTTTTCACAAATAACCGGGAGCCGATTTCGCAGGCACTTTAGCACCGAATCGGCGTGCCGGTACGGCGGCACTGCCACGTCACAAAAGTCCACCTTTTCCAAAGCCAGGGCTTGGTCTAAAGAGTTATAAACACGACATCCAGGTAGCAAGGTCTGAGCCTTTAGCAATCGCGCCGGACAAATATCTACCACGGCAGCGATTTCTACGCCCCGGTTCACGTAGACCGGGAAATGGTCCGTTTGAGCTACTTTACTGAAGCCTACCATCATGCAGCGCATTTGTCACTCCTGCCGTTTGATGAATGCCGGTATACCCTTATAAGATATTCCAAAGGAGGATCTTTATCTGGAGTGTTAAAGCCTGAGGTGGCTGGGCAGAGTTAAAGAAATAGATGTCCACTTTGCTATCCCTCTTATAAGCCCCATCATGGGTTGCCAACTCTGCTACCTGCAGAATGATGTCGGGAGCACTTATTATATCATCGGGGGGAGCGATTGCCAGCCGTTTTTCGCTACGCAAAACAATTACACCATTGATGGCCTGTCTAGCAAATCGCCTCGATAGCCACCGAAGCCTCGCCGCTAAAATTACTCCCAGTAAACCCTCGAGCGCCGGCACATGCGCCAACGTCGTGATCCAACCGGGGAGAGGCTCATGGCCACGGACCAGGCGTATAGCGAAATTCGCACCTAACCAGGTGCCTAACTCTGAAATGATCTGGTCATTCAGTTGTTGTTGGGGACCTACGACAGACAACGCGAGGCCCCCCGAAGCAAGCCCCTGATTCTTTAGCTTTAACACACGATAGCGCCATAGAAATTTCATGAAACGATAGTTATTGAGTATCATCGCGATCAGCTTTGGATAACGGGAATACGCAGCTAACGTGTTTTGCAGACGCTTACCAAGTAAATAGCGCCTAAGCACTTCGCGTTTGTCAGACAAGGCTACCAAGCAGGCCTTAAACAACGCCGGCGACACGGCGGGAAAATATTCTTCTAATAATGCCAGAGCGCCATCCACGGTATCTTCTTCAAGCAACCACCTGAGTTCCCTCAAAACTTCTTCGTACTCCAGATAAACCAACGCATGTTCTACCAGTACGGCCTGTTTGAGCATCATACGTATTACAAAAATCACCAACTCCGCTGACTTAGTCGGAATCATGACGCCGTTCCAGTCCCGCAAATGCTGAAAGAGCATATCCGCCAGCGGCAATCTGTAATTTTTCAACAAGCTCTCGCCCGTAATGATCTCAAAATAAAGATGGACATGCACAATCACACCGGTTTGTTCATCAAGCCCATAAAAATGTTGCATTGAAGGAAACGTAATGTTGTCCAAGATCACGCTTTCCTTAAACCGCATCTCGCCCAAGATTGCGATGGCTTTCCAGCCATCCGTGCGGTGGATAATCAGATCTATGTCCCCTTTTCCCGAAAGCGATCGCTCCAACCTCAGATTGCTTTTCCAATGGCAATACCTGAGGTTGAACTCAGTAAACCGACAAAGAAGATTTTTGATCACTGTTAGCATATGCGCCTCTGCTGGCCTATCTAAGTTTAGATTAAAAGTCCATGACCTCAGCTGGACTTTATCCAATTGAAAAGGCAAGGTAAGCTAAAACATTTCTCCGCCAAGAGGAACGCCGATGCCCACCTTGCCCAAAGATTATCTTAATCTGATTCAAGTTTTCGTGCCGCTCTTTTCCAACCTGGTTTGGCAACATGCGCAAGTCTTGCTGATGGGCGCGATTCTGACATCCGGCCCACGGACAGTGAGTGCCACCTTGCAGATCATGGGGCTGGGTTTGGAAAAGCACTTTCAGACCTACCATCGCGTGCTCAATCGGGCCGCGTGGTCGAGTTGGCAAGTCAGCCGCGTGCTGTTGGGGGTCTTGGTGCAGACCTTCGCGGCCAGCGGGCCGGTCATCGTGGGTCTCGATGACACGATTGAACGGCGGCGTGGCGCGAAGATCAAGGCCAAAGGCATCTATCGGGACCCGGTGCGTTCGAGCCACAGTCATTTTGTGAAGGCGAGTGGGCTGCCTGCGTTGGTTGAGCCTGATGTGGTTGGTACCCATTCCCTGGGTGCAGCGTGTGTGGGCTTTGCCGTTTCTGACTCTGTTGGCCCCGTCGGAGCGTTACTATCGGGGGCGGGCCCGGACAGCGAAGAAGCTGACCGATTGGGCGCGGCAAGGAATTTTGCAAGTGCGCCATTGGCTGCCGCAGCGAGCGCTGGTCATTGTCGCCGATAGCAGTTTTGCCGTGATTTCCTTGTTGTGGCGGGTGCAACAATTGGCTCAACCAATCTGTATGATTGTTCGCTTTCGTTTGGATGCGGCATTGTATGAACCCGCCCCACCGCGGTGCCCTCATCAAAAAGGTCGCCCGCGCGTGAAAGGCAAGCACCTGCCGACCTTGACCACAGTGGCCGCCAATCCGGAGACGCGTTGGCAACGTCTGACGCTCCTCCACTGGTATGGCGAAGCGCGATACCCGATTGAAATTGTTTCGGGTACCACCGTTTGGCGGCATAGTGGTCAACCGGTGGTCCCGATCCGTTGGGTCTTGATCCGTGATCCTCAGGGAAAGTTCAAGACTCAAGCACTGTGGTGCACCGATCTGAAGCTCAAGCCGATGCAAATCGTGAAATGGTTCATTTTGCGGTGGCAACTGGAAGTCACTTTTCATGAAGTCCGCCCTCACTTGGGCGTCGAGACCCAGCGCCAGTGGTCGGACAAAGCGATCTTCCGTACCACACCCGCCTTGTTGGGACTGTTCTCGCTCGTGACTCTGTTGGCTCATCAGCAGGTTCGTCGTGGCAAGCTGCTGACCCGTCAAGCGGCATGGTATGTCAAGCCGCGCCCAGCCTTTCGGACACGTTGGTCATTGTCCGGCAGCATTTGTGGTGGCATCTGTGTTTTCACTTGTCGCCGGCCAATAGCGATGACGCAAAACTCTCTTCACCCTTATGGCATCGCTTGATCCCTGCATTATCTTATTCACCCTGAGGCTTTTTCACTGGATAAAGTCTAGATTAGGCCAAGGCTAGTTTAAAGCTCAAGAAATCAGCAAAAGATTGCAACGTCTCTATAAAATCTTGCATGACCGCCCTGATTGTGCTCTGTTTGTGAACGGCTTGGCTGTATTCCCACTGGGTCGTGAGCCCCGTCTCCGTTACCCAGACCTGAGTATGTAGCAAAAAGGTATTATGGATATTTTGATCATCATTGATAAATATTGATTCGGGTAGAGAACGAAACAAACCTTCGTTGTTTGAATGCTGTCTCGTTTGCCCAAGGTAGTTAAAGATTACGTCATGCACTTCATAGGGAGAGAGGTATTGAACGATTTCAGCCTTGTTGCTGCCGTACAACAAAGTTTGATAGCCTAAGCCATTATGAGGAATGCCACGAAGCTGATCCAGCAGATTAGCAAAAATTTCAGCGGGATCTGTCATCCTTTCTTGCTTTAAAACCAGATATCCACACAGGGCTAGGTAGCCCATCGTGCGAGAAACATCCAGTCCTTCCAAAAACGGAGTATCTATTCGTCCAGAATCCATCCTCTGGACACATAAATAAGATCCTTTTGTCCAACGCATAAGCGACTGTCCTAAAGCAGCTAATAAAGCTATTTCTATTCCCACCTTATACAGGCGAGGCATGCCCTTTAGAAGTACGTTGGTAGCCTCTACATTTAATGTCATCTGAATTCTGCTCTCCAAAGAATACTTCTGGTTCCGCCGAGCTTCAGGATCATCCAATGGCAACCCCCTAATTTCCATCCAGGGAACTGTCGTCCAGTAATTTTGAAACTCTTGCCGCAATTCTTCTGATTTTGCCCATGCATTCAGACGTTCAGCCCAGATTTTAAATGGGGCAGTTTTAGGGGGTAATTGAACTACCTGACCGTTACTCAATTGGGTACAAGCCATCTCTAGATCCGTTAAAAGAATACGAAATGAAACCGCATCCGCAATCATGTGATGTAAAATCACCAAAAGTTGATCGGTCCGATCTTGGCCACGACGGAACAAAGCGATTTGCAAGAGAGGACTTTCAGAAAGATGCATTTTCCTTGAGAGTTCCTCTGCGATGGCTTGAATAGCAACCTTCTGTTCGGTTTCAGTCAGATCAGAGAGGTCTAGCTCTACAAAAGACCCTGAGGGCTGGGCCTTCGAGACGGGAATAATCTGTATCCACTCCAAACCATCCGCCTGAAAACGAGTCCACAACACATCATGCTGAGCAATTAACTCTTGGATGGCCTGCTTGAGAAGAAAATGATCTAATTTGAGACGGACTTCAAATAGCCGGATTATTTTTTCACCGGTACGTTTTAGGCGAAAAAAATTTCGTTGTCCATTAACCAAGGGCACATGTCCGGCGAGATTACTTGGCTCAACCGACATGATGGTCTCGGTACTCTCCCAAGTCGCTAGCGAGGAGGCACTTGTTCCTTCAACGGCCGCCAGTTTGGCAATTGTCTGATACTGCATTACCTGGATCGGCGTTAGTAATAGACCGAGTCGGTTAGCCTGCTCAACGATCTGGATAGCCAGGAGCGAATCACCACCCAACTCGAAGAAGTTGTCATGAATACCCACCCGTTCAACGCGCAATACGAAGGACCAAATATCCACCAATATTTTCTCAGTTGGAATGCGAGGCGCTACAAAGGTTAAATGTGATTCGACCTCACGCTTCAAATCAGTTAGTCCTACCGCACGCTCGGTAAACTTATCTATTGTGCGCAAAAATCTTGTAATTTCGTCCTTGCGCTCAACCAACTCGGCGCGCAGGGCGGGCGTCAACGCCCCTTGACGAGCGGTATAACGCAAAGCTTCACCTTCCATCCAGAGATGAATACCCTGCTCTTGAAGGGCAGCCACAAATTCCGCCGTCCTCATAGTGTTCCACCCTCATAGCCGGGCAACACTTCAAGCAAACGGTTAAAGAGTTGATATTCCTGTAGATAAACTTGTTCCAAGCGTGAGGCCGCCTGTGCCAGACTCCGGCCAGGATTGACATAGACTTCAGCGCCCAGCCGTAAGCCAATGGCTCTCCACGACCGAACCAGATTCATAAATTGTTCTTGGACTTTGGCAGCCTGATTCAAGGGGAGCAGATCCTGCTCGTAGCTCTGGAGAAGCTTGTAAAACCAGTAACGAGAAGAGCCCATGGAGATAATCTCGACGGATAAATCAAGTCCTTTGCGCGATAGCTCTTCAGCCGATTTCGCCGTCCATTTCTGCAAAGTTTCGATAAAGGAGCGCAGGCCCACCAATCCCAATTGTTGCGGATTAAGTTTCACCAAAGTTTCTGGAATGCTCAACCCCAGCATATAGTGACAATTTTCTTCCACCAAGTTATGCACGACAGCCAGCGACAGTGTCTGTAATTTCAGTTCAGGCACACACACGAGACTTTTGCGTTCAATCACCGAAGAATTAAAACTCGCATGAACGAGGTCCGAACTCATCCATCCGGTGTAATGATAATAAGGACAAACAACATAGTAGTGATCCTCATCATAGCCAAAGATGTCCACGAAGTGGTATTGGTGTAACCGGTGATGATGGGAGGTATGAGGTAGATAATAAATGTCAGCGGGTATACATACCGGGAAACCACCATCAAGTTTGGCCTTAATTTTATCTTGTAAATCAATCTCGCTCACGATGGGAAAGGTTTCAACAATCAGCCCGTGGACGCGTTTCCATTCCTCGCTGATAAAATGGTGTCGTGGCGAGATACTCAGGGCGGCTTCGCTCAACACAAAATAGGCTTGTGTACCCATCAAAGGAGTCTCATCCGACAACCCCATAGACTTGAGGATCCCGAGGACTGCCGCTTCATAGCAATCCAGGTAAGGGTTGGAGAACTCAGGTGAGTCGAGCTTAAGCATCGTTGGGGCTGCCTGATTTCACACCGCTCTCAGGCGAGGCACCTCCGGAACAGCCAGGAGGTCATATTTCTGTTTTAGTTCATGCCGGAATTGTTCGGTATACAATTGATAATAACGTCCGCGCGCCTGGATTAATTCAGCGTGAGTCCCCATTTCGGCCAGACACCCGCTTTCAATGAAAAGAATCCGATCCGCGCGCCTGATCGTTGAAAGCCGATGGGCAATGATGAAGCTGGTACATTCACCCAGTAGTTGCTCCAGACCTTTTTGAATTAACGTCTCGGTGAGGCTGTCCACCGAACTCGTAGCTTCATCCATGATGAAGAGTTCCGGTCGCACCAAGATCGCTCGGGTCAGGCTGATCAATTGTTTCTGACCGACGGAAAGCAAAACGCCTCTTTCTCCAACTTCGGTCTCATATCCTTTTTCCAGGGTCCTAATGAACTCATGTGCGCATGCCCGTTTAGCCGCTTCTTCGACTTCCTGATCGGTGGCTGCTAATCGTCCGTAACGGATATTTTCCCGAATTGTGCCGGAAAACAAATGCGGTGTCTGCAACACCACGCCCAGGCGGGATTGAAAAGCTCGAGGCGATAACTCGCTATAATCTCGCCCACCCAGGCGGATAACACCCCGCGTAGGCTCGTAAAACCGGCACAACAAGCTAATAATCGTTGATTTGCCGGCGCCGGTAGGCCCAACCAACGCGATCGATTCACCTTGTTTCACTTTGAGGGAGAAGTTTTCCAACACGGGGTTACCCGATTCGTACCAGAAACTCACGTGGTCGAATTCGATATCCCCACAAATAGTTCCGGGGTCAATCGCCCCTGGCCGATCAACGATCTCAACTGGCTTGTCCAACAGAGCAAAAACGCGCTCGGCGGAGGCAAGGGCATTCTGCAGCATTGCGGCGTAGGTGTTCGCTAAACGATCCATGGGCCATAAGAGCGACCACGCATACGCAATAAAAGCTTGAATTCCACCAATGGTAAGTATTCCCTGTTGTGTTTGCCACCCTCCATACCAGGCAATGCAACCGACCGCCAAGGCAGCGATCAATTGGACCGAGGGCTGAAACAAGGCCGAAAGCCAAGTCGCCTGGTAAGAGGCCTGATACATTTCATCTGCTTGCTTGCTAAATCCCCGTAAGTTCTCCCTTTCCCGTCCCAAGGCCTTGATCGTGCGGACGCCGGTGATGGTTTCGTTGTAAGCGCCAGTGATGTGTGAATTGAGTTGTCGGACCCGGCGATACTTAGCGATGAGCCGCCGACGAAACCAGAGGGAAGTGAGCCAAAGCACTGGAACAATTGCAAACACGATTAACGCTAACGGCCAGTTAATCAAGACCATGAAGTAAAGGGCCGTGCCCAGCCGCGTGAAGCACCAGGCAACATTTAGCAAGCCCCATGAAACGAATTCGGCCATTTGTTCCGTGTCCGAAGTGACATGCGCCATGAGGGTACCCACGGGCGTCTGGTCAAAATAGGCATAGGGCAATTGATGGACATGACTAAATATTTTCCGCCGCAGATCATAGCGCACCAGATGTCCCAAGTATTCCGTTAAGAAGTTGTGGGCATAAACCATCACGGTATGCACTAGGATCAACCCACTATAGAGGATAACCAGCTGGGCCAAGGCCGACCGATCACCCGTCAGAATACCTTGATCAACAATTTGCTTGTTGAGGAAAGTAAAAAAGTTATCCAGGGTAGAGACCGCCAGCGCGGCCAGCATAAAGCCCAACAGGAAGGGCCAGCGCGGAAAGGTTTGAGCCAGCAGGCGAAGCAAAGTTTTGCCATGCCCATCTGGCCGGATCTCCCCTGCTTTAAGTTTAAATCTCATGGCCGAGCTAGCTCCTCGTGCAATTCGGCTTCAATCCGGGACTGTGTCTCATAGATCCGGCGGTACAATCCATCTTGGGCTATCAGTTCCGCATGCGTTCCCTGTTGGGTTATCTGCCCCTGATCAAGAACCAGAATCAAATCCGCCCGGATGACGCTCTGAATACGGTGGGTAATGATGAACGTGGTACGTCCCACCTTTAAGGATTCCAGTGCGGTGTAGATTTTGTCGGCAGTCTCTATATCAACTGAAGCCGTCACATCATCCAGGATGAGAATGCGCGGGTCTCGCAAAAGCGCACGAGCAATGGCGACCCGTTGTTTCTGTCCCCCGGAGAGTTTCACGCCTCTCTCGCCAACCAATGTCCCATAGCCATTCGGAAAAGAGGCAATCTCATCATGGATCGCCACCGCGTGGGCTACCGCCTCGATCTGCGCCTGAGACACCGTGTGCTCAATCCCATAGGCAATGTTTTCACCAATAGGGCATGAAAACAGAAATGGCTCCTGCTCCACAATGCCAATGTGCCGCCGCAGACGCTGACGCGGATACTTCTTTAGTTCCACCCCATCCAGCGTCACGCTCCCGCCTGTGTATTCGTAAAAACGGGGCACCAAGTTGAGGAGCGAAGTTTTACCTGACCCCATTGGACCCAGCAACGCCACGAACTGACCCGGCTTACACCGGAAACTAATATCCTTAATGACTACTTTTATTTGATCATAACTAAAACTCACTTTGTCAAATACAATTTCTCCTCGGATCATGTCTCCGAGCGCAAGCTCCTCGGCGTCCCTGGATTCCGGATCTTGGTGAAGAATCGTGGCCACGCGGCTATAGGAGACTAATCCATTAGCCAATTTAACGATTAGCCCGCCCAGGCCTCTGACATTCCAAAGAACACCGCTCATCAAACCCACATACGCCAGGTAGGTCCCCAAGGTGAGGGTGCGATCAAGCACCATGACCGCGCCCAGATACGAACCAACCATTATCAGCATGGCACAAAATGAAATAGAAACGGAGGTGTAGGTCCAGCCCACAAGGGCCAGCCGCCGCCATTGCCGAAACTGTTCCAGGTTCTCTTGTTCAAACTTCGCTTGCTCATAGGCTTGTCGGGCAAACGCCTTGACCACCCGGATGGCGGTCAAACTCTCTTGCAGCGTTGTCGAAAGATTCGCTTCTTGCTCTCGAAAACCCTGGTACAACTTGGAAATTTTCTGTTGAAAGAAATAGGTTACGCCGATGAGCAGCGGCACCCCCGCCAGGACCAGGAGAGCCAAGCGCGTATTCAAAAACAGCAAGGCCACCAAGTTGATCAGAAAAAGCAACCCAATGCGCCCCAGGCCGGAGGAGTTTTCAACAAAGAATTGACGGAGCGCATCCACATCGGAAGTCGCTCGTTGGATCAAATCTCCAGTTTGGGCCCGATCATGATAAGCAAACGTCAGGTGTTGAATGTGATCAAAGAGCCGAGTCCGCAGACGAAGCGCAACCCCCTCCCCAGTCCTGGCAGCCAGGACAGTGCTGAAAAATGTGAACGTGCTTTGCACCAAAGCCAGCCCCACAAATCCCGAGGCCACGAGCAGCAAGTCCACGGGGCCTTTGCGTTTGAGGAGGATTTCATCAACAAGATAGCGCAGCAGAACATTGGGCGCCATTTCAAAGAACGCGGCGATTCCCAGGCACAGGGTGGAGGCCAGGTAAATCAGATGAAAACCGGAGGTCAAACGCCACAAGCCAATAAGACGATTCTCAGAGGCCATAAAGGCTCAAACCTTGGAAGGTAAGGCAGGACTAGCCTTAAGCTTTGAAAAGAAGCTTTGTGTTTTTCCAGAAGGCAAATGAAGAACCTCGGAACTTACAATGAAATTACAAGTCACTTCAGGCAAAACTTGTTTGAATTCTTCCTTGAGTTGTGGGATGGTCGCCTCGTCACTAAACCCACACCCCGGAACAATAGATACATCAAAATGGTCGAGGTCTGTTTGCATGATCTGATATTCAAAGATGGAATTATCGTGCTGTCGAATAAACTTGGAAAACAACACGTTGAGAATAGCAGTGGTAACGACCCTGTCACGAGTGACAATAAGATTACCAACCCGCCCCCCCTCCGGCATCAAAATCGGCTTGGGGTTGCCACACGAACACCGGGAGGGGACATTTGGGACAAAATCCCCTAGGCGATAACGAATGAGCGGCATAAGGCGATTAGTCAAAGAGGTAACCACCAGTTCACCTACTTCACCTGCCAAAACAGGTTTTCCATCTCTAATCACTTCTAAGAGCAGATCATCTGGCCAGGCATGCATCTGACGAGCAGGGCATTCATAGGCCAAAACCCAGAACTCTCGACAACCATACTGATTTATTACCGGGCAATTAAAAACATGTTCTATTAAATCTCGAACATGAGTTTGCAATGCTTCACCTGACACCTCAATTAATTTCAGCGTCGGAATAGTTCTCTGCTGCCGGCGGTAATACTCTGCTAAGCGATAGACTTCCGAGGGGGAGCCATAGATCCAATCGGGGGCATACGCCTCTAGCTGGGGAGAAAAATCTGCTAAGGCTTGCCAAGAGATATTAAAAAAATCGTTCCTATTCAAGTAGCTATTGCCATACAAAAACACATCTTGGTGCGAAGATTCTACTTTGAAAAGATGAAGCGTTTTCCACTGCATTATATCGGCGTGCCAGCGGGCACGCGCAGCCCAAAGACGCTTAGTTTGTATGATTAATTCATGTTTAGGCCGAACTATTTTGAGGGGCACACCGGTAGAGCCACTCGTTGCTAGAAGCTTAGCAGCTTGGTCATGCACAACATCCGGATCAGACAAAAAACTGTTCCAGTCACTTTGAATCTGGCGCTTTTCGAGCAAAGGTATTTGTCGCCATTGCTCGCCATTGGCAACCAAGTTTTCCACCTCTGAAGGAATGATCTCGCGATAATAAGGAACCCTTTGCCGAACAAAAGACAAAAGGCCCCTTAATCGATCTCGATGTCGAATAAGTTGACTATCCAACATATCAGCAGTATATCTACCGTCTATAAGATTGGCGCAATATTTTTCCATTGTAAGTCCGTGGTAATTCTTCTACCAGTTCGACCTCCGGCAACTTGTATGCAGCCAGTCTTCCAGCAGCAAAATCCCGTAATTCCTTAGCAGTCACTTTAACGCCACTTGAAAGCACAACACAAGCATGTGGAATTTCACCCAATTCTAGATGCGACACACTATGGACTAATACCGCCCCTACCGCCGGATGTTGCAAAAGCACAGCTTCTATCTCTTCCGGATAGATGTTTATGCCCCCACGAATAATGAAGTTCTTAAGTCGCCCTACGATATAGTATTCACCGCCAATGCCTTGGCATCCTAAATCACCTGTATATAACCAACTATCGCGCAAAGTAATCGCTGTTTCATCTGGTGCTCCAAAATATCCTTTCATCATTCCCGGACTTTTTACAACGAACTCGCCCTCTTCTCCTGGTTTAACTGATTGACCATCGTCTTTTAATAATTGCACTATCACATTGGGTATTGGTGTTCCAACGGAACCGGGCCAACGCGAGGCATCAGCAGGCTTTACACCAGTCACTCGTGGCCCAGCTTCAGTTTGGCCATACGTCTGGCAAAAAGCTACCGCTGGATACTCTGCCATCAATTGCTGCAGCCGTTCTAACGGAAATGGAGCACCCCCAAAACTAACTTGACGCAGACTCGAGGTGTCATATTTTTTTCGATGCTCAAAAGCTTGTAATTGTAAAAGCATCGTTGGAACAGCCGTAAAAGTAGTAATTCCGTGCTCTTGTACTAATCTAAGACAACGGTGCGGCACAAAAGTGCCGCGAAGTATGACCAACACCCCGCCTAACAACAAGTGGGTCAGAATTTGGGCTGTGTTGCAATACCCAAAATGCATGGGCAAAAGAATTAGCACCTTGTCGGCATTCGTTAGTTCCATATGTAAGGCGTGCGCTGAAGCATTACTAATAAGTCCGCCATGCTTTAGCATTACCCGTTTCGGCTTTGCCAATGAACCGGAGGTATGAAGCAGCAAAGCCACATCTTCAGGGTCAGTAGACCATAAAGCCAAGACAGCCGGATGAGGCAATGTTTCCTCAGAAATGTCAGTGGGTGGTTTTAATTCCAGCATAACCACCGAACCGGATTCGGCCTTTAGTTTTTCCACTAGTTCCGCATGTTGTTCGGTGTATAACAAGAGTTCCACCTTGCAAAATTTCAAAGTCCAATTGATTTCCGCCGGCGTTAGACCTGAATCCAGTGGAACTAACGTTGCACCAATACTTAAACCAGCAAAATAAGCGACGACATAATTAGCAGAACTGGGGATTAATAAAGCGACTGTGCGCGGATGATACGCTGCCAGTCGAGCTGCCAAGCTCCAGGCATACTCAGCCAGTTCTTTATAGGTAAAAGTAGTATCCTGATCGATAAGCGCGACCGCTTCAGGTTGATCCATCGCCTGAAGCCGCAAAATATCAGGGATTGTTTTTAATTCAGGCAGTGGGTGTCGGACTAGATCCATTGGAAACCATCTTCTCCACATAAAGCGCCAACTGCCCCAACGTCTCAAAAGCTCCCGGTTCTAATATTGCATCTTCAAATTCAAAACCAAAAGCTGATTCCAAGGCCAACATAATTTGAATTAGCATAAATGAATCGATATGCAATGCGCCCAGAGTGGCATGTTCAATATCCGTGCCATCCGGAAAGAATTTTGCAATTGTAGATAAAGCCGCAGCATTGATGTTATCGACTTCAGACACTTTTCTTCTCCTCGTGAGTGGATAGTATTCTAGATGGAAGGGCTTTGGTGCATAAATCGAAAGGTAGGCGCAATCCGTTTGTCGAGAGTGAAAAGTTAGGCCACTTTGTAACTTTGGGCATACCCAGGCATGTCATTTTGTTGAGCGCAGCGCAACGGACTAAGGCTTGGGAGGTCTGAGTTTCAAGCAACCATGCCTAGAGTTCGTTGCCGAAGATGGTTTTCAGGCGAAACATAGTGGTCTCTGGCAGGGACCAGCGATGATAGCCGGAATTCTTCTTCCAGTCTTTGCGCCCATGCTTACGAATGGCGCGTAAATTCTCGTCGCGTTTGAGCCGCTCGGCTTGGGTGTTGCCATGCTTCCAGATGCGCGCATTCTTGCGCGGGAGAATCAAGATCGTCATCTTTGGTGGTGGGTATTTAGACCATTATACACTTTACGTTTGGTGACTATATACTTGACAGACCTAAGAACCGACGACTGAATAGAGTCAGTCTTTTTAGATATGGAAATGACCTATGGGTGCGTCAGGTATATAGTCGCATTTAGTTTAGCTGCTGGATTGTACCTTAAAAGGTAAAACCAGAAAACGAGGGCCCTTGCTATGCGACGATGTCTCTCCGGGACGTCATCATAAGATTCCCCATCCGAACCATTTCAGCTTTGGCCGACTACTTTGACACCGACCTGGGCTATTTCGTGCGCCTTGCAAAGCTGTAGGTATGAAGGCTCGCCGCAGGCTAAAACTGCGGTGCGTCCAACGGGACGCCACAGAACCCACCTCACGGTTCTGGCAGCCACTCTGGCAGGCAGGGGATCAGGAGCAAGAACCTGTCTGAAGCCCAGATGGAATGTAGGCGAAACGGGACACCCTAACACCCGTGTAGGCCGCTCGCTGCGCTTGGATATGGCTAGGAGACGAACTGTCGCTGGAAGCATCGTTACTGGGAACCGGCTGGAAACGTTAGGGATGGCCGGGAAATGAGGTTATGACCTGACCGGCACGTTGTCAGGTCGCTTGCATGGTCGCTGAAGTATCGCCCACGCATGGCTGGCGGGTATAGAGGTTCAACCGGCCAGAGAAGACCTCCGGTGTAAAGACAGAGCCTAAGTCCGAGTAGAGACATACCTATGGAACAAGGGAACCTGCGCTGCTCGCCCACATGACTGGGCTGGGGTAGCTGAGCCTGAGGTGGCCGCGCAGGGGCGGAGGACTCCGTAGTAGTCCATAGCGGTGGGGAAAGCCCACCTCATGGCGAAGGGAGTCCAGTGGATGAGCAGCGTCACGGTAAGCCTGCACGAATGCCTCAGTAGAAAGGAGGACATCTATGGCGAATACACCCATAGAGGCCAAAGTGCAGAGACTCCAGGCGATGCTCTATGCCAAAGCCGGTCACGAACCGCAGATGCGGTTCCATCGGCTGTACAAGCAGATGCTCAAGCCGGAATGGGTATGGGCGGCAGTTCGGAAAGTCCTTGCCAACAAAGGCAGCCGAACCCCGGGGATGGACGGCAAGACACGAAGCGACTACACCACCGCAAACGAACAGTCCAAGTTGGTGACATCGCTGTTGGATGTGCTTCGGACGCAGGTATACCGACCGAAGCCCGTCCGACGGGTCTATATTCCGAAATCCAACGGTAAGCTGCGCCCACTCGGTATTCCCACTATCGAGGATCGGATTGTACAAGAGATGGTGAGGATGCTGATCGAACCTATCTTTGAGGCAGTCTTTCTACCCTGCTCCTACGGCTTTCGGCCCAATCGTTGCACCTGGGATGCGCTGGCCGAGACCCATCTGTTTCAGTTACCGCGAATGCAGTACTACACGGTCATTGAAGGCGATATTGAGAACTGCTTTGGGACGATTGACCAGAGTTTGCTCATGCGGCAGTTGCAACGTCGGATCACCGACGAACGACTCCTCGCGCTGATTTGGAAAATGCTTCGAGCCGGCGTGATGGACGACTTGCAATATGCTGAGACAACGGCGGGCACGCCCCAAGGGGGGATCGTGTCGCCGCTTCTAGCGAACGTGTACCTGCACCAACTGGATGAGTGGATGCACCAACGCTTCCATACCCTGAGTCGGTCAGACCGATACCAGCGCCGTCGCCAAGGGGATATTTTCGCCGCGGTGCGATATATCCGCTATGCCGACGACTTCATCGTGCTCCTCAGGGAGAATGCGGCGGCCTCCATCCTCAAACAGGAAATGGCAGCGTTCATATCCGACCAGATGAAGATGACCCTCAGTGGGGACAAGACGCTCATCACGGATGTCCGCGAGAGTGGCTTCGACTTCCTGGGTGAACATGTGTTTGTAGCTCCGTTACGGAGTGATCCGCGCCGCAGGCTGTCGTTCTGTCGGCCCGCGGCGAAATCCGTCCAGGCCTACCGACGCAAGGTCAAGGAACTGACGAACCGGGAACTGGATTATCTTCATCCCGCCGAAAGGATCAGGGCGCTCAACTGGCTTATCTTGGGCTGGGCCAACTATCACCACTGGGGCAATGCTAAGGAAACCTTCAAGGTGTTGGGCTACTGGACAACCAAGCGGGTGTTCCAGATGTTGCGTCGGCATTACCAGCGGAAGGGAAAACGTGCAGCCTACCACGAGTTCTTTCGACCCCTGTCGGATTACTCAAACTTGGCGGCGTTTAACAAGTACACCCGCTGGCGCGCTCCAGGGGTCAAAGTGGATGAGACGACCTACGTGGGGTTGATCCCGATGGCGGTTATCTCGACGGCAGAGGTCTGGCTATATCGGGGAGCGAAAATGCCGCCCAAGTACCAACTCGCGGAAGACGAAACAAAATGGTTCGAGCAAGACGCTGATTTCCAAACCGACCTGGAAGTGATTCAGCGCACTGCCTTCAAAACACCCTCGCACCGAGATCAGAAGTATGGTCTGGGCTACTTCCATAACCGGAAGCTGGCCCTCCGGCGCGACGGCTATGCTTGTACAGTCTGTGGCTACCGCTCACAGCGGGGACGGGACGAGGTACATGATCTTGAAGTTCATCACACCGACCCCCTGGGGGGCAACGATTTGGACAACCTCCGAACCGTTTGCCTACCCTGCCATGCCCGACTGACAGCGGACGCAGGCTGACCGACGCATGGGACGATCCCACATCCACCTAGAGCCGGGTGAGGACGAAAGACTCACGCCCGGTTCGGCAGTAGGGGTATGGAGAAACGTATCGGCTGTCAAGGCCGATGGCGCGTTCTGTGCCTACTATAACGCTTACAAGATCAAAGAAGAATGCTTTAACTACTTGTATCAACCCTCTCAAAAAACTCTTGACCAGACACCAAAGACCAATCCCATAAAGAAAGGGTTACCATAATGCACCCACCTTAGCAGCCTTATTCCACATAGGGAGCCTATATGGAGCGTGTATGGAGCTATATCGAAGCCACCCTTATTCCCTAGGAGGACATAATGGCAAAAGTAATCCTTAACCCTGCAATTCAAGTGATCAGCGGCGACATCGGTGGGTTCGTCTATCGCCATCACGCCAATGGCCGTGTCGTCATTGCCAAAGCTGGTGTGCATAGTCCGGATTTTGAACCCTCGCCCGCCCAAGTAGCCCAAATGCAAAAGTTCAAGGAGGCTTCCGCTCGCTATACCCGCTTGATGCAAGAAGCCGGAACCAAAGCCGCCTATGAGCAACTATTGGCCAACGCCGAACCGGGAACCCGCATGCGTGGTTTGGTTATGGGTGACATCCTGAGCGCCCCCAAAATTGACACCCTGGATTTGAGCGGCTATCAAGGCCAGGTGGGGGATGCGATTCGGGTAGTCGCCGAAGATAACGTGGGCGTCACGCGGTTAGAGTTGATCATCCATGACCAGACTGCTCAGGCAGACTTGGAAAGCGCCTCGCAGGACATGACGGCCAACATTCAAAGCACGGTCGAATGGGTCTATCACACCACCATCGCCGCCCCGGCGGATCACGCCGTCGAAGTCCGCATTGCCGCCTTTGATTTGGCGGGCAACCGGGTTGACCAGATCGGCATACGCTAAAGACCACTCCACTATCAAAATAAATGGGCTGTCTGTATAGAAAGGTGTCGGCTGAGACTTGGCCGTGCGCGTCACGCACGGCCAAGTTTTTTAAAGCTGTGCCTTTCTGTGCTAAAACTAGCCTTTCGTGTGCATGATTTATTTCACTTGGAGCAGTAATATCCCCTATGGGTTTGCTCAGTCATACCGGGCTTTTCTGAGTTTGCAAGAACTCACCAAGGAGGCCTCTCATGTCAGGAACTTCTCGTTTTTCCAATTTGTTTGCCAAGCTTGCGGCCATGACTCTCTGGACCACGATCCTTGCCGCAAGCTTGGGATTGCAGGGAGCGCTGCCGGCACTCGCCGCGACGTCCTACTATGTGGATTGTTCGGCCCCCACGAACGGGACTGGCACCCAAGCCAGCCCGTGGAACAACCTTACCACCGTCAACGGCCCGACCTTCGGCGCAGGCGATAGCCTCCTGTTCAAACGCGGGACAACCTGCTCGGGCATGCTCAACCCCAAAGGCTCCGGCACCGCCACCTCGCCCATCACCATCGGGGATTACGGGAGTGGAGCGCTGCCCATCATCAATGGCGGCACGAATGCGGCGGCCATCAAACTCTTCGCCCAAGCCGGTTGGCACATTCAAAACATCGAAACCACGGGCGGCAACACGTATGGCATCTACATCGGCTTTGCCTCCAGCGGGACGTACAGCCATTTTCGGATTACGAACGTGGTCGTTCACGACGTGAGCGGGACGGCCAGCGGTCGAAACAATGGCTTGATCCTGATTGCGGTCACCCCGCGCAAGGCCGCGGTGATAGATGACGTCATCGTTGACGGCGTGACGGTTTACAACACAATGCAGTGGTCGGGCATCCGGGTCCAATGCGGCGGCAATGATGAGCCGGCGGGCAATGCCAATCCCATTATCATCCGCAATTCCATAGCGCACGACACTGGCGGATCGGGCCTGGAGATTTACGAGTGCAACCATGGCTTGATTGAAAATACCACGGCTTACAATACCGGCAAGCTGACGACGACTTCTCCCGGAACACCCAACTCCACCTGGACCTGGGCTTGCGACGACTGCACGGTTCAATTCAATGAAGCGTATCTGGCGGCTTCAGCGGGATTCGACGGCGGCGCTTTCGATATTGATTGGAATAGCGCCAATAACATCGTTCAGTACAACTATGGCCATGATACCGAGGGCTATTGTTTTGCGGTCTTCGGCGCCGAGCATACCGTGACGGCCAATGCGGTGGTGCGCTACAACCTCTGCTCTAAGAACAACCAGGATGGGAGCATTGGCGGGGAAGGGGCGATTGACCTGTTTACCTGGAACGGCGGAAGTATTGATGGCGTCAAAATCTACAACAATACTTTCTACTATAGCCCGGCCCCTGACCAATTCGGCGCTACCTTTGCTGCGCTCTACAACCAGGCCGCTTTTACCGGGACCGGCGTTCGACTTTTCAAGAACAACATTCTGTACTCCGACGTGCCCCAAATGATTGATAGTTTGGCCAACGGGCTGACGCTGAACAACAACCTGTATTGGTATACCGGGGCCGGCTCGCCGCAGTGGAAGTATAACGGCGCAGTCTATACCAGCCTCGGCAGCTATCAGAGCGGAACCGGCCAGGATGCCAACAGCCTGTACACCAATCCGCTGCTTACCAGCCCGACTTATCATGGGAACGGCTTCCCCACCACCCAATTCAATTTGCAAAGTGGCTCACCTGCCATCAACGCCGGTGTGGATGTCGGCAGTATGGGCGCGCGCGATTTCTTCAATAACTCCATTCCGCAAGGTGGCGCGTATGACATTGGCGCGTATGAGAGTGGCGGCAGTGGTGCTCCCACCAACACACCGACTCGCACCAACACACCTGCGCCACCGACGAATACTCCAACGACTGGGCCTAGCCCGACACCGACACGGACCAATACTCCCGCACCGCCGACGAACACTCCCACGGCTGGCCCCAGCCCGACACGCACGAATACGCCTGCGCCCACAGCGACGCCTGGTGGCTCAACCGTGATGCACATCGCGGATGTCATGACGACCGACATCAACGGTAATCCGCAGACGACGTTCGCCCGAGGTGACACCATCTATTGGCGGGTCAAGATTGTGGATCAGGGCAATGCGGCCGTTAGCGGCGCTTCAGTCACGACCCAAATGTTGAAGCCGGATGGCGGTGTGTATGCGACGGCAACCAGCACCACGGGAGCCGATGGCTGGGCGCTCTTCAGCAAGAGCACCAAAGGCCCGGACCCGGCTGGAACCTGGACGATCAACGTCACCAACGTCACCAAGACCGGCGCAACCTATGACCCGGTGGCTAATGTCGAATCTTCGACGACGTTTACGTTGCAGTAGACTGATCTAGACCTGGCTATTAGGTGGTTGCCAGCGGCACCTGACTATCTAACAGTGTCGTCCCATGCTCCCATTGCTATGAACGGGAGCATGGGACGAATCGAGTTTGTAAGTGATACCGGATTCCGACTGAATTTTACAGAATCTGGTCGCTGGCGTGCATGTTTTATTTTGGACACTTTGTTAAGATGGTAATCCAACAAACCTGAATGAGTGAAAAGGAGATAACCCATGAAGACCCACATCCTAAAATTTAGCACCACGCTCGGACTGCTGCTTGTTTTCATCGCGTCCATGAGCCTACAAGCTGCCGCCCCGGCAGCCGGTAAGCCACCGACGGCGACACCCGGCGGAGGCGGGACGACGATTACTGTCTCCGGCACGCAGTGGGGGGTGAGCACTTGTTCCATCGGCGCGAACGAAGGCAGCCATGACTTCAACACCGCCGACATGACCGACTTGGGGATCAACACTTACCGCCTCTATGGCGGCATGTCCCGCTGGGAACCGGTGGATGATGATGGGGTCTATGGCTCGCCGACCAAGGCCCAAATTCAGGCCAACATCAATGTCATTCCTTGGGCGGTTTGGGACAACATCATGACCACTCCACCAAGCGGGTCGGACTACTCTTGGTCAGATGTTCCGCCGCAAGTTTGGACTGGCAATGCGCGCACCATTTTCAGCAACCTGAAAACCGCCGGTATTAAACCAGTAGTCGTCTTGCGCAATAAAGACAATGGCGGCCTGCCCGCTTGGTTCACCGGCAAGCCCTCCACGACCCAGGACTGGGATGAATGGTGGGAACATGTGGCCGCCACCGTCTACTGGTTCAACGTCCGCAATGATTACCGCGTGGATGACTGGGAAGTTCACAATGAACCGGATGCCTTCTCGCAAGGCTGGGCCGGTAAATATACTGGCTATAAACAATTAGTGATTAATACTAACGACGCCATCCAGTGGGTGTACGCCAACTACCTGCCCGGCCGCACGCCGCATGTGTATGCGCCTGTTACCACCACCGGCAACAGTTGGCCGAACAACGTTATCACCGAAGTCCCCAACAACTTCGATACGATGGATGTCCACAATTACGACATGGACGTCACCTCGTTCACCCGCACAGTGCATGGCTGGATGAATGCCGCCGGCTACCCCAACCGCCCCTTGTGGGTTACGGAGTGGGGGGATTATCCCCGGAACGGCAGCGTGCCTTATAGCTCGGTTCCATTCAGTGTGAACAATGTGGTTAGCAACCTGATCCGTAGTTCACGGCCGGGCGACGATTCTTGGGCGGGCAGTCACATCTTTGCCCTCTACGATTGGGGCATCAGTTACTACCCCTCCGGCTTGATCGCTTCGGACGGGACGCATCGCCCCGGTTACTACGCCATGCGCTTAGCGACCCGCGCGTTGCAAGGCTGCCGCCCAACCTATCAGAGCACCAGCAACAACACCAGCCTGGTAGCGATCACGACCAAAGATACGTTGGGCAAGGTTTACTTGTTGGTCGCCAACAATGGAACGAGCTCACTCACCGTGGATGCCAATCTCTCGGCGCTGATCACCAGCGGTACCGGGACGCTGTGGCAGTTCGACGCCACGCACAATGACGTAACCAATGGCAGCCCGGTCTTGAGCGCCGGCCATGTCACCTTCACGATCCCCGGGACAGCGGCGATACTCATTAAATTCTAGAGGGGCGGAGGAATATTGGGAACTAAGGGAACTGAAGGAGCTCAAGCTCCTTCAGTTCCTAAGTTTATTGAGTTGCCGCAGTTCCCTTCAGTTCCCTCAATTCCTTCAGTTCCCGCATTTCCTCCAGTTCCTAAGTTTTTGAGTTCCTTCAATTCCCCAGTTCTTTAGTTTCCCCCAGTTCCCTGAGTTCCTTCATTTCCCTCAGTTCCTTTAATTCCTTCTTCTCGGGGTTTGCTCATTTAAGACGCGTGTAGTAATATTTACCTCCCCGAACAACAATATGATGAAAGACTGTGAATGCCTAAGCCAAGACCCAGCCCTTCTCGCGGTATACCCGGTTTTGACCAGCGCCTAATTTGGCCCCTCGTTGGATTGGGTGTGCTCCTGGCGCTGGTGTTGTTCTATCTTCTGTATGCTAAACAGGGACGGATCTTCCAGCCACCGCTCACGAACCTCAAGATCGGCACGCCGGCGCCGGACTTCACGCTCACCGGGGCGCGGGGTGGCACGTATCGCTTGTCGGACTATAAAGGGCAGGTAGTCTTAGTCTCCTTCCTTAACACCCAATCCGATCCCACTGCGGCCACCTCCGACCCCTCCCGCAGTCAGATCGTTTTCCTCAAGAGTATGCATCAACAGTACAGCCTCAAGGGGCTGCAAGTGCTGATGATTGATGCCACCTACCTCCAGACGCGCCAACATCCCAGCTCAGATGCGCTCATCAACTTCACCTACGACTGGAATTTAGATCCCATTCCCTTTCTCTTAGACGATAGCAACGGCTCCCTCGCCCGGCAGTTTGGCGTCTCCAAGCCTCCGACGACCTTCTTGATTGCCCCGGATGGAACGGTCAGCCAGCGCTGGGAAGGCTTTGCCTCCGCGCCGCAATTGGCCTTGGCCTTGCAAGCGCTCGTGGGTGGACCGGTGTTAGCCACCTCCGATGTCACCTCGCTCACACCCACCCCGACGATTGCCTTCCCCTGCACCGTCACACCGGCGCAAGCCAAGTTTGCCGGCATGACGGCGGCGCGCCGGCTTTCGAGCGATATTTGGGTGGTGGATGAAGGTCAGCCCTGGTCGAGCGGACAACCCAAGCCGTTGACCTGGGTGATTTTGGACGGCGAGGCCGATCTACATCTAACCGTCACTGCCATCAACCAACGAACCGGCGAGGAATTACTCGTCGTGGATGACAAACTGGAACGAATACCCGATGATCAAGCTCAAGGCATGTTGGTCAATGAGCCGGAGCCCTTGCCCAAAGTCTACCTGCTCTTTACCACCGGGTTGGTGAACGACACCGGGTGCTTTTTGGTCCGGGCCGTCGTCACGCGTCAGGGCGGAACCACGCCACTTTATACCGGCCAGGCGATGATTCCGGCAAGATGAGTTCCCGCGGTTTTCCCGCCCCGGCTACGTCATGGGGGCCGGGGTGCGGTTCCTTTAGTTCCTGAAGTTCCTGGAACTCAGGGAACTGAAGGAACTGGACAGGTCTATAGAAGAATCATGTCAGTTAGGTCTCAGTCGTATCGGTATCGTTTCATCCAGGGAGAGGGCTATGCCCGCCTATAAGCACGGACGGCCAACGGTGGGAGTCATAGCCGGGTGGCAATTCTATGAAGGCACACTCCATAGTTTCTTGTCCGGCTTGGCCAGCGGCATGCACGCGGCCGCCCAGGACCAGGATTGCAACCTGCTGCTCGCCTGCGGGGTCAGCTATATGACCCGCGACGGCATGGCGCCCATTCGTCCGGCCTGGCCGGTTCAGGCTTCGGATACGGACTTTGTCCCCGTGGGGCCGTGGAACACGGATGGGCTGCTCGTCGTGCTGCCCTTGCTCTCCGAAGCGCGCTCCCAATACGTTGAACAATTAATCGCCAACCACTATCCGGTGGTCTTTGTGGGAATCGGTGAAGAAGGCCCGACCGTCGTCGCCGATAATGAAGGCGGAACCTGGCAGGCCATCCGGCATTTGGTGGAGCATGGTCATCGCCGCATCGCCTACATCGGCGAGCAGGCCGATTTACGCAGCGATAGCTATTACCGGCTGCGGGCCTATCGCGCCGCCGTTCAAGAGTACGGGTTGGAAGCGGATAACCGGCTGATTGTTTACGGTTTTAACAGCCGGCCCGGGGGCAAGCGGACCATGAAAAATCTCCTGGACTCCGGGATGGAGTTCACCGCCGTGATAACCAGCAATGACGAATCGGCCTTCGGGGCGATGGACGCGCTGCGCGAGGCTGGGCGGCGGATTCCCGAGGACGTAGCTGTCATCGGGTTTGATGATCGGCTGGAGGCGACTGCCCAAAACCCGTCACTTACCAGCGTCCATTACCCGACCTTTGATGTGGGCTATCGCGCGTTGGAGGTGCTGCTGAGGTTCATAGGCGGGGAAGAGATTGATCCCGAGATTGCCCGCATCCCCACCAAGCTGATCACCCGCGAATCGTGCGGCTGTCCCAAAGGCGGCTTCTCGCCGCTGGAGGGCGATTTCGACCGCGAGGACCGGGAACAGTTCAAGATTGCGGCCGCCCCTCTAGGAGTTCACGCCGAAGCGGATACGACCTCCCTGCCGCTCAAATGGCAAGTGCTGCAAGCGATGAAAGCGGCGGCGCTCATTGAGAGCCGGCTCATGGGACCGATGGAAGTGGGGGTGCTGTGCCGGCGCGTGCTCGAAGGCTTTGAACTGAGTCTCAAGGAAAGAAAACTGGTCCACTTCCGTTCGGCGATGGCCGAATTGCTCCAACACGTTGAAGCGGCGAACGAGGATGCCTATGCCTGGCAGGCGGCGATCTCCGTCTTGAGAAGCAAAATGCCGGCGCTGCTCAAAGAGTTCAATTTGCCGGAGGAACTTCAGCGCAGCATGGAAGACTTGCTCCATCAGGCCCGGATTGCTATCAGCGAAAGCACCCGCCGGCATCACACTCAGTACCTTACCAACCAGGTCTACATCACCACTCAAGTGGGGTTGATGACCAGCCGCCTGCAAAACGCGCTGGATGAGAAGCAAATCTTTGAGATTCTCATCGAGGATTTGCCGAAGGTGGGGATTCAACATGCCCAGGTAGGATTCTTTGGGGCCGAGGGCGATGATCCAGCGGCTTGGACCACGCTGCGGATACACTCCAGCCTTGGATCAGAATTAGAACGTTTTCCCAGCCGGGAGTTCCCGCCGCCGGGCTTATATCCCGCCGAAAAACCTTTCCGTTTAGCGTGCTTGCCCTTGATTTTTCAAGACCGGTTGTCCGGCTTCGTTGCCTTTGACGCCGGCAACATGGAATCTTCGGCGACCATCATCCGGCAACTGGCCGCCGCCCTCAAGAGCGCCCGGTTGTACCAGGAAGCTGCCGAGGGCAAACAGTTGGCGGAAGAAGCGAATCGACTCAAGAGCCGTTTTCTCTCCACCGTCAGCCATGAGTTGCGCACGCCCTTGAACTTGATCGCCGGCTTGAGCGAAATGATGTTGCGGGAGCAAGCCCAGCCGGAGCCGCCTCAGCCGGAACAATACCGGGAAGACCTGCAACGCATTCATGCCAGCGCGCAGCACCTCGGCGGCTTGATCCGGGACGTGCTGGATTTGGCCAGCAGCGAGACCGGCCAGTTGAAGCTGGCGCGCGAGTCGCTGGACCTGGGTTTGGTGATCTCCGTCGTTTCGGAAACCGGGGCCCAAATGGCGCGGGATAAGGGGTTGACGTGGGAGCCTCACATCCCGGCGCTGCTGCCCAAGGTTTGGGGAGATCGTACCCGGCTGCGGCAGGTGGCGCTCAATCTGATCACGAATGCCATCAAGTTCACCGCCCGCGGCAAAGTCGCATTCACGGTTGAAGTCGGCTCGGATCAAGTCAAGCTCTCCGTCAGCGACACTGGGCTGGGGATACCCCTCAATGAGCAGCAAGTCATCTTTGATGAATTTCGCCAATCGGAACGGACCACCGCGCGCGGTTACGGTGGCTTGGGGTTGGGGTTAGCTATTTGTAAACGCCTGGTGGAATTGCACGGCGGCCAAATTGGGGTGAAGTCGTCCGGCGATGAAGGCGGCGGCTCCACCTTTTACTTCACCCTGCCAATCCTGGAAAAGCGGGAAGCACCCCCGGCGCCGGTGGATGCCCCAGCGGTCAATCAGCCGCAAACGGTGCTCCTGTTAGCGGAAGAAGTCGGCCATGGCGACCGGATGCGCGAGCACCTCCGCGAGCAGGGATTCGAGGTGGACGTCTGCCTGGTCAACGGGAATACGGATTTGTTCTCCCAGCTTTTAACTGCGCCACCCGGCGCCGTGGTGATGGATGCCGGTCTCGCCTCCGAACGCGGCTGGGAAATTTTGAAGGTCTTAAAGGGCAATCCCGCTACCCAAGATGTTCCCGTGTTGTTCTACTCCCTGACCGAAGAAGGGGATACCGGTTTCATGCTGGAGATGGATTACCTGATGAAACCGGTGGAGACCGGCGCGTTAGCGCAGGCGCTGGCGCGCCAGGGTTTGACGGATAGCAAAGATGAGGAAGAGAAGACGGTTTTGATTGTGGATGATGAGCCGGGCATTCTGGAGATGCACGCCCGGATGGTGCAGGCGCAGTCCAGCGGGTATCGCATCCTCAAGGCGCGGGATGGGCGGGAAGCGCTGACGACGCTGGCGCACGCGCGGGTGGACCTGGTGCTGCTGGACTTGATGATGCCGGAGATAGACGGCTTTGGGGTGCTGGAGGCGATGCGCCGGAGTGAGTTCACCCGCGATGTGCCGGTGATCGTACTCACGGCGCAAGTTTTGAGTGAGACGGACATGGCGCGCTTGAACCAGGGCGTCGCCACCGTGTTGGGGAAGGGCTTGTTCAATGCCCAGGAAACACTGGCGCACATGGAAGCGGCGCTGGCGCGGAACCGGAAGTTAGGGAATGAAGCGCAGCGGCTGGTCCGCAAGGCGATGGCCTACTTACATACGCATTATGCCGAATTGGTGTCGCGTGAGGGTGTGGCGCGCTATGTCGGTGTCAGCGAGAGCTATCTCACGCGCTGTTTCCATCAGGAAACCAGCGTCACGCCCATGGTCTATCTCAATCGGTATCGGGTCAACAAAGCCAAAGAACTGCTAATTAACGGCGAAAAGAGCGTTACTGAGGTGGCGATGGCCGTGGGATTTTCCGACAGCAATTATTTTGGCCGGGTCTTCCGGCGTGAAGTGGGCGTCTCGCCGGGCGCTTTCCGCCGGGGGCGAACAGTAGACTAAAAACGTCCTGACTGAAAAAAGAGCCGTCAAGCCGACCCGCCGGGTCGGCTTGACGGCTCTTTTTTTTCTCAACCAGCCGAAACCTGCCGGTCGGGTTTTCAGTTTGGCTTTTTTCGTCACCCGGTGTCTCGGTACAATTTGAGCGCCAGTTAAGCGGTTGTTAAGCGCTGGGAGGTGGCTCAGGGTGGAAAGCGGATTTTTTTTGTTACTAATTACTCACCCCTTGCTCGAAACTCGTCATTTATGTGCGAGATTTAAAACGCAGATCAGTCATAAACTGAGAAAGTGTTGCTGAGGCTGGGCGACTGGCAGTAAAGATAATTTTTTTTAGAAAGGTTTTCCCCAATCCGCTGGGGCTAGGTTTTCCTCAAGGAGGCTCACATGAAAGCGCATCCGAAGTTCAGTGCCGTTGGAACCCTCTTGCTTATTTTGATCTTGGCGATCAGCGTCGGCGCCGCCGGCCCGGCGCAGTTCTCAGCCAAAGGTAAGCCGCCCACCGCCACGCCGGGGCCGGGTGGGGGAGGCACACCCCTGGCCATTACCGTCTCTGGAACCCAGACCGGGATCACTCAGCAATCCGTCGGAACGGTGGAAGGCAACGGCGGGTTCAACCTCAACGATTTGACCGGCCTGGGCATTACCAACTATCGCATGTACGGTGGCGCCTCCCGCTATGAGCCGGTAGATGATGACGCTGTCTATGGTTCACCCTCGATTGCCCAAATTCAGGCGGACCCGAATGTCATCAACTGGGCGGCGTGGGATACCCAGTTCAATCGCCCGGATGGCTACTTCTGGTCACAATATCCCAACGCGGTTCAAGTTAGCTCGGCCAGCATGCTCGCTCAGCTTCAGACGGCCGGTATCCAGGTCGTCATGACCATCCGGCCTCGCGACAACAACAATACGCCCACCTGGATCAATCCGCTCCCGATCATCGCCGCTGCCGACCGCAATGAGTGGTGGGCGCACGTCTTCGCCACGGTCTACGAGATCAATGTTCGGAATAACTGGGGCGTGGATCGCTGGGAAATCCATAACGAGCCTAATCAAGTTGGCCAGGGCTGGTATGACAATGGTGGATCGCTCACCGACTACTACGAGTTTGTCCGGCTGACCTCGGATGCCATTGACTATGTGTACGCGACTTATCTGGGTAACCGGCCGCACTTCATTCATGCGCCGGTCGTTTCCGGAAATCCCAATCGCTCCAAGTGGGTGCCGGGCGTGCTGGACAATGTGGACAGCTACTTTAATGTCTTTGACTATCACTGGTATGGGGTCCACCAAGATGCCGAGGCGGCAGATTACACGGATACAGTGACGACCCATAATCCGGATGGCGTCGTCGAGCCGTTGTGGAACTCGGAGTGGGGCACGTTCCGCGATCCGTACAACACGCTGCCTCAGGCGTTCGGCTTCACGGATCAGTTAATCCAAATGAATCAGCCGGCCAGCTATGTGAGCGGCAGCGATATTTTTTCGATGTATACCTGGGGCACGGCCGCCGGTTTAGTGGACGACGCGGGGGTTAAAAGCGAAACCTATTTGGCGCTCCAGACGCTTATCCCCGCCATCCAAAACGGCAAGAATAATTTCTCGGTCAGCGGAAATTCCACCTCGGTAAAGATCATGGGCACGGAGGATGCCAGCGGCTTCTACATCGTTGTTCTCAATCAGGGTCGGGGCAGTGTAGCCTACACCCTCACCGCCGATGTTTCCGCGCACCGGACGACCGGGGCCGGGACGCTGACTGAATACTCGGCGGCGAATAAAGCGGTGGTCGTTGCCAACCCGGTTGTCTCCGGTGGGGTCGTGACCTTCAATTCGCCCGCGGATAGCCTGGTCGTGCTGCGGGTGCCGTAGCTATCTTCCGGGAAATATCAAGTCCAGCGCAAGCAGTATCTTCAATCGCTGAAAAAGGAGCCGGGGCAAATCTGATCCGGCTCCTTTTTTTCTTTATCCGCCAAGCCGAAATCTGTCCGGCGACGATCGGTTCGGACTTTTTTCTCAAATTAGTTTCAATCAGTCAGCGCTTAAAGAGCGCTTAAAAAAACTAAGTTCTATCCCATTTGTAATTCTTTTCATTTGAATAGCTTGAATTGATCACATTGCACTAAATGTGCGAGAAGTAGTCACTGTGGTGCGAGATTTAAATCCCTGGTGAGGCATACACTGTCAGTAGTTAAGGGGCTTTTCCTCAAGGAGGTTGAAATGAAAGCTCGACTGAAGTTCACGACCACCAGCACGCTTTTGCTTGTTTTGATCTTAGCTATCAGTTTGAGTGCGGCCGCGCCCTCCGCCGGAACGTCGGCGGGTAAACCTCCCACGGCCACCCCTGGTGGCCCAACCCCCACGCCCGGCGGCGGGGGTGGCGGTACACCACTCTCCATCACCGTTAACGGTACGCAAATTGGCATTACGCAACAGCTTATCGGCGCGAACGAAGGCTCGGGCCGGTACAACATTAGCGAGATTACCGAGTTGGGCTTGAAAAACTATCGAATGTACGGTGGCACCGGGCGCTATGAGCCGGTGGATGATAATGGCGCCTATGGCTCCCCATCTATTGATGAGATCAAGGCCAACGTCAACGCCATCAACTGGGCGGCTTGGGATACGCAATTCAACCGCAGCGATGGCTATTTCTGGGCCCTCTATCCTCCCGAGGTTCAGGTCAGTTCAGCGACGATCTTGGCCGATCTGAAGAACAATGCGGTCCCGGTGGTCATGGTCGTCCGCCCGCGAGACAACCACAATACCGCGAGTTGGATGAATGCGCTGCCGATCACCGCCGCCGCCGACCGCAACGAATGGTGGGAACATGTCTTCGCCATGGTCTACCAGGTGAATGTGCGCAATAACTGGGGCGTGGATCGCTGGGAAGTCCACAACGAGCCAAACCAGAACGGCCAGGGCTGGTCAAATAATGGTGGATCGCAGACCGATTATTATGAAT
>Ga0209382_10000942_pt1 | contig 47194 bp, 44 predicted proteins | sample SoiMetdeltSBSDD5_FD_187599 | JGI IMG/M metagenome (GOLD analysis project Ga0209382, IMG submission 187599) | Bulk soil microbial communities from a Populus tree surrounding site in Tennessee, USA - Soil MetaG P. deltoides SBSDD5 (SPAdes) (version 2) | ecosystem: Environmental > Terrestrial >...
GGCAAGGGCACCGGCCTCGGCCTCGACATCTGCTGGCGGATCGTGCAGCGCCACCGCGGCGACCTGCGCTTCACCTCCACCCCCGGCGACACCCGCTTCCAGGTGCTGCTGCCGCTCACCTGGTAGCGGCCCCGGTTCACCCCATCGAAGGGATGAGCGCCGCCGGTGACCGACCCCGAGAGGCGGGAGCCCGGGCAGGCGGCTTGCCGGCCCGGGCTCCTCGACGCCCGTCGGGATCGGGGACCTGGAGCGGTACCAGCCCGATCTGTCAGGCCGGCTCGCGCATGTCGCCGCCGTGGGCGGCCAGGGCCCAGATCACGAAGACGTCCAGGGTGATGATGAGCAGCGACCAGAACGGGTAGTAGGGAATGAACAGGAAGTTGGCGATCGCGCTCAGCACCGCCAGGGTGATCCCGACGACCCGGGCCCAGGTCCGCCCCGAGAACAGCCCCCAGCCGGCGAAGGCCACCAGCAGCCCCAGGATGAGGTGGATCCAGCCCCATCTGGTGGCGTCGAACTCGAACAGGTACTTGCGGGTGGCCACATAGAACTCGTTCTCGAAGATGCCGATGAGCCCTTGGATGGCCTGGAACACCCCGACCATGATCATCATGATGGCGGCGAACAGGATGAAGCCGACGGCCACGCCGCTGGTCTCCCGGCTCGCCCGGCGCGCCGCGGACGACCCGTACGCCTCGTTGGACATCTACCGATCCCTCCTCTGCTGCGCGGCCAGCGACGACCGCCGGCCGCTACGGACGACCAACGGCACCATCGCACCGGTCCGGATCAACAGCATCACCCTTTTAGGATGAGGTTCCGGCCAGCGGGTTCACCCATTCCGGGGGATGCGGCAGGATCCGGCCAGGCCGCTACTGGAGCGGTCAGCAGGGGCGAGGAAGGTGGGACGCCGATGGGCGGGCCGGTGAAGGCCGGGCGCGGCGGCCGGGGCCGGGGGCTCCGGCCCTTCGACCGGCGGCTGCTCGGTCGGGTGGCGGTTACCCGCCGCACGCTGGCCGTGTGCGTCGCCGCCGGGCTGGGGGCGGCCCTGCTGCTCCTGGTCCAGATGACGCTGCTGGCCGCCGTGATCGCCGGCGCCGCCCAGGGCCGCCTCGGTCAGGTCCCGGCGGCGGTCGTGGTCGCGCTGGTCGCGATCGTGGCCGCCCGGGCCGGGCTGGCCCGGGCGGTCGAGGTGAGCGGGCGGCGCACGGCCACCAGGGTGATGTCGGCCCTGCGGGCCGAACTGGTCGAGCGCCGCCTGCGGCCCGGCGGCGGCGGGCCCGGGCGGGGCAGCAGCGCCGAGCTGGCCGCCGGCGCCGTCCAGGGGGTCGACGGGCTCGAGACCTACTTCGCCCGCTACCTGCCCCAGGTGGTCCTGGCGGTCGTGGTCCCGCTGGCCGTGCTGTGCTGGTGCGCCGCCGTCGACCGCACCTCGGCCCTGGTCATGGCCGTGACCCTGCCGGTGGTCCCGGTGTTCATGGCCCTCATCGGCGGGGCGGCCGGCGCCCGGGCGCGGGCCAACTTCCAGGCCCTGGCCGCGCTCTCGTCCTGGTTCCTGGACGTGGTCCGGGGCCTGCCGACCCTGCGGGCCTTCAACCGGGGCACGGCCCAGCTCGCCGGGATCCGCGAGGTCACCGACCGCTACCGGCGCACGACCATGGGCACGCTGCGGCTGTCGTTCCTCTCCGGGGTCGTCCTGGACCTGGCCGCCACCCTGTCGACCGCGCTGGTGGCCGTCACCCTCGGCGTCCGCCTGGTCGGCGGGAGCCTCGACCTGCGACCCGCGCTCACCGTCCTGCTCCTGGTCCCCGAGCTGTTCGCGCCGGTGCGCGCGCTGGCCAGCCTGTTCCACGCCAGCGCCGACGGCCTGGCCGCCACCGAACGCATCCTCGACACCCTCGACCAGGCCCCGGCCGCCCCGCGCCCGGCTGCGGACAGCCGCCGGCGCCCTCCCCCCGAGGGCGGGTGGCCAACGGGGGGTGTGGCGGTCGAGGTGTGCTCGGTGACCGTGCGGTATCCGGGGCGGGCGGTGGCGGCGCTGGAGCGGGTCGACCTCGAGCTCGAGGCGGGCGAGCTGGTGGCGGTGGTGGGGGGCAGCGGGGCCGGCAAGACCACGCTGGGGCGGGTGGTGCTGGGGCTCACGCGGCCGGACGAGGGGGTGGTGGTCGCCGGGGGGCGGGTGCTGGGCGAGGGCGACCTCGACCGGTGGCGGGAGCGGGTGGGCTGGGCGTCCCAGCATCCCGCGCTGGTCCCGGGGACGGTGGCCGCGAACCTGGCCCTGGGCCGGCCCGGGGCCGGGCCGGCGCAGATCGAGGAGGCGGCCCGGCTGGCCGGGGCCGACGGGTTCGTGCGCCGGCTCCCGGCCGGCTACGGCACGGTGGTCGGGGCCGGCGGGCACGGGCTGTCGGCCGGGCAGCGCCAGCGCCTGGGGCTGGCCCGGGCCCTGCTGCGCGACGCCTCCCTGCTGGTCCTTGACGAGCCGACCGTCCACCTGGACGCGGCCGCCGCCGCCCGGGTCGCCGCCACCGTCGAGGCGCTGCGCGGGTCCCGGACGATCCTGCTCATCACCCACGACCCCGGCCTGGCGGCGCGGGCCGACCGCGTCCTGCGGCTGGAGGCCGGCCGGGTCGTGGCTCCGGCGCTGGCGGAGGGCGTCCGATGAGCACGCGGCCCGCCACCCCGGCCGGCGGCCGGCCGCTGCCGGTGCTGTGGCGGCTGGTCGGACTGCTCGGGCTCCGGCCGTGGCGGGTGGTGCTGTCGGTCGGGCTGGGCGCCCTGGCCGTGGTCGCCGGGTCGGTGCTGGTGGGGCTGGCCGGGTACCTGATCTGCCGGGCCGCCCGGCAGCCGCCGATCCTGTCGCTGACCACGCTCATGGTCGCCGTCCGGGTGGCCGCCCTGACCCGGCCGGGGGCACGCTACGCCGAGCGGCTGTGCTCCCACGACCTGGCCTTCCGGGCCCTCGGCAACCTCCGGGCGCGGGTGTTCGCCGCCATCGAGCCGCTGGCCCCGGCCGGGCTCGAGGCCTACCGGGACGGCGAGCTGCTGAGCCGCATGGTGGCCGACATCGACCAGCTCCAGGACGTCGCCCTGCGGCTGCTGCTCCCGCTGGGGGTGGCGCTGGTCGCCTCCACGGTGGTCGTGGGCGGCGTCCTGGTCGTGTCGCCGGCCGCCGGCGTCCTGCTCGGCACCGGGCTGGCCGCCGCCGCCGTGCTCGGGCCGCTGGTGGCGGCGCGGGTGGTGGCGCGCACCCAGCGCCGCCAGGCCGCCCTGCGGGCCCGGCTCACCGCCGACCTGGTCGACGCCCTGGACGCGGCCGACGAGCTGTGGCTGAACGGGGCCGACGGCCGCGTCGCCGCCGCCGTGGCCGCCGACGACCGGGCCCTGGTCCAGGTCGCGCTCCGCGACGCCCGGGCCGCCGGAGCGGCCGACGCCGTCGGCGTCGCCGCCGCCGCCCTGACCACCCTGGCCGTCCTCGCCGCCACCACCGCCGCCGCCGGCCGGGGTGCCGTCGACCCGTTGCTGGTCGCGCCCCTCACCCTGGTCGCCGTGGGCGCGTTCGAGGCCGTGCTGCCCCTGTCGGTGGCGGCCCGCCAGCTCCCCGCGACGCTGGCCGCCGGGCGGCGGGTCCTGGAGCTGGTCGACCGCCGGCCCGAGGTGACCGACCCGGCCCGGCCGGCGCCGGCCCCGGCCCGGCCCACCGGGATCACCCTCGACCGGGTGGTGGTGACCCGCGGGCCGCGGCGGCGGCGGGTGCTGGACGGGGTCGGCCTGCGCCTCCCCCCGGGCGGCCGCCTCGTCCTGTCCGGGCCGTCGGGGGCCGGCAAGACGACCCTGGTCCAGCTGCTGGTCCGGTTCCTGGAACGCCAGGGCGGCGACGCCCGGATCGGCCCCCACGACCTGCGCGACCACCGCCAGACCGACCTCAGGGCGGCCGTGCTCCTCAGCGCCCAGGAGCCGCACGTGTTCGACACCACCATCCGCGCCAACCTCCTGCTGGCCCGCCCGGGGGCGAGCGACGCCGAGCTCGACCGCGCCCTGGCCCGCGCCCGCCTGGGGGAATGGGTGGCCTCGCTGGCCGCCGGCCTGGACACGGAGGTGGGGGAGCGCGGCCGGGCCCTGTCGGGCGGCCAGCGCCAGCGCCTCGCCCTGGCCCGCGCCTTCCTGGCCGACCCCGCGGTGCTGGTCCTGGACGAGCCCACCGCCCACCTGGACAAGGCCACGGCCGGCGCCCTGCTCGACGACCTGTGGAAGGAGGCCGGGGGGCGGTCGGTGCTGCTGGTCAGCCACGGCGACGCCGGGCCGTTCCGGCGCTGCCGGCGGCTGGAGCTGGCCCCGGACCGCGAAGGCGGCGGCTGAGTTCATCCCATCGGGGTGATGCCGCCGGGGCCGATCCGGGGCTTCATGGTCCAAGGGCACCACGCTGCTCGGGAGGTCGACGGATGTCGGTGGTGGACTGGTCGCGGCTGCAGTTCGCCACCACCTCGATCTACCACTTCCTGTTCGTGCCGGTGACGATCGGGCTGGCCTTCCTCACCGCGATCCTGCAGACCCTGTGGTACCGCAAGGGGCATGCCGAGCATCTGCGGCTGACCCGGTTGTTCGGCACTCTGCTGGTCATCAACGTGGCCGTGGGGGTGGTCACCGGGCTGGTCCAGGAGTTCCAGTTCGGCATGAACTGGTCGGTCTACTCGCGCTTTGTCGGCGATGTGTTCGGTGCCCCCTTGGCCATGGAGGGCCTGGCCGCGTTCTTCCTGGAGTCGGTCTTCCTCGGCATCTGGCTGTTCGGCTGGGACCGGCTGTCCAAGCGGGTGCATCTGGCCACCATCTGGGCGGTCGCGGTCGGCGGGGTGCTGTCGGCGGCGTTCATCATGGCCGCCAACTCCTGGATGCAACGCCCGGTCGGCTACCAGCTCAATGCCGCCGGTGACCGGGCCCAGCTCACCGACATCTGGGCGGTGCTGACCAACATCGTGTTCCTGTGGGCGTACCTGCACGTGCTGGCGGCGTCGCTGGTCACCGGCGCCGCGGTCATGCTGGCGGTGTCGGCCTGGCATCTGCGGCGCAACTCAAACCCCGGGATGTTCCTGCGGTCGGCCACCCTCGCCATCGTGGTGCTGATCCCGGCGACGATGCTGGCGCTGTTCTTCGGGGGCCGGCTGGGCATCAACGAGACCACCTACCAGCCGATGAAGATCGCCGCCGCCGAAGGGCAGTGGACCACCTGTCAGCCGTGCTCGTTCTCGGTGTTCCAGATCGGCGGGGGCAACAACGACCCGACCCCGACCAAGATCATCGAGGTCCCGCACCTGCTGTCGGTGCTGGCCACCGGCACCTGGAACGGCCAGGTGGTCGGCCTCACCCCGCTCCAGTCCCAATACGCCCAGCAGTACGGTCCGGGCAACTACGTCCCCAACGTGTTCATCCAGTACTGGTCGATGCGGGTCATGGCCTACGGGGGCGTCGTGGTGCTGCTGGTGGCGCTGTTGGGGGCGTGGCTGCTCTGGCGCAAGAAGCTGGCCACGGCCCGCTGGTACCTGCCGATCGCCATCTGGGTGGCGGTGCTGCCGTTCCTGATGAGCACCGCCGGCTGGGCCCTGACCGAGAACGGCCGCCAGCCCTGGATCGTGCAGGGCCTGCAGCTGGTCCGCGACGCCGTCTCGCCGTCGAACAGCGCGACCACGGTGATCATCAGCTTCAGCGTGTTCGTGCTGCTCTATGCGGTCCTGGGCGTGGTCGACTTCCTGTTGATGCGGCACTTCGCCCGCAAGGAGCTGGCCCCCGTCACCGCCCAGACCGACGACGAAGAGACCCCCGCCCTCCACTTCACCTACTGAGGTCAGCCCATGACCCTGGTCAGCTTCTGGTTCGTCGTCCTGGTGGTGTTCTGGACCGGCTTTCTGGTCCTGGAGGGGTTCGACTTCGGGGTCGGCATGCTCCACGGCGTGGTCGGCTCCGACGAGCGGGGCCGCCGCCTCGCCATCCAGACCATCGGGCCGGTGTGGGACGGCAACGAGGTCTGGCTGATCGTGGCCGCGGCCGGGACCTTCGCCGCCTTCCCCGGCTGGTACGCGACCATGTTCTCCGGCTTCTACCTGGCCTTTGTGCTGCTGCTGGTGGCGCTGATCGCCCGCGGGGTGTCGTTCGAGTTCTACGGCAAGCGCGACAGCGCCCGCTGGCGCCGGGCCTGGGACGCGGCCACCACCGGCGGGAGCCTGCTGGCCCCGCTGCTCATCGGCGTGGCCCTCGGCAACCTGCTGCACGGGGTGCCGATCGGGACCGACCAGGAGTACGCGGGGACCTTCACCGACCTGCTCAACGGCTACTCGTTGTTCTGTGGGGTCACGGTGGTGCTGGTGTGCCTGCTGCACGGGGCCAGCTTCCTCACCCTCAAGACCACCGGCGCCCTCCGCGAGCGTGCCGTGCGCGTCGGCCGCCGCATCGCCCCGGTGGCGGCCGCGGCCGTGCTCGGCTTCGCGGTCTGGACCCAGGTCATGGGGGGCGAGGGATTCTGGGCCCTGCTGGTCGAGGCGGTCGCCGTCCTGGCGGCCGTGGCCGCCGCCTGGCTCCAGGGCCGGGGACGCGACGGCCGCGCGTTCGCGGCCACCTCGCTGACCATGGCCGCCGTGGTGGTGTCGATCTTCGTCAACCTGTATCCGCGGGTCATGGTCTCGACGCTGGGCTCCTCGACCGACCTGACGATCAGCAACACCTCCTCGGCGCCGTACTCGCTGAAGGTGATGACGGTCGCCGCGGCCATCCTGTTCCCGGTCGTCCTGGCCTACCAGGGCTGGACCTACTACATCTTCCGGCGCCGGGTCGGCGGTCCCGACGCCGCCGCCGCCGGCGGGACCGGACCGGTGGCGGGGCGCGCGCGGTGACCCCGCGCCCAGACGGGCGGTCCGAGCGGCTCATGACCGCGCCCCGGCGTCGGGTCCTGCGCGCCCTGCTCCGGGCGGCGCTGACCTCGACCGTGCTGGTCGTGCTCTACTACAAGCTGCCCCTGACGGGCACGCTCGACGCCTCCGCCGTGGTCCTGCTGCTGGCCGGGCTGACCGTGTTCGCCGGGGTCATCAGCTGGCAGCTGCGGGCCATCCTGCGCTCACAGTACCCGGCCCTGCGGGCGGTCGAGGCCCTTGCCTTCGCCATCCCGCTGTTCCTGCTGGTGTTCGCGGCCGCCTACGTCAAGCTGGCCGACGCCCAGGCGCACGCCTTCACCGAGTCCCTGAACCGGACCGACGCCCTCTACTTCACCATCACGGTGTTCTCCACCGTCGGGTTCGGGGACATCGCCCCGGTGGCCACCGCCGCCCGGGTCACCACCATGGTCCAGATGCTGGGCGACCTGGTGGTGGTCGGGCTGGTCCTGCGGGTCATGCTCGGCGCGGTCAAGGAGGGCCGGCAACGGCTGGCCGCCGACTCGGGCGGGCCCGCCGAATCATCCCATCGGGACGATGCCGGGCAGGCGCCGGCGACCTACGGTTCCAACCAGGACGGACCAGGAACCTGACCAGGGAGGCCAGATTTCGATGACGACCACCGATCGGCAACCCAGCGAACCCAAGCCAGCCGACGTCCTGGTGGTGTTCGGGATCAGCGGCGACCTGGCCAAGGTGATGACCTTCCGCTCTTTGTATCGGCTGGAGCGCCGCGGGCTGCTCAGCTGCCCGATCGTGGGGGTCGCGGTCGACGACTGGACCACCGAGGACCTGCGCCAGCACGCCCGCAAGGCGATCGAGGCCACCGGCGAGCCGCTCGACGAGCAGGTCTTCGACCGCTTCGCCAGGCGCCTGTCCTATCTGTCGGGCGACTTCGGCGACCCGGCCACCTACGGGCGCGTCGGCGCCGCCATCGGCCAGGCGCAGAGCCCGGTGTTCTACCTGGAGATCCCGCCGTTCCTGTTCGGGAGGGTGGTCAAGGGGCTGGCCGAGGCCGGCCTGACCAAGCAGGCCCGGGTGGTGGTGGAGAAGCCCTTCGGCCACGACCTGGCCTCCGCGCGAGCCCTCAATGCCGAGGTCCACGCCTCCATCGACGAGTCGCAGCTGTACCGGATCGATCATTTCCTGGGCAAGATGGGCCTGGACGAGGTCCTGTACCTCCGCTTCGCCAACTCCATGCTGGAGCCGGTGTGGAACCGCCAGCACGTGGCGGCGGTGGAGATCACCATGGCCGAGAGCTTCGGGGTCGAGGACCGCGGCCACTTCTACGACCCGGTGGGCGCGCTCCGCGACGTGGTCGTCAACCACATGATGCAGGTGGTGGCGGCGGCGGCGATGGAGCCGCCGGCCGGTGGCGACCTGGCCTCGCTCAAGGACGCCATCTTCGCCGTCTTCCGGGCCATGCCGGACGCCGACCCGGCCCACTACGTGCGTGGCCAGTACGACGGCTACCGGCAGATCGACGGGGTCGCCGCCGACTCGACCACCGAGACCTACGCCGCCCTGCGGCTGGAGATCGACAACTGGCGCTGGTCGGGGGTGCCGTTCTTCCTCCGCACCGGTAAGTGCCTGCCGGTCACCCAGACCGAGCTGCGGGTGGTCTTCAAGGACCCGCCCCGCCTCGGCTTCTGGTCGGCGCGGGAGTTCCAGCCGGAGCCGAGCCAGATGGTGGTCAAGCTCGACCCCTCGACCGGGATCAGGCTGCGGGTCGAGGCCCAGCGCGGCGACCGGCCCAAGCCCGAGGAGATCCACCTCGACATGGAGTTCGCCCAGGAAGGGGGCGAGGGGGCGACCCCCTATGAGGTGCTGCTGCACGCGGCCATGGTCGGCCAGAGCGCCCGCTTCACCCGCCAGGACAGCGTGGAGCAGACCTGGCGGGTCCTCCAGCCGCTGCTCGACAACCCGCCGCCGGTGCAGCCCTACGCCAAGGGATCGTGGGGGCCGAGCGCCGCCGACCAGCTGGTCGCCAGCTACGGCGGCTGGCGCGGACCGTGGGTGGTGAGCTCATGAGCCCGGCCAAGGGGGCCAAGCGGGCCAGGCCCGCCACCGTGGCCGCCGGCGCCGAGGGGTTCCAGAGCGCGGCCATGCCCTCGCCGTTCTCCCCGATCGACGGCTACGCCTTTTTGTCCGACTGCCACACCGGGGCCCTGGTCGCCGCCGACGGCGGGGTGGACTGGCTGTGCGTGCCCCGGTTCGACTCGCCGAGCGTGTTCGGGGCGCTGCTCGACCGCGAGGCCGGGGTGTTCCGGCTGGGGCCGTTCGGCATCAACGTCCCGGCGGCGCGGGCCTATGAGCCCGGGACCAACACCCTGGTCACGACCTGGAAGACCCCGGCCGGCTGGGTCGAGGTCCGCGACGCCCTGACGATGGGCCCCCGTCAGGGCGAGGACGAGATCACCCCGCACACCCGGCCCCCGGCCGACGACGACGCCGACCACCTGCTGGTGCGGACGGCCCGGTGCCTGGAGGGCGAGGTCGAGGTGGAGCTGGTGTGTGAGCCCATCTTCGACTACGGCCGCACCGTGGCCGACCTGGCGCTGGTGGACGGGGGCCGGCAGGTGGCCGAGGTCAGCGGCGCCGGCCAGACGCTGCGGCTGGCGACCAGCATGGAGCTGGGGGTGGAGGCCAACCGGGTCAGGGCCCGCCACGTCCTGCGCGCGGGCGAGCAGCTGTGGTGCGCGCTGTCGTGGGCCGAGGGCCTGGCCGTCCCGGCCAACCTGGAGCAGGCCAACCAGCGCCTGGCCGCCACCACCCGCTTCTGGCGCTCCTGGCTCGGGCGGGCCCGCATCCCCGACCATCGCTGGCGCCCGCACATCCAGCGGTCCGCCCTGGCCATCAAGGGCCTCACCTACATGCCCACCGGGGCGACGGTGGCCGCGCTGACCACCTCGCTGCCCGAGACCCCGGGCGGGGAACGCAACTGGGACTACCGCTACACCTGGATGCGCGACAGCACCTTCACCCTCCAGGCGCTGCACTATCTCAACCTGGACTGGGAGGCGGATGAGTTCATGCAGTTCGTCGCCGACCTGGAGCCCAACCAGGACGGCGCCCTGCAGATCATGTACGGGATCGACGGCCGCCGCGACCTGACCGAGTCGACCCGCGACGACCTCTCGGGCTACGCCGGCGCGCGTCCGGTGCGGATCGGCAACGGCGCCTTCGACCAGCGCCAGAACGACGTCTACGGCGCGGTGCTGGACTCGGTCCTGCTCCACACCCGCCGCAGCCAGCGGCTGCCGCGGCGGCTGTGGCCGATCGTGGAGGCCCAGACCAGGTGCGCCATCGCCGTCTGGCGCGAGCCGGACCAGGGCATCTGGGAGGCCCGGGGAAAGCCCCAGCACTATGTGTCGTCCAAGCTGATGTGCTGGGTCGCCCTGGACCGGGCGGCCAAGCTGGCCGGGATCCGCGGGATGCCGGAGCTCGAGTCCGACTGGGGCAAGACCGCCGACGAGATCCGGGCCGACATCCTGGAGCACGGCGTGCGCGACGGCGTCCTGCGCCAGCACTACGACACCGACGCCCTGGACGCCTCGACCCTGCTGGCGGCGGTGTTCGGGTTCCTCCCGCCCGACGACCCGCGGTTGCGGGCCAGCGTGCTGGCCATCGCCGAGCAGCTGACCGAGCACGGCTTCGTGCTGCGCTACAAGACCGACGAGACCGACGACGGCCTGAGCGGCAAGGAAGGGACCTTCCTGATCTGCTCGTTCTGGCTGGTGTCGGCCCTGGCGGTGGTGGGGGAGCAGGACCAGGCGCGCGACCTGATGGAGCGCCTGCTGCGCATCGACTCCCCCCTGGGGCTGCTCGCCGAGGAGTTCGACACCGACACCGGCCACCACCTCGGCAACTTCCCCCAGGCGTTCTCCCACCTGGCCCTGATCGAGGCCGCGGGACGCATCATCCTGGCCGAGCGGACACAGGAGCTGCAGGGATGAACCACTATGACGTGATCATCGTCGGGACCGGCGCCGGCGGCGGGACCCTGGCCCGGCACCTGGCCCCCTCGGGCAAGCGCATCCTTTTGTTGGAGCGGGGCGGCTGGCTGGCCCGCGAGCCCCAGAACTGGTCCACCGCCGACGTGTTCATCGACAACCGCTACATCTCCCCCGACACCTGGTACGACGACAAGGGCAAGGCGTTCCAGCCGCAGATCCACTACTTCGTCGGCGGTGCCACCAAGCTGTACGGCGCGGCGCTGTACCGGCTGCGACACGAGGACTTCGGCGAGCTGAAGCACCACGACGGCATCTCGCCGGCCTGGCCGATCGGCTATGACGACCTGCAGCCCTACTACACCAAGGCCGAGCAGCTCTACCAGGTGCACGGGGCGCGCGGCGAGGACCCGACCGAGCCACCGGCCAGCGCCCCCTATCCGTTCCCGGCCCTGTCGCATGAGCCCCGGATCCAGCAGCTGTCCGACGACCTGGCCGCCGCCGGCCACCACCCGTTCCATGCCCCCTGCGGGGTCATGCTGGACGAGGCCAACCCGCCGTTCAGCGCCTGCATCCGCTGCGGGACCTGCGACGGGTTCCCGTGCCTGGTCCATGCCAAGTCCGACGCCGAGGTGCTGGGCGTCCGCCCGGCGCTGGAGCATCCCAACGTCACCCTGGTCACCGGCGCCCGGGCGACCAGGTTGGCGACCAACCCAGCCGGCAGCGCCGTGGTCGGGGTCGAGGTCGAGCACGACGGCACCCGCGAGACCTTCGCCGGCGACCTGGTGGTCGTGTCCTGCGGCGCCGCCAACTCGGCCAAGCTGCTGTTGGCGTCGGCCAACGACCAGCACCCCAATGGCCTGGCCAACGGCTCCGACCAGGTCGGCCGCAACTACATGTTCCACAACAGCCAGGCCGTGCTGGCCCTGTCCAAGGAGCCCAACCCCACCGTCTTCCAGAAGACCCTCGGGGTCAACGACTTCTACTTCAGCGGCCCCGACTTCGAGTACCCGATGGGCAACATCCAGATGATCGGCAAGTCCCAGGCCGACATGTTCAAGGGCGAGAAGCCGCTGGAGACCAAGCTCGCGCCCGGCTTCGCGCTGCGCGACGTCGCCGACCATGCGGTCGACTTCTGGCTGTCGACCGAGGACCTGCCGGTGCCCGAGAACCGGGTCACCCTGGAGCGCGACGGGAACGTCAAGCTGACCTACTCGGCCGCCAACGCGACCGCCGCGGGCCGCCTGTACCACCAGCTCAAGTCCATGCTCGGCCGCCTCGGGATGCACCCGGATCATCTGATCCCGCGCCACGCCTACCTCAAGACCGACATCCCGGTGGCCGGGGTGGCCCACCAGGCGGGGACCTGCCGGATGGGCAGCGACCCGGCCACCTCGGTGCTGAACACCGACTGCCGGGCCCATGAGCTGGACAACCTGTACGTGGTCGACACCAGCTGCTTCCCCAGCATCGGGGCGGTCAACCCGGCCCTGACCGCCATGGCCAACGCCATCCGGGTCGGCGACCACCTCCTCCAACGGCTGGGCGCGTCTTGAACGGGGACCGTCCCGCCCACGTGGTGGTCGTCGGCGGCGGCTTCGGCGGGGTGGCCTGCGCCCGGCGGCTGGCCGGCCAGCCGGGCGTCCACGTCACCCTGCTCGAGCGCACCGGCTACCACCAGTTCCAGCCGCTGCTGTACCAGGTGGCCACGGCCGAGCTGACCCCCGACGACATCCGCTTCGACCTGGAGGAGATGTTCGCCAAGCACGACAACGTCGAGGTGCGCACCGCCGAGGCGGTGGCCGCCGACCCGTCGGCCCCGTCGGTCACCCTGGCCGGCGGCGAGGTGGTCGCCGGCGATCTGCTGGTGCTGGCCGCCGGCGCCCAGCCCAACTTCTTCCACACCCCCGGGGCCGACCGGCACACCTTCCCGCTGTACTCCCTCCAGGACGCCGAACGGGTCCGCTCCCGGGTGCTCCAGCTGTTCGAGGACGCCGGCGCCAAGCCGGAGCTGGTGGACGAGGGCGCGCTCACCTTCGTGGTCGTCGGGGCCGGGGCCACCGGGGTCGAGACCGCCGGGGCCCTGGCCGAGCTGGTCCACGACGTGATGCCGCACGTGCACCCGCAGCTGGCCATCGCCGGGGCCCGGGTGATCCTGGTCGACCTGGGCCACGCCGTGCTCGGCCCCTTCTCCCCCGGCGCCCACGACTACGCGGCCAAGCAGCTCCAGCGGCGCGGGGTCCAGCTCCGACTGGGCACCTCGGCCAGGGAGATCGGCCCCGGCCACGTCACCCTGAGCGACGGGACCACCATCCCGACCCATCTGACCGTCTGGGGCGGTGGCCTGATGGCCGCCCCGCTGGCCGCCGGCTCCGGGATCTCCCAGGGTCGCGGCGGGCGGATCGACGTGCGGCCCGACCTGACCGTCGAGGGCTTCCCGTCCGTCTACGCCCTCGGTGACCTGGCCAACATCCCCGGCGCCGACGACCAGGCCCTGCCCCAGCTCGGCAGCGTCGCCCAGCAGGCCGGCGACTGGGCGGGACGCAACATCCTGGCCGGCCTGCAGGGCGAGGACCGCTGGCCCTTCCAGTACCACGACAAGGGGATCATGGCCATGATCGGCCGCAAGTCGGCCGTGGCCGAGATCGGCGAGCACCGCCACGAGCTCCACGGCCGGCTCGCCTTCGCGGCCTGGCTGGGGGTGCACGCCCAGCTGCTGGCCAACGCCGGGGCCGAGCTGAACGCGTTCCTCGCCTGGGCGGACGAGTTCTACCTGCGCAGCCACCACCGGTCGGCGGCGCTGCTCGACCCGGCCACCGTCGACACCCCCCGCATCCACTGGAAGGACGGCTAGCCGGCCGATGCGACGACGGGCGGTGGTCGCGGCCGGGGCGTCGCGGGAGACCGCCTTCGGACCGCCGGACGCCGCCGACCAGCCGGAGCCGGCATGGCCGGGAGGCTAGCCATGGGCGTCGAGCGATCCGCCGCCACACCCGAGGACCGCCTGCGGGCGCTCGCCGCCGGCCAGGCCTCGGTCCTCGAGACGCTGGCCCAGATGCAGGTGGGGACCCTGGAGCGTTCCCGGCTCGACGAGGAGACCTACCTGCTGGTCCGGCTGGCCGCCCTGGTCGCGACCGACGCCGCGCCCGCCGCCTACCGGGCCTACCTGGGGGCCGTCGGCGACGCCGGGCTCCCGACGGCCAGGGTCCTCGGGGTCCTGGTGGCCATCGCCCCGGTCGTCGGCAGCGCCCGGGTCCTGTCGGCCGCCTCCCAGCTGGTCCGGGCCGGCCTCGTCCCCGAGGAAGGCCGCCGAATCACCCCATCTGGATGATGCCGGCCGGCCCCCGACCGAGCATGGTTGGTCAGGTGAGGCGACGGAAGCGGGGCGATGGACCATGACCAGCGTGTCGTTCCCGACGATCGCGCCCAAGCTGCGGCCACATCTCGGCACCGACGCCCAGGTGCCGCGGGCGGTCCTGCTCGACCACCTGGAGGCCTCGACCCGGACACCGGTCGCGGCGGTCCTCGCCCCACCCGGCTACGGCAAGACGACGCTCCTGGCCCAGTGGGCCGCGCGCGACCCGCGGGCCTTCGGGTGGCTGACGCTGGACCGCCGCGACAACGACCCCTCGCTGCTGCTGCGGAGCCTGGCCGCCGCCGTCGACCGGATCGAGCCGGTCGGGTGGGAGACTCTTGACGCCCTCGACGCCCCGGGCGCCCCGGACGTCGACGCCGTCCTGCCGCGGCTGGGCTCGGCGCTGTCGCTGGCCGCCCTGCCGGCCGTGCTCGTGCTCGACGACGTCCACCTGCTCCACAACCGGGTCTGCCTGGACGCCGTGACCAGGCTGATCGACTACCTCCCGCCGGGGTCGCAGCTCGCCGTCGCCGGCCGGGGCGAGCCGCCGCTGCCCCTGGCCCGCCTGCGCGCCGAGGGCCGGATGGTGGAGATCGGCCCCGAGGACCTGGCCATGGACGCCGCCGAAGCGCACGCCCTCCTGGCCCAGGGGGACATCGACCTCGCCCGGGTCGACGTGGCCGAGGTGGTGCGGCGGACCGAGGGCTGGCCGGTGGCGCTGCACTTCGCGGCCCTCTCCCTGGGCGCCGGCGGCCGGCGGGCCGCCCCCCTGGCCGGGGACGACCGGTTCCTGGTCGACTATGTGCAGTCCGAGCTGCTCTCCGGGCTCCCGCCGCGGCTGGTGTCGTTCCTGACCCGCTGCTCGGTGCTGGAGCGGCTGTCCGGGCCGCTGTGCGACGCCGTCCTGGCCACCACCGGGTCGGCCGACCTGCTCGAGTCCCTGGCCCGGTCGAATCTGCTGGTGGCGCCCCTCGACCGCCGCCGGCAGTGGTATCGGCTGCACCGGCTGTTCCGTGAGCTGCTCGGCAGCCGGCTCGAGCGCCGCGAGCCCGCCCTGGCGGTCGAGCTGAACCGGCGGGCGGCCGAGTGGTGCGAGGACAACGGCCTGCCCGAGTCCGCGGTCGAGTACGCGATCGCGGCCGGCGACGCCGACCGGGCGGCCAGGGTGGTCGTGGACCTCGCCCCTCCCGCCTTCGCGGCCGACCGGCCGGGGCAGCTCGAGCGCTGGTTCGACTGGTTCGAGGCCAACCGGCTGGTCGAGCGGTACGCGGGCGTGGCCGTGGTCGGGGCCTGGACCAACGCGGTCGCCGGGCGACCGGCCGCCGCCGAGCGCTGGGCCGACAGCGCCGAGCGGGCGCCCGACGGCGACCCCTCGACCGGTGGGCCGCTGGCGCTGCTCCGGGCGGCGCTGTGCCGCGCGGGGGGGCAGCAGATGGCCAGCGACGCCGAGCTCGCCCTGGCCCTGGCCCCGGCGGGCAGCGCCTGGCAGGCGTCGGCCCAGCTCCTGCTCGGCATCTCCCACCTGCTGGCCGGCGACCTGGACCTGGCCGACCAGTGCCTGGCCGACGCCGTCGAGGTGGGGGAGGACGCGGGTGCCGGCTCGGCCATGGTGGCCCTGGCCGAGCGGTCCATCCTGGCCATGGGCCGGGGAGACTGGCGACAGGCCGAGGCCCTGGCCGAGCGGGCGGGCGCGGGGGCGCGCGGCGCCTGCCTGGAGCGGCACCCGGGCGGCGCCCTGCTGCTCGCGGTGACCGCCCGCCTGGCCATCCACCGCGGCGACGTCCCCCGGGCCAGGGACGACCTGGCCCGGGCCGAGCGGCTCCGCCCGCAGCTGACCTGGGCCCTGCCCCACCTGGCGGTCCAGGTCCGCCTCGAGCTGGCCAGGGACTACCTGGTCCTCACCAACGCCGGCGCGGCCAGGAGGCTGCTGGTGGAGGTCGACGACCTGCTCTCGCGCCGGCCGCGGCTCGGCCTGCTGCTCGACCAGGCGGCCGGGCTGCACGCCCAGCTCGACACCATGCGGATGGACGCCGTCGGTGCGTCGGCCCTCACCCCGGCCGAGGTACGCCTGCTGCGGCAGCTCGGCACCCACTACTCGTTCCGGGAGATCGGGGGGCAGCTGTGCCTGTCCCAGCACACCGTGAAGTCGCAGGCCATGTCGATCTACCGCAAGTTCGGGGTGTCCTCGCGCAGCGAGGCCATCCGCCACGCCCGCGACCTGGGCCTGCTGGAGGACTGAGGTGGCCTGATGGCGGCCCATGAGGAGCAGCTCCGTCGCCTGGCCCTGCACGACGAGGCGTCCATCGAGGCCTTCCTGGCCGTCAGCCTCAACCCGGCCCCTCGGGACGAGGCATGCCGGCTGGCCCCCAAGACCGAGGCCCTGGTCCGCCTGGCCGCCCTGCTGGCGCTCGGGGGGCCGCCGGTGTCCTACCAGTGGAACGTCGGCGCGGCCCTCGACGCCGGCGCGACCGTCGAGGAGATCCTGGGCATCATGATCGCGGTGGCCCCGATCAGCGGGATCGCCCGGGTGGTGCAGGCGACGCCCGACGTCGCCCTCCCGATCGGCTACGACCTGGACGCGGCGTTCGAGGAGCTCGATCCGGGCCCACCGGCCTGACCGTTCCCGGCCCCGCCGTGGCCGCCGTGGCCGCGAGCTGAACCTCGGCCTGATTTGCTTACAGCGGGGAGCAGACGGGTAGCCTCTTCCCATGCCTCCTGGTGATGCTGATGCTGGCCCGAGGCTGGACGCCGAGATCCTGGCCGCCGAGGTCGCCGAGAGCCTGGACGAGTTCCTCGACCACATGTCGGTGGCGGAGGGGATCGGCGCCAAGCTGAACCGCCAGCTGCTCGGCTTCCTCAAGGCCGAGGTCCTGCCGCAGGCCAACCGGGCCGCGGAGATGGGCGTCGACCCGACGCCGCTGTTCGCCGTGGTCATCCGCGTGCTCCGTACCTACGCCCACGCCCTGGAGCGGTCGCCGTCCCCCAACCTGGAGCGGCCGCCGTCCCCCAACGGTGAGCGACCGGCCTAACCGCCGAGCAGGCCCAGCTCCCGCACCCGCTGCATGGCCTCGCTGCGCGACGACACCCCGAGCTTGCGGTAGATCGACACGGCCTGGGTCTTGACCGTGTTCCGGGACAGGTGCAGCCGTTCGCCGATCTCCAGCAGGGTGAGGTGGGTCGACAGCAGCGGCAGCAGGCGCAGCTCGGCCGAGGTCAGCGACGACGCCCCCAGCGTCCCCTGCCCGACCCGGTCCAGCGTCGCCCTGAGGTCGGCGGCCTGGCCGGGCAGGACGCCGAGGTCGGGCCGCCGGCGGATGACCTCGTCGGCCTGCCGCAGGACCGCCCTGGCCCCGGCCACGTCGTCCAGGCCCAGGTACGCCTGGGCCAGCTCCAACAGGGTCTGCACCGACCGGTGGGGCATGGACGAGGTGAGCAGCGGGCGCAGGTGGACGGCATGGGCCAGGTGCTCACGGGCCCGGGCGGGGTCGCCCCGGTGCAGCGCCGCCCGGGCGGCCACGGAGTGCACGAAGGCGGCCATGACGTAGTCGTCCAGGTGGCCGGCGGCCAGGACGGCCAGGGACCGCTCGGCCAGGCGGTCGCCCTCCTCCCACTGCCGGCGCTCCATGGCGATGATGGCCCGCTGGCCGAGGGCGGCCGCGGCCGCGGGCATGGCGCCGAGCCGGTCGGCGACCTCGTCCACCCGGGCCAGGAGCGGCTCGGCGTCGTCGGCCCGGCCGTCCAGCAGGTGGGAGATCCCCTCCATGAGCAGCGCCGTCGCCCGCCAGGGGCTGTCGGGCGCCAGCCCGGCCCAGGCGGCGGCGGCGTCGGCCCGCATCCCGGCGATGCCGTCCTGGCACAGCAGGGTCCGCAGCAGCGCCAGGGAGGCGTCCAGGGTGCCGGCCGGGGCCGACCCCAGCCCCCGCTCGGCCGCGGCCGCCCAGCGCTCGGCGCCGGGTGCGTTGCCGAGCAGCGCCTCCAGCTGCGCCCCGTGGACGGCCACGCGCGGGTAGCGCTCGACCAGGCCCTGGTGCTCGAACCACCCGAACCAGCGGCGGACGGTCTCGACCCGCCCACTGGCGTAGGCCGGGAAGGCCAGCCCGGTCACCAGCCGGGCCACCCCGTCGGCGTCCCCGGCGGCCTGGGCGTGGTCGACGGCCAGCTCGGGCAGGCCCTGGCCCTCGTACCAGGCCGCGGCCCGCCCGTGGAGCGCCGGGACCAGCTCGGGCTCGCGCCGCTCCAGCTCGGCCACGAGCAGGTCCCGGAGCAGCTGGTGGTAGCGGTACCAGCGGTTGCGGCGGTCGACCTCGACCAGGAGGAGATTGGAGCCGGCCAGCGACTCCAGCACCTGCTCGGACCCGCTGACCCCGAGGACGGCGTCGCACAGGGGCCCCGACAGCTGGTCGAGCACGGCCGTCCGGGTGAGGAAGGTCACCGTGGGCTCCGAGAGGCGGGCCAGCAGCCCCGCCGGCGGCTGGCCGGCCGGCACCTGGCCGTTGCCGGCGAACGCCCCCCGGTCGCCCGCCGGCTGGCCCTCGGCGGCCGCGGCGAACGAGGCCAGATACAGCCCCACCGGCCAGCCATCGGTCCGGTCCAGCAGCTCGGCCACCTGGGCGTCGCTCAGGCGGACGCCGGCATGCTCCAGCAGCGCCCTGGCCTCCTGGCCGTCCATGGCCAGCTCGTCGGGCCCCACCTCCACCAGCCGGCCCCGCGGCCGCGACAGGGCCTCGGGCAGCGGCGGCCTGGCCCGGGAGGCCAGGGCCAGCTGCGACCCGGCGGGCAGGCCCAGCGCGACCTCGGCCACGGCGTCCAGGCAGTCCTGGTTGGCCAGCAGCTCCAGGTTGTCCAGGACGACGCTCACCGGCCGGGCCATCGACGACAGGCCGGCCACGAACCTCGGGACCAGGCTGGCCGGGGGGGCCGCACCCGGCGCGGCCAGGGTCTGGAACACCCCCGGGTCCATCGGCTCCACCCGGTCGAGGGCCACGGCCAGGTAGCTGAGCAGGACCACCGGGTCGTTGTCGCGCCGGTCCAACGACACCCAGGCCACCCCGCTCCGGCGCTCGGCCCACTGGGCCAGCAGGGTGGTCTTGCCGTAGCCGGGCGGGGCGGTCACGCACAGCAGCCGGGTCGCGGACGCGGCCAGCAGCCGTTCCAGCAGGGCGGTCCTCGGCACCACGGCCTGACCGGGCCACGGCGGGTGGAGCTTGGACTCCTGGAGCTCGAAGGACGGCGTCCAACGGGGGCCCGGGCGGTCCCCGGGCCCCGCGCCATGCCCCCCGGCGCCAGCCTCCACGCCGGGAAGGCTATCTCCTGGCTTCGCCGAGCCTCAATACCTTGCGGTTGCCGGCCGCCGGTCCGGCTGCCACCCTGGCCGGGAGCCGATCGGAGGGCTGTGGTGCAGCGCATCGAACGCCTGCTGCGGGCGATCGACCGGTTCCAGCAGCGGCACACCGTGCTCGGGTTCCCCTTCGGGGTGGTCAAGAAGTACGGCGACGACCAGGGGGGCAAGAAGGCCGCCCTGCTCGCCTATTACGGCTTCCTGTCGCTGTTCCCGCTGCTGCTGGTCTTCGTCACCCTGCTCGGCTACGCCCTGGCCGAGGACCCGGAGCTCCAGCAGGGGGTCATCGACACCCTGGCCAGGCAGTTCCCGGTGCTCGGGTCCCAGGTCGAGGACAGCATCAGGACGATCCAGGGCTCGGGCGTCGCCCTGGTCGTCGGCATCCTCGGCAGCCTGTGGGGCGGCCTCGGCATCGTCCAGAGCTTCCAGGACGCCATGAACGACATCTGGAACGTGCCCCGCCGCCACCGGCCCAACTTCTGGTGGCGGCTGGCCAGGGGGCTGGCCGCCCTGCTGCTGGTGGCCGGCGAGGTGGTGGCGGCCACCGTCCTGGCCCAGCAGGGCCTCGCCGGGCGGGGCCTGCTCGGCCGGGTCGGCCTGCTCGCCGGGTCGTTCCTGCTCAACCTGCTCCTGCTGCTGGTGATGTTCCAGCTCCTCACCGGCACGCGGCTGCGCTGGCACTGGCTGCTGCCGGGCGCGGCCGTCGGGGCGCTCGGCTGGAGCGTGCTCCAGACCGTCGGTGTCCAGCTGATCAACCACCAGCTGGAGCGGGCCAACCTCCTCTACGGGGCGTTCGCGGTGGTGATCGTGCTGCTCGGCTGGCTGTACCTGAGCTCCCAGCTGGTGCTGTACGCGGCCGAGATCAACGTGGTCCTGGCCCGGCGGCTGTGGCCGCGCAGCCTGCTCCAGCCGCCGCTGACCGAGCCCGACCGGCGGGTCCTGACCGCGCTCGCCCGCACCGAGGAGCGCCGGCCCGAGCAGCGCGTCCAGGTCACCTTCCTCCCCGAGGCGGCCGACGGCGACGACCAGGCGGCCGGCGACGGCGACCCGGGCTGACCCGTGACCGACCGCCAAGCCCTGGCCAGGGCCGAGCTGGCCGCCGCGGCGGCCCTGCTGGCCTGGAACGCGGCCATCAACCGGATGGTCCCGTCGCCGGTCTACGTGCCGGCGAACCTGGCCGCGGCCGGGCTGTCGCTGGCCGCCGCCCGCCAGCGGCGGGTGCCAGCCGCCGACCTGGGCCTCGGCGGCGAGCAGGTCGGCCGGGGCCTCCGGGTCGGGCTGGCCGCGGCCGCGCCGGTGGCGGCCGTGGTCGCCCTCGGCGCCAGCGTGCCCGCGACCCGGCGCTGGTTCCTGGACGAGCGGGCCACGACCGGCGACGCCGGCTACGCCCTGTACCACACCGTGGTCCGGATCCCCTTCGGCACGGCCGCGGCCGAGGAGGTGCTCTTCCGCGGGGCCCTGCTCGGCATCCTCCTGCAGCGCCACTCGCGGCTGCGGGCCAGCGCCCTCAGCTCGGCCCTGTTCGGCCTCTGGCATGTCCTGCCCACCCTGGACACCCTGGCCCTGCACCCGGCCGGCTCGGCCGTGGGCGGCGACCCGGTCCGCACCGGCGGCGCGGTCCTGGCCTCGGTGGTGGTCACCGCCGCCGCCGGCCTCGGGTTCTCCTGGCTGCGGTTCCGCGGCGACAGCGTGCTCGCCCCGATGGTGGCCCACGCCGCCCTCAACAGCTCGGCGTTCGTGGCCGCCCGCCTGGCCGCCCGCCCGGCCCGGCGCTGACGGCGTCCGGGCTCAGCCGCCCCGGCGGGGCGTCCCGGACGATGCAGCGGACGGGGCGCAGCAGGGTGCGCTCACTCCCGTTCCGGCCGCCGCCGGGGCTGGGCGCCCGGGGCCGCCTCCAGCAGCCGCAGGAAGGCGTCGTTCCAGCCCTGGACCAGGCTGCCGAAGGCCTCGGGCTGGCGGCCAAGGGGGACCAGGAAGGCCCTGGTCAGCTCCAGCTGCGCCTGGGTGGTGGCGGCGAAGCTCTCCAGGGCGGCCTGGACGAGCCGGGCGCTGCGCTCCTGGGTGGCGCTGGCCCGCTCGATCACCTCCCGGTAGGCCTCCAGGCTCTGGCGCAGGGCCCGGTTGGCCTCCTCCTGGCCGGCCAGGGCGCGCTCGGTCGCGGCCAGGGTGGAGGTCAGCGCCTCCAGGGCGGCCCGGCCACCCTCGGCCTGGTCGGTCACCAGCTCCCGCAGCGAGTCCGACCAGGTCTGGGCGAGCTCGAGGCTGCGCTCCTGGGCGGCCACGGTGGCCTTGGCGATCTCGCCGAAGGGGTGGGAGCCGAAGCCCTCCGCTGCTCTTCCGGTCATCACTACCTCCCCTGAGCTGTTCCGGGAACGACGATACCGGGCATACTCGGCTTGAACGATCAGGTGGAGGGAGGCGCATCGATGACGAAGCCCAGGAACCGCAACGGGTCGCCGCACGTCGTCGTGGTCGGCGGCGGGTTCGCCGGGCTGGCGGCGGTCAAGACCCTCGCCAAGGTCAAGCCGCCGGTGCGGGTCACCCTGCTCGAGCAGCACAACTACCACCTGTTCCAGCCCCTGCTGTACCAGCTGGCCACCGGCCTGGTCCAGCCGGCCGACATCGCCCACCCGGTGCGGGGCATCGTGCGCCGCTACCGGCGCACCTCGGTCCGCATGGCCACGGTGTCGAGGGTGGACCTCGACGCCAGGGAGGTCCTGACCGAGGAGGGGCGGCGCTTCGGCTACGACCACCTGATCGTGGCCGCCGGCGCGACCACGGCGACCTTCGGGATCCCGGGGGTCGAGGAGCACAGCTTCCCGCTCAAGAGCATGCCCGACGCGCTGCGGCTCCGGGCCCACCTGCTGGGCCAGTTCGAGCTGGCCGAGAGCGACCCGGCCGAGATCGACAGGGGCGCCCTCACCGTGGTCGTGGTCGGCGGCGGGCCCACCGGGGTGGAGATGGCCGGGGCCCTCCAGGAGCTGTTCAAGCACGTGCTCGTCCACGACTTCCCCGACCTCGACATCGGCCAGGCCAGGGTGGTGCTGCTGGAGGCCACCGACCACCTGCTGGCCCCGTTCCACCCCAGCTCGCGCAGGCACGCCCTGGAGATCCTGGCCAAGCGGGGGGTGGAGGTGCGGCTGGGGCAGGCGCTGGAGCGGGCCACCCCGGACGAGGTCAGGCTCAAGGACGGCACCGTGATCCCGACCCGGACGCTGGTCTGGGGGGCCGGGGTGCGGGCCCACCCGCTGGCCGACACCCTCGGGCTGGAGCAGACCCGCGGGGGCCGCATCGTCGTCGGCGAGGACCTCAGCGTCCCGGGCCGGCCCGAGGTGTTCTGCGTCGGCGACATCGCCGGGGCCGGCGACGGCAAGGGCGGGCTGCTGCCCCAGGTCGCCCAGCCGGCCATCCAGGAGGCCAGGCACGCCGCCCTGAACCTCGAGCGGACCCTCAACGGCGAGCCCCGGACCGGGTTCGAGTACAAGGACAAGGGGATCATGGCCACCATCGGCCGCAACGCGGCCGTGACCGAGCTGCCCAACGGGGCCAGGTTCCAGGGGGTGCTCGCCTGGTACATGTGGCTGGCCCTGCACCTGGCCTACATCATCGGGTTCCGCAGCCGGGTGGCCGTGCTGGTCAACTGGATCTGGAGCTACCTGACCTACGACCGCCACGCCCGCATCATCGTGGCCGTCGAGCCGGCGCGCCGGGCCGGCGGGTCGGCTCAGCCGCCGGCGGCGCCGTCTCCGGCCGCGTCGGGGGACCGGCCGGTGGTGCCGTAGGCGCCCCCGATCCTGGCCGCGACCTCGGCCATCTCCGCCTCGCCGAGGATGCTGGGGGTGAAGGCCGGGCCCAGGGCGGCGGCCCGCAGCCACACCTCGGCCACCCACTCCAGGTAGCGGGCGCGGTCGTAGGCGGCCTCGATGCCGGCCCCGTAGGTGACCGCGCCGTGGTTGGCCAGCAGCGCGCCCGAGCGGCCCTCGAGGGCGGCCAGCACGTTGGCGGCCAGCTCGGGGCTGCCGAAGGTGGCGTAGGGCGCCACCCGGACCGGGCCGCCCAGCACGGCCAGCAGGTAGTGGATCGTGGGCAGCTCATCGACCACGGTGGAGACGACGGTGGCGGCCGTGGAGTGGGTGTGGACCACCGCCCCGGCGTCGGTGTTGGCGTAGATCAGCTGGTGGATCGGCAGCTCGCTGGTCGGGGCGAGCCGGGCCTCGACCGCGCCGCCGTCCAGGCGGTGCACGCCCACCAGCTCGGGAGTGAGGGTGTCGTAGGCGTGCCCGGACGGGGTGACGGCGAGCAGGTCCCCGGCCCGGATACTGAGGTTGCCCGAGGTCCCCACGACCAGGCCGTCGCGGAGCATGCGCCGCCCCAGCTCGGCGATCAGGCGGCGCTCGCCGGCCAGGAGCATCGCGGCACCTCCGTCCGGCGCTGGGACGAGGTCAAGCGCGCCCGCCAGCTCCAGCTGCTCTGATCACACCGCCGGCCGCTGCGGGGGCAGCTCGTCGATGCGCCGGCCCAGGCCGCGCAGGTCGAAGGCGGCGAACAGCTCGGTGAAGCCGTAGAAGATGGCGTAGATGCCGACCAGGTTGACGAACACGACCAGCGCCCGCCCCGGGTACCCGGCGGCCCAGATGCCGAGCAGCAGCTCCAGGATGCCCAGGATCAGCGTCACCCACCACCAGGGCCGGCCGTGGGAGGAGAAGGCGGCGACGATGTCGATGATGCCCTTGAAGACCAGGAACCAGGCAAGCACCACCGAGATCACCAGCAGGGTCCGGCCCGGCCAGACGAAGGCGATGATCCCGGCGATGATCGACAAGGCGCCCCCGACCCAGTACAGCCAGGCCCAGCCCTCGACCCGGCCGGCGGCCAGGATCTGGTTGACGCCGGTCATGATGAAGGTGACGCCGGCGAAGATGGCCAGGGCGAGCAGGCTGCCCACGTTGTAGGACAGCACGAACATCCCGAACAGGATCCACAGCACCCCGAGGATCAGGAACAGCCACCAGGCGCGGGTGACCCCGCGGATGGCGTCGCGGGACCCGAGGCCGGCCACCCGGTCGGTCATTGGCAGGTCGCTCACCGATTGTTCCCCTTTCAGCACAAGGATCACCCGGTTCGGGTGACGTCCCATCACCCTATGTGGGGCCACGATGCGGAGCAAGCGGGCCGGGGTCGATCGAGGAGGGTGCGCGTGCCTCGTGAGGGAGGGAGCTACGAGATCCGCGTGCGGGGGCGCCTGAGCGACTCGCTGATGGCCGCCTTCGAGGGCATGCAGGCGGCGGTGGAGCCGGTGGAGACGGTGCTGCACGGCCCGGTCCAGGACCAGGCCGCCCTGTACGGGCTGCTCGACCGCATCCAGGCCCTCGGCCTGGAGCTGGTCGAGCTCCGCCGGCTCCCCGACCCGCCGGGGGAACCGGAAATCACCCGCTCGGGGTGAGGCCGGTGCACCCCTGCCAGCCGGACCATGGGGGGACTGGTCGCCGCCGTGCACGGAGGAGCAACGCATGTCGAACCTGGTGGTGCTCGGCCTGGACAACCGCGAGGACGCCGAGCGGGTCATGGACCTGGCCGGCGACCTGGCCAGGCAGCAGCTGCTGGAGCTGGAGGACTGCGCCTACGCCTACAGGGACGACAACGGCAAGGTCCGCATCCACCAGGCCATCAGCCTGACCGGGGCCGGGGCGGCCTCGGGCGCCCTGTGGGGCACGCTGATCGGCATGCTGTTCCTCATGCCCGTCGCCGGGCTGGCCATCGGGGCGGGCACCGGCGCCCTGGCCGGCAAGCTGGCCGACGTCGGCATCGACGACGACACCATCAAGCAGATCGGCCAGCAGCTCCAGCAGGGCAAGGCGGCGGTGTTCGTGCTCGCCCGGTCGGCCACCACCGACCGGGTGATCGAGGCCATCAAGCCGTTCAACCCGACCGTGATCCAGACCAGCCTCAGCCACGACCGCGAGGAGGAGCTGGTCCGGGCGCTCCGGTCCTGACACGCTCAGGACCGCCGCCCGGCCACCAGCAGGTCGAGAACAGGTGGACGGGGGTGAACCGGCTTCACCGCGGGCCGGGTGACTGCGGGTCGCGGGGCCGGGACCCGTCGCTGAGCGCCTCCACCGCGGCCTGGACGCTCGGGTAGGCCGGGGGCAGGGTGGCCGCGGTGTCGGCCCGGCGCAGGACGTCGCGGACCTGGCCGACGCTGCGGGTGAGCACCAGCTCGACCCCCAGGCGCCGCAGGTCGTCGGTGACCTGGACAAGCATGCGGGCGGCGCTGACGTCGATGAAAGGGGCCGTCTCGGCGTCGAGGACGACCGCCCGGGTCCCCGGCTCGGCGGCGTGGGCACGGACGGCGGCCCGGACGGTGTCGGCGTTGGCGAAGAACAGGCCGCCCTCGACCCGCAGCAGCGCGATCCCCGGCTCCAGCTCGTTCTCGGGGTGCCGCTGGATGTCGCCGTACTGGCCGGATGTCCCCGGGACCTGGCCGAGGACGGCCACATGGGGCCGCGAGGCCCGGTACAGCAGCAGCAGCAGCGACACCACGATGCCGATGAACAGGCCGGGGAGGGTGTCGAAGACCAGCACCCCGGCCAGGGCGGCCACGGCGGCGATGAAGTCGGGCCGGGCGGCGATGCCGTAGATGCCGCGCAGCTCGCGGGTGGCGATCCGGTAGAGGGTGGCCAGGGCCGGGAAGTCGACCAGCTCGATGACGGCGGCGATCACCACCGCGGCCAGGGTCGCCTGGGGCAGGTTCTCGAACAGGCCGGTGAGGAACAGCAGGGTGAGGATGGTGAGGGCGGCCACGACCAGCCCCGACACCTGGGAGCGGGCTCCGGCGGAGCCGTTCACGGCCGTCTTGGAGAGGCTGCCGTTCACCACCATGCCGCTGGACAGGCCCGACCCGAGGTTGGCGGCGCCGAGGCCGAGCAGCTCCCGGTTGGCGTCCACCTCGTAGTGGTGCCGGGCCGCATAGGTCTTGGCCGCGCCCAGGCCCTCGGCGAAGCCGACCAGCATGACCGCGGCCGCGGCCGGAGCCAGGGCCAGGTAGTCGGCCGCGGCCACGTCCGGGGTCCCCAGGGCCGGCAGCCCGCTGTCGATCTGCCCGACGATCGCCACGCCGTGGGCGTCCAGGTCGAGCAGCCCGACGGCGGCGATCCCGACCAGGACCGCGACCAGCGACCCCGGCACGGCCGGGGCGAAGCGCCGCAGCCCCAGCACCAGGGTGAGCGAGGCCAGGCCGACGGCCAGGGTGGTCACGCTGGTCTGGTCGAGGTCGGAGAGCAGGCGCCAGAGCTGCTCGAAGAAGTTGCCGCCGCGTCCCTCCACGCCGAACAGGTCCGGGAGCTGCCCGGCCACGATGGTCAGGGCGAGCCCGATGATGAAGCCCTTGAGCACCGGCTCGGAGATGAAGCTGGCCAGGAAGCCCAGGCGCAGCAGCCCGGCGACCAGGGCGATGAGCCCGGTGGTGATGGCCAGGGCGGCGGTGTGGGCGACGAACCCGGCGCTGTTCGGCATGGCGACGTCGGCCACGGCCGCCGCCGACAGGGCCGCGGTGGCCGACATCGGCCCCACCACCAGATGCCGGGAGCTGCCGAAGGCGGCGTACAGCAGCAGCGCCCCCGGCGCGGCGTACAGCCCGACCACCGGTGACACGCCGGCGATCGAGGCGTACGCCAGGGCCTCGGGCACCAGCACCGCCCACACCGTCAGCCCGGCCACCACGTCGCCGCGCAGCCAGCCGGTGTCGTACCCGCGCAGCGAGGTGAACAGGGGCAGCTTCACCCGGCCACCGTCCCCCAGAGTCGGGGGACCGGTCATCACCCTCCCAGGGTGATCCGGGGCGGGCCTCGGCAACGTGCGGGGCTTGTCCGGCTGGCGATGGTCGAGTGAGCGACCCGAGTTGATCTGGGCCGGCGCCGGCCCAGAAGCCTCGATTCCGGCCGCGAGCCGGAGTGTCGCTTGTAGGCACACCTGAACGGCGGCATATACTGACGCGGCGAACGAAAAGGCGTGCTCACGGCCTCGGCGGTCCGTTCGACCACGTCGTCAGCTGGAGCGCTACCCGACAAGGAGAGGTCATGGCAGTCGGCCCCGTCGACGTCTACATCATCGGCTTTCCCGGCAACAAGTTCACCGGGCGTATCGCCCCGGCGATCATGGAGCTGGTGGAGAACGGCACCATCCGAGTGCTCGATCTGCTCTTCGTGATGAAGGATGCAGACGGCGTCGTGACAGCACTCAAGGCTGCGGACATCGACGAGGAGGGCGCGGCCTTCCTCTCGATCAACACCGCGCAGCCGGGTGCGTTGGGGCCCGAGGACGCCGACGAGGTCAGCGACGACCTCCCGTCCAACAGCTCGGCCCTGCTGGTCGCATTCGAGAACCTCTGGGCCGGGAAGCTGGTCGACGCCCTCCAGGCCGCGGACGCTTTCGTGATCGACTCGATCCGGATCCCGGCCGAGGTCGTGTCAGAAGCGCTCGACGCAAGCTAGACCCGTCCACTTCGAGATCGAGAGGAACGACATGGGACTTCTCCGTATGGCGGCCCGCACCGCCGTCGTCGCGGGAACCGCCACCGCCGTGGCCGGCCGCGTGCAACGTCGCCAGGCCTCCAAGTGGGACGAGCAGGATCAGCAGCAGGACGCGCAGGAGCCGCAGTACGCGCAGCAGGCGCCGCCGGAGCCGGAGGACGACGCGACCGCACAGCTCCAGAACCTCGCGAAGCTGCACACCCAGGGCGTCCTCACCGATGAGGAGTTCGCGGCGGCCAAGGCCAAGATCCTCGGAATCTGACCGGACGCCGAGGCCCGGTGAGGCAGGTCGAGGCGTACTCGCGGCTGGCGGGGGTCTACGACGAGATCGTCATCGACCCCTGCCACGACCGCTGGGCCTCATTCCTCCATGAGCTCTGGAGCACCGACCCGGAGGGCGTGCGCTCCGTGCTCGATCTCTGCTGCGGCACCGGCCTCCTCGCGGGCGAACTGATCGCACGCGGCTACCGCGTCGCCGGCGTCGACGCAGCCGACGCGATGCTGGCCCTCGCTCGCGAGCGCCTCGGCCCCGAGGTGGCGTTGAGCCGGGTGACGCTCCCCGACCTCGCGGTCGAAGGTGTCTTCGACGCGGCGGTCTGCACGTTCGACGGCCTCAACTATCTCGCTCCGGACGAGTTGCGGCTGACGATGGCCTCGGTCGCCCTCCGGCTTCGGCCCGCCGGGTGGTTCGTCTTCGACCTCCACACCGACGCGATGATGCACTTCACCATCGCCAACCCCGACGTCGCGGGTACATCGGCCGGGAACGACTTCGTGATCAGCAGCATCGTCGATCCCGGCGCCCGCACCTGCGACACCACGATCGAGCTCACGCGGCCCCGTGACGGTGACCCGTTCAGCGAGCAGCACCGGCAGTACTTCCACACGGATGCGGATGTTCGTGCCTCCCTCCACGACGCGGGCTTCGCGGTGACCGCGGTCGGCGAGGAGTACACGCACCAGCCGGCAGACGCCTCCACCCTGCGCGCGACCTGGACTGCACGGCGTCTACCGACGTGATCTTCTGCGCCGGCAGGAGGCCACCTCACCGACGACTGTGACGACGCCGATCTGGGTGGCAACGACTTCATCCGCCGCGACGCCGACCGTGCTCGCCGGTCGGCTGCCGGCGCTCCCACAGGGTGGCGTTGAGCTCGGCCGCGGCCACGGCCAGGCGGGCGAACAGGAACAGTGACACCAGCAGGACCAGGGCCACCCCGAGGGACCCGTAGACCGTGGAGGCCCGGGCCGCCCGCGGGGCGAAGTAGACACCGACGGCCAGGGTGTACCCCTGGAACCCGACCGCGAACAGGCATGCCCCCGGCACCAGGTCGGTCCATGCCACGCCCGCCGGGCGCGGCATGGCCAACGAGAGGGCCAGCCACAGCACGGCCTGCACCGCCACCTGGACCCCGGCGGTGGCCAGGATCACCGTCAGCTCGGAGGCCAGGCCGTGGGCGTCGGCCCGGACCCGCTCCGCCACCGTGGAGGCGGCGGCCATGACCGCCAGCCCGGTGACCAGGCCGAGGACCAGCCAGGGGTTGGTCCGCGCCCGCACCGGCCCCATCCGCCAGGCCAGCAGGTGCACCCAGCGCAGCACCTCCAGCACCCCGGCGGCGGCCAGCAGGGTGGCCACCCCGCCGAAGATCAGGGCCAGCCAGCGGGCCCGCTGCGAGCTGCGGGCGGCCGCGGCCACCGAGGAGAGGACCAGGTTGCCGAGGCGGTCCCCGGCGCCGGGTGCGGCCGTGTCGGCCGAGGCCTCGCCGGCGAAGCCGAGCCCGGCCACGAGCACGTAGCTGAGCGGGATGATGAGGGCGAACAGACGGAAGGCCAGGGACGCGGCCAGGATCCCCACCGCGACCGGGCGCTCGCGCCGGATCACCCCGACCATCGTGTCCACGACCAGGCTGCGCGACCTGGCCCGCTCCAGCCTGGCCTGGCCGCCGGCCAGCATCGCCTCCAGCTGCTCGCGCCGCTGCCGCCTCCGTGGCTGCTGGCTCGGCATCGTCGGGCTCAGGCCGCCGACAGGGCCAGCGAGACCGCGAACCCGACGACCACCAGCCGGCCCGTGACCACGCCCTCGACGTCGTAGGCCTCGGGCAGCAGCGAGTCGGCCAGCATGGCCAGCAGCGCCCCGCCCGCGAACGCCTCCACCAGCGCGCCGGTGCCGCCGCTGGCCGGGTCGAGCATCGCGTACCCGGCGGCCGAGGCCAGCGCCGAGACCAGCACCACCACCGACCACATGGCCATCACCCGGCTCCTCGGCCAGCCGGCCGCCTTGAGGCCACTGGAGGACGACATGCCCTCGGGCAGGTTCGACAGCACCACCGCGACGAGCAGGGCAAGGCTCACCCCGCCCTGGAGGACGGTCAGGCCGAGCACGAACGACTCGGGGATGCCGTCCAGGACCGAGCCGAGCACGATCGCCAGGGCCCGTCCGTCGGCCTGAGCCCCGGTGGGGTCCTTGCGGTCGCCGCCGCCGCGGGCCGCCAGTCGCCAGTCGCCGACGCTGAACACCGCCGCCCCGAGCAGGACCATGAGGGCCACCCAGGCGATGAGCGCGCCGACCAGCAGGGCGGACGCCCCGAGCGCTCCCCATCCGAATGCCTCAGCCACGGAGCGTCATCTCGGGCTCATGCCACTCGGCGGGCCGACGGTCCGAGGACGCCCCCCAGGGGGCGCCGGCCGGCACCCGGTACCTGCTCCGGGAGAAGCTGCTGGCCTTCGGGGACGACCTCAAGAAGCGGCTGCTGCGGGTGCGCGACACCTACGGCGTGGCCGTCGTCCCCGGCCAGAACGACGCCCTGGTGCTGGCCGTCACCGTCCGCATCGACCACCTCACCGAGCACGACCACTGGCCGCCCGGGCGCGGCCGAGGCGGTCGGCCACGGCGGCCACCATGGCGGCGGTGCCGGCCCCGGTGACCGAGCCGATCACCACGTCGCCCGGGTAGTGGACGCCGGTGTGGACCCGGGAGTAGGCGACGGCGGCGGCCAGCAGGCGGATCGGCACGGCCAGGGCCGGCAGGTGGCGGCCGACGGCGTAGGCGAAGGCGAACGCCGAGGCGGAGTGCCCCGAGGGGAACGACCCCGATCGGGGCATGGCCACGTGGCGGTCCTCGAACCGGGCCGGGTGGTCCCGGTCGGGGCGGCGGCGGCGGGCGATCGGCTTGACGCCCAGGTTGACCACGGCCGAGGTGACGCCGATGGCCACCACCCCCTCCAGCGCCGCCCGGCGGCCGCGCTCGCCCCCGGCCAGGGCGACCGCGGCGGCGATGCCCAGCCACAGCCGGGAGTTGTCGGCGGCGCTCGAGAGCTGGCGCACCGGGCCGTCCAGGGTCGCGGTGGGGGTGCGGGCCACCGCCTCGTAGACCGCCCGGTCGACCGCTCCCAGCTCCCGCAGCGCCTGCCCCAGACGGTTGGCCGAGGGGTCCTCGCCAGCCTGGACCCGCCGGGCGAGCGCGTCGGCGACCGTCTCCTGCTGGTCGGGGGCCACCGCGGCGGTGTCAGCCATCGGCGGTCTCCATGGCCTCGGTGTAGCTGCCCGACCGGGCGGCCCCGTTGAGCCGGGCCCGGTGGTGGAAGGCCTTCTGGGCCGCCGGGCCGTTGGCCGCCTCCCCCTTCCAGGCCTTGAGGGCGGGGGCCTGGAGGGCCCGGCCGTAGGAGAAGCTCAGCTCCCAGGGGGCGCCGCCGAGCCGGTTCATGGCGTTGAGATGGGCGGTGGCCACCTCGTCGCTCTGCCCGCCGGACAGGAACACGATGCCGGGCACCGAGGCCGGCACGTGGTCGCGCAGGCAGGCCACGGTCGCCTCGGCGACCTGGGTGACCCCGGCCTGGGTGACACAGTCGCCACCGGACAGGACCATGTTGGGCTTGAGCAGGATGCCGTCCAGGCGGACCCGATGACGATAGAGGGCGGCGAAGACCTCCTCCAGGGTGTCGCGGGTGGCCCGGTCGCAGCGCTCGATGGTGTGGTCGCCGTCCATCAGCACCTCGGGCTCGACGATCGGGACCAGCCCGGCCTCCTGGGAGCTGGCGGCGAAGCGGCCCAGGGCCTCGGCGTTGGCGGCGATGCAGCCGAAGCTGGGGATGTGTTGGCCGATGGTGATGACCGCCCGCCACTTGGTGAACCTGGCGCCCAGCGCGCGGTAGGCGACCAGCCGGTCGGACAGGCCGTCGAGGCCCTCGGTGATCTTCTCGCCCTCGAAGCCGGCCAGCCCGACGGTGCCCTTGTCGACCTTGATCCCGGGGATGATCCCCTGGCGGGCCAGGATCTCGGGCAGCGGGGTCCCGTCGGCGGCGCGCTGGCGCAGGGTCTCGTCGTAGAGGATGACGCCGCTGATGAAGTCGGCCGCCCCCTCGGTGGTGAACAGCAGCTCCCGGTAGGCGCGGCGGTGGTCCTCGGTCGACTCGACCTGGATCGACGTGAACCGCTTCTCGATGGTGCCGCTGCTCTCGTCGGCGGCCAGGATGCCCTTGCCCGGGGCGACCAGCGCCGCCGCGGTCGCGGCCAGCTCGTCTGCAGCCATGTGTGGAACCTCCCTGGGTCTCGGGCCCTAGGGTATCCGGCTCGGGGCCCTGGAGGCAGGCCCGGCCACCGGGCGACCCCCGTTGGCTTGCACCCGTGCGGTCCTGGTTGTTCGATACGGGCCGTGCAGGCATCGATCCTGGGAGGAGAGCGTCGTCCATGCTCGGAGCAGTGCTACTCGGCCTGGTCGCCGGTGCGGTCGCCAGGGCCCTCATGCCGGGCGACGTGTTCCGCAGCATGAGCGGCCCGACGTCGTGGCTGGTCTCGATCGCCCTCGGCCTGGCCGGCGCGATCCTCGGCTACCTGATCTTCACCGTCGGCCTCGGCATCGGCGACACCGACGTCTTCGATTTCGGCGGCATCATCTCGGCCATCATCGGCACCCTGATCGTGCTCGCCGTCGTCAGCTTCTTCCTCCGCCGCCGGCGCCCCAGCGGCGTGTGACCACCGGCCCTGCGTAGCTCGGGATACGTCACGCTCCGGATTGGCGTCTTGCATCCGACTCGTGGATGCTTGTCCGGCCAACGGTGATTTGTGAGGATCACCGTCCGGCCAGCTGTGCCGGAGCAGGTCGTCCGGGGGGCAGGAGGAAGAGCCAATGCAGGTTCGAACCGTGCTGCGGGGGCTGGTCGTCACGACCGTCCTGGCCGTGTTGGCGGCACTGCTGCCGCAGCTGGCCTCCGCCGGTCCCAAGGGCGCGTCCGCCCGCTACCTGGTCGTGGCCAGGTCGGCGGCCGACTACGGCGCCCTGCGGGCCAAGGCCGTCAAGGAAGGCGCCCGCGTGCTGCGCGACCTCCCGCAGGCCAAGACCATCGTGGTCAGCGCACCGGCGTCCGCGCGCAGCAGCCTGGCCGCCGACCGGCGCACCCTCGGCGTCGCCCGTGACCAGGTGCGGCGGCTCACCTCCGAGCGGAACCAGCCCAACCTGTCCGCTCCCGGCGTCCGGGGCGCCACCCAGGTCAAGGCCAAGGCGCCCGCGGCCACCACGGCGGCCGGGATCAACCCGGACCCGGCCTTCGACTACAAGGGTCTGCTCTGGGACTACCGTCGCATCGGCCTGCCTAGGGGCTGGAAGACCACCGCCGGCAGCCGCAAGGTGACCGTCGGGGTGGCCGACACCGGCCTCGACTTCACCCACCGCGAGCTGCGCAACCAGGTCAAGCGGGTGATCGACTTCACCACCCTGGAGAACCCGCCCATCTGCAAGACCTTCTTCGACCCGCCGGTCTCCGACGCCGACCTGGCCGCCCAGTTCGGCGGGCCCGAGAAGACCGACTGGAACGGGCACGGGTCCTGGATCGGCGGCCGCATCGCCGCCGAGCTAAACGGCACCGGCATCAACGGCATCGCCCCCAAGGTCAACCTGGTCGCCCTCAAGATCTCCCAGTGGTGCGGCTCGGCCTACGACTCGACCATGCTGAGCGCGTTCCTGACCGCCGCCAACCTCAGGCTGGACATCGTCAGCATCTCCTTCGGCGGCTACCTCGACCGCACCGACCCGGACCAGAACGCGGCCTACCAGGCGTATGTGGACACCGTGGCCTACGCCCGCAGCAAGGGCACGCTGATCGTCGCCGCGGCCGGCAACGAGCACGTCCGGGTCGGCACCGGCGGGCGTGTGCTGAGCCACGGCCCCACCGTCACGCCGGCCGAGACGCCGGTGGTCAACGACATCATCGGCCAGTACGAGGTCCCGGGCGGAGTGCCCGGCGTGGTCGACGTCTCCGCGACCGGCCGGCTGGTCGTGGCGTCCTCGGTCAACTGCCCGCCGGGCAGCGAGGGCACCCCGGACGACAACTTCTCGCCGGTCTGCAAGCCGCTCACCGACCGCCACCAGGCCGCTGGCCAGGGCAAGATCAACCAGCTGGCCTACTACTCCAACTACGGCTCGCGGATCAACATCGCCGCCCCGGGTGGGGCTCGCAAGTTCAACCTGCAGGGCTTCGACCGGGGCGGCACCCCCGGGTTCCCCTACACCACCAGTGACCTGACCAACGCCTGGGAGGTTTTCAGCACCACCTCCAACTGGGCGGTGGAGATCCCGTGCTTCACCTTCAGCAGGGGCTCCGGGTTCCCCCAGGGTCAGTGCTACTCGACCATCCAGGGCACCTCGATGGCCGCGCCGCAGGTATCGGGGTCGCTTGCCCTGATCGCCAGCGCCCACCCGTCGCTGCGCAAGCACCCGGGCGGGCTGGTGCGCCGCCTGAAGGGGCTCGCCAACCCCAACGTCCACAACTACACCCAGCCCCTCTCGGCCACCGACACCTCGCCGGCCGATCTGACCGGCCTGCCCTGCCCCACCGGCTACTGCCACCTCGGCGGACCGGCGATCTCCGACGCCGGGGCCTACGGGGCCGGGCTGGTCAACGTGGCCACGCCATAACCCATCCGACGAGGGCTTCGAGGGGCCGGCCTCCGGGCCGGCCCCTCAGCCTTCCACGGGCCAGGTGTGGACCGGCTTCCCGCCGGCCTGCAGCTCCAGGTAGCGCTCCAGCACCGCCCCCATGGCCTGCTCGCGGCCGAGCCGGCCCTCCAGGGCGGCCAGGGCCCGCCGCTGCCAGACCGCGCCGGTCTGGCCGGCGGCCACCCGGTCGGCGATCACCCCGAGCAGGCGGTCGGCCTCGGCGGCGTCGACCCCGGCGGTGACCAGCCCGCGCCGGGCCTCGGGGAGCAGCCGCGGCACCAGCTCGGCGGCCCCGACCCGCTCGGGGTCGCCACCCGGGCCGGGCCAGGAAAGCTCGGCCTCCAGGCCGAGGCGGGCCGCCTCGTAGAAGTTGGCGTGGGCCCTGGCGAACAGCAGCCGTTCGGTCCAGTCCTCGGCGTCGGGGGCCAGGGCCAGGGTCAGCCCGAGCAGGAAGGCGGCGTTGGCCAGCATGTCGACCACGGTCGGCCCGGCCGGCAGGGGGCGCAGCTCGATGCGTAGGTGGCCGCCGTAGCCGGAGTCGTAGATGGCCCGGTTCCAGCGCCACACCGTCCCCTGGTGCAGCCGCAGCTCGTCCAGCCGCGGCACCCCGCCGTCGGCCAGCGCGGCCAGCGGGTCCTGGTCGCCGCGGATCGGCAGCAGCGGCTCGTGGTGGCGCACGCTCTCCTCGAACAGGTCGAGCACACTGCCCCGCAGCCAGTCGGTCCCGAAGGCCACCCGCGACACCAGCCGCTGGCGGCCCGGGGTGTCGCGGTCGTCGGCCGCCTGCTCGAACAGGGCGATGCGGGTCTCCTCCCACAGCACCCGGTGAAGGAACAGCGGCGAGTTGCCGGCCGCGGCCAGCACCGGGGCGGTGGCCAGCTGGGCGGCGTTGAAGCTGCGCACGTAGTCGTCCGGGTCGACCCGCAGGTGGACCTGGAAGGAGGTGTTGGCCCCCTCCATGACGATGTTGTCGCGCACCACCCGCAGGGGCTCGGGGTCGCGGCCGCGGATCTCGATCTCGAACGGCTCGGCCCTGACCCGGCGCAGGCTCCAGTCGAGCGCCCGGTAGCGGGGGACGTCGGTGATGGCGCCGCGGTGCAGGTCCTCGTCACGCAGGGTGGGCAGGATGCCGACCATGGCCACCCGGCCGCCGTGGGACCTGGCGGTGGCCCGGACCGACGCCAGCGCCCCCTCCAGCTGCCGGCCCAGCCCGGTCAGCGGCCGGCCGGCCAGCGCCGACGGCGACGGGTTGACCTCCAGGTTGAACCGGTCCAGCTCCAGGGTCAGGCGGGGGTCGCCGGCGTCGGCCAGGACGGCCTGGTTTCTGGCCAGGGGGCGGCCGTGGTCGTCGATCAGGAACAGCTCCAGCTCGGCCCCGATGGTCCGGGGGCCGACCCCGAACCCGGGCCGCTCCAGCAGCCGCCCGAGCGCCTCCAGGCACCGCTCCAGCCGCTCGGAGAACCGGGGGTAGTCGGCGTCGTCGAACCGCTCGCGGTCGATCTCGATCCCCATCCGGGCCTCCTACGGACGCGCCCGGCCGAGCTCGGCCCGGGCCCGCTGGATGTCCCGCTCGTGCTTGAGCAGCAGGTGCAGGGTGTCGTCGACGGTCGCCGCGTCCAGGGCCCGGCGCTCCAGGTGCAGCAGGGTCCTGGCCCAGTCGATCGTCTCGGAGATCGACGGCGCCTTCTTCAGCTCCAGCCGGCGGATCGACCGCACCATCTCGGCGATCTGGGTGGCCAGCAGCTCGTCGATCTCCGGCACCCGGGCCCGGACGATCTCGCGCTCGCGCTCCACGTCCGGGTAGTCGATGTAGAGGTAGAGGCAGCGCCGCCGTAGCGCCTCCGACAGCTCCCGGGTGGCGTTGGAGGTGAGGACGATCAGGGGCCGCTGGGTGCCGGCGACGGTGCCCAGCTCGGGGATCGAGACCTGGAAGTCCGACAGCACCTCCAGCAGCAGCGCCTCGGTCTCCACCTCGACCCGGTCGACCTCGTCGATCAGCAGCACCACCGGGTCGGGGGCCCGGATGGCCTCCAGCAGGGGCCGGGTGAGCAGGAACGGCTCGGAGAAGATGTCGGCCTCGACCTCGGCCCAGCTGGCGTCGTGGGCCCGGTCGGCCTGGATGCGCAGCAGCTGCTTCTTGTAGTTCCACTCGTACAGGGCCTTGGACTCGTCCAGGCCCTCGTAGCACTGGAGCCGGATCAGCCGGGCCCCGGTGGCGGCGGCCAGGGCCTTGGCCAGCTCGGTCTTGCCGACCCCGGCCGGCCCCTCGGCCAGGATGGGCTTCTCCAGCCGGTCGGCCAGGAAGGCGACGTTGGCGATCATGGGGGTGGCCAGGTAGTGGACCTTGGCCAGGCGCTGGCCGACCTCGTCGACGTCGGCGAACCGGTGGGCCATCAGCGTTCCTCCGTCAGGTGATCGGCTGCAAGGTGCCGGTGGCCGGGATCTCGGGATGGACGTTGTTGGACACGATCTCCAGCTCGAACGGCCAGGTGCTGCCCCGGCGCCACTGGCCGCCGACCAGCGGGGTCCTGGACACGTTGGGGAAGTCGGCCTGGTTGCTGGTCCAGTCGACCGGGCCGACGACGGTGTCGATGCTGGTCGCCTTGATGGCGTCGACCAGGGCCTGCTTGTCGGCGACGTTGCCGGCCCGCTCCAGCACCGACGCCGCCACCTCGAACAGGGCGTGCACGAAGCCGATGGGCTGGATCCACTGCCGGCCCGTCTGGGTCTGGTAGTCGGCGGCCAGCTGGCCGGCGCTGGCCCCGGTCAGCGACGACCGGAACGGGTGCCCGGGGCTCCACCAGACCTCGGTGGAGACGCCGTCGGCGGTGCCCAGGGCCTCGATGAAGGCCGGGAACAGCAGCGCCTTGCCGACCGAGGCGATCCTGGGCCGGTAGTCGCGCTCGGCCGCCTGCCGCCAGAAGGTGGCGAAGTCGGTCGGCAGCAGCACCCCGGTGACGATCTGGACGCCGTGGGCCCTGAACTCGTCGATCTCGCGGGCGAAGCTGTCCTGCTCGACCGGGTGGCGGCCCGGGTCGACGATCTCGTAGCCCTGGGCGCGCAGGACCTTGGGGAAGCCGGCGCTCCAGGCCCGGCCGTCGCCGTCGTCGGGCCAGAGGCCGCCGAGGACCTGGTTGCTCTCCACCTGCCCCCACATGTCGGCGAACACCGCGACGACGTCCTCCAGTCCCCAGAAGAAGTGCCAGGTCCACTGGTAGGGCCGGGGGCTGCGGGCGTCGGGGGCCGGGTCCCGGGCCAGGTACCAGGGCTGGTAGGGGGTGGCCGTGGAGATGCAGGGCGTCCCGGCCTGCTCGCAGGCGTCGGCCACCGGGTTGGTGGTCTCGGGGGTCGAGGAGACCAGCATCATGGTGACCTGGTCGTGGGCGATCAGGTCCCTGGCCACCTCGCCGGCCCGGTCGGGGTTGGACTGGCTGTCGCGGACCAGGATCTCCACGGGGTGGGAGCGCCCGCCGGTCCGCAGGCCGTCCCTGAACGCCCGCCTGGCGCCCGCGACCACGAAGCCGTCGGCCTCGCCGTAGGCGGCCAGGGGGCCGCTGGCCGGGGAGACGTAGCCGAGCTTGATCGGCTGGCGGTCGCCGAGGCTCCCGGAGGTGCCACAGCCGGCCAGCGCGGCCGCGCCGGACAGGGCGGCGAGCTGGACGAACCGGCGCCGGTCCAGGTTGCCGTTCAGGTTGCACTTCTCCTGGGATGCCCCACCTCGATCCCGGTGCGCGGCCGTCAGGTCGGTGGCGGTCGGCGGCCCTGCCAGGCCGCCGCCAGCAGGGCCCGCAGCTCGGTCACCCCGGCCCGGCGCGGGGTCTGGACGACCTTGGCCACGGCCTGGGCGGCCGCCCGGTCCAGCTCGGTCTCGGCCAGGCCGAGCTCGGCCAGGCTGGCCGGCGCGCCCAGCCGCCGGCCCAGGTCCCAGATGCCGCCGGCGACGTCCTCGACCTCGAGGCCGGCGGCCAGCCTGGCCAGCTGGGGCCGGGCCGCCGGGGCGACGAAGTGGACCGCGTGGGGGAGCACGACCGCGTGCAGCTCGGCGTGGGGCAGGCGGTAGGCGCCGCCGAGCAGGTGGCAGAGCTGGTGGTGGATGCCGACCCCGGCGGTGGCCAGGGCGGCCCCGGCCAGCCAGGCGCCGAGCAGGGCGTCGGAGCGGGCGGCCAGGTCGGCCGGGTCGGCCACCGCCCGGGGCAGGCCCCGGTGGAGCACCTTGGCTCCCTCCTCGGCCAGCAGCGAGGTGACCGGGTTGGCGCCGGGGGCGTAGAGGGCCTCGACGCAGTGGGCGAGGGCGTTCATGCCGCTGGGCCCGGTCACCTCGGCCGGCAGGCCGGTGGTGAGGGCCGGGTCGTACAGCACCGTCCTGGGCAGGACCCGCGGGTCGCGGCCGGTGCGCTTGCCGTCGGGTCCGGTCAGCCCGTAGATCGGGGTCACCTCGGAGCCGGCGTAGGTGGTGGGCACGGCCACGATCGGGGTCGGGCGCTCGAGCGCGACCGCCTTGGCCATGCCGGTGGCCGACCCGCCGCCCATGGCGACCAGGCAGTCGGCGTCGGCCGCGGCGCCGGCGGCCAGCGCCCGGGCGGCCGCCTCGACCGGGACGTGCTGCTGGACGTCGGTGAAGCTGGCCGCCCAGCGGCCGCCGAGCCGTTCCACCAGGCCGTCGATGGCCCGCTTGCCGGCGATGGCCAGCACCCGCCGGGCCCCGAGCCGGTCGACCTCCTCGCCCAGGTGCTCGACCGACCCGACGCCGAACACCACCCGGCCGGGCAACGCGTCGTACACGAAGGACGGGTAGGGGGGCATGGCGCCCGACTGATAGCCGAACGGTTCAGGGAAGTCAAGGCGGCGGAGACCCGCCGGGTCCGGCATCAGCGCGGGTACCAGACGGGCAGGTCCGCGTCGACGTTGACCCAGACGGACTTGGGATCGGTGTAGCCGTGCATGGCCTCGAAGCCCATCTCGCGGCCGTAGCCGGAGTCGCCCACCCCGCCGAACGGCGACCCCGGGCTGACCCGCTTGTAGCTGTTGACCCAGACCATGCCCGAGCGGATGGCCCGGGCCACCCGGTGGGCCCTGGCCAGGTCGCGGGTCCACAGCCCACCCCCGAGCCCGTACTCGACAGAGTTGGCCAGCTCAAGGGCCTCGTCCTCGCCGGAGAAGGTGGTCACGGTCACGAACGGCCCGAACACCTCCTCGCGGTTGACCCGCGCCGCCGGGTCGGCCCTGACCACCGTCGGCTCCACGTAGCAGCCCCTGGCCAGCGCCGGGTCGTCGGGGGCGCGCCCGCCGCACAGGACCTCCCCGCCCTCGTCGCGGGCCACCTTCACATAGGCCAGCACCCGGTCGCGGTGCTCGGGGGAGGTGAGCGGGCCCATCTCGGTCGCGGGGTCGAGCGGGTCGCCGAGCCGCACGGTCCGGGCCAGGTCCAGGAACCGCTCGCAGAACTCCTCGGCGACGGGCGCCTCCAGCAGCAGCCGGGAACCGGCGATGCAGGCCTGGCCCTGGTTGTGGAAGATCGCGAAGGCCGACCCGTTGACCGCCGCGGCCAGGTCGGCGTCGGCGAACACGATGTTGGCCCCCTTGCCGCCCAGCTCCAGCTGGAGGCGCTTGAGGTTGCCGGCCGAGGCCTCCACGATCCGCCGGCCGACCTCGGTGGAGCCGGTGAACGACACCTTCTGCACGTCCGGGTGGGCGGCCAGGGCGGCCCCGGCGACATGCCCATAGCCGGGCACCAGGTTGACCACCCCCGGCGGGAAGCCGACCTCGGCCATGAGCTCGGCCACGCGCAGCGAGCTGAGGGGGGTCAGCTCGGCCGGCTTCATCACCACCGTGTTGCCGGCGGCCAGGGCCGGCCCCATCTTCCAGCTGCAGAACATCAGCGGGAAGTTCCAGGGCACGATCTGGCCGACCACGCCCACCGGCTCGCGGATCACGTAGTTGAGGAACCCGCGTTCGACCGGGATCACGCTGCCCTCGTGCTTGTCGGCCATGCCGCCGAAGTAGCGGAAGGTGGCGGCGGTGCGGGGCACGTCCAGGCGGGACGAGTCGCGGATCGGGTGGCCGGTGTCGGTCGACTCGAGCCGGGCCAGCTCCTCGGCCCGCTCCTCGACCGCGTCGGCCAGCTTCAGCAGCAGCCGCCCCCGCTCGGCGGCCGGGGTGGCGCTCCAGGCCGGGAAGGCCGACCGGGCCGCGGCCACCGCCCTATCGACGTCGACGGCCCTGGCCTCGGTCACCTCGGCCAGGTGGCTGCCGTCGTGCGGGCTGGTGACCGGGATGGTGGCCCCGTCGGCGGCGTCGACGAACTCGCCCCCGATGAACAGCCGGGTCGGCCCGGTCACGCCGGCCATGGCGCGAGCGGGCTAGAGCTCGACCGGGTAGGTGGGCAGCTTGCCGGAGGAGATCAGCTCGGGCAGGTCGCCGGCGGCGTTCTCCCACACCAGCAGCATCGACCGCTTGGGGGCGTAGCCCTGGTGGCGGATGTCGGCCGGCATGGCGGCCACGTCGCCCGGCTTCATCACCACCTTGGAGCGGAGCTGGCCGGAGTCGCGGTCCTCGACGTCCCAGTAGATCTCGTCCGACAGCTGCAGGAACCACTCCACCCGGTCGTTGCCGTGGATGATCGGCAGGATGTACTCCTCGGTGGTGGGGCAGAACAGGCTGTCCTTGCAGACCGAGACCACCGACGGGTTCCAGGTGACGTCCGAGCGCGACAGGTAGGCGAACAGGTTGAACGAGGCCAGCTCGTCCTCGAAGCCCGGCTCGGCCCGGATCTCCGGCTCGTCCTGGGAGACGTCGGTGAAGTGGCGGTTGACCGGGAAGCCGCCCTCGTCGCTGCGGATCTGCTCGTCGCCCTCGACCCCGACCATGCGGGCGGCCGCCACCCGGTGGCGGGTGATGGCCCTGCGGTTGTCGCCGTTCTTGGGGCCGAAGGCCGAGCCGGTCTCGTCCGGGCTGGCGAAGGGGTCGAAGGTCTCGTTGGTCCAGTCGTCCAGCATGGCCTTGAAGGTCTCGCGGATGGCCGGGGTGGGCATGTTCTCGAGGTGGTCGAGCTCGGCCTTGCGGTAGCCGTCGTTGTAGCGGCCGGCGAACAGGTCGACGGTGCCGTAGTGGTTGACGGTGCCGATGACCCCGTCGAAGTTGACGATGCCGTAGAAGAAGTCCCAGGCCACGTCCCGCTGGAGGGCCTTGAGGAAGGCGTCGGCGCTCATCACGTGGCTGCCGGTCGGCCAGTCGATGTAGACGAAGTAGTCGTCGCGTCGGAACTTGAACTCGCCCAGCTGGAAGGGGCGGTAGCCGGCCTCGTTGGGCTCTCCGGACTGGATCTCGACGGCGGGCTCGGCCTCGGTGGTCGCCATGGTCTGCCTCCTGCCTGCCCCCTTACGGGGTGGTCTGGACGATCTCCGCCCACTTGAAGATGGTGTCGGGGCCCTCGATGGTCTGCATCAGGATCACGCCTGGGGTGTCCGCGTGGAAGCGGTAGGCGGCCCCCTTGGGGAGCAGGGTCATGTGGCCGCGGCGGGCGGTGACCTCGCCCATGCGCGGGCCGCCGGGCTCGCCGTCGAGGGCGACCGAGCCCTCGGAGTCGGGGTCGGGGGCCTGACGGTCGTCCACCTTGGCCAGCTCGATCCGGACCACGCCGTCCATGACCAGGGCGAACTCGTCATGGGCGCAGGTCCGCCAGTCCGAGGTGCCCTCGGCCCGGATCGCCTCCAGCACGTACTGGCGGTTCTTGCCGACCGCGACCTTCTCGTACGGGCGGGACCGCGAGGCGGTCTCGAAGACGTTGGAGAAGGCGTAGTGGTGCGGCTCGTCGTCGATCACCTCGACGCGGCCCTTCTCGTAGTCGTTCAGCGAGCCGAACCTGGTCGTGAAACGGGCCAACCAGACCACTCCCTCCGTCGGGACTGTTGCGCGCGCAACCACACCGCGCCGCAGGAATAAACGTACATCAGCGGGCCTGCCTCGGGAACCGGGAGCGGCCGCCCCAGCCCTCGGGCGGGGGCGGGGGCGCCGAGCGCGGGGCGCCGGGCGAGAGCTTGGCCACGGTGCCGACGGTCATGGCCGTGGCCTGGGCGATCACGTCGTGGACGTCGGGGGCGTCGGGGAGCACGCAGCGCAGGTCGGTGACCCCGGCGTGGGCCAGGGCGATGACCCGCTCGTGGCACTGCTCCAGGCTGCCGAACACCCCGGCCAGGGTGGGCGGCCCCAGGTTCGCGAAGGCCGGCTCGGCATTCCAGCGGGCCGCCGCCTCGGCCACCGTCCGGCCGATCGAGACCGGCAGCCGGACGGCCACCCCGAGGCTGCCCGGGTCGCGGCCGGCCAGCGTGAACGCCTCCCGCAGCGCCCTGGCCTGCTCGGCCACCCGGTCGACGTCGGCCGCGGCCACCAGCACGTCGTCGGCCACCCCGGCCAGCCACGCCAGCCGCTCCCGGTCCAGCCGCTCCGGGTCGCCCACCTCCACGGCCAGCCGGGGCCGGGGCAGGTCGCCGTCGACGCCGGCGCGGAGCCGGTCGACCTCGGCCAGGGCGTCGCCGAGCAGGGTCAGCTCCAGCCGCTCCCGTGGCAGCCCGTCCAGGGCCGGCACCGGCCGGCGGCCGTCCAGCATGGCCCCCAGGCTGGCCCGGCCGACCACCGGGGCCAGCTCGCGCAGCCCGGCCAGGGGGTCGGTCGCTGGTGAGGGCCCTGGCGCGGCGCTATCGTCCATCCAGATCGCGCCGATCCCGGCCCGGTCGCACATCCGCGCCACCTCGGCCAGGCGCGCGCCCGGGCTCCGGGCGTCGAGGACGACGCCGAGGCGGACCAGACGGCCGGGTGGGGCGAGCGTCGGCTGGAAGGCAGCCATGGACGAGATTGTAGGCACGGGCGGGTCACCCCGCCCCGCGACCCCGGGGCCCTGGCAACCGCCCGGCCCCCCGGAGACCCCGGGGGCGTGGCGGCCGCCGCGGTCGCTGGAGACCTCGCTGCTGGAGTTCTTCCACCGGCTGCGCGAGGCCGGGGTGCCGGTGTCCATGGTCGAGGTCCTGGACGCCTTCGCCTGCCTGGCCCACGTGGACCTGGCCGACCGGTCCCAGTTCCGCGCCGCCCTGTTCGCCACCCTGGTCAAGCGCCCCGAGGACCAGCAGGCCTTCGGCGTCCTGTTCGACGTCTGCTTCCCGCTGACCGCCTCCGGCCGCTTCGGCCCCGGCGGTCCCGGGGACCCCGACGGCCCCGACGACGACCCCGCGCTCCACCCACCCGGTCCCGGGCCGGGTCCCCCGGTGGGGGAGCGTACCCCGGCCGGGGAGGGGGAGGGTGAGGTCGTCCACAGCCCCGGGGACCCCTCCGACGAGCTGCTGGCGGCCCTGCTGGAGGCCCTGCGCCACGGCGACGAGGCGGCCCTGCGCAGCCTGGCCGGCCTGGCCGTCGACCGCTTCGGCGGGCTCGAGGCGCAGCCGGAGGCGTCCGAGCGCTACTACCTGTACCGGATCCTGCGCCAGGTCGAGCTGTACCGGCTGCTGGCCATGGCCCTCGGCGACAGCGACGACCCCGACGGCGCGGCCAGGCACGGCCGCGAGGAGCTGGCCAGGCGGATCGAGGACTTCCGGCGCCTGCTGGCCGAGCAGCTCCGCCACCGCATGGCGGTCAGCGTCGGCGCCGAGCGGCTGGCCGAGCTGTACCGCGAGCGCCAGCTCGACGACGTCGACTTCCTGGCCGCCAACGCCAGCCAGCTGCGCGAGCTGCGCCAGGCGGTGCGGCCGCTTGCCCGCAAGCTGGCCTCCCGGGCGGCCCAGCGGCGCCGGCTGCGCCGCCACGGCCGCCTCGACGTCCGCCGCACCATGCGCCGCTCGCTGTCCTCGGGCGGGGTCCCGGTCGACCCGGCCTTCCGGGCCGTGCGCGCCTCCAAGCCCGACCTGTACGTGCTGGCCGACGTGTCCGGCTCGGTGATCGAGTTCGCCAAGTTCACCCTGTCGCTGCTGCACGCCATGAACCAGGAGTTCGCCAAGCTGCGCAGCTTCGTCTTCGTCGACGGCGTGGACGAGGTCACCGGCATCCTCGACCAGGGCGGCCACCGCATGGACCTGCGCGGCGCCTTCGCCAGGGCCAAGGTGGTGGCCGACGACGGCCACTCCGACTACGGCAACGTGTTCCGGCGCTTCGCCGAGCGCTACGGCGGCGACGTCGACAGCCGCAGCACCCTGATCGTCATGGGCGACGCCCGCAACAACTACCGCGACCCCGGCCTGGAGGCGTTCCGGGACCTGGCCGAGCGGTCGCGCCGCCTCTACTGGCTCAATCCCGAGCCCAAGGCCGACTGGGACAGCACCGACTCGATCATGGCGACCTATGCTCCCGCCTGCGACCGCGTGTTCGAGGTGCGGACCCTGCGCCAGCTGACCGCGTGCGTGGACGAGATCACCTGAACCAGAGGAGGGAGCATGTACGTGCTGGTCGTGTCGGCGAAGGTCAAGCCCGAGCAGCGGGGCCGGTTCCTGGAGGCGATCGAGGACAACGCCGTCCGCTCGGTCGGCGACGAGCCCGGCTGCCTGCGCTTCGACGTCGTCGTCGACAACGACGACCCCGACCACTACCTGTTCTACGAGGTCTACCGGGACGCCGAGGCGTTCGCCGCCCACCGCGACAGCGAGCACTTCGCCCGCTGGCGCGAGGCCGCCGACGTCTGCCTGAGCGAGCCGCTGGACGCCACCCACAGCGCCATGGTGATCACCCGCGGTGACCGGGAGTAGGCGGGCGGTCAGCCGGCGACGGCGGTCGTGGCCGTGGCCGCGCCGGCCGGGGTCGGGGCGGCGGTGGGGCGGACGGCGCCGATGAAGTCGCCGCGCATGAACGGGGTGATGCGGACGTTGGCGCCGGTGTAGGGGGCGTCGATCATGTTGCCGGCGCCGATGTAGATGCCGACGTGGTGGATGGTCGCGGGGTCGGCGGTGTTGTAGGCGTAGAAGACCAGGTCGCCGGGGAGCATGTCGGCGACGTTCCAGACCCGGGCGCCCGCGTACCACTGCTGGCGGGAGGTGCGCGGGAGGGTGATCCCGCCCTTCTGGTAGGCGCGCAGCATCAGCCCCGAGCAGTCGTAGAAGCCCAGCTCGCCGGTGGCGCCCCACCGGTAGGGCTTGCCGAGCTCGCTGTAGGCGAACTGCACGGCCGCGGCGGCCACCTCCTGGGCCGGGGCGCCCGGGGGCAGGCCCTGGCTGGCCGCGTAGGTCGAGGCGATGGCCAGGACCTTGGTCACATACCAGTCGGCGTGGTTGTAGGCGAAGATCGCCCCGGCCACGTCCGCGCCCCTGCTGGCCCCGTTCTGGCAGAGGTAGTTGGCGGCGGTGAAGATCGCGTCGACCGGGCTGTAGACGTTGGCCCCGCCGCCGTCGGCGTCGACCGCGTAGCCGGCGAAGGTGTTGCCGGCCTTGCCGGCGATGCCGATCTGCATGGGCCCGGCCGCCCCGGCAAAGTTGGCCCCCGAGTGCACACCGGGGGCGGTCGAGCGGCCGTGGTCGGTCTCGACCTTGCCGATGGCGGCCACCACCGACCAGGGCAGCCCGGGACAGCTGTCGGCGGCCGTCTGGTAGACGGGCAACAGCTGGGGCGGGATGTCCTGCTGGGCGCTGGGGCTGGGCGCCCCGCCCCCGATCAGCGAGGTCGACAGCCCCAGGGCCATGAGGCCCAGGACCAGGAAGACGACGGCGAAGACGCCGAACAGGAGCTTGACCATACACCAGGCCGATCGGTGGTACTTTCGGGGGGTCGAGTCAGTTGACAGGATAGGCCGGAGACGCTGTCTCGGTCCACCGGGTGGGACAGGCCGCCGACGGTCCGATTCCCGCTGGTCGACTGCCTTGGTGTCATTGCACATCAGTGTAATCTGTTGGTAATCACACGTGGACAGATCATCCCAAATCCGCACCCGAGCAGCACGAAATCTGGAGACCGACCGGGGAGTCGTTGTGAGCCAGCAGCAGAGGCCCGCCTGGACCGGGGGTTCCGACGAGGCCCTGGTCCCGCTGGGCCGTGGCGAGGAGGCGGCTCCGACCACCGAGGGCCAGGGCCAGCCGGCCGCGCCCGCCGAGCAGGCTAGCCCGGCCACCGAGCCCGGCCCGGCCACCGAGCCCGGGCCCGCCGACCGTTCCGGGCCCGCCGAGCCGGCGCGACCCGCCGAGCCGGCCCAGCCCGCCCAGCAGGCCCG
>Ga0209382_10000943_pt1 | contig 47194 bp, 70 predicted proteins | sample SoiMetdeltSBSDD5_FD_187599 | JGI IMG/M metagenome (GOLD analysis project Ga0209382, IMG submission 187599) | Bulk soil microbial communities from a Populus tree surrounding site in Tennessee, USA - Soil MetaG P. deltoides SBSDD5 (SPAdes) (version 2) | ecosystem: Environmental > Terrestrial >...
CGAGTCTCTACCCCTAACCCTGTCCTATGCTTTGAGGGGCAGGAGTCCTTCGTATGGTGGGGATACAGCAACTACTCGGCGACCCAAACCGGGCTAGGCAGACTCAACCTACAAGAGTTCGGTGACCCCAATCTCCTTGTCCCTGCCTATGCCAGTGACCTTATGTGTACAGCACAGGGGTCCGTGCTAAGCGTAGTCACATTCCAGGGCATCCAAATCTACAGTGTCTCAGGTGTAGGCATCTTCGCTGTCCATCACCTACGTAACCTTGTCCCGTCCGGCACTCTGGACACCGGGGAAATCCTCTTCAACATGAACGAGGACAAGATTGGTCTGTTCGTAGATGTGGTGCAGATTGGCACAGGCGGGATGCACGGCTTCTACATCTCCGTAGACGGTGGGGCATTCAACTTCATCGGCGAACACGAGGAACATCACGAGACGTTCCAGGTAGGCCAAATCGTAGGCCGGGTGTTCGAGCTACGGATAGAGCTAACCCGAGACGCCACTCCTACTCTATGTCAAAGGTTGGGGGCATGGCTGTTCCGGGTGTTGGTGGTCCCGTCCGTTACTCGTATCTGGACGATCCCGCTGTACGTGGCGCCCACCATTGATGACCTTGATGGTAATGAACATCCAATCGACACGTGGGCTGTGCTAGACAACGTTCAGTCACTCCAGCGCCATAAGACCATCACGCAGCTTAAGATCGGTACTCGGGCCTACCCGGTTGTAGTCATTAATGACAGGTGGCAAGTCAAGGAGATGGTGGACCTTCTACAAGATGAGGGGTTTAACGCTACTCTCTGGCTCACCGTGCAGCTTCTATCAGAGGACATTTGATGGCACGCCGACACTACAAAGGAAACGCTGCCGTTACCCGGCTCACTAGTGGTATCGGCGCCGGGGACACAAGCTTCACCATCAATGATCCTACAGGCTGGCCTACTGGTGGAGCCAATGGTCCATTCTCTGTAATCCTTGACCCTGATGTACCAGGCAAGGAAGAGCATGTACTAGTTGCTAACCAGGCTGCAGGGTCATGTACTGGTGTAACACGGGCCTACGGTGATACTTCTGCCACAACCCACAGTGCTGGTGTTGACGGGACTGTGATCCACGGTGTCACCAAGAACGATTACGATGAGGCCAACCGGCACATTAATGACACGGCCCAGGATGATCACACCCAATACCTAAACTCTGCTCGACATGCTGCCATTGTCCATACTTCTGCCATGTTGGGTACGGACAGTGTTGGTACAGACGAAATCCAGGCCAATGCTGTTACAGCACTTGAGCTAGCTAACGATGCTGTTGACACTGGTGCCATCCTCAACCTGGCAGTCACGGCAGCTAAGATCGCCAATGACACTATCACGGCCACGCAGATTGCCAACCTCGCCATCGGTACTGCAGAGATTGCCGACCTAGCTGTCACAGCCGCAAAGATAGCTAACGATACAATCACAGCCACCCAACTTGCTGCTAACGCCGTCGGGGCCTCCGAGCTAGCTACTGGTGCAGTCTCTGCTACAGCCGACATTGTTGACTCAATCATCACCCTAGCTAAGTTTGCATCCGAAGCCGGTACCGTATGGGCAAGCGGTAACCCCTTCACTAACCTTACCCTCGGGGCAGGTGGTGTAACGTATGCTCGACACTTTAAGCTAGGCAGACTATGTGTCGCATTTGTAGGCTTCCAGCTTGGCACAGGTGGTGACCTCGCCAGCCCGGGTCTTGCTATCACACTTCCATTCACTGCAGCATCTGTATCCGGATTCGGTGGGTCGGATGCAAGCGTGGGTGGCTTCTGTGCTGCACGTGCATTCGACAACAGCACCTCTAACCGTGTAAGTGGTACGGGTGTTCTGTCCACAACTGAGTGTCTGAACTTCGTTGCGGCGTTCTCGTCGTCGGTGTGGAACTTCGCTAACCCGTTCGACTGGTCTACTGCAGGTGCAGGGTCCAAGTTCCAGGCCGTCATTGTCTACGAGACAACCTAATGGAAATTGAAGTACTAGCCCACCAGCCCTGGGATGATTGTAGACAGTGTGTGGAACACATGAATAACTTCCCGCAGACCACAGTCGACTACCTAACCGAAAAGGCTAAGGATATGGGCATCACACGTCGGGCAGTCACAGTCGACTACATGGCTGCCTACCACGGTACACATGGTTAGTACACATGGTTAGTCCTTTCTTTGACGGGGTACCTCTTAAGGGAGTACGGCGGGAGCATCTTGCTGACCGCATCATTGTCCCTGGCCTAATAGACCCGTCATCCTTTGGTGGCTCAGGGGTTATCACAGTCATAGACCCCGATGACCCGGCTGCTGCAGGCAGTACAGGACTCATAGCTGACGCAGGCCATCAACATCCGTGGACTACAGGAGCAGCTTCATCCTTAGGTAAGACCGCCTCCAACACCGAAGGGTCTAGTTCTAGTGGTGCTCGGGCTGATCACGGTCACTCAACCGATACCTTCTGTTGGGGCCGGATGTCCCCAAGGTTCTCATCTACATCAAGTGCTGGACCATATAGCACAGGAGCTACAACAGACTTCGCCCTTGCCGACATGGTTGTGGATAGCACCCGTCTCTACCTGGTGTGTGTCCATTCCCACCTGTCCTGCTCAGCGGCAGCCACATACGATGTCAACTTCCATGTTGATGGGACAGCCACTCTTGAGATGTATCACGCACAGATAGTGGCCGGTACTGGTGGCCGTATAGTCAATGCGCTATCTCTATGGGAGCCGTCGTCCGGCACTAAGGACCTGGACTTGCGAGTCGTGACTAGCGGTGGTGCTACTATGACGTTCGACGCATCATCCACCGAACCCCGATACTTCTGGGTCATGGACATAGGGTTGAGGTAATGGCTGATCTAGAGACATTCGATGTAGACCCGTTTGACTTTGATGATGAAGCTGCGGGCAAGGTAACCGAGTGGGAAAGACTTCTGGCTGACGCAGATTCTTCCTATCTCACTGATCTTGCTGGCATGGAAGGGATGGACGACGACGCACTCACCTACCTAGGATCACTCACCTACACCCCATACGAGCCTAAGCCTAAGGAGTCCGATGGCACAGGGGCTTGACTATTCTTATGCACACCCTGACCTCAACTGCATCAAGAGCAAGGGGTACAGCTTTGTCGCCCGGTACATCGGCGACCCTGATCCCAATGATGCTAAGTACCTAGATGCCCAAGAACTCACCCGCATCCGCAATGCTGGGCTGAGTGTCGTAGTGGTGAGGGAGACTACGGCTGGGTTCATGTTCACAGACAGTGGGGCGACCCACGCCCAGAAGTCCCGTTCACACTGCAACTCTCTCGGCCTACATGGCATCCCTATCTACTACGCACTGGACGTCGATCCTCGGGGGATGAGCCAATCCCAGCGTGAAGCCGTAGCTGACTTCCTTCATGATGCCGCAGTGCAAGATGGAGGCGGACATAATGTAGGTATCTACGGCTCCGATGATGCACTCGACTGGTACCGAGGGGCGGACTGCTACTGGGGCTGGCAGACGTATGCATGGTCCAATGGGCGCATCTCTCGGATGGCACACTTCCGGCAGTACCTGAACGGTCAGAGTGTGTGTGGCGGGACTGTTGACCTTAACGAAACATACAGCAGTGACTTCGGCCAGTGGCCACGACCTTCCCAACCAATCCCTATCCCGGAGAAGAAGCACGACATGACGACTTACCTTATGTGGCATCCTACTAACGGTGCTGGCTATCTCGTCTCTGACAATGGAAACGTTGTCCTTACCCCCGCTACGTTCAAGAGCTACGAGGCTGCACAGTTCCCTGTGGTTCGGCCGGACACCGCTAAGCAGGCTGATGACATCCTTGCCACTAGTGCTGGCATGGCTCACAACCTAGGCGATGTCGAGCGGCTTACTCAGGGTGTGTTGGATCAGATTGAGCACGGGGTTAACCCTAAGCTTAACTACAACAACAGCCTGCTGGAAATCGCTAACACTCAGCGGGCACCTATCACCGATGCGTTCGAGGAAGATGTCCCTGTTCCTGTGCCTGATCCCGGCTCTGATCCCGGCTCTGAAAACTGACTGATTTGAGTAGATGGAACGATGAGCCGTGGCATTAACACCGTCGTCGGTGGAGAAGTGGTTCAAGGTAGCGAGCTTCATGCTAGGGTTCGTCATAGTAATCAGTCAGGTCATGTGGTGGTTGATATTCAGGGAGTTCTCCAGGGAGATAATGCTCTTCGGAGGCTCCCTGATGGGCTTCACCGGCTTTATATCGCTGGACCGCTGGACCAACGGAAGGCCGAAGTAATGACTATCGCCGAGTCCGTTTGGAATAGGGTAATGAGAGTGAGGGGTTTTATCCAGCGTCACCCCTTCGCCAGTGTGTATGCTGCAGGAGTACTCACCTACAACATACAGGAGTGGATACGGTGAGGCTAAAGACTAAGCAAGGATTAGGATACCTGTGCTTCTGCCTAGTCTTCATAGTCTCCACTGCACTCTACTTCTACGACCAGCGACAGAACGCTATCGACAGATGCATCAACGGCCGTCATGATCTACGTGATGCAATAGAGTGGACAGTTACCTACGCCTTAGGATTCGAGGCAGACACGGACCCGAGTGAGATAGCTAGCAATGAGCGATTCTCTGACGGTCTACATGATGGGTTAGAACGACAGTTTCCTGATGAGGGGTGCCACTAATGCATATCCTAGTACTGTTCATTTGGGTGGCTAGCGTCATCGTCCTAGCAATTGACGCATTCATGCCCGCTATCAAGCTACAGTCCCTCGGCCTCCTGCTCTTTGACCTGTGGATCGGTCTACAGTTTCTTATTGAGACTCCGGACCCGGTTACCATTTAGGAGTCACGATGCCGTTGGAGAAGGGCAAGAGCAAAGGGGCTATCTCTAGGAACATCCGTAGAGAGATACACGCAGGCAAACCTCAGAAGCAGGCGGTGGCGATAGCTATGTCAACGGCCGGTAAGAGCAAGAAGAAGCCCAAGAAGAAGCCCAAGAAGAAGACAGGGTACTGATGACGAAGGTACCGAAGAAGAAGCCTAAGGCCGGAGCTAAGAAGAAGCCAGGCCAGAAGGCACGTCCTCGTACAGCTACACCCCGCAGCCAAATTCCGTATGGTAACGAGGCCAATCCTCGGATGCCACGGGAGAGTTCTATCCTTCCGCCTCCTCCTAGAGTAGGTCAGAAGAGTAGACCTAAGAAGAAGCGTGACTAATGTCCAACGTCGAGTACAGGTGTCCTATCTGTGGGCACAGAGGATTCTTCCCACCGAACCAGCCCATCTATAAGTGCTACTTCCATACTGACACCGTGATGGTTCAGCATGAGAAGTATGTGGGGCCTAACTTCGCCTTTAAGGATGAGGATGAAGTTAACCCTGAGAAGACGGGTGTCTTCACTGAGGGTGCAGTTCTACAGTCAGGGAAGACTACTATCAACGTGGTGAGGGACAAGGCACCTGAACCTCTTACCGAAGAGGAACAGCTTAAGCAACTCAGGGACTTCTACTACAGGCTAACTGAGGACCCCCCCGATAAGCGCTGGGGTATCCCACGACTCAGAAAGGAAATCGAGGATCAGGAACATAAGGCTGAAATTGCTCTAGAGATGCAAGAGGCTGAGGCCCTTGTAGATGACGATGCTAAGGAAAGCAACTCCGATTTCAACTACGTTAGGAGCGAGTGATGGGTGATGAGATGACCAGCACAGAGACGGTATCGTCTGCTGGGGAAGGTGTTAGTGAAGAGGAGAAGGTGGAGCGTCACGAGTTCGTTCCCGATGACGTTCCCGATGACATTGTTAAGGATCATGACCAGGGTAACCAGTCCTGGTGGCCTGACCCTAACGCCAAGTCTTCGGACCCGGTACAGGCCCTCGGTGCAACTGAGGATACCCCTGAGGCTGAGGGTGGAGACGACTCTACTTCTACCTCTACTTCTACCTCTACCGCTTACGATCCTGGCGACTATACGGTCAGCCAGGTTGTTGACCACGTCAAGGCCAATCCTGATCAGCTTGAGGCTATCCTCACCGAGGAGAAGGCAGGCCAGAACCGGACGACGTTGGTCACCCAACTTGAAAGCCTGCGGGAAGCCTAGTATATGTCCAAGATCATCTCTTACCTGCCAATCATGATGAAGGCGATCGTCGCAGGCGTGGGTTCGTTCACGGCTGAGTTGGCGATCGCACAGCAGGGAGGCATAACCTGGGGAGAGTGGGGGTTCATTGCCGGGTCAGTGGCCGCCATCATGTTCGGCACCTGGAAGGCTGAGAACGCCCGCACCTCTACCTCAACCACGCCCGTCGAGGGGCCTCAGGAAGTTTGATTAGATAGCTGATCCCCTAACCCGCTCGACGTCGGCGGCGCCAGGTCCTACGCTTACAGGTGGGGAATGAGAGACCATGCGCTTCCTTGAGTAGGAAAGGGGGTGAGAGCGTCAGAAGCCCCCGTACCCTCCCAGCCGGGTACGGGGGCTTCTTCATGTCCTAGGACTTCTTCTTGTAGATGCGAGGTGTGGGGAGGATGGTCTTCATCTCCCGCAGGTACTCACCCCACAGTGCGTTGGCCTTAGCTACCGACATACCATCGAGGTACTTGGGGCCGGTGAACTTCGGCCAGGACTTCGGGATTTCTGTCTCGCAGAACTTCTTCTTCTTCTGCTTCTTGTCTCCTGCCAATTATCCTCCACAAGTTAGGGGTTACCTAAGCATGTGGAGTCCAGTCATAAGAACCATTTGGTTCACCTTTCTACTATAGGTCATGCACACAGCATGGACATACGAATATCTTGCTGTATCGTCTAGGGGTTGCCGCCCTTAACCACCTCATAAAGTTGAATGGTACAGGTTCATTCGTCCATCCACCAGTACCTTCCCTATCCTGGCAGTAGATCCTCCACCTGATCTTCTGATCGTGGATCATCAACCCGAGTCTCTTCGTCTTATACGGGTGCCCACACTCCATACAGGGTAAGTAGCATCCTCTAGACCAGGGCTTACCACAACCTGCGCAAGCGTCGACAAAGTGGGAGTCAACCTCTTGCACGATCATCTTCCTTGTCTGCCTTACGTATAGCGTCTACGGCTGTGACAATTCCAGTGAATATATTGGGGCCTACATAGTGCAGTCCGGCTCTGAGGATACCGAAGTCATCTTCTGATAGTCTCAGCATCCACATAGTTAGATCGTCACTGTTGATGTGAGCGAAGGGATCAAATTTAGGTACATAGTCCATCTTTCTCGGATCGTCACCCATTACTTCTCTCCCAACAGCCTCTTAATCACCGTGGGCTTACCAGGCTTAGCAGCGTGAGGCTTAAACCCTGCTTCCATCAGCAGCGTACCGGAGACCAGCATCCCTTGCCTCACAATATTGACAGCCCTTTGTAGATTCCGCATGCCGATCATGGTGGGTACGTATATCGAATTCTTGTGGGTGTTCATGATGTGCTCGTTCGCCTTCTGAACTATCTTCCACCGGGCTTGCATCCGAGCTTCCCTCTGCTCCGGTGTCAGCTTGTGCCGCATACCTCAACCTTTCCATTACCAACTGTGCGTGGGGTCTACAAGCATAGATGAGTACGGTGCCATATCCGAGTTCACTATTACCTACTCGGAAAGGGTAGGCCACACTTCCATCACAGGCTTTGTCACAGGCTTCGCAACTCATGACCTATCTCTCTCCTTAAGAATCTCGATCAGCCCGAGCTTCTCATAGGTTTCCATACCGTTGCTCACACCCACATGGTACATGCTACCTGTGCGATACTTAGCCATACCGATGAACACAAACTTGTCGATATCAATATGATCAAGCGATGGTTGTCCTTGAGAGGCAGTAGCAGCCTTTAGATACTGCTTCATAGCATCCCGAAGATTGGTGTCTGCTGTTACAAACGCCATCTGTGCTTCTTGTTCAGGGTTCATGTGTCCATACCATCCGTGATCTTGTTAAAGAGGTTCAGCATGACTGTGATGAGCTTAGCCTTGTTCTCATCGGGCACATACGCCACGGCCCGATTGTACTTAGCATCATCAATCTGCCATCTTAGTTCATCGTCATACACCCAACTTTCACAGGGCTTCTGACATTCGAGGTAGTTGTATCTCTTTGTGTCAGCCACTATAACTCCAATCTCATTTGTGGGGGAGGCATGTACCTCCACCTACGATCTACTTTCCACTTACCCATACACTTCCTACAGACCGGATGCGGGAGCAGGTGTACATCACTTAACACTTCGCCACAGTAGATGCACAGCCAGTTATCGAACCCTACACCTTGCATGGCCAACCCGAACATTACTAGGGTTTCTTGCCACCGCTTGTAGAGGCCCGGGTCTTTGCTTTGCAGGATGTGGCTAGGGTGGTAAATGCCCCACAGTTTCTTGTCGTGGACATGGATGAGTCTTCCTCTAGTGTATGGAGTTGCATGTGGGAGGAGTGCCTCCATCGCAACATTCCCACACACCAACACGTACTCTGCCTCAGCCGTATCCAACTGGTCCTTGAGATTGCCCCTACATGCATCTGCATGGTTAGCCTTTACCTTATTACCAGGTGGCATGCAACATACCACGTTCATGTAGTAGGCCAGGTTTGGGTCTACACCCTGCCTCCGCAACTCATTACGTAGAAGGGTTCCGGCTGGGCCTACAAATGGTCTACCTTTAGCATCTTCTACTTTGCCGGGGGCCATCCCTAACACTATGTAGTTAGGGGAAGGATTAGGGGAGGTGGGGGTGTCGCCATCCGTGCCGTGTGAAGACGTTCTCGGCGATGATTGGCTTTGGGTAGATGGTAGGGACATCGGGACCGGACTCTGACAACACTCCCTCAGCGTGCAGTTCCGGCAGTTGAGTATCTGCGTCCGGAGTTCCGTCAGAGGTTTCTTCATTAGGGACTTCCTTTACCTCTTCCTTTACCTTATCCTCTACCTCTGCATTTACCTCAAAGTACACTTCCTCAATCTTCCGCCGACGTTCTGCTTCTATCTTAGCAAACTTCTCGGCGAGTTCCTCGGGGTTAGGTCCCCACTCGTTCACCATCTGCCTCAGCATCTTCCACATGCAGGCCAGGCAGAACTGCCCGTTATTATCACCTTCCCATTCCAACTGTACCCTAACCGTCACTTCGGACTCGGGGTCCTGGTAGGTGTAGGTCTTACCAATCTCTACACCTTCCCCTACCCTCTTCAATACACCAGGACCAATAGCCTCTGCATGGTAGACAACCTGATGGCAGTTATCGCACTCGAACTTAAGCATGACTATCCTTTCCCTCTTCCTCATACCCAGCTACTGCCGAGGGGAACCTGAACTGCTGCACCGTGTAGTTGGGCTTAGTCATGTACGTCCCCTAGTCAGCACCATAGTCCATACGATGATCACGCAGATTATTCCTACTGTAAAGGCAACGATCGATCCGGTGAACATCGTGATGACACCTGCCACTAAACCCAACACTGCAATACAGTTAAACAAAGTATTCCGTGTATGCCTATCCATCTACTTTACCTCTTTGTCCTGCTTCGTCACGTCGAACATGTCTACGATCTTCTGTGCCCGGCCTTTACCAATACCAGGAACAGTCTTTAAGTCCTCTACTCCTACCGTCAACCTCAGCACTACTCCGAGGTGGTTGTAGATCATGCTAGCTTGAGTTGGTCCCACCCCTGGGAAGTTCTGGTAGAAGTATCGGACATAGTCACTGTTTGTGAGTGACTGATAACCATTACTTTGGAGATTAGGTCGTCTATCGAGAGAGAGATGGTCGCCTTTATCCGTCCACAACTGCAGACTATGTAGGTATCCAATCGTGTCGGCGATTGAGTCTGATGTCTGAACCTGTATACCCCGCACTTGCACTGAGGCAAGATAATTTCGGTGCTGGTTTCTTGACCAAGTGTATGATCTTCCGCTTGCTCCGTAGGCTCCATACAACTCACCGTCCGTTGTCCAGTGCTGGATACCTTCCAACAGTAGTATCGAGATATCCAACTGCTTCATCTGCAGGAACTCTTTGACTAGGCGCCCATCTTTCATGGAGCTAAGGAAGTCACCCGGAAACGCTTTCCTCTGCACACCGACTGTACCTAGCCTACTGTTCCACATGATATCCACTCCATACTCTTCCGGCATGGAGGATGTGATGCCGATGTCCCTTAGCTCACGTGGCTCTGTAGGGCTTACAAACAAAGTACCCGTCCTTCCTCTTGGCAACCACTTCTACACGACTACCATCCAGTATCACAACATACGGTAGCTTCGGGAACCCGGCTGAGTTAAACCTCATTAGGAAAGTGTTGGTGGTTAGGTGTCCGGACCAATCAACCTTCCACCATCTATCCCATCTACGGCCCCTTGTAATCATCATCACAGATAGCAATTGCGTCACCCACTCGATCCCGGATGCCCTGCTCCACCATAGACATGAAGTTGGGGCCGTAGGTTGCATACTGGGCACCACCTACCTTGAGCCTCCACTCTGCCACTTCCACTGTCATGAGAGCTAGGCGCTTCCTCAGCACATAAATCTCATTCCGGGCATCGTAGATGGTATCCCGATCGGCCTTCCTTAGCCACGGCCATCTCTTATCCCACAGTTTCTCTAGCCGCTTCATGATTGTCTCGTCACGGTACTCATAAGCAACGAACTTGTTAAGCATGGTCTTCCTTGTCACTTGGTCCTCAGTTCATACAGAGGCCGGGATGTACGTGTCCTGTCCACTCGATGTGATCTGGCACCTCACTGGTTAGGTAGGTCCGCAGCACCATCAACGTCAACATGTGTCCGACTGTCACTGCTGCTTCGCCGAGTGTGTGGGTGGGGGATAGTCCGGGGGTATCCACACTTGTATCTACCCTAAGTTCTCCGTCAACCACCCCTAGGATGTGCCAATGGATAGTGTCTGCGTTAAGGCAGGCTAGTTCTATGTGGACGGGGAAGGGGTTGAACTTGGCTTGTTGTTCGGCCATCCGCTGTACCAATCCTTATCCTTTACACAAGGGCAGTAGCAGACAACTCTCCAACACCTATCGTGATCGTCAGTTGCACAGTGATCACACTGCTTGCCACTGTTCTTAGGCCCGTGGAACTTCCTATTCTCCCTTAGCTTCTTCAACTCCTGTCTGTAGTTCTCATTACTTATCTTCGTCCACCCCTGGTTACGCCTTTTCTTGGGGTTACTTTCACTCCAAGTCTTAGGCTTAGGTGGAGCACGGTCGGGTTCTAGTGCTGCGTACTTAGCTCGTACCATTAAGGAGCACCCCACTTAGCCCAGGCGACAAGGACTGCGGCCCCACTTAGACTTGCAACCATGTATGCACAAGCCGTAGGCCAACCCATCGCTAGTATCATTATCTTCTACTCCATTGTCCATCCTGCTACACCAATCAGGTAGTCGAGGAAGAAGTCGTTCAACACCTCGCCCAACACCTGCTTACCATTACCCGTCACGTGACCCATGTGCCGTCGAGTACCCCATCGTTCCTTAGCTGTACTGATCTTCTGTTTCTTCTCTCCCGCACTCGTCACATGCAGGATGGTATGCCAACGGCTAGGGTCTTCCTTCTGGCCTCCGGGCTTGACTCCATGCCTTTCAAAGAGTAGGCGATTCTGCTTGGAGATAGGGTCTTCCTTCATGCCGGCCGAGGGTTCCATCACGTCTGTCTGCCTGCTGATGATGAACCTGTGTCCTAAGCCTCTGAGGATGTAGTTGTTGGTGAGTGCCCGGTACCTTGCATTAGGGGTCTGCCAATCCCATCCCTCAATCGGGTACTTCTTCGTCTCGCCACCTGTGATCCACAGTTCACCTAGGTTGTCAATGCTTATACCCTGTTCTCTAGCCCTGATCTGTGTGTACTCATCTTGCACAAGGCTCCACGCATCATCTTGCAGGTCTATACACAGCCAGTCCTGGGGCCGCAGCTTTCCATGATACATCTTCGCTGCTTCGTACATGTCATTAAAGCTTGTACAGTCAGTCCAGTGAAGGTTGGGGAGTTGAAAGCCATCGTTAAAGTACAGCACCTCAAAGCTAGTATCGGTGTTAACAGCGTAGAACATGGCATCACTTCCTAGATCATGATGCCACTTAGCTATCTGGAAGTACTGGTGCGTCTTCCCGATACCGGCTAGCCCAAAGATGTTGATACGTTCCTTGATAGTTTGGTTGTTAGGAAGGGTCGGGGGTGTGGGCATCAAACATCCCAATCTGATTCATCTGATTCGTCGTAGGCGTCACAGTTGCAATCGTCTACTAGACATGGTGCTAGAAAGCTGTCTTCATGGTCGTCAACGTCATGACCACATACGCATCCTGTCATCCTCTAGCCACCCCACTTTTCTTGTAGTTCACTACGCCTCTCTGCTTCCTTACGGGCAGCACGAATACCTCTGAGATATCCAAGTGCCATACCAGTGCCCATAGTCTCGACTAGGTCTATAACAGCGTCCAACTCATAGTCCGAGAGAGCACTAATAACTCCCTCATTAGATTCGTTCATCCTTTAGCCGCCTTATCTCCCATGCCACTACCTTTGCTCCAGTTGATCCTTCCGCTCTTAGTTACCCTCTTACCGTTGCCAGCCTTCTGATTCTTAACACCCTTACAAGGCCAACGGGTTGTGTACTTCCTCTTGAGAGGGATGAGTAAAGTTGTCAATCCAGTCTCCTAACGTCATGTATGTATCTGTAACTCTTCCGCCGCTTAAACTTCTCGTACGCCTTCCTGAACTCCGGGGACATAGAACGCTGGTCCACACTTACACTAGTCCCTGTACTAATAGGCACCCACCACCTATCAGTTTGGATATACCCTACCTCTTCCCCTGCCAACTCGATAAGTCTGTTACGGGCCTCTTCGTATCGCTGCTTGTTCTCGGCCATCTGTCCCTTGTGATAGAGGAACTCAGCGACCAGTCTGTCGACGTCCGGTAGCTGCGTATCCTCAGGGATATAGACCGCTCGTGCGTTATGTGTGCCTTCCGGCTCCGGCCGTACATGGAGATATCTACATGGCCAATGGTTAGGCGTATCACATTCCCGGTCCGATGATAGGATAGGCTCACCATACACACCAACTTCTATAAGACTTGCCTTAAGCTGTATCTCTTCCATTGAGACTGGGGGTTCCGTGATGGGTTGAATCAGCATCTTGCCCATGTCCGGACAGGGTGGGCGTTCCCCGTTCTCATCGGGGGGCAGGCCCTTGTTATAGGCAACCCACAACCCGGGCAACTGTGTGTCCCACATCATCACACTTAACTGCCAGTTATACTCATCCATCACATCGCCGACTGTGCCCCGCTTAGCTATCTGCCACAGTGCATCGGAGAGAGCCTTAACCTCCACTACATACTTAGTGGTGACATGCCAATCGTTCTCTTGTTCGCCTATCCCATCCGAGTGGTATCGGATTGCTATGTTCCCACTAAGCCATAGTTCCCCTTCTGACTGGTGCGATTCAAACACCACACCATACTCTCTCTCCAACCTCTTGATGATGACAGGCTCTAGCAAGTTACCTTCACTAAAGGCTCGGACTAGTACATTAGGTAGAGGCCCCATTGGTTCCTCTTGTCCTGCGGCTATCAGTTCCCACAGACAAGGATGCCCGATACCACTGGCCCGGATGATAAGGTTGTCACCCTCCCTATAGACTACGGGTCTGTTATCTCCCATGTCTAAGCTCCACTGCTTCACCCCTTGCTTTCATCCGTAGAACATCTACTTCCATATCTGCATCACAGCAGGACTGGCAATGATGCCCTGCTTTCCTTCGTTCATCCTTTATCCATGAGGTCTTCCACAGGTCTTCCGGGTATGACCATTCGTGCCGCTTACGCCAGAAGTGCCAACACCATACGTAGTGGTACTTGCTCCTAATCCTCATGAACCCATTTCACCATACTTCATATATGCTCCAACGTCACTCGTCATCCCTATGTTCTCCCCTAGCCACCTCGTCTTCCAACTCTTCCTGGTGCCGGTTGATGACTTCCTGTACTGGTGCCTTTGTCACTATCATCATAATCTCGCCGGTCTTAGTGTACCCATGCCATTCCAGCCTTTGCTGTGCGTTGGGCAGTACCCTACTCAGCATCCTGACCTGTCCCCTGTCCAATGGCTGCCCGTTTATATAAGTGAACAGCATCGCCCCACTGTAGGACGTTAGCTCCCACATCCGGTGCAGGATAGCTTGGGCAACATGAGTGGGTTGCCATGCGATTGTCCCTAGTGCAACCGTCAAAGCATATGTATCGAGTGACGCAAAGTCCTGGAATGTCGTCTCATGGAACATCACATTAGGGTTAGCGAGCCTACCCTTATGAGTGTTATCCCTAGCTGCCTTAATATACTCAGGTACAGGGTCAATGCCGTGGTAGATGGTCCGCTCATAGTTCCCGTAACTGATCCCCCACAGTTGGGGTAGCAGTCCGATCCCACACCCGACATCTAGTACGCTATTCATGGGGACATGGAGAGCGTGCAGCAGTCTTTGTGCCGTCATGATGCGGATGTAGTGATCAGGAGCGTTGCTCCATCCCATACCCTCAGCGGTATCCCCGTATTCCTTGAACCTTTCCTTATACCAGGCGACTAGCTTGTCCGTTGTATCAAGCATCCTTCACCTCTTCCTTCGCTGCTTCCTCTGTCTTCATATCTTCCTCGGCCAGTGTCATAGCGGTCTTCACCACTTCCTCCAAAGCCTCAGCCAATGCCATGATCGTCGCACCAGCCTTAAGCATGAGACGCCTAACGCCCTGGTCCTGTATAACAAACGAGGCCAACGCCAACTCCATCGCTAGTGACCCAGCCTTAGCCAACACCTGCCGGATATTGGTACCAAGTTCCTCTACTTCTTCCTTACTAATCTCACTCATAGTTCTTTCTTCCACACTTGGCACAGACTCTCATCCTGTCTAGCTCTGGCTCTTTACACACACACCAATCCCATTGGTGCCAGTGCTTATGCTTAGGACAGTACTCTGTGTCTTCCGTTCGTTCGTTCTTACAGTTCTTAAACCGGCACTGCCACGCCGGTCTCACCCGCTCGTACATCTCGTTGCTGTGAGGCATGTAGCTCCCTTGTCACAACTACGTACCTTCCACTATCCACAAAGATTGTGACTATCTCTCTATCCCATGCTTCATGAGCATTGAGGTACTGTTGAAACGCTTCTACATCTGCACTAGTACGGAGAGGGGTCGGGTACTTAAACACCTTGATCATCATGCACTTCCTTAGTCCTTCGGGTTCGTCACCTGTATCCTCTTGAACCCAACCGCATAGCTCTCAATCATCGTGGCGATCAAGTACCGCTTGAGTGGGTTCTCATCTGCATTGAACATCCTCTGTATCATGCTTTCCAACACCGCCTCGTTTCCCGCATCCTCAGCTTCCAGGTACACCGCTATGTTGAGCCGCTTCCTCATCACCAACACCTCTCTCTCAGTTTGATTATCTAAACGTCACTACGACCCGGGAACGCAAGTAGCCCCCCCGATCCTTTCGGACCAGGGGGGCTAGTGCCTGTCTGTCTGTTGTGTAGCTGACTGTCAGCGAGCGCTAGAACCCGCCGTAGCCTTGTTGCTGTTGCCCTGCTTGGCGATGGTCGCCTTGCGCTTGTCGCCTCGGGCCTTGACCTCAGCCTTGATGGCGTCAACCCGCTTGGGATCGTAGAGCACGTAGCACTTCGTCACGCCGCCCTCGGTGTGAGTGTAGGCATCAAGCCCGTAGTCACGCCGGAGGTTGGTAGCGGTAGAAGGGCTAACGTCACCGAAGATGAACGTCTTGCCGGGGTTCGGCTTGAACGTCTCTTCCATCTGCTTCTGCCAGAAGCCGGTCCGGTTACGCTCGGGGAGCGGCCCGGTGTGCTCACCGAGCAGGGTCGGGGTCGTGCGGTTACCTGCCATGATACTTGCTCCTAGGTTAGAGGACTGGGACCTCACCGACATGGAACACCTGAACTGTCTCGGGTATTCCTTCGCCTGTAAGAACCTTCGTCACTTTCTGACTGGCCTCCTCGGCCGTGAAGCAAGTGTACCCGATCGTTCCGGCAACCACAACCCACGGTTTCGGATCGGTAGGTAGAACGACAAGCATAGCCTCTCTGGCGTGGGGGTCGGTGGTCAGTGTCCAGCCCTTCGCTACCAGGGCGTAGGGCGCAGGGATGTTGAACCCTCCACTCTTGCCCTTGACGATGTAGACGCCTTCCACCTTGCCCTCTCGCCGTCCGAGCCTCCATGAGTTTACCCATCTACTTAAAGTTCCGGGCTGTACTCCCAACCAGTTACTAATCTTCCACATCGTGAAATACTTCATGGTTGGGTCGTAGATAGGGTTATTGCTTTCTGACTTTGCTAGCCGCCTCCGCTCAGCACGATTGAGTGCGATATCATCATTCACATCAAACCTCGCACTCAGAAGGGTTCAGGGTTGTTGATAGCCTTGAGCAACTCTTCATTATCCTTAACGTCGCCGATCATTGCAGCGTTGCCCTTGAACGCCTCGTAGCTCGGGCTACTGGCGTGCAGGCGGCTCAGGATGTCGACGGTCGCCCCGGAGGCTCCTGCGCTGATCCACTGATCCACCTGGTGCTGCTCTGGCGTGCCCAGGCCCCGGGTCGAGGCCCCAGCGGAATTGGTTGTAGAAGTTTGCTGTACATATTGGCTGAGGTCCGTGACTTCACTTTCCTCATAGCCAACGTACCGGACGGGGAGTGCCTTAGCTCGGGGGTTAGGTCGGTCCCTAGTAGGAGTGCCAAGTCCCCTGAATTCAAAGATCATCCCGTCCCAAATGCTCGCATCCCGAAGAGTCTTAACACCCTTCTGAGCATGCACCTGCCTAACACCTGACAGGTCAATAGAGTAGTTCTCATCGTCCCCATCAAGAACCTTAGTACCTTCATAAGCACTGTTCTCACCTGAGACGAGATACACAAACCTCATGAGAGCGGACGAGGCATGGAACTTCTTCTTGTAATCATCCGTGTCGTCTTCATGCTCAACAAGGTTGGGGTCGTCGGGGGTCTGATGCCACCCGTTACCAATGCCAAAGCTTGTAAGGATGCTTTCAACTGGCGCACCCTTAGCTTCATAGTTGGCTTGCAGGATATCCAGCACTCCGACATGCCAGAACAGCATCGTGTTCTGTGCGAAGTCGCCGGTGGTCTGACCCTGGCTCTCCGCAAAGATAGTGGACCAAAGGCCCTTGTTGACTCTACCCACAAAGTGTGTGAGTAGACCTGAACTGTTGTCGCCTGCGTAGAGGTCGTCACTCATTACCACTTACCACCTTTGTACTCTCATGTGCCACTACAGCAAAGATAGCTGCCTGACACGCTTCATGTAGCTTACGGATAGCGAGGGTTTGATCGGGGCTAATAACACTAACATCAGCCACCATGTGAGCAAGGGTCGTGTACTCCTCCCTAATCATGTCCAGCTTCTCAGCTACTTCACCTGTCCTTCCGTCATAGAGAGGGAAGAGGTGTTCCACCAACTCATGTCCAACAACGCTACCTGTCATGATGCCTGTAGCTCCCTGTCTTGGAGTCCTGGCTGTGCCCACCCTTGTCTGCCTTATCCTTCTGTGCCTGCCTTAAGTCCTTCGCTTTCTGATGCTGTTTGTCTGAGTCTTGCACCTTGTAGCTCTTACCCTTTGTGTGATGCCACCTGTCCTTACTCATTACACCTCACCTCTTACTCTTTCAATAGTCGGGGGTTAAAGCGGAAGTTCAGTGCCTCCCTAAAGTACTTAGGGAACATCTTGCTGTGTCCCTTCCACACATTCTCTACGAACTGGCTGTCTAAGATGTACGTCACAGCATAGTCACCCTTATGCCTTACTGCTCTACCTGCCATCTGCACGAGGGTTCTGACTGTCTGCATGATGTACCAATGCTGCCCCATCGGACTGTGTAACCTAGCATTGATCCTCTTGTCCTTTAGGTTAGGATAAGGGACCTTAGCCACCACCTGAACACGACAGGCGTTATCAGGTAGATCAATACCACGATCCATGCTAGCAGCAAACAGTACAGCACCATCCGTTGCTTTGTAGGTGTCCAGAACGGCGTCTTTCTCGTGACTACTGTTGTATGTAAGTAGTAGCCGACCAGGCCCCCCAATGCCGTTACCCCTAAGATCATTGACACGGCCCTCAAGGTATCTAGCGAGGTCGTAGCTAACACAGTGTACAAGGACTCGTTCATCGGGGTGTCGCCTTAGTACGCCGCAGATAGCATCCGCCATCTTAAGCTTCTCGTCTTCCATCTTAGTATAGGTCATCTCTGCAATAGGGACGACGTGGACTGGTCTATTCTCTACGGGGAAGTTACTAGGCACCTCTACCGTACTAAAGATGCGGGTATCGAGTGTGAGTCCTAGTTCCGCAGCCATGATGGTATCGGTGAGGATGGTGGCGGACATCAAGAGGAACTTTGTCCCGTTCCTCCACAGCAACGCATTCCCATACCCCGCTACAAACACGGGCCGGAAGATGACATCCCCATTGTCATAGTTGCGCTCGCTGTACCCGTCGTGTACCCACTTACCATTAGGTAGTTGGCCCATGACCTTAACCAAACTCTCAACCAACCTCTCCATGTACTTGTACTCACGGATGTCCTGAACCCTAGTCGTATCTTGCAGTTCAGGTAGGAGGTTAAAGTAATCCTGTGCCTTAGGCAGTGCAACTTCCTTGATCCACTCTGCCCAGGTGTCATCCTTAGTCTTGTACTTAGGAGGGGTGATACCCAACTTCCTCATACGGTAGTTGGTGATGTGTAGCTCGGCGTGATTGAGCAGCTGCCCTTCTAACACATCGGCCTCGTCCATCACATACAAGTCTCGGTATGTGAAGCGCCGGGGTCCGTTGGCGTCTGTGAGTAGGTAGGCAGAGTTGAGTACGGCCAGCTGTGCCGATGTGGCTGTCCCCCTAGCTCTCAGGTATTCACACCTGAACCTATCCTCGCACCAGTTGCAGCCGTAGTCCGCCGTGTAGGTGCAGTCAACAGCCGTAACTGCATCCCTTATGTCATCCACCCTCTCCCGTAACTCACTGACCATCCCCAATTCGGTGAGATAGTTGCTTCTACCCTTTAGCACTTTAGCGTAGGGGAAGTCTTTGACGAACTGTTCCTGTAGTGCCTTAGTCGTACAACTATAGATGGTCTTAGCCTTCATCTTCCTTCTCACCAACTCAGCGATGAGTGTCTTTCCTACACCTGTCGGGGCCTGTAGGAAGACAACATCATGCTGAGGGTGACCATTGCGACCTCTGAACCTGTCCACAATGTCGTTAGCGATAGCCTCTTGACCATGTAGACGGTCGGGGTCTACCCATGCGGGAAGGGGGTCAACCATACAGTGCTCCCAGCCTTTCGGTCACGGTCTCAGCCCACTTGGCATAACCCTCAGCATCTCTTTCAGCCCAGGTATCGAGAGCCTTGTTCACATCATCCTCAAGATACCGTGCAGGCTTAGGTGCGGGAGGGAGAGGGATATCAATAGGCCCAGCGGTGATGACATGGGCAGGGTTGTCGTTACCCACCACTACCTCTCTCCTCTCCACTCTGCTCTCCACCCTTCCCTCGCTGTCAGTAAACATGGGGGTGTAGCCAGTGATGTCCACGTCATCCTTGAACTTGAACATGGTGTAGCTGGCTCCGGGCTTGGCTTGTGCGACGTCCGCATAGCCTTCCTTGACCAGTCGCTTGATGACATTGCGAACCTGATGGTTAACGCCATGCAGAGTGTCGGACCTTAGCGATACCTTATGGTCGTCAAAGTACCTAACGATAAGCTCTACGACGTTACTATCACTCTTCCACGTGATACGACCTCGCCGGTTAGTAGCCCATGCGAGTGCCTCAACGATCTGTCGGGTTGATCCGTAGACCTTACCCTTTAACTCAATCTTTCTCATCTTTGTCACGTCACTGTTCCTTCCATAACCCACGGGGAATGGACAGAGGGAGCGGATGATGAAAGGCCCATCATCCGCTCCCTCTTATAGATCGTCAGTCGCCCTCGCCTCGCTTATGACCGTGTCCAAAGTCGTAAGCCCGTGGGAAAGGATGAGGTTAAGCAACGACGATCAAGTTTGCCGGTGTCCCCATTAGAGCCTAGACCCCAACGAGGGTTTGCCGGGTACCAACCACGTTACACCTCTCCGCAACACCTCGCAACCCGGTTCGATCGAGCGCGCTGTCAACCCCTCTGACCTGCCCTAATCCGATTTGTGCATACCCGTCTACCGAACCTAGTTCAGTATCTCTTATGGATAAACCGGATTGGGCCTGGTCAGACCCATTGACAGCCCGCTCAACCCACTTGCGGACCGTCTCGTGGGAGACGACAAAGCGGGGTCGCCGGGCATCTAAGCACTAATCATCTCTATACCACACTCATACCGTCTCTCTCCTCAGTATCGCATCTATAGCGTCAAACTGTTCGGCTAACCATCGTGCTGCCAACAATCTACGATCGGGCTGACCAATATGCCAGTACGCCCACTGTTGATAAGGCAACCCGCTAAGGTAGAGGAAAGCGGCTCGGACGTGTAAGGGTTCCCCCGTAATGTCTAAGGAATCCCCTATACCTGCCATTGTGAAGTCTTTGTAGCTGTCGGTATGGTGATAGCTCTCGGATGGCAAGGTATCTCTTGACACACCATCCTCGGAGTTGTTCGTGCCAGGTTCCATTAAGTTCATCCCAATACTCAGTCGTCTGCACGTGGACCTTTATAATCTTGAGCCCGACCCTCGCCTTGCCATCCTTGATCTGACATCTCATAAGCCTTACTCACACCTCTATGGTTAGGGTTTAGGCACCACTCGTTCACACAGTGCAAGCTGCCTCTCCTAAACACACACCAAAGCGCCCCGTCCGGTGAGAATATCCCACTAGACGGGGCGCTTTGCGTTACGTCACTAATAGGGTCAGGCGCAGGCACTAGGTGGTTACCTTCTACTACCTTGACTTGTACTGTGCAGCGAACCCGGGACGAACCCAAGCCCACATTGTCTTACTACTTCTCCTAGCCTTGCCGGAGACTGCCTCTAAGGTAAACACAGTCTCCATATCGGAGCGGCTAGCAGTGTGAATCCCGTTCCTTACGCTCACTGTGAACCCTGCATTACTAGCGTACAGGTCCGCAGCTTCCTCGCTAGGGAAGGGGTCCTCGTTCCCTCTAAAGACATCGGTGGAACGGTTGTAGTTGTTAAGCATCGGCCATCTCCATAACGATCTTGCTGGCCGTCACCTTCATATCGACAAACTTGGATGGCATAACGGATCTCTGTGCCCGTTGCAGACCAGCCTTATCAGTCTGCTTGCCAACCTTGACGCCGCTCGCATGGTCCACATACTCAACCAAAGCGTTGTATGCGGCCCAGCCAGTAGCACCAGCCTTGTCGACATTCAAGTTGCCGGTCCCGTTGTACAGGAGCCTCACATCACCTCTCTCACGAGAGCGCCGAGTCTTAGCCACATCGGACAACTTAATGTCCTTGATCGGGTAGAAGTGATCAAGCAACGTATCGATCGCCTTATCACCGTCAACCCTGAGCATCTTCTCAGCGTTAGCAACAGTTTCCTGCTCAACAGCACCGATGTACTGCATTGCAACGGCCATCTGCTGCATTCTCTCGTCAGCGTTGCGAGTGTGCTTCGCCTTGACTACCTGGCTAGCAGTACTCATAGCCATAGAGAGGGTGTTGCTGCAGACAACTCGGATGTTGCTGTAACCCATGATGTTCGGAAGGGTTCCGTTAAAGCTAGTGGCAACGAATAGCCCTCGCTCGATCGTATCCGCAATACCACTTGGATCGATTACCAAGTCCGGAACTCTAATGTAAGCGAAGAATTTCTTAGGCTTGTCGCTATCACCATCTCCAATATTCCCGATGGTGTCGATATGTGCTCCGTCGGGATCAAGCCCGGTGAAGTCATACGCCATCTCAAGAATCTCAGAGCGCTGCTTAATGTTGAACCCGGGGGAGTGAACCCCCAACGTCCCGTACTTGTCACTCTTAGCAGCCATATAATCGGCAACTTCCTCGTATGTCCCGTCATCATTCCGGGTGTACAAGGTGGCAGGCACTACTACGTCATCCGAACCTGACTCTTTAAGAGCCTCGGCGATCGTCATATCCGTAGTGAGTTGCTTGCCAAGCCGATGCCAGGGGTGTCCCCTGGTCACATTGGCCGCCATGAGAGCGTTTCCGTCACTTACAGCGATTAGTGCAGGCATGGTCATAACCCTTTCAGGTGATGTGCCTGCGATGACCCTATTCTGTTGTCAAAGCCGTGGCGTTCGTGCCGCCTTAGCTGCGTACTAAGCAGTGTAGCGGAGAAGGTTTGGTTAGACAACTTAATTCTCCCGGCGATTCAAGGCAGGGGTTCTGACCTGCGGGTGCGGGTGGTAGACGGGGGTCACGGAGCAGGGGGAGAGGGGGGTGTACTGGCGACCTCGGGGGGATGTACAGGGGGGTGCGGGGGTCAGTGCTTACTGGCCATCTGTGCATCTCGCCCCATTCTGCCCTAAAGCCTCTCACCTGGTCATCAGATACAAGGCTTAGACATTTGCTTACCACATCACCTACACCCTCTACCCCTAGATGTGTAGGCGTACTGCCTTACTATGTCTGTACTTAATACCCGGATTTAGACCCGGATTGACCTATCAGGGATACCCTTTATCCTGCCTCTTAGCTTCCCTCACATCATCTAGCGCTGCGTATGCTCTACGTTCAAACGATGTCTCATCTTCGTAGACACTTCCTGGCTTGTACCCGTATCGCTTATCCAGTAGCTCCCACACCTGCTTTATCTCTTGTCGTGAGGCTGCGAACTTGCCTAGGAACTGTGTCTTAAGCTTGAGTGACCAATCCGCACTGACTCGCTTAGGTCGGTACTCTTTCCCCCAACCATGATAGAGAGCTAGAGCTTCGTTAAGTGGTAGCTCGGTGAGTGTGTCACTTGAGGGGAGAAGATTAACGGTAGCGAGTAGACCTGCCCTATCATAGTTAACGTAGGTTGTAAGCATGGTCATAGGTATAGGTCCTGTGCCATCCTTGAGCCTCTGCTTACAAGTCCTGACTGTAGATCGTTCTTTCTCTGTGACTAGTCCTATCCATACCTTCTGGATGCCTACCTTCTGCAACTGGAACCTAGTAGCTTTAATCCTCAGGTTATGCAGAGGGAGCCAGCAAATCTCACAGGTGGGCTTCATACACCTAAGATGCACGTCTAGATACACTCCGTCATCGGCACGGCCCCATAGTCGTAAACCCAGCTTGTCACAGCTTACGGGCACACTTCCCCCGTTGCTTAGAGGATTGCTCCACGGATGCATTAAGCACGGTCATAGCCCGAGACAGAAACCGGGGTACGTATTTATCTCTTCATAACCCGCTATCTGTCTCAAGGGCCTGCCGTCACCCTAGCAAGACAGAAAGCCGGGGGCAATGCAGCCCTTCTGTGAGCTCGGGGGCGGCGAGGGTAGGATTCAAGGCAGAGGCCCCAACCCTATTAGCGCTGTGTGCCACGTCACCACACTGGCTGCTCTAGGGTTGGGGCCTTCGTTATTGCTTATGACCTAAGACTGACGCTCTTTCTCATGTGCGTCAGCATCTGCCTTAGCATCAAACCATGTCTTAGCATGACCTTGATATCGGCACTTCCACATCAAGCATACGGCCCGCCATCGCTGTGCGCCACCCTCTGAGCCATACACCTTCTGTACCTTGCAGTAGTGGCGATTGCTCTCTACTGCGCCGATGACTTCCTCTAATGCCATAGGGTTAACCTCTCTGTCGGCTGCTGTTGGACCCGGGCTTTGTTTAGCTCCTAGCTTTCTTAGGGTCCTTGATCGCTTCCTCATGCCCCTTAACTCTTCTCTGCAGCTTCCTCTTAGCCTTAGTGACTCTGTCCAATTGCCTGCCTCTTCCTGAGTGGGTGTCTTCCTGTGATCTTGTAGTACCAGTGACTTGTGTAGATGATGGTGTTGATGACTAGCCACATGATGACTATGACCAGCATTGCACCACCTATCGCATACATGAGTACCATTAGGTCTTCCCCTTTACCGTATCCTTCACCGAGTCTTTCACCTTCATATCGATTAGCTCCTGTCGCCTGTCTGCTGCCTCATTCAACAGCTTGGCAAGCTTGCGGGCTTTCTGAGGGTCAGAGACTGTGATTGTGAGAAGCCAGTTATCCATGATGATTGTCGGGTACCTGGCTGTCACTGTGCCTAAGCTAACCTTTGTCCTGTCATCTACTATTATGGTTCCTGTGAATGCCACAGCTATCCACTTCCTTCCTCTAATTCTTCCTCTAATTCTTCCTCTTCCACTTCGGCTGGGGGTCTAGGCCAGTATGCATCTAGCCCATACATCAGAGGCCCCTTACCCTCACCCTTAACACTTTCTCTTATCCGGTGCCTCTCTTTCTTACTCCCGGTTATTCCTCTACTGGGCCTTAGCTGTAAGTACTCCCAATATTCACTGGCTGTCATGTCCCCTTTCTCTACATCACATGGTCTACAGGCTAGCCCTAGGTTGTGCATATTGTCTCCCCCACCTCTTGAGTGAGGCACCTTATGTTCAACCCTCAACTCATCTAGGGTCAAGGTATCGTCTCCACATAAGTAGCACCTTAAGCCATCCCTGCGAGCTAGCCTTTCTTTCTTGTTTCTGCCTCTATGAACCCCCTTGTACTTCCTGCCCATTACCTCCCTCTTTCAATATCTCATATGCCAACCTACAACTAGTGCGGTGACAAGCTTGCCAGGGCCGTTTAGCGACCCCTTTGGGGGTGTGGTATGTGCTGTGTATTCTGTCAACCATGTCTAATATTGTGGCTTCCAACTCTTTGATTCTTTGCTTATCCTCCTGTCCCCTAACTTGCTCAACCTCATTTGCCACGCTTATCGCTATAAACTCGCCCGTGTCCCTCAGCCCAGGACCAGCAGTCGGTTTCATCATCCTCTCTTCCTCTCTTCCTCCGGGTCCAATGGGCGACCGCTGATTGCATAGATAGTGGACAGGGGTATGCCCGTTAGCGCCCGGATGTCTTGAGGGATCATCCCTAGATCATGCAATGACCTTAGGATGCTCTTACGCTCAAGGATTAGCGTGTCGGTCCGCTTCTGCAGAGGAACTAGCTCAGCCTGGATTAGAGAGAGTGACATCAATAGTCTCTCTCTCTTCATCTCAGCATCCGACAGGCTAGGCACAAGTCCCTAATCGTAGCTGCTACGGGCCGGAATGGCACCGATGGCGGCTCTCGGGGGGCCGGTCGCTCCGATGTGCCATACGGGGGGTCCGGCGGCTCAGAGAGAATGATTATCTGAGGTCAGACACAAAGAAACCCCTAGCCCGATGTGGACTAGGGGTTTCAATGTCTTATGACTTGGGTTGATACTTGGGAGACTCTCTCACCCTGTCATACCAACGTTTCCATTCAGGTGTGAGACGATCGTTGTCTACCACCCGTGACCTAGCCTCTCGTTCTAAGTATGTAGCTAGGTCTATGGGTTCCCTGGCTGTTCTAGGGTGAAGATGTCCCCAACTAGCAATGCCCCTGAGTGTCGACTTCACTAGTCTCCTCATCCTCCCCGAAATCAGTATCGACAGGGTTGTCACGGAGGATGCTCTCCACAGGGATGCTGTAGAACTCGTTAGCATCAGTGTCATACACGACCGCCACGAGGATGCTAAACGGTGCATCCTCAGCGTTCATACCCGCAGAGGTGAAGTCGTCATCATGGTTGATGAGTGTCATGTCTGTCATCCTTTCCCTTTGATAGCTAGTTGCTATCGGGACAGTGCCCTAGCTCTCACACTAGGACACTGCCGAATGCCAACTAACTAGAGATATGTAAGGTTCTCGTTCTCTTCCTTCTGGCGATGCGAGGTCGCATCCCAGTTGTGAGCACCGTTGCCCATACGATGCCCCTCTTGACCGTAGTAGTGATGAGGATGGAACGGTGCATCCCACGACTCCGTAGGGTTCTCCCAAGTAGGCAGGTGCTTCACCCTAAAGAACTCCCGGGCCTCATGACCCAGTAGCTCAACCTCAAAGCTAAGCGCTTCCTCTAGGAGGATGCGACACACCTCAACCTCAGTCTCGCAACGGTCGCAGTCAATCGTGAACTCCCGGGTAAACGGGTCCCGATGCTCTGCATAGTCCGGAGCGTTCCACGGATCGGTTTCCCGAGTGTTGTACACAACCTGACAGTAGGCAGTGGAGTAGCTTGAGTCCCTCATCCTAAACGACCAATCGGGCTTATACGCCACAGAGTCGATAAGGTGCTTAACCTGCTCTGTCGTAATCGACATGGTTTCATCCTTTCCCATAGTGGCTACCCGTCTAGTAACCACTAGGAAGCGCTCACTCCCAATCATGAGAGTGAGCGCTTCTAACTAGCTACTAGATGTGTGTGTTCTGTATGACGTGCTGTGTGGCGTTCTAAGCGACGTCCTGACCGAAACTGTCCAGTGTCCAGCTGTCGGCCCAATCGTCGCTAGAGAGCGTTGTGAGCGCCTCTGAGGCTTTGCCGGCAAGGAACATGCTCACCTCGCTAGCTGTCCATCCCTGGGTGTTCTGCTCGACTGTGATTGTCAGTTTCACACCATCGATGTCTTTATGTTGGTAGGTAGCCGTGTACACACTCATAGGAGTCCCCACCGTTCAGCATCCTCTAACTCTGACATCGTTCCGTCCGTGTCGTCTCCGAGTAGGTCATAGAGAGCGGCGATGACAGGTGAAGCGGTTGTGTCAGGGTTGTGGCTCACACCGAACGTTGTTAGGGCCTCGCATCCTCTGACTTGAAAGTCTCGGGACACATCCCTATACGTGCGGTGCGACTCTGAGGCTTCCTCGTGTAGGGAGTCGTTATCCCACGGCTCTCCACACTTAGGGCACATCATGTCCATAATCTCATCCTTTCCCCTTACACCTCACTTTGGTTAGCAAGGCATGACTGCCACCTAACTAGCGACGTTGGTAGCTAGGTGACAGTCCAACCTGTCTAACTCAGGTTGTGACCGCTTCACTGGCCACGACAACTAGTGCCGCAACCAATGTGATGAGGAGGAACAGCACCTCGCCCGTCATCGGGAAGCATCCTCGTACAGCCCTTGTCCTTCGCTGTACCCGTCCAGCACCTCAGTTGTCCTGAACGTGAGCAGCTTTGCGACTCGGGTAGAGACTGTCTTCACTTCGTCGACGATACGGACGAACTGTGCATCGCTCACAACGTAGAAGTCGTTAAAGCGGTGCGAGTTATCGGGCTGCCAATACATACGGTCATCGCCAAACGGTGCGTATTGGGTGTTGGTCAGTGTTGCACTGACGATCGCTTCCGCATCTTCGTCAGCAGCTGACAGGTTCTGCCAAACGATGTCCTGGGCGATGCGCCGGACATCGTTCTTAAGCATCCTGTGCTCAGTTGCCTTGTAGTCACACATTGTCTCATCCTTTCCCTTGACTCTGAATCTTCAGGCTGTAGGCGAGTCACTCCTACAACTACAGCTAGCCCAACCCTCTCCACCTATCACTAGGCAGAGGTGATTGGGCATCACTGTTTCATCCTTTGGGAAAGGGTGGATGATAGATAGGGGTGCAACTAGCGCCAAGTCATCCTCGGGGCCTTGCCTTGTTCCCTATCCAATTGTCAAGCTGCTCGGGGCCTCATTTATTGTGCCGGCCTTGCACATCAACATTCCATAGCCCTTAACCTAACTCATATCAAACCCGACCCATACTACCAGCATCTTCACACCCTTGCAACTCGCCTCACCAACACACCGTCGTAGAGTCGGGGGGAGTCACATCACTGCGACACCTCTCCGGAAGGGTATTGTTCAACCAGCTAGAGCTATGGTTGTGGACATAGATAAGAGGATATAAGGGCACGATGTCACCATTTACTGCATATATACCTTAGTTACTTATGAATAGTGACATCTATCATTGTGGCATAGGAGAACAAGGGCCCAAACAATCATAGTGTGGATTGTGTACATCATTATTCATCCAAATCACTACCTACCATTGTGCTTGTTTGACCGGGGTCGGCCCCTCGGGCGGGGGGGTAGGGGGGAGTGTTAGGCCAAGATTGTGCAGTAAGTAATAATGGGGTAGTTTGTTATACATGCCGCCCAGAGCAACACAGGATGAAAGAGACAAGTACAAGGTCTTAAGGTTAGGTGGGTTGAGTCAACGAGAAGCCGCCGAAGCTGTTGGCCGAAGCAAAGACTGGGGCAAAGAACAAGACAAGAAAATGGGGCTGAGGCCAATCCTCGAAGAGGCCCGCTACGCCAACCCCAACAGCGAACTACGCCCCCTGCGCAAAGATGAACTGAGCCCTGTCGCTCTCGACTGCCTAAGTGACTTCGGAAGGTTCCGGCACCGCCAGTTCGGGCGTATATCTAGTCCCTGGCAAGAAGATGCAGCCAACCAAGTCAAAGCACGGCTCTGGACTCCCTATAAAGAATTTGGTGTAGTCAACGCTCCCCCGGGTGGCGGCAAGTCAACCCTGTTCACACATGACATCCCCGCATGGCTAACATGCATCAGTCGAACGCTCAGAGGCTTCATCGGGTCCTCGACGCAATCTATGGCCGGCAACTACACCGGGCGGCTCCGGAACTCCTTCACCCGAACCATCCCCATGCAGGCCAAGGAAGAAGACCTAGCACTACACCTAGCCTTTGACGCTCAGTCAACCCTACAAGCTGACTATGGCCTCTTCCGTCCTGATCCCGCTCTAGGTGCCCCGTGGACTAGGACAGCATTCACTGTCGCACAGCACGGAGAAATCTCCACAGACGAGAAGGAAGCCACATGGGCGGCATTCGGTAAGGACACCGGGTTCCTCGGCTACCGTGTCCACATCATTGTGTGGGACGACCTGTTCAGACGACAGGACATGCTTGGCGATAACAAGGCCGAGAAGCTGCAGAAGTTCTACGACTGGTACGACGACGAAGCCGAAACCCGTCTAGAGCCTGGTGGGCTACTCATCCTGCAGGGGCAGAGGCTAGGTGCCGATGACATCTACCACTACAACTTGGCCAAGCGTACCTATGCCGATGATGATGACCTGGAACTGTTCGAGCTAGGCGAAGAACAGGAACCTACGGAGCGCAAGTACTTCCACATCGTCTACAAGGCCCACTACTCTGAACTGTGCGATGCTGCTATCGACAAGCATGTACACAGTCGTAAGGCCCCGGCATACGATCCCAAGAACCCTCTTAACGAGCGAGGCCATGCCCCGTGCCTGCTCGATCCGGTACGTCTCCCGTGGCGTGATCTACGCACCCTAATGAATAGGCCACAGTCCAACTTTAAGGTGGTCTATCAGCAGGAAGACGTTGACCCGGATGATGCCCTTGTGCCCGCCTTCATGATTGATGGTGGACAGTACGAAGGGCATGAGTACATGGGTTGCTGGGATGAAGACCGGGGGCCAGGTGAGCTACCCACAGTCTTCGGTGACCTGCCTAAGAAGACCCAAGTACTTAGCATAGTCACAGCCGATCCCTCTCCTACTAAGTTCTGGGCAGTGCAATGGTGGCTGTACGTTCAGCTACCTAATCAAGAGCGTCTCATGGGGAACCGCTACCTCATCGACCAGGTCTTCACTCCAATGGGTGCTAACGACCTTCTTGATTTCAACACTGACAACAACGCTTGGGAAGGTCTACTTGTAGACTGGGAGATCCGTGCTAGGACTATGAAGGTCCCTATCAGTCACTTTATCCTAGAGGTTAACGCTGCCCAGAAGTTCATGCAGCAGTATCAGTGGTTCAAGCGATGGATGGGCAATCATCAGATTAAGCTTAAGTCTCACCATACCCATATCAATAAACTGGATTCTAAGCTGGGTGTCACAACCATACGTAGCCAATACGAGTGGGGCCGTGTTAGGCTCCCCGGCAATCGGCAAGGTCGCTATGTAGCTGAACCTCTTTATCTACAGGTGACCCGCTACCCGGACGCAATGTACGATGACTGTGTCATGGCACATTGGTTCCTTGAGTACCAGCTACAACACATCGTTAAGAGGATGAGGCTTGGTGTGAGTATCCACAAGGATATGCCCAAGTGGCTTAACAGGGAGCCATCTTACGCATGAACGAGTTATACCGGGACCCCGAGGAAATCCTAGAACTCTACAACACGTGGCAGACGTACTACGGGAAAGACATCGCCCGTATGCGTGCCATGCAGAGGCTTATGAACAACGAGATGGAGGTTCCTCTCCCCGAACTCACTACAGAGGAACAGAGTCTCGTTGCGAACATTGCTCTCCGGGCGCAGGACAACCTTGCAGACCGGATTGCAGAAGTGGAGCCGATGCATCATTGGCCCAGCACTGACCCGGGTAAACTCCAAGCGGACAAGCGTGCATTGAACCGCTCTCGTATCAGCGCAGGTTGGCACGAAGAGAACGACATGTATGCGATCAGGGGTAAGCGGGCACGCCACTTCTTGTCATGGGCTATGTCCCCGGTCACTGTTAAGCCTGATCCTAAGACCCGTCGTCCTAAGTGGGATGTCAGACGCCCATTGGAAACGTTCATGCCCCCGGGCAGCTTTGACGACATCGTGCCCTTGTCCTCTATCTCTGTCACAGTCATGAGTTACCAGGAACTCCTACAACTCTTTGACTACGAAACCCTGGGCGAGGTACGTAAGCCGCCTAACTGGAACTGGGATAACGATGTCAAGAACTTCGGTATCGAGTTTGAGATGCTTGAGTACATTGACGAGCATGAGGTCCAGCTTGTCCTCTGTGGACATAGCACAGATCCCTATGCATACCGGCGCGGACATCCTGACGTCCGTGGAGCCACCCGACTCACCGCCTCCCGTAATCTTACTGGTCGTCCCCTCACTATTTGCCCGGGGCGAATCTGCCTTGACGAGCAACTTGGTCATTTCGACGGCATAGTCGGTATGTACCAGGCTCGTGCCGCCATGATGACGCTTATGGTGATTGCCCAGCGTAAGTCTGTGTGGCCGACACCGTGGATTGAGGGCTTCCCTAACAGCCCTGAGGAACCCGAAATCGTGCAGGACCCCGACCCTTACCGGGGCATCCCCGGCATCATCGCTAACGGCAAGATGAATCAGGGCAGCCTAGACCCTTCCTTCCGTACCCTAGAGGTCATCAATCAGATGGAGGAAGGTGAGCGCAAGGATGCTGGTATCCCTATGGAGATGCTGGGTTCTCAGCGTACGCACATCTCGGGCCGGCGTGGTGGCCAGGTTATGTCTGCCACTATCGATCACACTGTGGGCCAGGCACAGATGCGGTTTGCTAGGTCGCTTAAGGAAGAGAACAAGGTCGCTATCGCTATCGACAAGGCTTACTTTAATCACCCCAAGACCTTCTTCATTGAGACCCGGGGTTATGTGGGCAACATCTCCTACACCCCCGAGGAGGTTTGGGAGACTGACGGCCACATCGTCGAGTACCCGCTCGCAGGATCAGACCTTTCCAACCTTCCCGTCGAGGGTGGTCAGCGTGTCCAGATGGAGACTATGTCCATCGAAGGCTTCATGGACCTTGATCCCCTCATTAAGGACAAGGCTACCGAGCTTCAGCGTATGGATAGGGAGGCCATCAAGCGGGCGTTCAAGGCTATGGTGCAGCAACTGTCTGCATCCCCCGATCCAAATGCGGGTATCCAGCCTCGTCACCTCGTTATGCTAGATGCGGAGCTAGAGAAGGGTACAGAGCTACTTAGAGCTTGGGGTAAGGTTGAGGAGACAGTACAGAAGGAACAGCAAGCAGAGGCCGAACGGATGGCCGCTCAAGCCCCGCCCACTGTTCAGTCACAACCTGGTACATCCACACCGGGAGCGGCTGGTACTCCGCAAGCGTCATCCACTATCCCGAAGCCCCCGGATTCACTAGCCCACTACACTCAACTTCTAGGTTCACTAGGTACTACACAACAGGCTCAGCGACATAGACAAGGAGCATCATAATGGGTAAGTCCCCTAGCGAAGGCAAGCGTCCCACTCCTGGTATCCCTAGTGGTAAGGGTAATCGTTGGGACACTGATCCCCACGGCGGTACCACTAGTGGTGGTGAGTCGCATACTAAGACGCCTACAGGCAGTCGTCCGGTTCCGGGTGTTCCCCGCCATACGCCGCCTCATGCCACCGTTCCTGGTGCCATGAAGGCTCCGATTAAGCACACCCCTATGCCTGCTGAGAATAAGCGTAGGCTTACGGGTGCGCCTAAGTCTGAGGGTGGCGGCGGCTACTAGTCATGGGCGATAACCGTGGAGGTCCTAGGCAAGGTGGTGTAGGTGGCCGCTTCCCTAACAGAAGTGATCTAGCGACCCCTGGTCCACGTATCACTGCGGGTAACGTGCCGACTGGACAAGCTTATGGACAAGCGGCTGCACAGAATCGTGCGCTGCAGGTCCAACCTACTGCCGGTGGGGCCTCATCAACCCCAGCCGCCTCGGGAGGTGGTGCTCCACCGGCAGCTATCGCACCGGGCAGTATCCCCGGCCTTACTGACCCGACTGCTAACCCTAATGAGCCTGTGACTGCAGGTCTACCTGTAGGTCCGGGTGTAGGTCCGGAAGCACTATCTATCATGCGGCCGGATTCGCCAGAGCTAGCAATCCTGCATTCCCTCTACCTTGAGTATCCGAACCCCGACATTCGTCGCTTCATGGCCTTCCTAGAGGATACCTTACAGTTCTGATGCCCTGATGCCCAGTGACCCGAGCCTTGTAAACCCATTCAATGAGATCAGGAACATTGAGTCTTTCATGTTCCGACAGCGCAATGCCCGTGCGCAGGCAGCTAGGTTTACCCCAACTTCTGCTGCTCTCTATGCTAATTACGCACGAGACTACCCGTGGATGCAACCGGGTGTGATCCGTGCAGCATCAATGGCCGGGTACTACCCCAACAACCCGGACATGGTAAGGGTCGCTGCGGCATCGCTAGCAGAAGGTTATGCAACTGGGCGTGTAGGTAGAGGTACCCGGCAACGTGCCAGCTATCAGAACCCTGGCCAGCCCAACCATTCTGTAGACGCTCCTGACTATCTCCCTAGCAACAACCGTGTACCTGAGGGTCGAGATGATCCTCTGGCCGAATTTAAGGCTGCCGGGATGGTGGATGGGGACGGCAACATTGTCCGCACTACCCGGGGCAAGGTGTACAAAGGCAGGGAGAATGGCAAGGCAGTTTGGGAGTATGAGTCTGAGGACGATCGTCAAGCAGACCATATGTTCCGTCGTCTCCTCAACCTTGTCCGGGATAGCCAGGGTAACAACAGGCCCATCCCTTTCATGGATGACAGTGGGGACTGGTTCCAGTTTCATCCTAAGACTGGTGCCACGGAACGTCTTACTCAGGCCGACATTCAGGGTGCGATTCGTAACGCTCCTATTGAGATGGCCGGCAGTGTCCCGTTCCTGGGTAAGGCTATTGAGGGTGTGGAGAGTGTTGTAGAGCCGGTGTATCAGGCAGCCCAACCAACCCTACGTACTGCGGGTATGGTTGCCAACTACCCGATCCAAGAGTTTCAGAGCTTTGGCCGTAACATCAAGATCGCTGTAGATGAGGTACAGGATAAGGGCCTCGGGTCCCTCTTCGCACCTGCCCCCGAGGAGATGAAGTGGGGTGGTGAGGCCACAGACATCGGCATTGCTTTGGAGCAGCTTGTCGAGGACCCCCGTAACGTGGACACTGGGTCAGGCTTCTTTGTGTCTCCCACATCCCAGGTAGCTAGGGAGCGTGTTGCACGTGAAGCAGAGGCCGGACAAATCGGTGGACATAACATCACCTGGGGTAGGTGGATTGCCTCGTCCATTACGGAACCCGATTCAGTTCCGTTCGACGTCATGTCCGGGTTCGTGGACTTCTCTATACAGTTGGCTGACCCTACGTCTGCCGGTTTGGGGCAGGCAGGTCGAGCACGTCAGGCATCCAAGCTCTTTGAGGCCGAGCAGGTAATAGACCCTGCTGCTGCGGCTGGTCTACTGGGTCGCCTAGGTCGTAAGCCCACTGTGGACTTCAACACCGCACAGAAGGTGTTTGACTCTCCACGTGGCGCAAGGGCTATTGAGGACCTTACCACCACGACTTCTGCTTACCAGGTGGGCAAGAAGCTTAGTCGTCAGGGCATGGACTTCCTACATGACCCGGCCTTGTACGACGATATCGCTAAGACAGGCACTACCGCTGAGACACGTGCCATCTTGGATGACGCTATCAACACGGGCAAGATTCGTGAGGTAGCCGACCTTACCCAGTCGTGGGGTCATGGACTGTCTCAAGCAGTGAAGTCCCGTATGCCTAGGTCTAAACTCTTTGACAAGATGCCGGGCATTGGTCTACATCTCACCGACCCTAAGCAGGTTGTGAACGAGATTTCCCGGCATTTCCGTAATGTGGACGCACCTGAGGAAGCGGTCGAGGAAGCGTTCAACAAGCTTGCTGCTGCCCGTACTAAGTCAGGGCGCCGTAACGCTGTGATGGAAGTGTTCGGACAGGGGCCTAACTCTCTACTCGCCCACTATGACATCGACCCTGATGTAGCCAATGAGATGCTTAGGCTTTATAAGACGTCTTTCAATGAGATGTGGAGGGGCCTTGTAGATGAGTTGGGGGTTGAGGTTCCCACTTGGGAGCACGTCTTAGCTAACGGCGAGAAGACGCTTGTTGGCGGCCCGCATGCCATGATCGAACTTATCGAGGATTGGATGCCGCTGCCCGATGCTCGTAAGCTTCGTGAACTGACATCCCGCTACCCCCACCTTCTACAGAAGCTTCCTGATGGGCCTGTCAAGCCGGTACTAGAACTTCCTGGTGCGGCTGTGGACTACTTCATGCAGGAAGTGTGGAAGCCCCTTGCACTCTTCCGTGCAGCTTGGCTTGTACGTGTGCTGGGCGAGGGGCAAATCCGTATCGCTGCTAGCGGTATGGATAGCCTGTTCTCCGGGCACCCGCTAGAGGCTTTGGGGTTCATGTTCTCCAAGAAGCACTTCGGCGTCGAACCCCGTGTCCCGACCGACATTAAGGGTAGGGAGTGGAAGGAAGTTAGGGAGTTCGAGAACAGCCTTTCCAATATCCATAACTGGGCGCATAGGCCTGGTGCTACCCAACACGTCACTGATACCACCCTTTATGAGAAAGGTCGGGGTCATGATGCAGAGTACCGGCATGCTGTGGCTAGGCAGCTACTCAAGTTCCACTATGACCCCGTCTACTCTAAGTGGATGCAGGCCGATAGCCTTGATGAGGCTATGGAGTGGTTCACTAAGAAGGAGGGGCGTGAGTATCTTCATGAGTACCAGGAGGCATTCCCTGGGAACATGGAGACGCCCGAGCAGATTCGCAAGTTCTTTGACGACATAGACTTGCGGTTCGACATCCACACTAGCGGCAACACAGACTTGTTCGACATCATCCGTAACGGTGAGTGGACTGACGATGCCGGGGAAACACATTCGATCTATCGTGGTGGTGATCCCCACTTCACAGGCAACCCTGAGGTGAACCCCGAGTTCACTAAGCTTCTATCTTCCTACATGGATGATCTTCCTAAGAGGGTTGTGGGCCAGAAGGTTGCTAGCACCCGGGGCAAGTCCGACTATCCCACCCTTAAGCGTTGGGTTGTACAGAACCTCCTCTACGGCGCCATGTCATACACGGAGAACATCTTAGCTAGGTCCCAGGTGTACAAGCAGCACTACGCTCGTGAGCTATCCGATATGATCCAGTTTGGCGCCGATGAGATTGTGGATGCGGTGACAGGGAAGGTTACCCGGCCTAGAGATGAACTTATCGCTAAGGCTGAGGAACTGCGTGTACCCAACCGTACTATCAAGCACATGCGCCATCTTGCCAGCACTAAGAAAGCCGGCAAGATGAACCTTGATGAGATGGACATTATCGCTAAGGGTAAGGCGATGGACAGGACGCAGAAGCTCCTGTACTCCTACTCTGAGCGTCGCCAGGTGTTCGACATTGCCCGTAACTTCATCCCGTTCGGTGATGCCTGGTGGGAGGTGCTTACTACCTGGGGCCGCATCATGGGCGAGTCGGGCGGCAAGCCTCTTCGTCGTGGTCAGCAGATCATTGAGGGTAGCATCAACAGCGGGTTCTTCCATGAGAACAGGTTCGGGGAGCTAGCCTTCACCTACCCATTCTCGGGTGCGCTAACCCAGGCACTTACCGGGACACCTATAGAAATGGAGGGTCGTGTACAAGGTCTCTCCATGTTCGGTGAGATTATGCCTGGCCTGGGTCCGGTAGCTCAAATCCCGGCTGCTTGGCTACTCAAGGACAAGCCCGAGTATGAGAGCCTTAACGAGTTCCTGCTCCCTTACGGCGCACCTGAGGGTATGGACATCATCAACCCGAAGACTTACATGCCCGGGTGGATGAAGACGGCCTTCTCGCTTGCAGGGTTCCGGAGTGTTGACGACAACCGTCTGTGGGAGAACCATGTAGGTCAGCATGTAGATTACCTGTTCTCCACAGGTGAGTACGGCATGACTCCCTCTGAGCAGACCCGCTTGTGGCAGGATGCTCGGGATGCTGCTAAGAAGACGTACGGCATCCGTGCTATTGCCCAGTTCTTTGCACCTGCTGCCCCGTCACTCGACTGGTATGTAGATGACAAGTCGGGCACCCGTCTCTCCGCTATTGCCCTAGCCGAAGAGTTCCACAATAGCGATGAAGAGGACTTTGATACCTCTGTCCAGAAGTTTGTGGATAAGTATGGGGTTGAGGCTATCGGGGCACTTGTCGCATCGTCTGCCGTATCTATCCCGGGCTTCCCTGATTCTCTAGAGGGCCAGGCGTGGCTTAATGAGAACCCGGACATCAAGGGCAAGTACCCACTCATCTATGCACTGTTCGCCCCGGAAGGTGAGTTCAACATAGAGGTGTACTCCAACCAGTTCCATTCCGGGGATAGGCAGGCTCTCACCGCCCGCCAGCACACAGCCATGTTGAGCGACTGGCTTAACCGCTACTGGCGCTCTAAGGCTATGCAGGACATGGGCGTGGCTAACTACTCCGAGATGAATCAGCAACAGCGCAATGCCTGGGAAGATATCACAGAGCTAATCGACACTGAGTACCCGTCTGCTGTTACCGGCATTGTGGAGAAGCCCGAAGTCGAAGACATGGTTAAGCAGTTGGAACAGGCAGCTACGGATGAGGCCATTCTTCGTACCCCGGCTGGTCCCGCTCTTACACAGTATCTTGAACTGCGTCGTGAGGCCGATCAGCTGGTGGACCGGCTCGCTGACGAGGGTGTTATTGATAGTCAGACAAAGGGCTTCACGAAGTCCAAGGCCACTCGCCCGATACGTGAAGTGCTTCGTTCACAAGCCCAGGCCCTTATTGACGAGAACCCGGCCTTTAGGCCACTATGGGAACACGTGTTTAGTCGAGAACTGATCAAGGAATAAACATGCCCGTAGATTACGGAGGCGGAAGACGATACTACTCACCCCGGCAGCCAAGCCCGGGTGGGACCACTACCACTGGTACAACCACTCCTGTAGGCTTTGATGATGCCTATGATGACATCATTGCTGAGTCGGGTGGTGGAGGTGGCACCGGCCCGCAACGTCCTCCTCCTATCGGTGTAAGTGAAGGGTTCGCTGCTTCTGTATCCCGTCAGCAAACCTCCCGGTACTACCCGCACGGCTACTCTTACACCCGTAAGAACCTCCCACAGTTCGCAGGGCAGGCACAGGCAGCCGCTCTACAGGGGCCTCGTTACCGACAGGATGATGAGTATGCCCCGGCCAACATGAACAGCAACATCATCAAGGACCTGCAAGCCAAGCTGGCGTTCGTAGGTCTATACGATGGTAATGCCAGCATCGTAACGGGGGACTGGGGCGAGGAGACAGCCACAGCCTTCCGTCGTCTACTTGCTTACGCTAACCAGCACGGCCAGACGTGGCAGTCAGCCCTAGCCCATCTTCGCTCACAGATTCAGGGTGGTGGGGGTCCACAAGCCCAGTCCGGCCGGATGCGTATTGACGAGAACGGCAACCTTGTCTCTATGGCCCAAACCCCGCAACGTGAGCCACTAGTTATGCGGACAACGGACCCCCGGACTATCAACGTCCTGGCCCGTGAAATCTCTATGAACCTCTTGGGCAAAGCCCTATCCCAAGATGAGGTCCAGAACTTCACGGCAGCCTACAACCAAATGGAGCAGCAACGTCAGCAGGAAGCCTACGATAAGCAGCTTACTGGTGGCAGTGTTGTTGACATCCCGAGTGTTGAGGCGTTCCTCACGGCAGGCATAGAGGAGCAGAAGCCGGAAGAGGTGGCGGGGTACCGGGGCCTCAACTACATGTCGGAAGCTATGTCTATGTTGGCGTCACCGGCATGGGGGATCGGTAGATAATGGGCCTTGGACCGGGTAATGAGGGGTTCGACAACCTAGACCCAATCCTGCAACAAATCGCTCTGCGTATTGTTGCAGAGTCAGGGGGAAGGGTAAGCATAGGCTCAGGCTGGCGCAGCATTGAGCAGCAGTCCCGTATCTACGATCTGTGGCGTAAGGGTCAGTATGATGCTCCACGTGTCGCTCCCCCTGGTCGGTCACAGCACAATCATGGTCGGGCTATTGACTTCTCCGGTGACCTTCGCCTTGCCCAGGAACTTGGCCGTAAGTATGGCCTTATCTTCCCGATGGGCGATGAGCCGTGGCATGGTCAGCTAGGCGAGAATGTGGGCAGTGGCGTAGACCCGGCTATGGGTAGCGGAGTGCAGTATAACCTCAACTATATGGGGATGGGCAAGCCGGCCTCTCCCGAGGAAGTGCTGGCCAACCGTATGTCCTCCATCATGTCCATCGTGGGTGGGGACATGTTTAGCTCGGGTGCCCAACAGTTCGCTGGGCCTACAACCGACATGGCGCAACAGTACATCCAGCCGACAGCAGACGCAGTACAGTCCACTGTTGACCCTCTCTCTCCCGAAATCCCTGAGCAGGGAGCAAGGCAAACCTCTCCTCTATCTCCTACCCAGTACCAACTCCCGCAGATTGAGCCGGGCATGTCTCCGGATCAGATGCAAGTCAACTATGGAGTGGGTGGCGATAAGGAAGGGTTAGGCCAATACGCTAGGTCACTGTTCGGGCAGTTCGGGTTCGATGAGTCGGACTATCCGGCTCTAGTGTGGCTATGGAATAAGGAGTCAGGGGACCCGGCTGCAGGTTCTAACCGTGTCACATGGGACCCACTTGCTCAGAACCCTACCTCTACTGCATTCGGGATCGCACAGTTCCTTAACGGTACGTGGAAGGGAACTGGGATCAGTAAGACAACCAACCCGATGCAGCAAATCATGGCGGGGCTAACGTACATCAAGGCCCGCTATGGCAATCCTCGTAACGCCTTGAACTTCCACATGAGGAACAACTGGTACTAGTCATGGCTGAGAGCACCGCTCAACTCATAGCTCAGCAGTACCCTTTCTTCTCCTTCCTCCTTAACGATCCTGAGGTAGGTGGGTTACTGTCTCGGGCAGTCAACCCATCGGAACCCTACTCTCAACTCCGCTTCCAGTCCGAGCTAATGAATACGAACTGGTTTAGGTCACGTTCGGCAGCACAGAGGGAGTGGGAGATTCTTGTCAATACCGATCCTGGGGAGGCTAAGGGTAGGCGGGACCTGTACTGGCTCGGGCTGTACGACCTTACGCAGAAGCTTGGCGTACCTCTACAGGACCCCGAGTCTGCGTTCATGATCGAGTGGAACTTGCAACGTGGCATCCCTGTGGATAGCCCTGAGTTCCGTATCGGGATGCGTAACTGGCTGATGTCTCAGTCTCCATCCCGTCTCGCTGCCGGGTCTGTATATGGGGCCATGCATGAAGTGGGCACCCGGGCACGTGGCGAGTATTTCTTCCAGATGCCGACGTGGAACATATACGAAGATGCCGTAGACCTCGCTATGGGGTACAAGGACGCCAATCAGCTTGAGTCAGAGTTCCGGGCACAAGCAACCTCCATGTATCCGTGGTTGGAGGCACCTCTAGCTCAGGGTAAGACGGTGCGTGAAATCTTCTCTCCTCATCTACAGACTGTAGCGGAAGAGTGGGAGATTGATCCTAGTCAAATCGACGTGTTCTCCCCGACAGTACAAAGCATTGTTGGGCACCGTGACCCTGAGACTGGCCTTATGAGGGGTGCAAGCCTCTACGAATCTAAGGTCTTAGCACGCCGGGATGACAGGTTCTGGGATACTTCACGTGGCCATCAGCTTGAATCCGGCATGGTCAATAACCTCCTCACCACCTTTGGGCAGCGTGCATAATGGCTGATACACGGGGCATCTACCTGAACGAAATCCTGCGCCAATACGGGCTAGAGTCTCTGTCTGACTGGGCACATGAGGCCATCATCAACGACTGGTCACAAGAGCAGTTTGTAATCGAGTTGTACAAGCGCCCCGAGTTCCAGAAGCGCTTCGCCGGGATGTTCATGTTGGAAGCCAACAAGCGTCCACCTATCTCTGTGGAAGAGTACCTGGCTTACGAACGTGCTATCCATGCCCAAGCAGCGATGTGGGGCATGACGTTGGAGAAGGACTTGGTCGATCAAATGATCGGCAATGAGGTCTCTAATGTTGAGGCACAGGGCAGATTCGATCTAGCAGCAGAAGCCATGTATGAATCCGACGATGAGACAATCGCAGAACTTATGCGGATGTCCAACGTCCAGTCGGGCGACATCATGCTGTACTTCATGAACCCGAAGGAAGAGTACGGCAAGCTGCAGAATTCCTTCCGACAGGCACAGATTGCTGGTGCGGCTATGCGTACCGGCTGGGGCCAGCTGTCACAAATCCAAGCACAACGGCTGCAGGAAACCGGGATGACCCGGGAGCAGTCAATGGTGGGCTTCGGGGAACTTGCCCGTATGGGTGAGGCACTCAAGCCGTTCGCCCTAAGCGAAGACGTCATCACTGAGGAAGATCAAGTCGAATTCCTTGCAGGTGACGTAGTTGCCGCTCAGAAGATAGAGGGGCGTATCCGTAGCCGTCTAGCTGAGTTTGAAGGCTCGGGTGGCTTCGCTGCAGGTGAAGGGGGATTCGCTGTGGGAGCAGCAGAGAGCTAGACAGGCGCATCCTCTACAAGGCATACTCCCGTCAGCTACCTAGAGCTAGAACCCTCCGAGTTCATATCTAGGTTCGTATCAACATCAACCTCCACTGCGAGCCTCCATAAGCAGTGAGTAAGGACATGGAGAGACTTTGGCTGATACAACCGACACTACCACTCAAGATAATCCTGGTGATCTTCGTAACCAGCGGGACAAGCTGCAGAAGGAGAGGGATGAGCTAGCAGCCCGTCTCTCTGCTTTGGAGCAGGATGAGCAGATCAGGGAAGCAGGGCTAGGTCATCTGTCCAAGCGTCAGCGTCGTACAATCCTCCGTGAACTAGCGGAAGACGGTACAGACTTTAGTGCTGATGCTGCTAAGGATGTGGCTAAGGAACTGGGCTATGCACTTGAGTCCACTCCGCCACCCCCGCCTCCCGGTGACAGCACTACTCCTCCTACTCCTCCTGCTAACGGTAATGGTTCTACTGAGGATGAGGGCGATGAGATGACCGCATGGGCGCTTATCGACCAGGCCAGACGAGAGTCAGCATCTAACCGGGTTGGCACGGACTTTGAGACGGAGATGAGGAAGGCTGATAGCCCCGAGGAACTCCGTGATTTGATCCGTACTAAGGGCCCCCGGCACAAGATGATCCATGAGTGGGATGTTCCATAGGTTGTAGCCATCACCACCTAGATCGGAGGGTTACTAGTAATGGGTGATGTCTTCACCACCGCAACTACACTCGCCAACCAGGTGACTACTGCTTACGAGCAGTTCGCCTACTTCCAGCTTCGTGATGAGCTTTACTTCGATGCATGTGCGTCGATTAAGCCTGTGGCTCAGTCTCATCGTGGGGCTACTGTCCAGTTCAACATCTACAACGACCTTGCCCCCAAGGTTTCGGTCCTGACTGAGACTGCGGATGTGGATGCCGTTGCAGTGTCGGACAACATCGTAACTGTTGCCCTTAGTGAGTACGGCAACGCTGCGATCACCACGGCCCGAGTGCGTGGTCTGTCCTTCCTCATGGTTAGTGAGGATGTGGCTAACATCGTCGGCTTCAATGCCGGTATTAGCTTCGACAGCCTCGCCCGTAATGTCCTGGTGGCTGGCTCCAACGTGTACTTCGGTTCCGCTGGTGCTGGTCCCCGTAACACCCTGAACGCCACTAACCTGTTCACTGCCGGTGACATCCGTAGGCGTGTTGCTAACTTGTCTACGGACAACGTCCAGCGCATCATGAACGGGTACTACAAGGGCTTCGCTGCCCCTGAGGTGTTCGTTGACCTCAGGGAATCCAACGCCTTCGCCAACTGGCGTGACCCTCACACCTACTCTCAGCCCGAGCAGATTTGGAATGGTGAGACGGGTGCCTTTGAGGGTGTGTCTTGGATTGAGACTCCACGTCTCTCTGCGGCTAACCTTGCTACTGCTCAGGGTGGTCCTGGCGGCTTCGTCGACGGCGGTGCTGCCGGTGGTGCTTCCGGCAACTTCGACGTGACTCCCGTCTTGATCCTGGGTAACCAGGCTCTTGCTAAGACGTGGTCTACTCTTGTCTCCGGGCCTATGCCGAACGTTATTCTCGGCGAGGTTACTGACAAGCTGCGCCGGTTCGTGCCGGTCGGGTGGTACTGGCTGGGCGGCTTCGGGCGCTTCCGTGAGCAGGCGATCCGTCGTATCGAGGTTACTACCACTATGGTTAAGTAAGTCACCTACTTACTTAACTTCCACAATCGTTAACGTCAGGCTGATGGGCCAGGGTCTAATTGGCCCTGGCCCACTTTCATAGGGAGTGACTTTGGGCAAGGTACTCAGTACTACAGTTGTAGGGCCTCAGAACCTACAGAAGACAGCTACAGCCGAGCAGGACCTAATCTTCTGGCAGCATGATGTCAGCGTGGCTATTCCTAATGCTGTGTGGACTCCGCTGCCGTGGAACCGTGCTATCTCTACTCTTGGTGAAGATATTCCTAGTAAGCGTTGGGGTCTGTTTGCACGCCCGACAGATGTCCAGGCATTCACTGCAGCACAGACTACTATTGCTGCTGGCTCTGACGCTGCGGCTCTTCCCCAGGCAACAATTAACGTCGTCTCCACTACCGGCTTCGCTACTGCTGGCTATCTAGTTATCCGGGCTACGACACTTGGCGGCGCAGATACTGTCGTTAAGTACACCGGCGTTACTTCCAACTCTTTCACCGGTTGTACTCTCGGCACTGGCACCATGAACACCGGTAACATTGTCCGTCAGGCTAACGTCACCTTCGAGAAGATTGGTAGTGGACTTGCAGCTGTTGCTGAGGTTGCTTGGGCCAACAACGCTACTGGTCTTAGGGGTATCCGTTTCCGCTTTATGGATGGTGTCTTCAACTTTGCGGCTGGTACTACGGTTGTTGGTGCTGTTGCTGCTGCTGATCCACTTATGCATATTCAGACATGTGAACAGCCGATCAATGGTGGACAAATACCTGGGCCTAATGTCGGTGGCATTGTTGAGGTATACCAATCGTCAACTGGTGTTCTTAACAGTGTCTTCCTTGCCACTGAGCTTTCTGCACCTCGGCTTGTGGCTGTCGACTTCTGCCCTGTGGACATCTCCAACGTACCGTAATCATGCCTACGTTCACTCCACCTACTGAGACTGGTCCTGCACCTATCGGTGGTACTAGCCATCCTCTGTGGAGGGTGTACGGTAACTATGATGTGGGCATTACAGTGTGGCGTGATCCTACAGGCACGTACCATCAGACCCAGTACCCTTATCATGGTGGTGCGTTCTACCGTACCTTCTATGATGGGCAGGTGATTGCTGATACGACTGACGATCCCAATGAGTCTCTTGCCAATGCTACAGAGGTATACATTGGTGGAGCCTCATACCCTATCACTGATCAACAGGCAACAGACCTTACTGCTGCCGGATATGGAGCGTTTATCACATGAAGGTTATCGCATCTATCCTTATGGCGCTTAGCCTGTTCCTTGGGCTAGTGGCTTATGCCCCACAGGCCGGTGCCCATTACTTGCCACCAGGACAGTGGTATACACAGAGCGATGCATGTACCCACAGCACCATCTACGGGAACTTCGGCGACGGCTTCGCTCAGTGGAAGTTCATTAGTGATGGTTGCTCGATCTACTCCACGTTCGATGTGACTACGGCTCACAGCGGGCATACACATACACAAGCGTGTAGCTTGGGGGCTGCTATCTTTAACCCTGCGCCGTGGTGCTTCTTAACGGGAGCTACCGACCACACCACTATCCAGGTCCAAGTCCACGGGACTGCCCTTAGGGTGCGTACTGAGGCTTGCGGTGCTTCGGGCGGTTGCATCCTCAGGAGCCACGGGGTGTACGAGTAGATGACTCATCCAGCATCCTGTCGTGACCCCAACTGCGCTCTTACTTATCGGGAACACCTCTTAACTATCAATGTCTCAGCTACCGCTATCCCGAACCGTGCAGTAACTCGTTCCAAGTCGGAGAACGATCAGGTCATTATCCCCGATGAGCCAACCACTCAGACTCTCATTCGGGAGAAGCGGTGGGAACGGGATAACGAGGCATACAAGCGTCTCCATAAACAAGGACTTCGTCCTCCGCATGTAGATGGGTCTGCACTTCGGGAGCGTCAGGCCACCACCCGCTACGACGTCGAGCGACGGCCAGTCACAATCGACTACACCGATCCAAAGTAAGAAGGGGACAATAATGGTGCAACCTCGTGGTGCAGGATCAGATACAGGGGCTACTCCCCGACTGGGGCGCAAGGCTCCGTCACTCAAGAAGAACACCAACAACCCCACCGGCTCTAAGACGTCCAAGCATGATCCGGGCGGCGTGGAAGTCATGCAGGAAGATCAGGCCAATGTGCAGGAACAAGGCACTGGTCGGCGCCGTGTCCGTCAACTCCCGGGTGCATCATCTCCCAACCGGCGGTAAGTAATGACCACCTTTCAGGGTCTCATCTCTGATACACGACTACATCTAATGACCAGTAGTGGGGAGAGGATTGCCCAACTCCAATCCGGTATCGATAACGTTGTCACATCTCTAAGCCTTGTATCCGACGCACCGTGGATCAAGGAAGGTGCGATACTCGGGATAGACTTGGAAGAGATGTATGTGCTTACAAAGGCAGGCACAGCCGTTACTATGATCCGGGGGTTCAACAACAGCACCGCCGCAGCCCACTCCGCCAACGCCCTTATCCGGATCAATCCCAAGTTCACGGATTACAGGTTGGGGAAGTACGTAAACCAGGCACTAGAGGATGCATCAGCCGATGGGCTGTTCCGTATCAAGAACAAGGACTTCCTCTACAAGCCTGCAACGTCCACCTACAACCTGGATGCCAATGATCTTATCGATATCTGGCGTGTCCGGTTCGATATCCCGGGGCCTTCACAGTACTGGCCGGATATCCCTAAGTGTGACTGGCACCTAGATCAGGATGCAGACCCAACCGACTTCCCCAACAGTAAGTCCCTGCATCTACAAAGAGGTGGGTACCCTAGCCACAAAGTCCGGGTGTCCTATAAGGCAAGTTTCGCCCCACTTTCCGCCCCTGCCGATGATGTAGTAGCAGTCTCAGGGCTTCATCAAGAGGCCCATAAACTCATGCCGCTCGGTGCAGCCATCATTGCACTAGGTGGTAGAGAGGTTAAGCGGACGTTCCTTGATCGTCAGCCCGAACCCCGACGCCAAGAAGAAGTTCCTGTAGGTGGTGCAAGCCAGGCCATGCTGCCACTCATCCGTATGTACGCTAGTGAGCTACGTCGTGAGCGTAGGAGACTGCGCCGTAAGTTCCCGGATCAGGTGTACTAATGGGTGGGGCACTTAAGCGGACCATTGGTCAGGCACCTGGCCATATCATCTTCGGGGGTGCAAGCGCTTCTGACTTTGCACCGTACTCTTTCCCGGTATCCGTAGGGCAGTTCCCCTACCGTATCGACTACTCACATGTAGAGGACTTTGAGTTTAACCCTCTCGAAACTCTACGCCAACAGCAAGACACCCGTGATGTACCAGGCGAGCACTCCCTTAACCGTAATGGTCTGTGGAGAAGGTCTACGTCATCCTGGCATCTAGGTGCTGGGCAAGTCTGCTGTGATAGGCCGGACTCATCCGAGTTCCGGTTCCGTAGTAGTACCGGCATGGATATTTGGGACAAGTATCATCTCGGTCTACTTAACGACACGGATCAGAAACTCTCATCCGCTAACACTAACCTCAAGATGGCAGTAGCGGGTACGGATTTCTACACCCTTGATGGGGCCAACCTCAAGCGCTCCATCAACATGGATGTCGATACCCCTACCCTTACCTCTCTCACGGGTACACCCCCTGGCACTAACGGAACCTCTATCGCAACGGATGGGTTTAACGTCTTCACCACTCACGGCTCTGCGGGTCTGTGGAAGACAACTCGTGGCACTACTGCTTGGGCCGGCGCAGCACACATCACGGGTACATGTGAGTTGGTTGGGTATGTAAGAGGCCGGGTACTAGTCGCTAACAACAACTCAGTATGGGATGTCACTGTTGCTGCTGAAGGTGGCGGCGGTGTAGCACTAGGAGGCGCCGGTGCCGGTCTACTCTTTACACATCCTAATACGGACTTCCAGTGGACGTGTTTCGCAGAAGGTCGTAACGCTATCTACCTCGGAGGATATAGCGGAGATAAGTCTCTCATCTACAAGTGTGTCATCAAGTCAGACGGAACTGGACTCGACGCCCCGGTCGTAGCCGGTGAGTTTGATGGGGAACAGGTAGAGGCCCTATACGGGTATCTCGGCCCGTTCATGCTTATAGGTGTGGGGCTACAGCCAGGCTGGCGTTTCGCCCAGGTCAATAACAACGGCGACCTGAACATCGGTGCCCGAGTCTCTACCCCTAACCCTGTCCTATGCTTTGAGGGGCAGGAGTCCTTCGTATGGTGGGGATACAGCAACTACTCGGCGACCCAAACCGGGCTAGGCAGACTCAACCTACAAGAGTTCGGTGACC
>Ga0209382_10000944_pt1 | contig 47174 bp, 68 predicted proteins | sample SoiMetdeltSBSDD5_FD_187599 | JGI IMG/M metagenome (GOLD analysis project Ga0209382, IMG submission 187599) | Bulk soil microbial communities from a Populus tree surrounding site in Tennessee, USA - Soil MetaG P. deltoides SBSDD5 (SPAdes) (version 2) | ecosystem: Environmental > Terrestrial >...
CCGCTCCCACGCGGCGCAGTACCGGCCCCAACGCCGGAACGCGAGGAACCCGGCGTACAGCCGGGCGCCGGCGGGCAGCTCATGCATCCCCTGCACGCGGCGGCGCCAGCGTGCCCGGTCCCGCACGTAGTGGTCGGGCAGGTCGTCGAAGCGGGCCAAGGCCATCGGCGCTCCCAAATGTCGTCGGAGCGCGCGGCTACACTCGGCCACGCGCTGGGGACGCGGGGCCTGGTCGAGCCGGACAGCATGGCCGGGCCCCGCGAGCATCCTAGGACAGTGCATGTGCACTGGACCCGCCTTCGTCGAGCGTCATCTGCTCGGCCGGCTTGGCCGGGCGGGTCACGGCCTTGCGTGCGGGTACGCACCGGTGCCGCTCGTACCGCTTGGTGTTGCGGTTCGACGGTTCGAAGCGGGGCAGCACCCGCAGTTGCGCGAGCACCTCCACCCGGACCTCCCCCGCGGGGTCGGGCCAGGGTTCGAGGCGCATCCAGCCGCCGTTTGGTGCCTTGGCCTTGACGATGGGCGCGCCGCAGCCGTCCGGCCCGTCGCAGAAGGTTTGCCGGGTCGGCCGCATCACCGCCTCGGAGCGGATCACGGCGGAGCTACCGGCTCGTGGTCGATGCAGGCTGGCCACCACGCCCGCACGTCGGACCGCTCGCTGTGCGACTCCCGCGGGCCCGGCTTCTCGTACGAGTACCCGGACGGTGACGTGGTCGGGCTGCGGCCCCAGGTGCACTTGGGGTAGTCCTTCGCGCCGCCGTGCACCGGCGACCTGAACCGGCATCCGCCGCACGTCGGCGTGCCCGGTGGGACCAGCTCCCGTACGGTCACCCGGGACGCCTCGGGGTGCAGTCGCAGCACCCCGTACCGCAGCGGCCCGCCGGGCGGGTCTGACAGCGGGTGCCGGCCGGCCAGGATGCTCGCGGCCTGCCGTCGGCGTAGCCGCTCGCCGGCGGTCAGCTTCGGCACCGGCTCAGGGATGTGCCGGGCCGGCTCGTCGAACAGGCTGTCATTCACCGGTCCCGCCGCCTGTCCTCGTCGCGCTCGGCGTCGAAGCGGGCCCGGGTCACCGCGCGACATGCTGGGCAGCGGAACTCGGGGATTGGCAGCGAATCGGAGTCCAGCTGGACCGGGAACGGCCGGCAGACGTGCCGGCGGCGGGACCAGCGCCACAGCCGCCGGTCCATCCCGAAGTTGTACGGGCGCAGCCAGTACCGAAGGTCGACCCGGACCAGGCGCGCAGCGATGACGAGCCGGTCCCAGGTCGAGAAGTGGACGTCGATCGCCGTGCCGTCGGTGCGCCGCCACAGGTCACTGCACTGTGCGGCTACCCGTACCCGCTGCACCTCAGCGGCTGCCCGCAGCAGCACCCGATGAGCCATCACGAGCACTCGACGACGGATCACGGTCCAGCACCTCCCTTCCTGCTTCGGTCAGCACCCACCGGATTCGGCGTGCACCCGGTGGCGGGAGCTCCACCGCCGGCGGCGGCGCGTTCAGCACGGCCAGTCCGGCGTCGGTCAGCCAGTGCCGGCGCCGCTGGTCCGCGTACGACGTCATGGCACGCCGCCCTCCATGACTAGCTTGTAGGGGCCCTCCACGGTGAGCTGGACGAGCCGGCCGTCCGGCAGCCACAGCCCGGTCGCCGCTGACGTCGACCAGGACGGCACGATCAGCCCCCGCTCCCGCGCCCACGTCGGTCTCATGTGGACCGCCTGCGGGGCGACGACGTGGCAGGTGGAGTGCAGCGCGGCCAGGTTCGGCAGGGAGTCGTCGCCGTACTCGCGGGTCTGCCGGTGGTGCCGGTCCCAGGACTGCCACCGGGCCGGCAGGGGCAGCCCGCACGCCTCACACAGCCCGCCTGAGCGGGCCAGGAGCGCGTCCGTGAGCGCCGGCCAGTCCGGAGGCGCCGGAACGGCGTGCAGGCGGCTCCTGGGCGTGCTCCGCCGCGTCGGGAGGGGCCTGCGCCGCTGCGGTGCGGCGCCGCGCCTCACGGGGCATCAGCGCAGGCCGCGCACACCCACAGGTCCTCGTCGGCGCCGCGCACGAGGAAGATCGGGTCGCCGAGGTGGACCAGGTTGCCGCAGTTGCCCGGGCAGCCGGTGTTGTAGACCGCCTCGGCTCGCCTCACGACCCGGCGGTGTTCCGGCTCCGGCCAGCTGCGGACCCGGCCAGCTGTGCCGAGCGCCGCCGCGACGAGGAGGTCCTCGTCCGCGACCCGCGGCCTGCAATGCGCGCACTGGTCCCGGACCAGTTCGGTGACCGGGCACCGTTCCTCGGTGGCCACGGCGGTCACGCCGGCCTCTTCGGCGCCGGCCGCGGGTCCGGTTCGGTGACCGCGTACACCAGCACCGCGAAGTCGTTCCCGTGCTCCCGCAGCTGCGCGATCCGCTGGTCGTAGACGGCCAGCTCCCCCGGCGTCAGCACCGGGATGTCGTCCCGGATGTCGATCAGCGGCTCGACGAGCAGCCGCGCCGGCCCGGAGACGGTGGTGATCGGCCCGTACGGGACCCGCCGCTCCCCGGACACGTCCCGCATCCACCCGCCGTAGGCGGCCAGCAGCACCTCCTGCGGGATCGCATCCGGGGAGATCGCCAGCACCACCCGCGGCGACCGGCCGGGCGTCAGCTCGGTCACCGGGTCTCCGCCGGGGTGAGGACCTGCACCGTCATCCGCTTGGGCGTCTCCTTGCACAGGCCGTCCAGCGACAGCCCCCGCGCCCGCAGCACGGTGACCCGCCAGTCCGGCCGGCACGCCGCCAGCACCGCGTCACCGACCCGCATCACCGTCGCCAGGTACTCGGTGTTGAGCTCGCCGGTCTCCTCGTCGACCAGCGTCAGCTCCGCAAGCAGCCGGAACACGTCCCGGTGCTGCCACTCCTTCCGTTCCCACCCGCCGTGCACCTCCAGCTGCAGCCCGGCGGACTGCTTCTTGCCGGTTCCCAGTGCATGGGCGACGTGCCGTTCGGCCAGCGCCTCGACCTGCGCGAGCCGCTGCCGCTGGCCCCGGATCCTCGCCAGCACCGGCGCCACCGGCACGGCAGCGTCCGGCGCCTGCCCCGGCGCACCCGGCGGCAGCGGATGCGCCTCGATCAGCCGGCCCAGCTGGTGGTCCAGGTCGTCGATGAACGCCATCAGCCCGTCGAGCGCTTCGACGACCGGCTCCCGGTCAATGCCCATGGTGCACTCCTGTGATCTCTGAGATGACGATGTCCACGACCTCGGCGGCGGAGAGACCGGTGGCCTTCGAGAACGCGTCGACGATGGCGGCGGCCAGCCCGGCCTCGAAGAGCACCACCCGCCACATCCGCTCGGTGTCCATCCCGGTCACCAGGTGATGCGCCCGCGACGGGCGTTCGATGCTGTGGTCCTCGACGACCAGCCGCAGCAGGTCCCCGGCGTCCCGCGCGGCCGCCGAGCACGGCAGGCACCGCGGCTCCGGCCCGGTCATGCCTGCCCACCCATGGCCATCTCCGCCCGGCTGGTCGCCGACAGCGTCCTGCCGACGTCCAACCGGGCGTGCAACGCCCGCAGCGCCTCCCGGCAGTGGTCGACCTGCGCCTTGGCCAGGTCCGCCTCGAACAGCTCGTCCGCGCACCCCAACGTCGTCAGCGCCTTCCGCTCGTCGACCGTCCTCTTCGGACCACCAGGCTCCGGGGCCGAGGCGATGTAGGCCTTCGCCTCCGCGATCGCCGCGTCCCGCTTGGCCTCCGCCGCCGCCCGGCCCAGCTCGCCGTACTCGCTCACCAGCTCATCGAGGCGGCGGGCCAGGCCCATCAGCGCCCGGCCGACCTGCGCCGGCGTCAGCGTGTCCGGCGGCTGCTCGCTCATGCCGACGCCCCGGCTTCTGCCTCGGTGCGGAGCGCGTCCCGGAAGGCGCGCAGCTGGTCGATGCTGCCCTCCGCCGACAGGACCCCGTACGTCTCGGCGAACCGGGCCGCCAGCGCCATCTGGTCCAGCCCCAGTAGCCAGCCGTGCCGGGTAATGTCCGCGAACAGCGCCTTCCGCAGCGGCCCGCCTACGCCGGAGACCGGCGACCACGGGGACGACTCCGGCTCGCTCGGTGAGGCGCCCTCCACGTCACCGAGCGACACCTGCTCGGCGATCCCGTCGTCGACCTCGGCCACACCCGCGTCGCCCGGGTGCACCGTCTGCTGGCCGACCAGCGTCCGCATCACCAACGCGTTGGTCTGGCCCTTGTTGTAGAGCGACAGCCCGAACTGGTCGCCGAGGTCGACCGCGCACCGCTTCAGCGCGTACGAGACCGCGTTCTTCGCCGCGAAGTCATGCGCGTCCCCGTAGCCAGGCAGGTTTGGGGAGGTGCCCGTCCCGACATCGTCCGAGACCTTGACGCAGCACTTGGCCGGGCACCGCACGATCAGCCGCAACGTGCACCGGTAGGTCACCGCCGGCACCGTCCGCTTGGGCCTGTTCTCGGTGGCCGGGAGGTCCACCCACTCGTCGCGGAGCAGCGCCAGCTCGAGGATGGTCTTGTCCCAGCCGCCGAACCCGAAGATCCGGATGAGGTGCGCCCGGACGTCCTGCTGCGAGACGTGCGAGTGCCCGTCCTGCTTCAGGACCCGCTTCGGGTTGATCGCCCGGAGCAGCTGGTCGACCTGTTCCGCGGTGAAGCTCACTGGGACCGCATCCGTCCGAGCAGCCGGTGAGCCAGCCCGCGAGGACCCACAGACCGGCGGTCCGGCGCGTACAGGAACGCGGCGTCCAGCCACCGGCGGGGCAGCCGCCGCGGCTGCCCGCGGACCTGGGCGGCGTGCAGCCCCTGCCAGTACGCCGCCCACCCCGGCTCCCGGGTCACGGCGCGACCCGAGGGCCGGCCGGCGGCCCGTCCTTGACCTTCACCAACGTCTCCCCGGTGCGGGTGCTGGACACATGGACCCACTGACCCGGCCGGACGAACCCCCGGACCAGCCGAGCGGCCTGCTGCTGCTCGTACAGCAGGAACGTCCCCGCGCTGCCGGTGACCTCGGTCACCGCGTAGCCGTACTTCTGCAGCAACAGCTGGGCGTAGGCCACGTTGTCGTCGCGGAGCTGCTCCGCCTCGACCATCACCGACCAGTACGACACGCTCATGCCGGCCCCTCGAAGTCGTCGTCGTCCGGCCGGGGCAGCGCCGGCACACGCAGCTCCCACGGCTGCACCGGAGCCGGCCACGACCACGCCGCGATCCGCCGCGCCGTCTCCTCCGTAGTCGGTGTGATCGCGTACACCGCCGCCGGCGCGTACAGCTGCGACGCCCCCGGGTGGTCCGCGCTGGTGCCGGGGACGTCGATGCGCAGGAACGACGCACCGGCGACCTGCTGCTCGGACAGCCAGCCGGCGAGCCGGCGGCGACCCATCAGCTCCAGCACAGCCCAGCACGGGAGGACGTCCTGCGGCTCATCTGCCGGCTCGCTGGCCAGCTCCGGGTCCTCGCTCATGTCGAGCCGCCGTTCACCGCGTCGTGCAGGTCCCGGGCGAACCGGGCGTCGCCCATCGCGGTGTGCTTGTCCTCCGGCTTCAGCGCCACGCCCATCGCCTCGGCGAGCAGCTCGGTCGGCCGGGGGATGTCGAACGCGTCCGGGTTGACGGGCGGCTGGCGCAGGTCGTTCGCGAGCGCCCGCAGGTAGCCGGCGACCTCGTCCTCGACGTCGTGCGGCTGGTAGTGGAACGGGTCCCGGTAGCCCGGCACGCGGGCGAACTGCTTGCGCAGGAACAGCGAGATCCGCAGCGTGTCGAACGACGGGCAGATCCCGAACACCGACCGGCCGTCGAGCAGGGTGTGCAGCGCCAGCGCCAACCCCGAGAACGTCAGCTTCGCCGGCTCATCGCCCTGCAACTCCGACCACGCCAGCGCCTGCGCCCGCTTCTCCCGCAGCAGGTACCGCTCCTCGAACCGGCTGATCTCCAGCGACTCCGGGTCGGCCTTGGCCATGGCCGGCCGCAGCTGGTAGGTCCACTCCCGGTCCGTCGACCGGTCGCCGTCGCGGGTGATCACGCCGATCTCCCACATCACGTCCGGGCCGGGCTCCAGCGTCACGGTCTCGGTGTCCAGGAAACAAAGCCGGGTCATGCGGGCCTCTCTACGGTCGGGGTGATGGCGGCGCGGGTGGGCGTGGTTGGGTCGGCGGCTTCGGCCGGTACGGCGTCGGTTTCCTGATGGGCGTCGCCGGCGGCCGGGGCTTCGGAGGCATCGCTCACGACGTGCTCCCACCGAGGTTTCTGACTCGGGGCGTGCTGTCCCGGTCGGGGTAGAGGACGTCCTGCCACTCACGCCGTACACCGGCGCTAGCAGCGGCGAGGGCGAGGGTGGCGTGCACCTGCGCGCGGGCCGCTGCGAGCACCGGGTCCCCTACCGGGTGGCCAACGGCGCGCTGGTTGGCCAACTGCGCGGCGAGCGCTTCGAGCTGCTCGGCGCGCTGGTAGTGCTCGGGGCCGGTCACGGCTTCTCCCGAGGCTGCGGCTCGAGACGCTCACCGGGAGGCACCCGGTGCAGACACTCGGCGAAGCGGATGTCGTCGATGAGCAGGTCCGGGCCGAAAGTCATCCGGCCTCGGAGCGGCTTGGCGCCGACCAGCCCGCGGAGCACGCTGAAGACGCGGCGTCTCACGGCTGCGGCTCGTCCGCGGCCGGGTCCTCGCCGTCCGGCTCGTCGAGCGGGCCGGCGACCTCGAGGACGAACTCCGCCAGGGTCTGCGCCGACGCGCCGGTCGGGCCGGGGACCTCCGGGCCGAAGTGCTTCTCCCACTGCTGCCGCACATCGGCCGGGCCGTAGTCGTTGCGCTCCGCCCACGCGTCCAGCGCGGACTGCCAGCGCTCGTAGTCGGTGATCGGGAACGCCGGCGCGGTGCCCTCGAAGTCGGCGTCGAGCGCGACCTGCAGCGCCTGCGCCAGGCCCGCCTGATCATCCGGCATCGCCACCTTCCGGATCTCCAGCACGGCGACGTCGGTGCCGGTGGCGTCCTTGTGGACCAGCTCCTGCCGACCCACCTCCGCCACGATGTACCGGGTGTTCTGGTAGTCGGGGCCGAGGAAGTGCTTCGCGGCCCGGCCCAGGCCGTTGAGGGTGCCGTCCGGCTGCGCGGCCTTCAGGACCACCGGCGGGCGGGAGAGACGATCGGACACGACTGTGCTCCGTTCGATGGGTTGGATGGGCTACCGGCCGCGCAGCTGGAGCGCGGGCTTCGGTGTTCTGGTGGGCTCCGCCCGCTTCGCGAGCAGCGCGGCGTGGAACCCGGGCGCCGCCTCGGACCAGCGGATGCGCTCACGCCAGCGCTCCATCCGGTAGAACGCGACCCGGCGGGCCAGCTGCACGACGCCGGCGACCGGCGCCGCGGCGATGGCCAGCCACAGCGGAGCGGCGGCGGCGACGCTGGACGGCGCGAAGAGCTGCAGCTGCTCGGCGGTCCAGGCCAGAGCGGCGAGCACCGTCCACGCCGCCGACACGGCCGCCACCACGCACGCGACCGCGACGAGGTCCGTGAACCGTGGTGGCCGGGCGCGGCGCAGGTGCTGGAGGCCCCACTGCGCCGCGCCCGACGTTGAGACCGCCGCCGGTCGGGGGGTTGGGACGGCGGCAGCCAGCTCGACCTCAGCCACGGGTGGCACGGCGCGCGCCGGTCCGCTCGGCGACGTAGTCCCACAGGTCAGCCCGGCGGTACCGGACCCGGTCCCCTTCGAGGCGGATGAACTGCGGGCCGGGCAGGGTGCCGTCGACGCGCCTGCGGTGACGCCAGCCGTTCAGCGTCGCCAGCGGTACCCGCAGGAACGCGGCGGCCTCCTTCGGCAGGAGCAGGTCCTCGCCGTCCGGCCGCTGCTGCCGGGTCTTCGGTGCCGGGGAGGTCATGCCAGGGACGCTAGGGCCAGTAGCGGTGCAGTGTCAACCAACTGCACCTGCAGTACGTCTAGTCGGCTGTGCATCAGGGGGTAAGGACCGGCGTAGCCGCTAGCGCACTGCGTAGCTACTGCGCGATAGTGACGGGCCAGTGAGTTGGGGTCTGGAGGACGGGATCGTGGGCGAAGAGGAGAGCGTCGAGGCGTGGCCGCAACGTCTACGGCGTGCGCGGAATCGGCTCGGCCTGAGCCGGAAGGAGGCCGCCAAGCGCGCCGGCCTCAGCGAGGGTTTGTGGCGGAATGTCGAGACCGGTGTGCAGCACATCGCCGGGGTCGGCGCGCGGCCCTACACGACCACCGCGAACACCGTCGCCCGGATGGCGGCCGTGGTCCGGCTGGACCCGCTGGACGCGGTCCGCGCCGCCGGCCTGGACCCGGCCGACGTCCACCTCGACAGCGCCGCGGAGGCCAACAGCCCGGAGGTCCGCATCATCATGGTCCGGGGTGGTTCGTCCACTGACGAGGTACTGGATGAGGTCCGCCGGGTCCTCGGGGATATGGGCCAGTAGCCGTGCACCTCCCCCGGAGATAACGACCGGGAGGTACGGGGCTATCCCGGACAATGCGTCATTGGCTACACAATGGACCTGCACTGCGCGTACCGTGCCGTCTCCTGGTTCCGACACCCTGGGGGGAAGGAGCGGGCGGGTGGACATCGTGGAGGGATGGTTGCCGGCGGGGGTGCTCGCGGCGTCCGTGCGCAACGGGAGGCACCTGAGGATCACCGTGCAGGCAGGACTCACCGCGGCGACCGTCGAGCGGGTCGTCGCCGAACTGCGGGAGGGAGACGCCGATGTACGTCCGGGACCTGCGGAAGCGGGCAGACGGGAGTAGGAACCCGGCCAGGGCGGGGCTGGCGAGGCCGTGGCGGTGCGAGTACCGCGACGCCGCCGGGGCCCGGCACGGCCGCCGGTTCCCCACCAAGCGGGAGGCCGAGGCGTGGGGCGCCGAGCGGGAGGCGGAGGTCCGCGGTGGCCGGCACGTCGACCCCCGTTCGGCGCGGCAGCCGTTCGGCCCGTACGCGCAGCGGTGGTTCGCGGCCCGGGTCGTCGAGGCGACCACCCAGGCCACCGACCGCGGCCGGATGGACCGGCACGTCCTCCCCGCGTGGCAGGGCCACCCGATCAACGGGATCACCCACTCCGGGGTACAGGCGTGGGTGAAGCGGCTGACGCTGACGCTGGGCCCCTGGTCGGTGCGCTCGTGCTTCAACCTGCTCTCCGCCTGCCTGGACGCCGCGCTGGCCGACAAGCTCATCCTCGACAACCCCTGCCGTGGCACCCGGCTGCCGACCACCCCCGGCGGCCGGGAGGTCTACCTCACCCGCGACGAGGTCGACGCCGTCGTCGCCGCGATGGACCGCCGGCCGGACGCGGCCGGCTTCGACCAGCTGGTCGTGCGGACGCTGGTCAACACCGGGCTGCGGTGGGGCGAGTTCGCCGGGCTGGAGCTGCGGCAGCTGGACATGCTGCGCCGGCAGCTCACCGTGACCGGCACGCTGATCGAGGTAGACGGCGTGTACTCCCGCAAGCCGTACCCGAAGGGGAAGCGGCAGCGGACGGTGCCGCTTCCGTTGTGGCTGGTCGAGGACCTGGCCCGGCATCTGGAGCGGCACCGTCCGCGCCGGGACGAGCTCGGGGAGCTGGTGTTCCGCCCGGACGTGCTGCCGGCCGGGAAGGGCCGGGCGCTGTCCCGGTCGTCCTGGCCGCGGTCGGCGTTCGCCCCGGCGGTCGCCGCGGTGTTCGGCTGCACCCGCGAGGGCCAGGGCTTCACCCACGAGACGTGCCGGTGCCGGCGGGTGCGGGTGCACGACCTGCGGCACACCTACGCCTCCTGGCTGGTGCAGGCCGGCGTCGGCCTGGACGTGGTGCAGGCGCTGCTCGGTCACCAGTCGATCGTGACCACGATGCGGTACGCGCACCTGGCCCCGGACGCGTTCGCCCGGCCGATCGAGGTGCTGGAGCGGCGTCAGGACGGCGTCACCGCAGTGCCTTCCACTGCGGGCTAGTGCGGTGCTACTGTCGTGCCATGGGACGCCTGACTGCCGCGCTACTGCGTGGACACTGGTTGAAGTCGCCGCGCTTTCAAGGCGGTAGCACGGGTTCGAATCCCGTTGGGGGCACCACCCTCCGACCTGCGCCGGAGCACCGGAAGGTCCCCGGCCAGCACAGGCGCCGGCGTCAGGACGGCGTCAGCCGCACCTTCCACTCCCACGGGCCCGCGCAGCGGTGCGATACCCGATGCCCCGCGCACGAGGGGCTGGACGTCCTGGAGCCGGCGTTCTGCCCGGACTGCGAGGGCGTCCACGCGGCCGGGGAGTGTGTCCTGCGGGTGATCCCCCGCGACCCGCTGCTGGTCCGGATCTCGGGCTGGCTTGCCGGGAAGGTCGCGCCGTGACCGCCGCCGGGCAGGACGGGGAGCCGGACCGGCGGGTGTGCCCGGCTGACGCCCGGGGCCACGACTGGCAGGACCGGAACACCGCCTATTTCTGCGCGCGGCCCACGCATGAGCAGCAGGTCACCACCGGGACGTGCAGCCGGTGCGGCGTCCGGCGGTCCGTGACCACCCGCAACGGCCAGGTCGTCGACGTGACCGACGAGCCGGCCTGACACGACGAAGAGCGCCCCCGCTCCCAGCCCGAAGGCCAGGAGCGGGGGCGACCGGGTGGTCGGTAGATCAGCTGTAGCGGCGCGGCTCGTACGGGTCGACCGCAGCTGCCTTGTCGACGACCAGGGACGGCGACCCCTCCGGGCCGGCGCCGAGCGACACGATAGACGACAACACCGACAGCACCGTCGCGGAGGCCGCCGCGGCGCCGATCGCCGTCCAGGAGATCGATGCGAGGTCGAAGACGCCGCCGACGCTGGCCACCGCGATGTAGGTCTGCGCCGCGGTCTTGACCGCCCGCTCGGCGGCCGACTTCCAGAATGCCTTGCTGAACATGGTGCTCCTCCTCAGGTCAGGGCCCCGCGGTGGCGCTGCAGGTCCACCCGGCCGGACGCCCACGGCACCGTGACGTTGCCGGCGTACTGCCAGAACACCGCCCGGGGGTCGGGCCAGGCCGGGTCCGGGGTCCACGCGGCCAGCGCGAGCGGCCACGGCGGCCACGGCGGCCCCGGCCCGACGAGCCGGTCCTCCTGGAGCTGGTTGGCCAGGAACCACCGGCTCGTGTAGAGCACCGGCCGGACCCCGGTCAGCCCCTGCACCCGCTCCAGGCACTCGATGGTCCAGTCGGTCAACATGCCCGGCGCCAGCCCGTCGGCGTCTTCCACGTCGACCATCGGCGGGAGCGGCAGCGGGCCACCGACAGCGAGGGCCATACCGGCGCTGAACATCCCGACCTGCCACCCGAGGTCCTGCGCCGGGAAGAACCGCCAGTAGCCGCCGACCAGCAGCCCCTGCAGCGCGGCCGCGCGGGCGTACGCCGTCCAGCGGACGTCCCGGCCGTCCGCATCGGTCGAGCCGGCCTGCGGAACACCACGCCCGACCCGGGCGTAGCAGAACTCCATCCCCGCGGCGCGGGCGGCTGTGAAGTCGACGTCCCCGGACCAGCCGGAGACGTCGAACCCGGGGATCAGCCGCCCGTCGGAGGGACCGGCGACACCCGCGCGGCGAGCAGCTCGTTGGTCCGCCGGATCTCGGCCGTGATCTTGTCGAGCTCGACGTTGACGCCCCGGACCGAGACCGCCTCGTGGGTGGGGTCGAGCTTGCCGTCCGCGCCCTGCGCGGAGAAGCCGTTGCGGTACAGCGAGTCGACCGCGGCCTCGACGCGGTCACCGAGCCGGTCCAGCGCCTGCAGGATCTGCGGGTCTGCGGCCATGTCGTCGGGCTCCTCGGGGGTAGGGACGGGCCCGCCCAGGGCCCGGCGGTTGATCTCGGGGATCAGCGCGTACGCGGCGTCCCCGGGGCAGTCGGTGGAGCGGACGTCGCGGTGGCCACCGGTCAGCGTCCGGCAGGTCCACCAGCCCCGGGCGTGGCCGTGGCGGATCAGCCACGCGGCCGCGTCGAGCATCGCCTCGGTGGGTCGGGTCCGGTCGAAGTTGCCGACGAAGACGATCCCCCGGGCGATGCCGTTGCGCTGGTAGGTGTGCGAGCCGAGCAGCCCGAGCGGGTGGCCCTCGTAGATCCGCCCGACGGGCGTGATCGCGAAGGTGTAGGAGATCCCGCCGCCGAAGCGCTGCTGCCCGATCCGCTCCAGCGTCCGGATCGCCGCGTTGTCGTCGGTGAACGGCGGGACCAGGTCCGGCGCGATGGTCGCCGAGTGGTGCAGGTACAGCTCCTCCGCCGGCTGCGGCGCGGGACCCCACACCGGCAGGTAGCGGGCGCCCCACTCGTCGCGGGGGATGATCCGGAAGTCCATCGCCGCTCGCTCCCTCGCTGCTGGTCGTGCAGTACCGGGACAGTAGCGCAGCTGCCGGGTCAGCGAGGCTGTTGCAGCGCCTGGCGCACGCACGCGCGGGCGGCGGCGTCGGTGGAGGCCCGCTGCCCGCACAGCTCCACGGCGATCATCAGGTCCGCCAGCCGGGTGAGGGTCTGCTCGGTGCGTGCGGCGTTGCGCTGGTAGCACTGGCCGGACGGCTCCACGCAGTCACGGATCACCTGCCCGTTGGCGCGGTTGCCGGCGGCGACGGTGACGGACACAGCCAGCGCGAGCGCGGAGAACAGCGCGGCGAGCGCGGCCAGCCACACCTTGGCCTTCTCCAGACGCTGACGCTGACGCTGCAGCTCCGGGTCAGCCAGTTCCGCCTCGGTCATCGGGTGCCCTTCCCCGCCAGCTGGTCGAGCCGGCTCAGTAGCTCCTGCCGGTGGTTGCGTAGCTCACCGTGGTAGGCGTCCACCTTCGACTCCAGGGCGTGGACGGCTTCGGTTCCGGAGACGTACGTGCGCAGGTTCCGCAGCTCTTGATCCTGCGCGTCGCACCGGGTGATCAGCCGCGCTTCGCTGGCTTCGAGCTCGGTCACCCGGGCGGTCAGCGCGGTGTTGCTGTCGCGGAGGGTCTCGATCGTCGCCCGCGCGTAGCTGGCCTTGAAGTACGCCACCAGCGCCGCGACGGCGACCACCAGCCCGAGGAGCCCCCCGAGGACGGCGAAGACCAGCGACAGGGAGCCCATCACGACAGGGTCCGGGCGAGGACCAGGATCACGCCGCCGCGGCCGCCGGCCTTGGTCGGTCGGGACGCCTGCCGGTAGGTCACCCGGTCCAGCACGCACCGGCGGGTCACCGTCCCGATCCCTGGTAGCAGCTCCTGCACCGACACCTCCGCACCCTGGTTCTCCAGCTCTTCCAACGCTTGCAGGCGCGCCCACGCGAACCCGGCCCAGTTGAAGACCTGCCCGTGGCGGTCGGATTCCCGGTCGTTGCACAGCAGCACGTACTGCAAGATCCGCTGCCGCTGCGCCGCGGGCAGCGCCTTCACCGAGTAGGAGGTGAGCTCCACGGCGGCGCCGGCCAGGTCGAAACGCAGCTGGATCCACTGCCGGGGCCCGTCGACGAGCCCGAACTGCTCCGGGTCGGACACCCCGGTCCAGGTCAGCACCGTCTGGTCGGCGAGGCCCGGCGCGGACGCGGTCACCACCAGCTGCCCCGGCGCGGCGAAGGACCCGGACACCTGCCCGAACCGGAACACCTTGGGCTCGACGGTGGAGTACCGGATCCGCGCGGTGCGCAGCCACGCCGGCCGGGACGAGCCCGGCCCGACACCTTCCAGCAGCACCCCGCGGCCGTCGACGCAGAACACCAGCCGGCCGCCGGCGGTGACGTCGACGCCGGTCACGTCCCCGGTCGCGGCGGTGTTGCAGATCAGGTCCGTGGCCCAGGCGAGGTGACCGGCGTCGTCGATGGGCCGGCCGAGGTCGACGCGGAGCAACCCGGACTCGGAGTCGTCGTCGACCGCGAGGGTGCCGCCGGCGTACAGGAAGTCCCCGCGGCCGGTGACGGCCAGCACCGGATGGTCGAGGGTCAGCGACAGCGGCCCGTACTTCAGCCGGCCGGAGAAGGTGTCGAACGTGCCGACCCGCAGACCCCTGGACGTGCCGATCCCCAGGAACGACCCGGCGTGCAGCCGCATCGACCGGACGACCTCACCGGCGGGCATCTGCGCGACCTCAGCGCCGGCGGTGAGCGTCGGCACCACCCCGGAGGTGTTGAGCTCGAAGCGGAGGATCCCGGAGGTGCCGCCGGCGTAGCCGGCGGCGAGGACCGCGGCGGGGTCCTCGGAGATCGCCGTCCAGGTCCATCCGGTGGTGGGGTGGGTGTATTTCTCGGTGGGCAGCGCCGGGCCGGTCCCGACCAGTTCGTACACCTTCAGGTCGACGGCGGCCATGAGCCGCTGCTTCACCCAGGCCAGCACCACCGACCCGGGGGACGACAGATTCCAGATCTTGACGCCGGCGGAGGAGTTGTCGACGGGCCCGGACCAGATCCCGGCGTTGTCGGCGACGAAGTACCGGCGGCCGTCGGTGGCCAGCGCGAGGATCGTCCCGACCCCGGTCCAGGTGACGGCCGTGGTGGTGACCACACCCGCCGCGGAGATGTTGACCGTGGTCAACGCTGCGCCGGCGGCGTGCAGGATGTAGTCGACGGTGCCCATCCGCGCCGCGGCGATCTTCTGCCCGGACGCGCCGGACGCGACCGGCAGGGTGGTGTCGGGGAGCCGCCGCAGCACCCCGGGAGTCCAGGGGTCGACGTTGACAGACGCGTCGAAGCGGATCCGGCCCTCGGCCGGCGGCCGGCCGGGCGACTCCAGGTACGTCAGGCCGGCGCCGCCGTGGAACGACGCCTGCGAGCGGTACCACCAGCCGCCGAGGGACTGCTCCCCGGCCTCCTCCGAGGCGTCCTGCTGCTCCTTCCGCCACGGCGCGGTCTCCCGGATGTGCGGGTCGGTGTCGTCCCAGCCGGCGAGGAACCCGATGCCGCCGATGACGACGTCCCAGGCGATCCCGGAGGCGGCGAACGCGCCGGCGGACAGCCCACCAAGCCGGGCGGGGATCCGGAACGGGATGCGGGGCATCAGGCCTCGAAGCCCGCGTAGCCGACGGTGAACGAGACACTGGGCGCGCTGATCGCCCGGAGCCGGAACTGCGTCGCCGTGTAGGAGTCGGTGCCGGCGATCTGCGCGTTCATCCCCCCGAGGGACTGGGCGACCCAGGTGGCCAGGACCAGCGCCGGGGTGAACCCGAGGCCGTGGGTGATGGTGGCGTACCCGGAGGCGTCGGTGTTCGCTGTCGCCTGACCCCAGGAAATCCGCTTGCCGGCCTTCGCCGCCGGGACCGCGGGCAGGTTGTTCGCGGCCACGTCGCCGTCCTTGGTGACCTTGAACTTGCTGCCGTCCAGCGGGAACCGGAGCGGGTCGTCGGTGAAGAACCCGCGCAGCCACAGCTTCGCCGCGGAGGTGATCTCCCCGGCGGTGGTCAGCAGGAACTGGTCGGAGAGGTCGTCGGCGGCTCGCAGCGCGAGGAACGTCGCGGCGGCCGAGGACGGCGGCACGTACTTGTACGCCGGCTGGGTGAGGTCGGACGGCTTGTGCGCGACCCGGCCGTTGGCCACGACCACGAACAGCTGGTCCCCAGCGCTGTTCTGCACCTCGAGGAGATTCGCCGCCTGTGCGGCGGCGCCCTTGACGACGAGCGGTTTCTTCGCCGGGTCGGTCGGGTTGATGAAGGTGTCACCGGTCCGGCCGACCTTGAACAGCAGCACCGCACCGGTCGAGTCGAAACCCTCGATCAGCGACGCCGCCCCGGAGCCGGACGCCTGCGCCTTGACCGCCTGGTCGGCGGCGGTGGCCTGCATCCGGGAGGAGGAGATCACCTTGCTGGTGAGTGTCTGCGCGTCGGTGGTCCCGACGATCTCACCGACGGTGCCGTGCCCGGACGCCTCCGAGGTGTGCAGGTTGGCCTGGTCGTAGTCCAGCGCGATGGCGGTGTGCACGAACGCGGCGCCCACGCCGTGCGCCTGCGGTGCGGCCCCGTCGTAGCCGCGGACGCAGGAGGTGACCGTGATCCCGGACATGCCGGTGACGAGCACGACCTCCTCCGCGGCGCCCAGGTAGTCGATCGCCGCGGTGAACGGCACGGCCGGGAATCCGGTGCCGGTCGACAGCGCGAACGTCGTCACGCTCGCGTTGATCCCCACGGTGAGCTGCGCCGCCGCCGAGCTGTTGGCGTACCTGCGCCGGGCGGTGAGATCGGACATCTCAAACCCCCTCGAAGTGCGGCCGGGACGGGTAGGTGGTCAGCAGCCGCCGCCGCTCGCTGGCGACCCGCAGCGCGTACTCCTGCCGCAGGAACCGGGACGCAGCCATCGACGCCCCCGTCGAGACCTTCTCGACCCGCTGCGACTGCTCGACGGTGGCCAGCTGCCCGCGGGACAGCTCCTGCCCGAGCACCAGGTGCGACGCGGCCGCGAGCACCACCAGGTCCGCGACGCCGGCGTGCAGCCCGGTCACGGTGAAGTCGTCGCCCGGGTTGACCAGCTGCGCCGGCTCGGCCGCGTACAGGATCCGGACGGTCTCGCCGATCGGAACCCCAGGGACCGTGGCCGCGACCCCGGACGGGAAGTCGACCGGATCTGCCCGCACGTTCAGCCGCCAGGACCGGGCCCGTTCCCACTCCACCGGCAGGCCCACGGTCTGCCACTGCACGTCGATGATCCACCGGGCACCGGCGGGCAGCTCGTACTCCGCCCGGTCGTCCGCCTCGACCTCGGCCGACGCCACCGCCCACAGGTCCGGGAACAGGCCGCGGATCACCTGGTTGATCCGCTTGCGCACCCGGTCCCGCGGCGGCCGGGGTGCAGTGGTCACCCGGGCGCCGGCGGCGTGCGGCGCTGCGGTGCTGCCCTGTTGGCCGCGGCCCCACGGCGGGACCGTCGCGATGGCGCCTGCGGTGTCGTAGCTGGCCACGTACACCAACTCGTCGTCGATCTCGGTCAGCCCCCGGCCCAGCTGCATCCCGTCATCGACGAAGATGGTCAGCTGGGCGGCGTCCAGCGCCTCAACCAGCGTGCACTGCTGCGGCTGCTGGCCGGTCCAGTCGTTGAGCAGCCCCACCGTCTCCTCGACCATCTCGCCGAAACTAGGCACGGAACGCGACCCCGTCCCGCTGCGAGCGATCCTCGGCCTTGCGGACGTGCCGGGTCAGCGGCGACTGCGGCTGGATCCCCTGCTCCCGCGCCGCCTGGTAGCGGCCGAGGACCCGCGCCCGCTTCACGAAGTGCCCGTGGTCCGGGCCGGCCACCTGGATGCCCTTGTTGCGCAGGCACGCCCCGAACGATGTGCATCCGGCGCCGCACGAGCAGGTCTTGCCGCCGTCGATCAGCACGCTGCCTCTCCTCTTCAGTCCGCGATCGGGGTCAGGTATGCGCCGTAGCCGGCCGCGGCGAGCTCGTCATGGGTGATCTGGTCGACGGTGTGGATGTGGCCGCCGTGGAACAGCCGGTCCGCCGCGGCCTCCTCCGCCGCAGTGGTGCTGGACGCGGCGCGCCACACACCGCCGACGCGGAGCACCGTCAACCCGACCACCCGCTCCACCCGCGGCCCCCACGACGCCCCCGGTTCGGCGAACGGCCTCTCGACGACGGTCCGGGTCGGCCCGGTGAACCGGTAGAGCGCCCCCTCTTCGACCTGGATCACCGCGTCGAACGCGCCGCCCTCACCCGCGGCTACCTCAGCGCCGAGGAGGAGGGCGATGCTGCTGTCGTACGCCTCACCCAGGCCGGTGGTGGCCTCCGCGAGCGCCTGCCCCGTCGTGGTGACCGTCGCGTCGAACGCGGCGCCGGTCACGGTGACCGGGTTGTCGGAGATCAGTTCGAGGTCGACGCCGCCGCCGGTCGGGTCGAACAACGCGGCCCCGGTGCCGTCTCCCGAGCCGGCGTTGACCGTCGTCTGGACCGTCGCGTCGCCGGCCGCGGCGGTGCCGGTGGCGACCTCGGCGTCCGGTGCCGCGTTGACCGACGCCGGGCCGATCAGCACCGCGGTGTCGTCCAGCCGGTACGCCGAGATGATGATGTCGATGGTCGCCGCGGCTGGCGCGCCGACCCGGGTGTTGTCGACCGTGCCCTGGTTGTAGGTGACGTTGCCGGTGTCGCCGCCGCTGATCGGGGTCAGCGAGTGCCCCAGGTAGAGCACCAGCCGCTGCGTGGTGGCCGCGTTGTCGAACAACCGCTCCAGCCGGTACAGAGTGTTCGCGGCCAGCGCGCTGTTGGTGGTGGTCCCGCCGGCCGGGACCGACGTGCCGTTACGGACCGACAGGGTGCCGGCGGCGTTGAGCCGGATCTGCCCGCGGATCGTCGAGGAGGCCATCAGGTTCTCGATGAACGTGTCCGCGGAGGGCAGCCCGGTCGGGAGGTAGAAGTAGATCCGCTCGCAACCCTGCGCGATCGCCGTGAAGTCCTTGCGGCCGTACCAGCTGGCCGCGGTCGGGGCGACCCGCATCGCGAAGCCGGAGCCGGCGACCAGCGCGGCCGGCACGTCGGCCTCGAAGACCGGTGTGCCGACCACGGTGGTGAACGTGCAGTTCGGGGATCCCTGGCTGGTCCCGGCCAGCGTGGTGCCGTCCGGGCCGGTCGTGAAGAACTCGTCGATGAGGGTGCTCACCAGGCCACCGCCTCACCGTTGGCCCGGTACCCGTACTTGGTGGCGACCGCCCCCCACGCCGCGTAGTCGGCGCCGGTGGTGTCGTTGCCGAGCTCCCACGACTCCGCGGGGCTCCCCGCCCAGTCCCGGCCGTTGAAGTCGAAGTACAGCGCGCCCGCGCACAGCGGCTGGGAGGCCCAGAACTCGGCCGCGTAGGAGATCCAGCCGGCCTTGGTGTAGGGCACGTTGTTGTTGATCGACCACTGCGGGCGGGTCCCGGACAGCCGGCGGATGCTGCCGGACTCGCAGACGATGAACGGCTTGTTCCGGGCGGTGACCCAGCTGATGAACCCGCCGTGGATGTAGCCGCCGCCGGCCGAGCCGAGCGACTCGGTGGGGTCCGGCTCCCCGTACTCGAAGCCGGGGGAGTCCCAGCGTTGCGTGACCGACAGGCTGCCCTCGTTGTAGGCGTCGATGCCGACCAGGTCGACGTAGGAGTCGCCGGGGTACCACAGGTCGGGGTCCCGGTTGCTCGACAGCTTCCACGAGTAGGCCATCATGATCCAGATGACCTTCAGCTCGGACCGGCCGGTGGCGTGCACCAGGTCCGCGAACCGCTGGTACGCCGAGCGGTACTGCGCGTAGGTGAACCCGGCCGGGTCGGCGCCGCCGTGCGAGCCGGAGGTGTTGTCCTCCGGCTCGTGCCAGATCCCGATGGCGGTCTTGTGGCCGGCCGGGATTGACGCGAGCAGGGTGTTGATGTTGGCGTTGAGGGTGGTCCCGGCGGCCAGCGTGGCGATCGACGGCTTGAAGGAGTAGACCGTCACCCGGCCCGGGGTGACGTCCTGGGAGCCGGTGGAGGACATGAAGTTCGTGGAGAACCCGCTGTCGTAGGTGCGTTGCAGGTCCAGGTCCGCGCCGATGAGGGTCTCCTCGGTCGCGATCGGGGTGCCCGAGCCTGGTGTGCGGACCCCGACCAGCAGCCGCTGCTCGCCGGTGACGGTGACCGACGCGTCCAGTGCGGCGCCGACCGGGGTCACCGTGCCCGACCCGGCCATCGCCGCGACGGCGACGGCCGGGGTCGGCGCGGCGCCGGTCCCGGCGGCGGTGCCGGCCGCCGCGGGCACGTCCAGGATGTTGAAATGCCGCCGCTCGGTGATCCGCACAGGCATCGGCGGGGCCCCTTACAGGGTGTAGCGCATGATGCCGTTGACGTGCCAGACGATCGTCGCCTGGCCGGCCGTGACGGACTGCGTCCCCCCGAAGTAGTTGTAGGTGATGCCCTGGTCGGCGACCGGGGAGGCGACGGTGTCGTCGTAGACCTCGCAGCCGAAGAACGGGGTCAGGGTCGCCGCGGTGCCGGACTGGGTGTCGACGGCGTCGAGGAACACCACGCCGGCGGTGCCGACGTCCACGACCGGGGAGGCCAGCGCCACCCCGCCCTGCGCCCACTGCCCGGCCTGGAAGACCTCGTTCGCGGTGGCCCACTGCCCGGCGTTGTACGCGGTGCTGGCGCTGGCCGCGTTCTGGTCCGGGGTGATCGAGTTGTTGTAGAGCGCGACCTTGAAGGCGTCCGCGTTCAGATCGAACGGCTCCGTCCGGTTCAGGGAGTCGGCGAGGTACGCCCGGAAGATCTTGCTGACGGTCCATGCCATGTCAGGCCCTCGCCTTCCCGGTGCCGCCGGCGACGCCGGCGTTGACCGTCACGTCCCGGCCGGCGGCCGGGCCGAGGTGCTGGGAGACGTCCACGCCGGCGCGGACGTCGGCGGCCAGCCGCGCGGCCTGCGCCCGCTGCTCGTCGACCAGCTCCCGGGCGGCCTTCGCGTGGCCGGCCGCGTCCTTCGCGGCGGCCAGCTGCGCTTCGGCCTTGGCGACCGCGGCCTGCGCGCTGTCCACCGCCGCGGCCGCCGAGCGCGCCTCACGGTCGTAGTACGCCGCGGCGGCGTCCGCGCGCCGCGGTGGGGTGTCCTGCTCGGTGACGGCGCCGGCGAGCACCGCGTCCCGGAACGCCTTGTCCTTCTCAGCCACTGCTGGCCTCCTCGAGATCCTCGGCCGAGGCAGTCGCCGTCGGCGCGTACACCACGCGGTCGTTGGAGCCGTCCCGCCGCTGGACGTCGAGCGCCATCACCGGCCGGCCCCGCCCGTCGACCTGGACGTCCTCCGCGCCGACGTAGTCCTCCCGGTCCACCACGACCACCCGGGTCGGCTGCTGCCCGTCGGCGATCAGCGGCGCGACCAGACCGGCGAGGCCCTTGCAGCGGTGCCAGGGCACCTTCGCCGTGACCGTCCGCGCGGCCTCCTGACAGTTCGGGCAGTGGTAGGTCCGCGGGGCCTGCAACAGGACGGCCTCGTCCACTCCGGGCTCCTTCCAAGGGGTGGGTGTGGACGCGCTCCAGCCCCGCGCCGGAAGGGGGGTCGGCGCGGGGCTGGAGCGCTGGGGGTGCTGCCCCGGGCCTACGCGAGGCCCTGCAGCGAGGAGGTCGTCCGCATGATCTGGATGGCCTCCTGCCGGTAGATCGCCCACCCGAGCAACGCCTTCCACCCGACCGGGTAGAACCGCTTCAACAGGTCGGTCTGCAGGCCGACGACGGTCTTCGGCTCGCCGAGGCCGTTCCCGCCGACCGCCTCAGCGAGCGCCTGCTTGCCGATGAAGTAGGTCAGGTACACCTTCACCGGGACCGTGTTGTTGGCGCTGCTGATCCGGGTCGTGCTGATGTACCGGGCGCCCTGGTAGGTGCCGACCTCGCCCTTGTAGATCTCCTGGGTGTCGACGTAGGCGTGCGGCAGGATCCAGGCGTTGGCGCTGGGTGCCTCCGTCATCAGGTCGAAGACGACGTCCGGGTGGATCATCGCCGTGTACATGTTGCCCATCCGCGGGCGGACCTTCCGCCGGCGCATCAGCGCGACCGCGGCCGTGACCGTCTTCGCTGTCGCGACGTCCGCGGCGACGATGAGGTTGTTGGTCGCGGCCACGTTCCCCGCGGCCGAGGACACCAGGTTCCCCGAGTTGCGGTAGAGCACGAAGTTCGCCGGGTCGACGATCGCCCGGATCACCGCGTCGAGGGAGTCGTTCTGGTTGCGGCCCAACACCTCCGCGATCTCCGGGTCCGGGTTCACGAACGCGAGCTGCCGGAGCCGCTCGGTGTGGTTGTCCGCGTTCCCGTACTCGTTCAGCGTGATGTTGATGCGGGTCGGCGGGGCCTGCCCCGGCGGGGTCACGTCGGTGAGCTCGTTCAGCGGGGTCGTCGCCAGCGCCATGTCGGAGATGAAGCTCATGGTGACGACGTCACCCGGCATGGCCTGCGCGGTGGGCTTGGTATCGACGACAGCGCGCCAGGTCGGGTCGTCCCGCAGGGCGTACTCGACGGCACGGTCGTAGGCGGTCTCGACGAGGAGGTCCCACGTCGCCGCCTGGCTGGAGGTGAATGCCACCTCTGATCAGTCCTCTCAGGGGATGGTGGTGGTCCCCGAGGAGGTCACCTACGCGTCCTTGAAGCCCATCGCCGCCATCTCCTTCTGGAGCTGCGGCCAGTCGACGGACGGGTCGCGCAGCCGCGCCAACATGCCTTCCAGCCCCTCGGTGGGGGGGCTGGAGCCGGCCTGCGCGGCCGCGGTGAGCTCGGCCGCGCGCTGCGCCTCCGGGCTGACCCCGACGGGCGGGGTCGGCACGGCGGGCTGCGTGGTGGCCGGCGGCTGGGCTGCGGTCCCCGGCGTGGCGCCGGTGAGCTGCTGGGCGTAGGCCTTCTTGGCTTCCGCCCACGCGTAGGCCTTCTCGGCTTCCGCCCACGCGGTGACCTTCTCGGCTTCCGCCCACGCGGTGACCTTCTCGGGGGTGACCTCTGCGTCGCCCGGGTACCGCGCTGCGGCGGCCTCCGGGAGACCCGCGCCCTTGACCAGGTCGGTGAGGTCCCGCTTCCGCCGGTCGGCCTCCAGCGCGGTGACCCGGTCCGCCATCGCCTTCTTCTCGGCGATTGCGGTCTCGAGCTGCTGCCGGAGCTGCCCTCCGGACTGCTGCTGCTGGCCGGTGCCGGCGGGTGGGGTGGTCTCCTCGCCCGGCAGTGCGAAGTCGTCGGTCACGGACATGTGCGTCTCCCTTGGTCGGTGCGGTGGGCGCAGGCCGTCCCGCCGGCCAGGGGAAGCCGGGCGGGAGCTCCTGCTCGGGACTTACGGGTACGCACCCCGGTTGCCCGTACGGCCGGGGTGGAGCGGCGGCGGGAGGGTTCGAACCTCCGTGGTGCGTGACGGGTATCGCGTCACGCACCACCGGCCATGCGCCGTCGGTGGTGCGTCAGAGCCGCGGCAGGCGCCGTTCCCCGCCGGCCGCGTCGCCGTCCGCGGCGTGGCCCTCGTGGGTGGTCACCCGGTGGGTCTCGTCCCGCTGCTCGTGGGTGTGCGCCTCCCGCTCCGCGGTCACGTCCGGGACCAGCCCGGCGGAGTCCCGGCCGGCGGGGTGCTCCGGCAGCGCCCGGCCGGTGCGGACCAGGCCCTGCTCCAGGGTCTCCGGCTCGCTCGGCGCGCCGGTGCCGTGCACGACCCGGTGGGTGCGGCCGCGCACGTCGACCATTTCGGTGATGTGCTCCCGGTCGTCCGGCGGGGTCGGCGTCGTGGTGGTCTCGGCGTCGGTGGTCTCGGCCATGCCTCTCCTCCTAGAACTGTCCGTGCGGGCCGGACAGGATCCCGGTCCGCTGCTTCTTCCCCTCCGGCACCTCGGGTCGGTCCTGCGCCTCCAACCCGAGAACCCGGACCTTCTCCTCCTCCGACACCGTGGCCAGGTGGTCGTTGACCTCGTTGACGGTGTGCTCGGCCGGGTCGTACAGCGGCGGCCGCTTCGCCCGCTCGGCCTCCTCCGCGCGCCGCCGCTCGGCCGCGTCGTCGGCGTCGTCCGCGGCCGAGCGCAGCCGCGCCGCGCGGGTGGTGAAGATCCGGGCCAGGGACCCGGCGATCACCGACTCCGTCGCGCCGACGGTGACCTCCCGCGCCTGCCTCTTGAAGTCGCCGGCCAGCTCGTCGAACGCGTCCGCGATCTCCCGCTTCATCATGGTGCTGCCCCTTCCGGGTCACGCGGCCGCCAACCGGCCGCGGGTCAGTAGCTGCCGACGGTCGACCGCGACAGCGAGGAGGAGTCCGCACCCGGCCGCCCACCGAACAGCCCGGCCTCCGACGCGGCGAGCCGCCGCTTCTTCTCCTCCGCGTCCGCGGCGCCGGCACCGCCGAACACGGCGGCTTCCTCCTCCGCCTGCCCGATGCTGGTGCCGAACCGCTGCGCGATGGCCTGGTCGACCGGCAGCGCCTGCGCGATGTCGGTGTAGCCGGCGCGGGCCTGCGCGGCGGTGACCCCCTGCCCGGCGAAGTACTCGGCCTGTGCCTGCCCCACGGCCAGGCCCTGCCCGAGCGCGCCCCCGCCGATGCGGGCGGCGGCGACCCGCCGCTTCACCAGCGGCTCCGCGACGGCCGGGTCCAGGATGCCGGCGATGGCCTCGCCGACGGTCCCGCCGATGTTCTCCAGCCACCACCGCCGGTTCTCCTCCGGGCCGGTGAAGAACAGGTCCTGCGCCTCGGTGGCCCGCTCGGCGAGCTCGGCCGGGGAGACGTCCGCGGCGATCCACTTGGTGTAGTCGTCGCGGGAGTCGTAGAACCCCTTCGGGAGCCCGAACTGCCGCAGCACCTGCGCATAGGAGGTCTCGTTCGCGACGTACTCGGCCGGGGACAGCACCGCGAGGCCCTTCTTGCGGCGGATCTCATTGCCGGCGAACCGCTTCTTGTACGCGTCGGTCTCCTGTAGTTGCAAGGTGACCGCGTCCGCGCCGAGGCCCTGCAGAATCAGCTTCTGCGCGTCGGGGACAAGCTCTGCGATACCCCAGGAACTGAGCAGCGACCGAAACCAGGCGATAGCCGACGTCTGCGCGGGAGTGGTAGCCATCAGCTAGCGAACCCCCAGTCGCGCCCGATCTGGTGCGCGATCCCGGCGTAGTCGTCGCGGGCGTTCTTCGTCTTGTCCCAGCGGGGGTCGGCCTTCACCCGCTGTTCGTACTGCCACAGCGGCATCATCCCGAGCTGCCCTTTCTCGTCCCGCTGGGAGAGGCCCTGCTTCACCAGGGAGTCCTGCAGGGTGACCGTGTCCGGTGCCACCTCGAGCAGCTGCGCGGTGGTCTGGATGTAGGGGTCGGCGATCTGCCGGACGGTCATCCCCGCGTCGATCTGCGCGGCCAGCGACGGGAACCGCGACTTCGCCGCCGCGGCGACGTTGGCCTGCACACCCTGCACGGTGCCGCGGCCCTCCAGGACATGCCGCACCGACAGGTTCACCGAATAGGCGGAGTAGGGCACGCCCATGTCGTAGTAGATCTGCCGGATCTGCTGCTGGATCTCCCCGGCCTGCCCACCGAACGTAGCGGTAGCGCCTTTGAGCTGGTGGCCGATCTGCTGCCGGAGGGTGGCCTCGTCCCAGCCGTGCAGCTGCGCCATCCGCACCAGGTGGTTCAGCGCCGAGTGCGCGCCCTCACCGAGGCCGATGCCCATCTCGGCGGCGATCGTGCGGGCCTTGTTGGTGAGCTCACCGCGCTGCGCGGCGAATTCCCCCGGCTTGGTGACCTTCAGGATCTGGTATTGCTTGACCGAGTCGGCGGAGTTGCGCCACCAGGTGGAGTCCTGCACCGCCCGGGAGAACTCGTCCGCGGACCAGTTACCGGCGGCGGCCCGGGTCAGGATCCGGCGGAGCTCCGGGTTGGAGTTCGCGAGCTGGCCCACGAACCCGTACTGCTTGAGCGCGGCGGAGATGTCCACTAGTAGTAGCCCTCCCGCTGCCAGAACCGCTGCGCGTTCTCAGCGGAGCCGTACCGGTCCCGGACGTACGCGCGGAACATGGTCAGCTGCTGGCCGACGTCGCGGGTGTCCGGGTCGAAGCCGTACCGGCCGGCGTAGTCCTTCCGGGTGGCCGCGAGGCCCTGCCAGACCCCGAACGCGGTCGAGCGCGGGTTGTCGGCGGCCGGGTTACCACCGGACTCGCGCTCGATGATCCACGCCTCCGCCGGCGTCAGCCCCGACGCCTGCCCCACGGTCAGCCCGCCCCGGGGCGCGGGGGTCGGGAACGGCCGGGACGCCGCCGCGGACGCCTGCCCGAAGATCGACTCCGGGGTGGCGTGGGTGAAGGAGTCCAGGATCGTCGACACGTCCGGGCCGCCGGCCTCGATCGCCTCCAGCGACTGGGCGGCGTCCAGCGCCTCCAGCTGCTCGACCGGGTCGCGCTGCGCCCCCGGGTGGTCCGCCGGCGCCCGCCCGCCCGTGTAGACGGTGTTCTGGCCGTGGAAGACCACCCGGCCGTCCGGGTCGACCGGCAGGCCGTGCATCGCCGAGTCCGGGAGGACCCGGCGGATCTGCGCGCCCTTCCGCAGCGGCGACACCTTCACCTGCTCACCCTCGGTGGGCGCTTCGACGAACTGGCCGTTGCCGAGGTAGATCCCGACGTGGTCGGTCGGGCCCGGGTTGTCGAAGTAGACGACGTCACCCGGCCGGGCGTCCTGTGTGGACACCGGGGCGCCCATGTGCCCGTAGTCGGCCGCCCGGTAGCGGGGCATCGCGATCCCCGCCGCGTTGAAGGCGTAGTACAGCAGGCCGGAGCAGTCACCACCGCCGCCGCCGGCGAAGACGCCGCCCCACACGTAGTCCCGGCCGACGACGCCCATGGCCGCGTCGATGGCCTGCGCGGCGTCGCCGTGCCCGACGACCGCGCCGGGCGGTGCGGGGACGGTCCCCGGCTCGTTGCGGGTCGTGCGGACCGCCGGCAGCTGCGCGGGCAGCTGCGGCTGCGGGACGGTGCCTTCGGCGAGCAGCGTGTCCGGTGACGCCGCGAACTCGTCCTCGCCGAGCAGCGACTGGCCGAAGTACGACGACAGCAGACCGGCCGGCATCTACACGTCACCGCCGACCATGCCGCGCAGCACGTTGAAGTACTCGGCGAGCCGGTTGCCGGTGGCTTCGGTGCCGCGAGCTCCTCGGGTGACGAACTGCGCCGCGGCGGCGTCCGCCGACGGCGCGGAGGTCACCGCGGCGTCCTTGCCGGTGCGGGCGGTGCCGGCCGCGGCCTTCTGGTTGGCGTTCCACCGCTGCTCGGCGGCGTGGAACTCCTTCACGAACTGCTGCACCTTGTCCGTGGGCAGGTCCCGGCCGAGCACGCTCTGCGCGGCCCGCTGCGCCAGCGCGGCGACGGTCTGCGGGTCGGAGTACTGCGCGACGAACCCCGGCTGCACCCGCCTCGCCCCGCCGGCGGCCGGGTTCTTCTGCGCGAGCAGCTCATCGAAGGTGACCGGGGTCTTCGCGTCGGCGAGTTGCGACGCGGCGAGGACCGCGTCCCGGTAGGCGTTGACGGTCTGCTGGTTGTACGCGCCGATCCCGATGGCCTGCGGGGTGGTGGTGCCGTAGAACCCGGCCTGGAAGAGCTTCTGCTGCAGGGCGATGTACCCGGCCCGGTTGGTCGCGTACAGCTTCGGCAGCTCCTGCATCGCCTCCAGCGCGGTCTTGAACTGCGGCCCGTACCCGCTGGCCGGGACCGCCGGCTGCTCGACCTCGTTCGCGCGCAGGATCGCCGGGGCGTCGCGGCGGCCGCCGAGCGGCGGCTCCACGGTGCCGAGGAACACCGACGCCCGGGCCTTGTCGCCGAGACCCCAAATGTCCGCCGGGCCGGCGGACGAGCTGGACCCGGCCGCGCCGGGGACGTACGGCGGCGGCTGCCCACCAGGAGCGGTCACCGCTCACCCCCTCCGCTGGTAACGTGCTGGATCTTGGCTCGGCGCGGCAAGGCAAGCCGGGGCTTGGCTAGGCGCGGCTGGGCAAGGCGCGGCTTGGAGCACCAGCACCCGGGTGGGGTTCGCCTCATCCGGGTGCGTACTCCAGGTCGGTGTCCAGCGGCCGGAACAGGCCGTTGTAGAGGTCCCGCAGCCCCGGGTACCGGCCGACCAGCTGGGCCATGTAGCGGCCGAACGCGGCCTGCTCGCCGTCGCGTGACGCGGTGGCCTCCGCTGACCGGATGCCCCGCAACTGCGCGCCCCACTGGACGTGCGCGGCGTACGCGTCGACCATCGCCCGCACCCCGGGCAGGTCCGGCAGGCCGGGGACGTCGGGGTCGTCGAGCATCGCGCGGAGCTCAGCGAGCGCCTGCTGCGCCTGCACGACTCGGGTCTGGTAGGTCGACTGCTTCTCGCTGAACAGCGGGTTGTAGCTCTGAAACTGTTCGCTCCAGAGCCGGAACCCTTCCTTGATCCCCCGGGCGCCGTCCTCGTCGCCGGTGGCCAGAGCATCGGCGACCGCCTTGTCGCGGGCGTCCAGCGCGGCGTAGTAGGTCCGTTCGGCGCCCCGGACCCGGACGTCGGCGTAGAACTCGCCGATGTCCTTGCGGGTCCGCAGCCCCGACTCCAGCTGCGCCTGCCAGGCCTGCTGGGAGAACTCGCCGGGGTCGGTGGGGATGAAGTACCCGGCGACGGTCTTGTACTTCCCGAGCATCCCCCGGTGGTCCTGCATCCACTGCTCGGCCGCGCGGGTCGCCGGCACGACCTGGCTCTTCCCGGCGGTCTCGGAGCCGGAGACGAAGAACGCGAGCTTGTCCGGGTGCAGCTTCGTCCAGACCGCGAGGGCCTTGCCGTACCCGAAGTCGGAGATCATCTTCCGGGCTTCGTCCTGCAAGGAGGCGATGCCCTGCGCCCGGTAGAACGGGTCCGCTGCGTCGCCTTCGGTGGCCTGCTCCGGCTGGGAGGGTGCGCCGGGTGCGAACGTCGCGAAGGTCGCCCGCATGAGCAGCTGGTTGTGCGCGCCGACGCGGATCCGCTGCAGGAACGCGTCCCGTTCGGCGGGGGTGGCGTCCGGTGGTGGGACCAGCCCGGCGGCGTCGAGGTGGACGATCGCGTTCTTCACCGCGGACGCGGTCTGGGAGTCCCGTTCGTCGCCGTCCAGCGCCGCCCAGAACCGCCGCAGCGCGGTCGGCATGAACGACTCCCAGACGGGCCGGCCGGCGCCGAGCTGGCCGCGCATCGCCAGGTCCAGGTCCGCCTGCCCGAGCTCGTGGCCGGGCAGCAGCCCACCGAGCAGCGACACCGGGGTGGAGACCAGCGGGGAGACGGTGTAGCCGATCGGGTTGTCCAGCCCCGCGTTCAGGTAGATGAGCTTCGTGCTGAGGTTGGGCTGGACGGGCAGCGCGACGATCCCCGGCAGGTGCAGGGCCTGCCCGACCTTGAGCAGCGCGTTGATCGCCGCACCGGAACCGGGGTATGTGAACTGCATCGCGCCCTGGTCGTCCTTGCTGACGAACCCGGAGTGCACCCCACCCTCGACGACCAGCTGCGCGCGGCGCAGCCTCGTGGGGTCCTCCCGGAAGGTGCGGCCCCAGCGGCGCAGGAAGTCGCTGGTCGCCCTGCTGAAGGTGAAGAAGTTCCGGCCGACGACGTCCATCTGGGTGCGCAGGTCCGGGTTGTCGACCTGCGCGACGGTCCGGTGGAACGCTTGCTCGGCGGCGGTGTGCCGGGTCAGGGCCTCCGCGCCTTCCCGGGTCATGCCCTGCTGCACGAGCCGGTCGGCGTACCCGGCGAGGTTCCGGCGCGCCCTCACCAGGTTGACCAGGAACACCGGCTGCCGGGACAGCGCGGCGATCGGGGCTTCGACGAGGTGCTGGTAGCCGGTGCGGCTGGCGGAGCGAATCGCGGCCATGATCCCGTCGCCGGTGCCGCCGGCGGCGGCGACCCAGGTCTTCCCGACCGCGTGCTCCGGCCGCATCGCGTCCGGGACGTGGTCGGATAGCCACCCAACCGAAGGCGCCCGGCCGTGCGTCGTCAGATAGTCGGCTACCGGCTCGATGAGGTTGCCGTCCCGGCCGGTGAGCAGAGCCTCCAGGTCGTCGAGCTGGTCACCGGCGAGGTCCTCCAGCGCGGTCCGCTGCAGCGCCTCGTCCAGCTCGCCGGCCTGGCGTACCGGTACCCCGGCCTTGGTCGCCGCGGCCCGCTGCGCCCGCTCCCGGAACCCCGCCGCGGCGTCGGAGGCCAGCCAGTCGGCGTGCCGGGCGACCCGCTCCGCGCGGGACATGCTCGGGTCCAGCAGCAGCCCCGCGGCGTGCTCACCCATCCCCGACCCGGTGATCCGAGCGGCGAGGTTCGCTGACCAGGCGCGGGCGCCGCGGCCGCCGTCGGCCGGGATCAGGTCGTAGCCGCCGGGCTCCAGCTTCACACGCAGGTCGGCGACCTTGTACCCGGCGCCGGTGATCTCGTCGACCACGTCTGCCTCACCCGGGGAGAGGATCGCCTTGTGCGCGTCGCCGGCGAGGCGGGCCAGCCAGGCGTCGACCTCCGGCTGGCCGAGGTCCTGCAGCGCCCGCAGGTAATCCTCGTCGGTGATGGCGAGGTGCGCGCTGGCCTTCAGCCCGCGCAGGTGGCGGATCAGGACCGCGTTCCCGACCTTGCCGCCGGCCTTCGCGATGGCGCTCTTCGCCTCGTCGCCGTCTTCGAAGGCGCCGGTGAGCACCCGCCGGGTGGCGATGGCTGAGCGGGCCTTGGCCAGCTGCCGGCCCTGCCCCCGGACGCCGGCGCCGGCCCAGTCCTCCAGCACGTTCCTCGCCACGTTGGAGCCGGTCAGCAGCCACAGCGGCTTCAGCGTCCCCATCACGTTGTCCGCCCACTGCGAGGACAGCACCGACCGCATCGTCCAGTCCCAGATGCTCGCCTTGGCCGCGTGCTGCTGCATCGCCGCGAAGCTCGGCAGGTCGATGCCGGTGTCGAGCTGCCCGTCCCACAGCGCCGCGTGCACCGTCTCCCCGGACGCCGGGCTCACGTACTCGTCCGCGCCGCGGGCCGCCGAGTACACCTGCCGGGACCGCTCGTCGACGTCGGCGAGGAGCCGGTCCACCAGCTGCCGGCCGGACATCGACGCGGGCAGGCCGGCAGCGTGCGCGGTCTGCACCAGCACCGCGCGGGCGACGGCCATCCGCCCGGCCTCGTCCGCGCCGGCGTACGACGCGGCGAGGAGGTTCGCCTCGGACTTGGGCATGTAGGTGAGCGCGAACCGGCGGATCTGCTCCACGGAGCCGGGATCGGCCCAGTCGAGCCTCGTGCCGGTCGGGAGCAGGTTCGTCAGCCGCTGCCCCGAGTAGCGGAACCGCGCGGCGATGGCGCCGGGGGAGAAGAACGCCAGCGACCGCCCAGCTCGGGAGCCGGGTGCGACGTACCGGCCGTAGCGGCGCTCGTTGAGCAGCGCCGTACCCCGCGCTTCCGCGCCGGACAGGTGCTCAGCGACGTCGTCGGCGATCGTGCCGTCCGCGGCGTCCCCGGGGGTGGGGATCAGCCGCGCCGGGTCGTCCCGCACGTCGACCCACCCCTTGCGCGCGAGCCCGCGTTCGGTGGCCCGGCCGGCGGCGGCGCCCTTCAGCTGGCGGTAGCCCCACCGGGACACCGCCCCGGGCATCAGCACGGTCTCCGACGCGGCGAGACCCTTCGAGACCCGCAGCAGCGCGTTCGTGTCCACCAGGTGCGCGGTCAGCTCGTCCATCGTGGTGATGGGCGGGCCGGCCGCGGTCACCCACGACCCGTCCGGAGCGCGGCGGAGCACCCTCGACTGGCCGGTGATGTCCCCGACCAGCGGCACCAGCTCCGGGGTGCGGCCGTGGATCCGGGCCAGCGCCGCCGCACCTTCCTCCGGGGTGCCGGTGCGGATGACCGTCGCGTCGTCCAGGAGGGTCTGGAAGCCGCGCTGCACCTGCCGGGCCATCATGTTGCCGTTCGCCGGGTCGAGGATCTTCCGGACGCCCTCACCGTCCAGCGCGGACCGCAGCCCGAGCCGGGCGCCCTTGTACGCGGTGTAGGACTTCCCGAGCACGATCGTCGGGTCGGCGAACCACGTCGCGGTCGCGTCGAGGGTGCCGGAGAGCAGCTTGTACGCGGTCGCGTGCTGCACGGGGTCGACCCCGAGGCCGCGGGCGATGTCCCGGCCCGGGGACAGGTGCCGCGCGTCCACGGCCTGCACGACCTCACCGAAGCCGGGGTCGTTGAGCTGCTGCATCATCGCCGCGATGGTCTGCGGGTCCCGCCCGGCGGCGAGCTGCGCGAACCACTTCTCGTCGCCGGAGCCGCGGGCCTGCGCGAACTTCGACGCCAGGTCTACCTTCTCGGCGCCGTACCGCTCCCGCAGCGGCGTGAGGTCACCGAAGACCTGCTCACCGTGGGAGTAGAACGCCATCACGTCGAAGAAGTTCGCCGAGTTGTACCCGGCGGCGGCCATCGTGGCCCGGTTCTCCGCGGCGACCGCCTGCTGCCGGCCGGCGACCCCGGGGACCAGCGGCGCGTTCAGCGGGCCGGCGTCGATCCCGGCCGCGTTGAGCAGGCCCCCGGCCTGCTGTACCCGGTACGCGCCCATCGTGGCGTCGCCGGCCCGGTCCAGCCCGTGCAGCACCCCGCGGGTGACCGGGTTGTTGACCACCGCGTTCCCGCCGACCATGGTCCGCGCGGCCGCGCCCAACCCCGCGGTCACGGTGTGCCAGAACCCGTGGGGCGGCTGCTCCGGCTGCCGCTGCACCAACCGGCCCGCGTCCACGTCGTCATAGGGCTGCCCGATGGTGTCGAGGAACGCCTTGTCGCTCGGGCTCAACGGCAGCGCGGCACCGGAGGAGCGGGCCAGCTCGACCCGCTTCGCCAGCTCCAGGGTGTCGACGAACTGCCCGACCGCCCGGACCTGGAAGCTGCTGGCCTGCCCGGTCATCAGCGCGGACACGAGCCCCGGGTGCGCGGCCAGGCCCGGTGCGTCGGCGAGCATCGACCGGGCGATCGAGATGTCGCCGGCCATCAGCGCGCGCATTCCTTGCACCAGGCGCAGCCCCGGGAGGTGCAGTGCCGCCGGATCCTGCTCGGCTTGCTCGAGGTGAACAGCCGTCGGCAGCGGACGCAGAACTCATGCACAGGCTGCGTCGCCCGCCGCGCCTTCACCGGCCGAGCCCCCGCGCCATGGCCTGCTCCAGGAGACCAGCGACCGCGCCGGTGGCGTCGGACGCGGCGAGCCCGGACAGCAGGCTGGTCAGCGTGCCGTACGACTCCGCCGGGCCCAGCACCGGCGCGAGCGCCTCCATCCCCGGCCCGGGGCCGAGCGGCGCACCAGCGGTCACGGGCTCATCCGGCCGCGCGGACGGCGCGTCGAAGCCAACGACCTCGCGGCCGCCGCCGGCGCTTCCCTGTGACGCCGGCGGCGGCCCGACCTGGGCGAGCGGCGCGGAACGCTGCTGCGCGGTGAAGGTGGCGTCCTCCCCGTACTGCGCGTCGGGGAGGTGCCGCAGCTGCTGCGCCGGGCCACCGTCGGTGCGCTGCGACAGGCGGCCGGGACCGGACACCGCGGCGGGGTGCGCCGGCGCCTGGTATCCGCCCTTGCCGGCCATCGGTCAGTCGCTCCTCGGCGGCAGCGCGGCCCGGACGAGACAGTCCTTCGCCTCCAGCAGCTTCCGGAGGCCGGTAGTGAGCTCCGGGCCGTCCGGGAGCGTGGCGACCATCTCCTGCGCCAGCCGGGCGCACGGCATCGACACGGCCTGCAGGTGCCGCGGCAGGTGCTCGAACTCGAAGTACCGCAGGATCCCGACGGACTCGGTGGCGTCGGGGTTGACCGGTGGCATGTGCGCTCCTCTCAGGAGGCGACCGTGCGGCGGCGCACGGACGCGCTCATGGCGGGCTGACCGCTGCGGAACGCGGCGATCAGGTCTTGGACCCCGGGCCCGCCGGGCTGGCCAGGCTGCGGTGGTTCGGCCCCGGCCGGCGCCACAGCACCACCTGCTGCGCCGGCCGGGGGGCCGCCGGCTTCTGCGGCGGCCGCTTCGGGGGTGCCCGGCGCGGGCGGCGCCGGCTCGGGGGCGGGGAACAGCTCGGCGAGGAGGTCCTCGACGGCCGTCCCGTCCTGCCGGCCCTTGATGAACGCGGTCGCGCCGGCGAGCAGCGGCCGCGGGTCCATCCCGGCGACGGCCATCTGCCCGGCCATCCCGAGCAGCTGCTGCACCGACCCGACCGCGGCGTCCCGGACCGCCTGCACATCCATCGACCGCTGCATCTGCTCGACGTCGATGTCCCACGGCAGCTGCCGGCGCAGGGTGTCCCGGTCGATGTCCCCGTCGGCGCGCAGCTGCAGCAGCATCACCACCTTCTGCGCCGGCGCGAGCCCAGCGGCGAAGCCGTAGGTGACGTCGCAGGAGTAGTGCCCGCCGATGTCCCGACGAGGGTGCCACTCCTCGTGGAAGGTCTCCCCGGACAGGGAGCCGTCGATGGTGCGGGTCACGTCCGGCCACAGCGTCTCGTCGAGCCGGAACGCGTACTCGGTGGCCCGGCGCAGCCCTTCACCGAGCACGGTCTGCGCGGAGTCGATCTGCGTCTCGTAGCCGGCGGACAGCTGCTGCACCCCGCGGCCGGTGATCACGGACGCTTCGACCTGCCCGGAGCGGGTGCCGGGGTAGCGGGCGCCGGCGCGGAGCTCCCGCTCGAGCTGCTCGCCGAGCGCGAACGCCTCCCGGGGCACGTCCAGGTGCACCCGGCCGATCTTGTCGGGCTGGTCGGACCGCCAGATCGCATCCGGGCCGATCGGCAGGTCGACGAGGTCCTGCGGGGCGGCGATCGGCGCCTGCACCGCCTTCTTACCGGCCTCCATCGTCAGCTGCGCCATCACCGACCGCGCGATCTGCACGTAGATGACGTCGTCGAACTGGCCGCGGGGCACGCCGAGGATCCGCAGCTTCGGCCGCTCGGCGATGAAGTACGGGCACACCCCGGGGACCGGGTTCGGGTAGGAGGTGAGGACCACGTTGTCCTTCGACGGGCAGAACAGCACCGTCCGGTCGGTGTCGCAGTAGCGGATGACCTCGACCTCGTGGTCGCCGGGGTAGCCGCGGCGGTCGTCGGACAGCGCGGCGTGCACGGTCGGGTCCTCACCGAACAGCGCGACCAGCCGCGACACCCGGTCCCGCCACACCTTCACGTACACCCGGGTGTTCCCACTGGCGTCGAGGTCGTAGTAGGCGCCGAGCCCGTCCTCGACCCGGATCAGCGGCCGGGAATTCTTGAAGTCCGGCTCCACGTATATCGGCAGGAAAGCGTCCGTGCAATAGCGGTCCGCGCCGGACAGCATCTGAATCTTCAGGCCCGACGACGTCCAGTAGTACATCCCGCCCTTGTTCTTCTTGCTCGCCCGCCGCTTGTCCGCATCCGATCTCATGGTGCCGGAGGAGCAGTTCAGCGCGGGCAGCGGCGCGATGGACTCGGCGACGTCCCAGGCGATGGTCTCCACCATGTTCGCGACCATCGACTGCGGCCACTCCTCGGAGAAGTGGCCGGGGGCGACCATCGCGAGGTTCCCGGACCGGACCAGGCCGACCCGCCACATCGTGGCGTCGCGGGCGCCGAACCGGTTCCGCAGCTCCATCACGAACGTGGCGAGCTCGGTGGGCGCCTTCACGTCCTCGCGCCTCCTCAGTCCTCGACGATCCGCTTGCGGTAGCGGGCCGCGGCGTACTCGGCGAGGCCGAGGCACCGGTGCAGGGGCACGTCCCCGTCCTTGTGGCAGCAGCCGACGGCGGTCAGCTGCTCGCCGCCGTCGTCCCACCCGGTCTGCGCGGTGATCACGATGTACTCGGTGAGCACGTACCCGGTGTTGCCGCCGTACGCGGCGAGGACCGCCTCGATCGCCGCGGTGAGCGCGTCGTCGGCGGCGACCTGCTCCGGCGTCCGGCCGTTGGAGCTCATCACGCTCCCCTCGCCTGGGCCCGCGCGGCGGCGAGCTCGTTCAGGTTGATGACGCGGCGGCCGGCGAGGTCCCCGCGGGTGGCGCCCTGGGAGCGGGTGTAGTGCTGGGTCTGCCGGTCCACGCCGAGCCACGCGCGGGCTTCGAGCTCGGTGAACCACAGCGCCATGACGAGGTCCTGGGTCTGCCGCTGCCGCATCTCCGTCGGGTGCCACGTCGCGAGCTGCTCGATCAGCAGGCTGGTGACCCGCGACAGCCGCGGCGTCGGCAGGGAGATCAGCGCCGAATCCGGGGTGCGGGTCCACTCCCCCGAGCCGTCGTTCCTCGGGGTCCCGCACGACAGGAACAGACCGGCCATCGCCGCGACCCCGAACTGGTCGTCGAACTTGTTGTTGCCGGTGTTATGCGGCCGTATCCGGATGCCGTTGGAGAACAGCCAGTTTTTGAACTCGTCCAGCTGCGTGAGGAACTTCTGGAAGGCGTTGGTCTCGATTACCCACGTCTTCACACCGAGCCGCGTAGTCAATTCCTTGACCTTCTCCATCATCTCCCGCGGCGAGCAGTTCGCCTTATCGAAGCCGTCGAGGAGATACCGGCGTTTCGTGGCCCGCTCCACCCCGATCACCAGCGCCGCGGTGTGCCCGGACGTCGCCGGGTCCAGCCCACCGATGACGTACAGGCCGTCCATCCCACCGGGCCGGCCGGACGGGAAACCCTCGGTCATCTTCCCGGGTGGCCGGAGCCGGTTCACCGCGCACTGCAGCGCCTGCGGCGGGAACACCGAGTCCTCGTCGACGTCGGCCTGCTGGAAGACCAGCGCCCACTTGTGCTCGTTCCGCTGGAATGCCTTCTTGCGGGCCAGCTTCGGGCCGTCCCAACGCTCCGGCCACAGCACCGTCCACTGCCGGGACGTCTCCGCGTAGTCCAGGACCGCCGGCTGCGCCAGGTAGGTGAACACGGGGGTGCCGTCTTCGTCGACCAGGTCGTCGCGGAGGTGCTTGTAGATGTCATCCGCGGCGACCCTGGTGCCGACGACGAGCAGCTGCCCGGTGTCACCGATCCGCGAGTCGACGTCCTGCGCGATGTAGTCCATCATCTGCGGCCACTGCCCGGCCGAGGCCAGGTCGGTGATGTCGTCGATGACGATCAGGTCGGCGCGGGACCCGTAGATGTGCCCGGTCCAGCCGAGCGCCTGCACGGTGGGGTGCGGCTCGCCGGCGTCCGCGCCGGCGACGTAGATCAGGTTCTTCGTCCACGACCCGTCCGGGTCCCGCCACACACCTTCGGGCGCGAACTTGACGTGCATCTCCGCGTACTGGTGCCCGGTCAGCCGCCCGGTGACGGCGTGCAGGAACCGCTTCGCCATGTCGAGGGACTTCGAGATCAGCACGATCCGGATGTGCGGGTTCCGGTGGATCGCCCAGGTCGCGTAGTTGATCGTGAACTGGGTCGTCTTGCCGTGCTCCGGGGGCATGTTCGCCAGCACGTAGTTCGGCCGGCCCTTGTGGTAGCGGATCGACGGGTGCATCTCCCGCGGCGGCTTCCCCTCCAGCACGTCCACGATCCGGAGGTGGTGCGTCGCGAGCGGCTGCCGCAGGTACTGCCGGGCGAACGTCGGGAAGTCCGGGACGGGCGCCCGCTCCGCCGTCGCCGACCGGATCGCCCGGATGGTGCGGATCTGGTCCCGGAACTGCGGCTCGGACATCCAGTCCCGGTACAGCGCCTCCGACCGGCCCACCGCCGCCATCGCCGGCGCGATCTTCGCCCCACCCCGGATCATCTCCAGGACCCGGACCTGCGCCTCCGCCTTCGGGATCTTCAGCGACGTCGACCGGCGGGCGACCACCCTCACCGCTCCTGGAGGCCGTCGAGGGCGTGCGTCCAGTCGGCGGCGATCCGCTGCTGCGCGTCGGCGAGGTCGACCCGCCCGGCGCACACCAGCCGGTGCAGCCGGTTCTCCACCCGGTCCTTCGGGTTGGGGATCCGGCCGGCCTGCGGCCACAGGTTCGCCGGGTCGTTGGTGCCGCCGAGCTCGAGGGAGACCAGGTGGTCCAGCTCGTACGCGCCGGCCGGCGCGCCGCCGTAGGAGGCGAGCACCTCACGGCGCACCCGGGCGGGGACGTTGCGGTGCGCGGCGGACCACCCGGGCACGCACACCTCGGCCTCGGTGACCCCGGTGAGCACCACGCCGGGGGTGCACGCCGGGTCCGGCAGCTCACCGCGGACCGCGCACGCCGGCCGCGGCGGGCCAGGCGCCGGGTCCTGCTGGGCGAGGAGCACACCGCCGCCGAGCGCAGCCACCACCACAGCCGCCGCGGCCGTGGCCGCCCGGGGAACCCGCATCGCTCACCCCCCGTGACAGTCAGGGGTGAGCGCTCAGGCGCGCCCTGCTTGTTTTCGGAGGAACGATGAGGACATCCCGGGCGGCTAGTCGCCTGTGGACTGACCCTACGTGGTCAGCAGCGGCAGTCCCCGCAGTCGACGTCGAAGCCGCAACACGCGCAGCACCCGCAGGCCGGGCAGCCGGCGCAGCACGCCGGCAGAGGAGGCTCGGGCTGGAGGACGACCCGCTTCGCTGGCAGCAGCGAGAGCAGCAGCCGGCGCAGGGTCAGCGCTCGCACCACTGCCGGAGCCACCAGCCGGGCTGCCAGCGGGTGCCGTCGCCGGCGGGCACCCACGCGACCCGCGGCTCCCGGCCGGGGTCGACCGTGGCGACGAGCGCGCCGGCGGCGGGCTGCCCGGCCGGCCACTCCTGCGGGGGCCGGCAGCCGTGCTCGGCGGCCAGCCGCTCAGTGCTGGACGCGGGGACCGCACCGGGCGGCGCCGGCGGGACCAGCCGGGTGACCGCCCATACCAGGACCGCCGCCGACAGCGCCGCGAGGAAGATCCACCCGGTCCACCGCCGTTCGGTGCGGGCCGGCGGGGTCACGGCCGGAGGCTGGGAGGACCCGAGGTCACCGTCACCGAAGCGACGCTGCGGCGCGGTCACGGCCGCCCGCCGGCGGGGACGACCTCGGAGATGTCCATCGACTCCGTCTCCGTCTTGAGCATCGGCTGACCGTTCGGCCCCAGCAGCGGCTGACCGTCCTCACCGAGGACCGGCACCTGCACCGGCAGCTCGAGCCGCCCAGCCGGCCGGACCACCATCGGGCCCTGCGCCCGCCGCGGCGGCGACGACACGACCGTCGGCTGCCCGGGGCGGGGGGTGGGGTCCGCCGCGCCGCCGACCGCCTGCACGATGTCGGTCCAGGACAGCGCCCGCTCCGCGGAGCCCTCGTGCCCGTCGGAGCGGTGCCAGCCTTCGCCGTCGCGCCAGCACACCCGGGAGCGGGTGTCGGTGACCACCGACCCGACCGGGGGCTCCCCCGGCGCGTCGGCCGGCGCGGCCACCTCGACCACCCTCGCGCGCGGGAACTCGGCCGTCGCCGCCGGCAGCCGGAACTCCATCACCGGCGGCTGCGCGACCAGCGGACCACCAGGACCCGACGCGGCCTCCACCAGCGCCGGCACCGCCTCGGCCTCTTGCGGGATCCACGACACCCGTTCCAGCCCGGCGGCTGCGGCGTCCAGCGGCAGAGCCGGGACGAGCCGCTTCCGGATCACGACCACGACCTCATCCCACGACAGGCCCGCGTCCAGCAGCCGGCCCGCGGCCGCGTCGAGGAGCCGCCGCAGCTCGTCCCGCGCTTCCTGGTCAGCCACGACCTGTCTCCAGCCTCGTGAAGTGCGCATCGATGCCGAGCGGCGGCAGCGCAGCCCACGGCGGCGCGTCCGGGTCATCATGGGCGGCCACGTACGCCTCCACGTACGCCTCCACCTCGTCGAACGACATCCCGTACGCCCACCGGCACACCGGGTCGTACGCGGCGCGCACCAGCTGGTCGACCGTCGTCCGCTCAGCCATCGGCGCGGGGCTCCTTGTACTTGGCCAGGTCGTTGGCACGTTTGAGGTCGCACAGCCCGCAGCCCTCATGGGAGGCGTGCACCATACCGATCCCGTGGTGCCCGGCGCGGGTCTTCGCGAGCTGCTCCCGGTCGTACTGGCGGACCTCGTCGGCGAGCGCCGCCATCACGTCGTACACGTTGGGGCCTTTCGGCCGGTACGCCGACCGGGGCAGGACAGAGGGCGGCTCCGCCATCCGCAGGTAGCGGTGCAGCATCCGGTGCAACAGCTCCTGCTCCGCCAGCATCGCGTCGGCCTGCCCCCCGTAGTGCGCCCGCTCCAGCTGCTCGACGACCGCCCGCCCCGGGTCCACGCTCTCCACGCCGTCAGCCACCGTGCACCGCCGTCATCTTCCGCTGCCCGCACTCCGCGCACTTCCCGTTCGCCCCACCCGGCGCGAACGGATGCCGCCCGTCCGCCGGCGGCCGGGCCTCGTACACCGCCCGCGCCCGGACCGGCATCCCAGCCGGACCAGCGTCGATCAGCTGCCGGGTCCGCGTCCCCACCGGCGGCGCCGGCTGCTCCCGCGCGTCGAGGGCCTCCTCCAGCAGCAGCCGAGCGAGCGCCGTCACCGGCCGCCGGTCCGCCCGCGCCGCCGCCACCAACCGCTCCCGCAGCGAAGCCGGCAGCCGCAGATCCAGCCGCGCCGCGAACTCCCCGTCCACCACGCCAGGCACCGTACCACAACACCCGTACCCGCACCGTACAAGCGCGTACACCGCCCCACAACGGCGGACCCGGCAAACCGGACAGAACTTCCCGGAAAATTGGGGGCGACCTACGTACTGAGGTCCGGCGGCGCGCGCAAGCAACCCCGGGTCGATGCGGTACAGACCAGGACACGTCGGGCGTGTGGTGTGGGCGCTGTGACGCTGCCCTGACGCCACGCTGAGCCCGTCCAACCCGCACGCCGGGCCCATCCGTGCAGGTCAGAGGCACAACGCGCGAGGATGAGGCCGCTCGTGCTACCGCCTTGGGCAGGAAGCGGCACGCTCGCGTCTTGCTGTGGTCAGGTGACGGTGTGAGTGGTGACGGTGAGTGGGGGTTGGGTGGGCCCGCTCGCGTTGCTCGCTTGGGGGTGTGCGTGCCTGGTGCGGTCCCTGGTGGGGATTGCGGACCTGTGGGGGCTTCTCGGCTGGACGGACAGCGGCCTGACCTGCCGGGATGCTGCGCCGGGGACAGCTCCGCCCAGCACTGGGGACAGTAGCAGCGCGCGGGCGTCGGGCGGGGCGCGTGGGCGGGAGCTGGGTCCCCGTGTCCCCACCCCGGACCACCAGCGGGTTTCCCTGCGAGTGACCTCGTGCCCGTCCCCGCCCTTGCGTGGTGCAATGGCGGTGCAGTACCTTGCCAGTGGGCCCGCGCTGTGCGGGACGAGGGAAGGGGAGCGGGATGGACCCGAACGAGGCACTCCGGCAGATCAGGGAAGCGGTCAGCACGTGGCGGGCTGGCGCCGAGTACGGGTGGCGGTCCGAGGAGGACAGCGACCGGTGCGCGCTCCGGCTGGTCAAGCACGCGGAAGCGCTGGACGAGTGGCTGTCCCGTGGTGGGTTCTTGCCGGCCGCGTGGCAGGCGGGAAGGCCGGAGAGCGCTCAGGTCGCGGCGGCGCGGCGTGCGCTGGACCGGCGGTCGAGCGTGGACGCGCGGCTGTCGGACGCTCAGATGCTCGCTGGGATGCGGGAGTCCGCAGACACGATCCAGGCTGCGGCTGAGCGTGAGTACCTGGCGGAGCGCGAGCTGCCGCGTCGCTTCTCGTCCGATGGGCTGGCTGTCAGCGACGGTGCGTGGGATGGCGCGCTGTGAGCGCGCGGCGTGCCGTGGCCGGCGTGGTCCTCGGTCTGGTCCTGGGCGGGGTCGGCGGCGCCGGGTGGCAGCTCCTCCACGTCCCGGACGTGCCGGGCGGACCCGCTGTGGTGCAGCAGGAGGACTCGCCCGGGTGGGACTGCGCGACAGCCGGCAACGGGCTGTGCGGGCCTGGACCGACGGGTGGCCGGCAGTGAGCGGCGGCTGCGGGTGCGAGTGCTCCTCGGGAGGTTTCTGCGGCGGCTGCGGACACGCGGGATGCGGCGGGCGGAGGTCCTGACGCTGCCTCCGGCCCTGGTCACGCACCAGGGCTCGGGGAGTGCGCCAGAGCGGCTCACTGATCGACCGGAAGGGGAGCGACCATGTCGCAGGAGACAGCCCAGTGGCTCAACACTCAGACGCTGATCGGGCACACCGACAAGCGGGGGCACGCGTGGCACTACCGGGCGGAGGAGCAGGGCACCGAGTCCAACCACTACCCGGGGCCGGTGCCGGTCGAGGACGTCAAGCGGCGCCTGTTCGGGTGGGAGGCGCAGTCCCGACCGCTGTTCGTCAGGGTGCCCACGGACGACCTGATCGCGGCCGCGGGGATCGACGACGACGGCGTGCCGTTCCGCTTTCAGGAGGTCACCGGCCGGCAGGCCATCACCCGCGAGGACCAGAGGCCCGGCGTCGACGTGCTGGGCATCTTCGCTGAGGGATACCAGCGGCACCAGTACGCCGAGTGGCTGGTGGAGCAGGTCTCGACCATCGTCTCCGACGGGTTGGGCATCGGCTCCGCTGGGCTGCTCAAGCGCGGCGGGGTCGCGTGGGTGTCGTTCGAGGTTCCGGACACGATCACCACGCCGGAGGGTGTGGCGTTCCGGCCCAACTTGCTCGCGGCGACGTCGCATGACGGTTCGCTGAGCACCACGTACGCGCGGGTGGTCACGAACGTGGTCTGTGACAACACGATGAGCGCGGCTCTGGCGGAGCGGGATCAGCGGGTCAAGGTCCGGCACTCCCGTTACTCGCGGCTGCGGCTCGGTGAGGCGCGCGCCGCGCTGGCCATCGTGCACACGATCGCCGAGGACTTCGCTGCGGAGGTCGCGCAGCTGGCCCGGGTGGACGTCAGCGACAAGGCGTGGCAGGCGTTCCTGGACGCGCACAGCGCGCTTCCGGAGGGCACCAAGCCGAGCCGCGCCCGGACCATCGCCGAGAAGAAGCGGGACACCCTCACCCGGCTGTGGAACCACGACCACCGGGTGACCCCGTGGCGCGGCACCGGGTGGGGTGTGGTGCAGGCCGTCAACACGTACACCCACCACGAGCAGGCCGTGCGGGGGATGGACAGGGCGGAGCGGAACATGCTTCGCGCGGTCGAAGGCGGCACCGATGCGCTCGACGCCGGGACCGTCGCGACGCTCCGCAAGGTCCTCGCCAAGGTCTGACGTGCAGCGTCCCGGCCGGGCCACGGTCCGGCCGGGTGCGCCGTGCGCCAGACGGTGGCGCCAGACGGCGAGGAGCGAGCCGTGAGCAGCTACGCGCTAGACGTCACGCTGACCAACGAGACGGACGGAGTGCGGTTCAGCGAGTGGCGGGAAGAGATCCAGCCATTCGACCTGGGCAGCGACGGCCGGCCGGACTTCGGTGAGATCTACCGGTCCGCGCGGGACGAATGGGGCCGGTGCCAGTCGTCGATCTACGTCGACCGGGTGGACGGTCCGCCGATGCGGGTCGGGTGGTTCTTCGTCTCCCGGCAGCAGTACGAGCGCGGAGAAGGGACCTACCTGCGCGGCGCGTGGGTGACCGTGATCGAGGTCCCAGACCCCGGGCCGGTGCCCGCACCCGCGTACGTCGAGATCCCAGGCTGACCCGCGCGCCCGTGGTGCTCGCTGCGCGTAATCCGCGCGGCGGGTCGCCACGGCCGCACGGCGCGGCCGGCAGAGGGGAAGGGGAGCACGATGGCGACGGAAGGTGAGGCGGTCCGCGCGGTGGCGTGGTTCCGTGACGGGCGGTGGTGGGCGGTCGGGAAACGGGAGGACCGCACGTACACCGACACGGTGGACCTGGGGATCACGACCGTGGGCGCGGCCCGGGTGACCAGGAAGACGGCCCAGGTGTTCGGAGTGCCGCCCAGCGCGGTGGTGCTGGTCGCGGCCAGCTTCGCACCGGACCAGGGGGACCCGGCCGACGCGGGCACCGCGAGCGCGTACGGGCTGCGGTCGGAGGAGACGGCCGGTGAGGAGCTGGACCGGGTCGCCACGTTGGCGGAGATCGCGGAGGAGTGGGTGGACCTGCACGAGCCGATGCCGGATGCGCTCGACCGGTTGGCGACCATGCTGCCGCTGCTCGGCGCTCCTCCGCTCACCGACGACGAGCGGGCCGCCGTGGTGGCCAGGATCGAGGGCTGAGCGGGCCGACCGACCGGGGCCCTGCGCCGCACGGGCTCGCAACCTGCCCGCAGGGCCCCGGCTGGACCGGAGACTACGCCGCTGGGACGTGCCCCCCGTGCCTGGTACTGGGTGACCAGGCACGCGGAGTGCGCCACACTGGGGCACTACTGCACTGATTTGGAAGGAGACGGCAGATGTCTAAGATCATCGAGACGCGGATCATCGTGGAGACCAACGCGCCGGAGGAAACCGCGCAGCGCATCCTCTCCCCGGACGGTCTCGGGACCAGCTGCACCGTGGCCGGTCGCCTCGGGCTGGAGGTCATCACCTCCTCGCCCACGCGGGCGAGGAAGGCCGTCGACCTGCTGACCGGCAGCGGCTACACGGCTCGCATCTACCGTGGTCGAGAAGAGCGGGGGGCGGCCAACGAGTGCTTGGTGATCCGCGTGTACCTCACCGTCGAAGCCGCCGCCAACCAACTCGTCGCCGAGGGCTACGCCCGCGACGACGTGGTCGCCGCGATCGACAGCCTGATCGACGCCGGTCTCAGCCTGGACCAGCCGGATGAGGGCTACGTCATCACCGGGGACGAACTCGGCGTGCTGCGCGCCCAGCTCGACTCGTGACCGCCCCACCTGAAGCTACGCCGCTCCCGCGCGCTCGCTGCCCTGCCAGGCAGCGAGCGCGCGGAGCGCCTTGTCCCCGAGGTAGACGTGGCCGCACGAGCGGCACACGATGCTCGGCATGGGGCGTGTCACGAGACACAGCGAGGGGGCCAGGAGCACGCGGCCGTCGGGCTGCGGCTCGCTGGTCCTCTTCCGTCTGCACCGAGAGCAGCGCAGGTCCGGGAGGTCCCGGGTGGTGCGAACCTCCGGTAGAAGCTGCTCGACGGCGGCACGCCAGTCGGCCACCTGGTCGGACAACCGGGAGACGGTCGGGTACTCGGTGTCGGCCAGGGTGCGGGCGCGTGCGGCGAGCTGGCGGAGGTTCGCCTCCGGCGCCGGTCTGGGGCGAAGCCCGGTGAGGGCACACCAGCCGTACGCGCCGCGGGTGATGGCCCGCAGGAGGTCCACCGGGGCCAGGTCTAGTGGCGGCCGAGAGCCGGTCGAGCCGGCGACGGCGCCGACCTCACCGCTGCGTTGGATGGCCTCTTCGAGTTGCTGGAGCAGCGGAGGTACCTCGGCCCACCTGGGCTCAGTCAGGCGGCCGAGGTAGCGAGACTTCGGAAGCGTCAGCGCGTCAACCGCCCGGGCGAGATCCTCGACTGCTGAGCTCGCCCGGGCGTCCCGCATGATCCGTACAGTAGCGCGCCACTGGGCTCGCCTCACCCTGCCTCGCCTCACCCAGCCTCGCCGGGCCCCACCGCGCCCCGCCTGCCTCGCCTCACCCAGCCATGCCTAGGCCGCCCCGCCGACCAGGCCCCGCCACGCCAACCCGCGCCGTGCCCGGCCTGGCCCCGCCTGGCCCCGCCTGCCTCGCCTCGCCAGACCCGGCCCCGCCATGCCTCACCCGGCCGCGCCTGGCCTCGCCTGCCTCGCCTCGCCTCGCTACGCCGGCGGCAGCCCCTCCAGCACCGAGTCGATCTGCGCGACTAAATGCTTGGCGTCCGTGAAGGCGGACAGCCTGTTCCGCAGGCCCCGCAGCTGCAGCCTGGTCTCGGACAGCACCTGCCCGAGCAGGTCCGGGTCAGCGAGGGCACGCTCGCTGCCGATTCGGACTCGCCGGCCGTCCTCGTCGATCACCGACACGAACGCCGGGACCACGCGGACCGTCTCACCCTCCGTGATATGGATCTTCACGCGGTTGATCAGCGCCCGCGCCTGAACGAGCCGGAAGCCCTCGGCTGCTGCCTGGTCGTCCCAGGTGAAGAACCCGTGTAGCGGTGACGCCGGATCGGCCGCCGCGTCGACGACTATCCGCTCGGTGAGGACGTCGCCGTTCGCCTGCTTGACCCGCAAGACCTCGGCGATGACCGGCCCGGCGGCTCCCTTGTACGTCAGGTCGCCGGCCATCAGACGCGGCTCTCAGGGTCGCCGCGGACCTCGAACCGGCCATAGGTGCCGGTGTGGGACTTCGGAGCCGACGGCCGCCAGTCCCCCACACCGCCGTTACCAGCCGCGTCCACCAGCGCATGCACCGACTGCGCGTCCATCAGCGCCTGCAGGAACGTCACCCGCAGCACCGCCGACCAGGGCAGGAACTGGTACCGGTACCGCAGATCCGCGACCCCGGACGCCAGCCGCGGGGTGTCCTCCCGCAGCGTCATCTCACCTTCGATGGGGATGAGCTGGTCGACGCCTTCGCCTTCGACGAACAGCCCCGACTTGAGTGCGGTCATCGTCAGGCCCTCGAACAGCCGGGCCGCGCCGACGATCGCCGCCTTGAAGCCGGTGGCGGGGAACCCCGGCCGCCCATCCGGCAGCCGGTACATCGCCGCCTCGGCCTCCTCCTCGGGGACCTTCGGCTCCTTCTTCGGCCGGGCGGTCTGACCCGACTGCGCCTCCCGCATGAGCCGGAGAGCTTTCTCCGACCACTTGTGCGGGATCAGCGGCGAGACCCCGACGATCGGGACGTCGATCGTGACCCGGTTCAGCCTCTTGATGGTGATCGGGCCGGTCGTCTCGGTCTTGCCGGTACGGTTGGGCATGGCAGCGCCTCCTCAGGCATCGCTGTCGACGCCGGGAGAGTGGGGTTCAGCCGCTCTCCCGGCACATATCTAGTCGTTTACTACTGGCGGAACAGTAGCACCGTCTCCCGGCCACTTCACTGCCCGCAGCCAGTTCGCGTGCTGCTTCGGGACCGGCGCCGGCGGGTGCCCGAGGTGGTCCAGGCCCATCGCGGCGAGCACGCAGGCGTCGGCCTGGTTGTCGTCCTTCGGGTCCGCGTCGTACCGGCGGACCACCGCGGCCACAACCGCTGTCTTCCCGGCGTTGCGGCCACCGCCGACGCCGAGCGCGTAGCCCTTCAGCTGCGCCGGCTGCACCTCCGCGTACGGGATCCCCAGCTGCTGGAGCCGGTCCAGCACCATGAAGTACAGGGCGGCCCGCTCGTTGATGTAGGCGTTCTTGCCCTGCTGCATCCGGCCACCGGGCGGCAACGCCTCGATCACCACCAGGTCGGCACCCCGGGCCCGCGCCGTGGCGCCGCTCCGGAGCTTCTGCAGCCGGGTAAGGCCGGTCTCCCCGTCCTGGCAGCTGAAGGTCTGCATCGCCAGTCCGTCCGGGCCCCAGCGGGCTACCCCCGTCGCGGTCAGCGACAGGTCCAGCCCCACCACCAGCGGGCTGCTCATCGGCGCTCAGCCCCTTCGCTGAACTCCTGGATCAGCTTCCGCACATGCAGGATCGCCTCGTTGTAGCCCGTCTTGAGGTTCACGGATCGCTGGCCAGCGTCAGGCCGGTGACCTCGACGGTGATGTTCATGCTGCTCCCCTTCCGTTGGTGATGCGTTTGCGACCGGGCAACGGCCGGTTGACCGGCCCGGGGTCTGGTGGCCGCGTGCCCGGTCGGGACGCCCTGCCGGGTACGCCCGGCGAGCCGGGAACGCCTGCTCGGTAGTTCCTCTCCCTACTAGGGGAGACACCCGTGTCTCCCTTCCTGACCTGCGGATTCAGCAGTCGGAACACCTGCTGCCGCCCCGGCAGCCCCTCCACTTCCACCTCCAGCACGCCGGCGTCGCGCAGCTCCCGGTTCCACCTGGTGATCGTCCGCTCGGACACCCGCATCACCCGCGCGGCGTCCGCCCGCTCCCACGCGGCGCAGTACCGGCCCCAACGCCGGAACGCGAGGAACCCGGCGTACAGCCGGGCGCCGGCGGGCAGCTCATGCATCCCCTGCACGCGGCGGCGCCAGCGTGCCCGGTCCCGCACG
>Ga0209382_10000945_pt1 | contig 47116 bp, 46 predicted proteins | sample SoiMetdeltSBSDD5_FD_187599 | JGI IMG/M metagenome (GOLD analysis project Ga0209382, IMG submission 187599) | Bulk soil microbial communities from a Populus tree surrounding site in Tennessee, USA - Soil MetaG P. deltoides SBSDD5 (SPAdes) (version 2) | ecosystem: Environmental > Terrestrial >...
CTTCCCGGATTCGACCGCGAATCCGTACCTCGGCTTCGCAGCGATGCTGATGGCCGGCATCGACGGCATCCAGAACAAGATTCATCCGGGCGATCCCGCGGACAAGGATCTGTACGATCTGCCGCCGGAAGAAGCGAAGCACATTCCGGAGGTCTGCTATTCGCTGGAGCAGGCGCTGCAGTCGCTGGACGCGGATCGCGGCTTCCTCAAGGCGGGCGGCGTGTTCACCGACGACGTGATCGACGCGTACATCGCGCTCAAGATGCAGGAAGTCACCAAGGTCCGCATGTCGACGCATCCGCTCGAGTTCGAGTTGTACTACAGCGTGTGAACACAACGGCGTGCCGGGTCCTCCGGCCCGGCATCGCCGCGCACGCGGTAGGCCGCGGTGACGGAGTTCACAGCCCGTCACCGTTTTTGTCAGTGGGTTTGGTCACCTATGGGCGAAGCGGCTATGCTCTGGCCTCATGCGTACGGCGCTCCTGCTACTGCTTGCGCTCGCGGCTGCCGCTGCATCGGCCGCCGACGTGTGGAAATGGGTCGACGAGAAGGGCGTTACGCACTACTCGGACCAGCCCGGCCCCGGTGCGACCAAAGTCGAAGTGCGCGCCGGCAACATCGCCGCGTCGAGCCCCGCGCCTGCAGCATCCTCTTCCGCATCCGGGCCGGCAGGGTCGGGCGCGCCTGCGCCGGGTTACCGCGATTTCGAAATCTGGCGGCCGGAGCGCAACCAGTCGATCATCAACACCGGCGGCCAGGTCAACGTCGAGATCCGCATCGAGCCGAATGTGCAGCCGCTGCACAAGCTGAGCCTGTATCTCGACGGCAAGCTGGTGACCGGTTTCGCGCCCAACACGCTCAGCTATGCGTTGACCGAAGTGCCGCGCGGCGTGCACAGCGTGACGGCTGTCGTCGCCGATCAATACGGCAAGACGATTCAGGAAACGCCGGCGATCGGCTTCACCGTGCGCCAGGAGTCGATCGCGAACCCACCAGTGGGTCCGACGCTGCGGCCGCCGCCGAAGCCGCAGCCCCGAGCCTCGAACAAGCTCCCCGCTTCGCAGCCGAGCTACGGCGCGTTGAACGGCGCGCCTGCGGTCATCAACCCAGCGACCAATATGCCGGTCGTCGCGAAGCCGCCGCCGAAACCCAAGAAGCCCTGACCGGCGCCGCCAACGCACGGGGGTGCGGCTAGCGATGGCCGCGCTGCCTTCGTCTTTCGCCGCTGCGCGCGCCATGGCCGATCCCGGACGCATACTCGACAGTCTCAGCACCAGCGTGCTGATCGTCGACCACACGCGCGCGATCCTCTTTCTCAACGTCGCCGCGGAATCGCTGTTCGGTACCAGTCGCAACCAGGCACGCGGCCGGCCGCTGGAGGAGCTGTTCGCGGACGCCAACGCTTTGAGCGCAATCGTCGATCGCGCGCTGGAGACTTCGCGTCCGTTCCTGCGACGCGAGCTGGCGCTGCGGCCCGTGAATGGCGAAGGCGAGCTGATCGTGGACTGCGTCGTGGCGCCGTACGAGGAATCGACCGCGCCGGCGGTGCTGATCGAGATCAGCGACACGACGCAGCATCAGCGTATTTCTCGCGAGACTGCGCTGCTGACGCAGATCGACGGCAGCCGCCTGATGATCCGCCAACTGGCGCACGAGATTAAGAACCCACTGGGAGGCCTGCGCGGCGCGGCGCAGTTGCTCGCTCGCGAATTGCCCGACGCGCAGCTGCGCGAATACACGTCCGTGATCATCAGCGAGGCCGATCGGCTCGCCGGGCTCGCGGACGCGCTTCTGGGTCCCGGACACGCGCCGCGCCTGGAGCCGATCAACATCCACGAGCTGCTGCAACACGTGCGCCACTTGCTCGCGGCCGACGCGCCGGCGACGGTGGCAATCGAGCGCGACTACGATCCGAGCCTGCCGTCGCTGCCGCTCGATCGCAACCTGATCATCCAGGCGATGCTCAATCTCGGGCGCAACGCGCTGCAGGCGATCGCGCAGAATGCCGGCGGCAAGGGCCGCATCGTATTGCGCACGCGCGCGCTGACCAACGTGAACATCGGGACTCGGCGTCATCGCGTCGTGGCCAGCGTGCAGTTCGAAGACAACGGTCCCGGCGTGCCCGAGCACTTGCGCGAAACGCTGTTCTATCCGCTCGTCACCGGGCGCGCGGACGGCACCGGGCTCGGCCTCGCTGTCGCGCAGGACCTGGTGAGCCGGCACGACGGACTGATCGAGTTCGAGAGCCGGCCCGGACTCACCCTCTTCACAATCCTGTTGCCCTTCAATGTCGTCTCCTGAAGTGAAACCGCTTAACGTCTGGCTCGTCGACGACGACGCCTCGATCCGCTGGGTGCTGGAGCGCGCGCTGCGCCAGGGCGGAATGGCACCGACTGCTTTCGATCAGGCGGACAGCGCGCTGGCGGCGTTGCGTCGCGAGCGCCCCGACGTGCTGATCACCGACATCCGCATGCCGGGTCGCAGCGGGCTGGAGCTGCTGACGCAGATTCGTGCGAGCCAGCCGGAGCTGCCGGTGATCGTGATGACTGCGCACTCGGATCTCGACAGCGCAGTCGCTGCGTACCAGGGTGGCGCGTTCGAATATCTGCCGAAGCCGTTCGACATCGACCAGGCCGTCGATCTCGTGCGCCGCGCGGCCCAGCAACGCGCGGCGTCGCCCGAACCTGCGCTCGAAGCGCGGCGCATCCCCGAGATGCTTGGGCAGGCGCCGGCCATGCAGGAAGTGTTTCGCGCAATCGGCAGGCTGTCGCGGTCGAGCATGACGGTGCTGATCACGGGCGAGTCGGGCACCGGCAAGGAGCTCGTCGCCCGCGCGTTGCATCGTCACAGCCCGCGCGCTGCGAAAGCATTCATCGCGCTCAATACGTCGGCGTTCACCGCGGACTTGCTGGAGTCGGAGTTGTTCGGTCACGAGAAAGGCTCGTTCACCGGCGCGGATCAATTGCGACGCGGGCGTTTCGAGCAAGCGGACGGCGGTACCCTGTTCCTCGACGAGATCGGCGATATGTCGCCGCAACTGCAGACGCGGCTGCTGCGCGTACTCGCCGAGAATGAGTTCTATCGCGTCGGCGGCCAGATTCCGGTGCGCGTCGACGTGCGGGTCATCGCCGCTACGCACCAGGATCTGGAGCAGCGCGTGCGCCAGGGCCAGTTCCGCGAGGACCTGCTGCATCGGCTCAACGTGATCCGCATCGAGGTGCCGCCGCTGCGCGCGCGCCGCGAGGATATCGCGGAGCTGCTCGTTCACTACCTTGGGGCCGCGGCTCGCGAGCTCGGCGCCGAAGCAAAGACGCTGACGCCGGAAGCGGCGGCCGCACTGTCGAACTTTGACTGGCCCGGCAACGTGCGACAGCTCGTCAATGCGTGCCGGCGCCTGACCGCGACCGCACCCGGCCGCGAAATCAAAGTGGAAGACATTCCCGCGGATCTCGGCGGCAGCGTACCCGGCGCCGCGAAGTTGCAGGACGAATGGACGCGTCAGCTCACGCAGTGGGCCGAGAAGCGGCTCGCGGCAGGCGAGACACCGCTGCTCGACGACGCTCTGCCGGAGTTCGAGCGCACATTGATCCGTGCAGCGCTGCGCCAGGCGCAAGGCGGACGACAGGAAGCTGCGCGCCTGCTCGGCTGGGGAAGGAACACGCTCACGCGCAAGCTGAAAGAGCTGACGATGGATGACGAGTAGGTCGGGCTTCAGCCCGACTCTTTCTGTCGGGCTGAAGCCCGACCTGCATCTTCTTCCAGCGGCGGGTGCGCGGACGAAGTACCGATGAGCTGAGTCACCGATTGCATTGCGTGCTTCGCCAGGTACGCGGCGATGCCTTCGTTGATCTTCTTGCACACGAGCGGATCGTAGAACAGCGCGGTTCCGACGCCGACGGTCGTGGCGCCCGCGATCAGAAACTCCAGCGCGTCGGTCGCCGACGCGATGCCGCCCTGGCCGATGATCGGCACGTTGTGCCGCCGCGCTACTTCGTACACCTGGTGGACTTTGAGCAGCGCGATCGGCTTGATCGCCGGGCCCGACAAGCCGCCCTGGATGTTGCCGATGACCGGCCGGCGCGTGTGCACGTCGATGGCCATGCCGGTCACGGTGTTGATGACGGCGAGCGCATCGGCGCCGGCCTCGATGCAGTAGCGTGCGTTTTCGCGAATGTCGGTTTGGTTCGGCGACAGCTTGACGATCAGCGGCTTCCTGGTCGCCGCGCGGCATGCGGCCGTGACGCGTCCCGACATCTGCGGATAGTTGCCGAACTGCACGCCGCCCTCCTTGATGTTCGGGCAGGAGATGTTGACCTCGATGGCGTCGATCGGCGAGTCGTCGAAGCGGCGCGTCACTTCGATGTAGTCCTCGATCGTCGAGCCGCAGACGTTGGCGATGAAGCGCGTCTCGGTGAAATCCAGCGCCGGCAGGATCTGGGTGATCACATGCTCGACGCCGGGATTCTGCAGGCCGATTGCGTTGAGCATGCCCATCGGCGTCTCGTAGACGCGGTGCGGTGCGTTGCCGAGGCGCGGCTCGCGCGTCGTGCCCTTCAGCACGATCGCGCCGGCATCGCGGTTCGTGAACCCCTCGACGCGCGTATATTCCTCGCCGAAGCCGACGCAGCCCGACAGCAGTACGATCGGCGAGTCGAGCTTCAGCCCGCAGAAATCGATGGACAGGCTCGTGGGAAGCATGGGCCGATAGTTTACGCTTCCGGCCCATGTTTCACGTCATCCTCTACCAGCCTGAGATCCCGCCGAACACGGGCAATGTCATTCGGATGTGTGCCAACAGCGGCGCGCGGCTGCACCTGATCGCGCCGCTCGGCTTCGACATCGACGAGAAGGCCGTGCGCCGCGCGGGCATGGATTATGCGGAGCTCGCCGACGTGCAGGTCTGGCAGAGTCTGGACGAGTGCATGGAAGCGATCGGCAAGCCACGATGGTTCGCGGTCTCGACGCGCGGCACGGTCCGATACGACAGCGTGCAGTTCGCGGACGGCGATGCGTTCGTGTTCGGGCCGGAGACGCGAGGACTGCCGGAGGTGGTGCTCGAGGCGTGCCCGGCGGAGCGGCGCCTGCGGATTCCGATGCGGCCCGGCAATCGCAGTTTGAATCTCTCGAACGCAGCCGCGATCCTCGTGTACGAGGCGTGGCGTCAGCGCGGTTTCCGGTAGGCGCTCCACGTGCTCGCTCGCGAAGGAACGATCGGATCCGCGGGTTATCTGATGTTCGAGCGTCGCAGGTACTTTGGTCACCGGGCGGCACGCGAAAACCGAGTCGCCGGCATCAACCCGGCCACAAGGAGGTCTCAATGTCGCAAGCTCGAAATCCGCTGTTCAAGATGGCGGCCGCGTCCATCGTGCTGTTGGCGCCGTTCGTGCGCGCCGCGGAACCCTCTGACGTCTGGTCCGTAGCAGAAGCGAGCCGCGTCTGCCCAATCGCCACCGTTTGGCGTCTCGGCACGGGTCCCGGACGATCGCCAGACGAGATGATCGAGACAGTGATGCCGCTGGAAGTAGACGGTCGCGCCGTGTGGCGCATCATGCATACGATGCTCAGAAGCTCGGAGGACGTTCGTAACGGCATGACACCCGGCTTCGATGTTTTGGATGTGGAGCGTGCAACGCTTGCGCCCCTGCAGGGCGAGCACCGCACGAGAGGTTCCGCGAGCACGGCGGTCAATGTCACGCGCTTCGATTACCGAGCAACGCCCGGGACCGTGCTACGCCTGAACGGCGACGGCTCGACCGCGGAGCGGATCGCGCTCCAGCCGGACCAGCGCGTGCTTGCCGAACCCGGGGTCGCGGTCCTCGACCAACGATCGCATGGTCGGACGGGCTGAAGCTGCGCGGTTACATGATCGATCGATGGCGCGGGCGCGAGAACCAGCGGTTGCGTGAGATCGAGATCACGGTGACGGGCAGGGGCTCGGTCGAGATCGGTGGGCGGCGGGTCGCAACGTTCGTCGTGACGCAACGACCGATCGATGGCGGCTTTCATTGGGTCCGCCAGATCACTGTCGAACGCCCGCATAGAGACGTGCACTCTCAATACTACCCGGCCGGCCTGAAGGAGGGCGCCCGCCCGTTCACTTCGGAAGTGTCGGCGCTCCTGCAGGACGCAAGCTGTACGAAGACGGAATAAATCGTCGTACTCATGCTTGTCATCGAAGAAGGAACACGTTAGCTGGGAGGGTGTAGCACCCGAAGGGGGGTCGACGCTGCGAAGCCCGACCTACTCCGGTTTCAATGCGCGGCTCATCAGTTCCTTGACTGCGTCCTTGGGCAGCGTGCCCTCGTACACGACTCGATACACCTGCTCGCAGATCGGCATCTCGACTGACAGGCGTGCAGCGACTTCGCGAACGGCACGTGCCGCCTGCACGCCTTCGACGACCTGACCGATCGCCTTCTGCGCCGCCGCCGCGCTCGTGCCGGCGGCGAGCGCGAGGCCGAAGCGGCGATTGCGCGACTGGTTGTCCGTGCACGTCAGCACCAGATCGCCGAGACCCGCGAGGCCCATGAACGTCTCTTTGCGCGCGCCGAGCGCGACGCCGAGCCGCGTCATTTCCACGAGCCCGCGAGTGATGAGTGCGATGCGCGTGTTCGCGCCAAAGCCGAGACCGTCGGAAATACCGGCGCCGATTGCCAGCACATTCTTGATCGCGCCGCCGGTTTCCACGCCCACCATGTCCGCTGACGTGTAGGCGCGGAAGTTCAGACCCGACAGGCGCTGCGCGAGATCGCCGGCGAACGTCGCGTCGCTCGCCGCGACAGTCATCGCGGTCGGCAGGCCCGCGCCGACTTCCTTCGCGAACGTCGGACCCGACACGACCGCTTTCGGCACGCGCTCGCCGAGCACCTGATTGACGACCTCGTGCGGCAGCAGTCCGGTCGCGAGCTCGAAACCTTTAGTGGCCCAGCTGACCCGCGCGTCCGCGCCGAGATGTGGCGCAAGCTCCTGCAGGAGGGAACGCAGTGCGTGACTCGGCACGACGATGAGCAGATCGCGTGCAGAGCGCACGGCGGTGGCGAGATCTGTCTCGACCCGCAGCGTGTCGGGAAACTCAGCTTGCGGGAGATAGCGCTCGTTGCTGCGCTGGCGCGCGAGCGCGGCTGTGTGCGCGCGATCGCGACCCCACAGCACCGCGGGCCGCGACAGGCGAGCAAGCTGGATTGCGAGAGCAGTGCCCCAGGAGCCAGCGCCCAGCACGACGCAGGAGGAATCACGTGAGTCACGAGGGTCACGTGAGTCACGAGGGTCACGTGAGTCACGGCGTTCGCTCGTCACTCTCGTCACCTCGTGACTTTCGTCACCTTGGCCTTTAGTTCACCGACGCCGCAGGCGATTGCGGCTGCTGCTGCGCGCGGGTCGCGGCCTGATTGAACAGCGCGTCGAAGTTCACCGGCGGCAACAGGAACGGCGGGAAACCGCCCTTGGTGAGCAGATCCGAAATCACTTCGCGCGCGTACGGCAGCAGATAGTTGGGACAGAAAATGCCGAGCAGCCGCTGCATGTCCTGCGCCGGAACGTTGCGAATGCCGAACGCGCCGGCCTGCTGCAGCTCCACCAGCCACACGGTCTTGTCGGCGGCCTTCGCTTCCACGCGCACGGTCAGCACGACTTCCTTCATGTCGCCGCCGAGGTCGGTGACCGAGGTATTGAGATTGAGCGCGATCGTGGGATTGGCCGCATTCGCCGCGATGCGCGGACCTGCCGGCGCTTCGAACGACACGTCCTTGACGTACACCGCCTGCGGCGCGAACTGCGGCGCATTCGGGTCGACGTTCTGGTCGTTGGGTACCGGAGCTTCGTCAGCCATGATGCAGATCCTCTTCTCGTATTTCAGGGCCCAAGGCCGAGCAGTTTGTTCAGTTCGCCGGAGCGGTCGAGGGCAGCCAGCTCATCATAACCCCCGACGTGCAGCTCCCCGATAAAGATTTGCGGCACTGTGCGCTCACCGCCGCTCCGCTGCAGCATCAGCGGCCGCTGGTCCGGCTCGTCGTCGAGCTTGATGTCGCGGACCGCGATGCCCTTGCGTTCGAACAGGTTGCGCGCGCGCTGGCAATACCCGCACCAGTTGGTGGAGTACATCACCACTTCCGGTGTGCTCATGCTTGCTTGCCGTCCTTGCGGGCCGCGCCCTTCACCAGTGGCAAGTTGTCCTGACGCCAGCTCTGCAGTCCGCCGCGCAGCGTGACGACTTTGTTGAAGCCGCTGTCGCGCAGCGTGCGTGCTGCCGCGCCGGAAGCCGCGCCGCTCTCGCAATAGACGACGACCGGCTTTTCCTTGTATTTCTTCAACGTCTCGGCCTTCGGGCCGAGCTCGGCGGCGGGCAGGTTGCGCGCGTCGATGATGTGCCCGGCCTCGTATTCCTGGCTGTCGCGCACATCGAGCAGCAGCGCGCCGGAGTTCGCGAGGCGCACCGCGTCTGCCGGCGCGACGGCGTTGCCGGCGCGGGCGCGATGGCGGAACTCGAACACCAGGGCGAGAACGGCGAGAATCGCCGCGGCCCCGACCAGGAAAGGATGATGAACGACGTATTCGAAGAAGCGGTTCATTGCTTGCAATGTGCAGACTCGCCGCCGGCAATGTGCCGACGGCCCTGTCAAAAGGCCGCGAAGTATAACAGCGCTCCGGTTGCCGACATGCCGCGCCGCTTGCGGCAGAGCTCGTGAGCGGTCCGGCCCCGGGCCGCGTGTCGGTCATTTCAGCGGCAGCTTATGTACTGTTGCTGTGGTCGACGGCTTTTCAAGCGTCCGCGGCCGGCGTCGATGCCAAGGAAGCCGAGCTGCGACAGGTGCGCACCCGCATCGAGGCCATCCGCAAGCAGATCCACGCCGACGCCGAGCGGCGCGACTCCCTGACCGGCCAGCTCAAGCAGGCGGACCTGCAGATTCAGTCGGCGCGCGAGCGGCTGGCCGAAGTCCGCGGCCGCCGCATCGAGTCGGAGCAGAAGCTTGCCGGGCTGCGCAACGAGCAAACCCAGACCCAGCGCGCGGTCGCCGACGAACGCGACGAACTCGCCGCGGAGGTCAAGGTCGCCTACATGAACGGGCGCCAGGAGCAGCTGAAACTGCTGCTCAACCAGCGCGATCCGGCGGCGCTCGGCCGCATGATGGCTTACTACGGTTACTTCGGCCGCGCCCGCGCGGAGCGCATCACCGAGATCACCGAGCATCTCGCACACCTTGAATTGCTGGGCGAGAGCATCACCGCGGAGACGGCGCGGCTACGCGACCTCGAGGCCGAGAACGCCCGCGACGTGCAGGCTTTGGCCGGGGCGCGCGAGCGGCGCGCGCAGACGCTCGCCGAGGTCCAGGCCAAATTGCGCACCCGCAACGATCAGCTGGCAAAACTGCAGTCGGATGCCCAGGCGCTGGAAAAGCTGGTCGAGCAGCTGCGGCGGGCGATCGAGGAATTTCCCGAGCTGGCCGAACAGCCGTTCCAGCGCGTGAAGGGCAAGCTGCCCTGGCCGGTGAAGGGTTCGCTGCTGGCGAAGTACGGCCAGCTGCGGGCCGGCGGACCGCTGAAATGGCAGGGACTGGTCATTGCTGCCGACCGCGGCACCCAGGTCCGGGCGCCGTTCTACGGCCGGGTGGTCTATGCCGACTGGCTGCCCGGGCTGGGGCTGCTGATCGTGCTCGATCACGGCGGCGGCTATATGACCCTGTACGGCCACAATGAGCAGGTCTATCGTCGGGTCGGGGATCGGGTCGCCCCCGGCGACGTCCTGGCAGCGGTCGGTGAGGCTGCCGGACTGGGCCGGCCGGGGCTGTACCTGGAGATCCGCAAGGGCAAGCAGACGCTGGATCCGCAGGACTGGCTGGGTAAGCCGTAGGGAGAAAGTGACGGGGGTCACGCGGGTGGCGTAGAACCCCCTAAAACTGCGGCCACCGTCAAGGAACCTGGCCCGGCGTGGCCTGATGATGCCTCCAGGCGCGAAAAACCCGTCAACAGCAGGTCGGTACCTTGGCCGCAGGCACGATCCTCGACGACGAAGACACAATAGAAGCTCAGGCTCTGTCGACGTCGCTCGATCCCTATGGCCAGCTGGTCAAGATGCTGATGCCGCGCGCCAGCTGCATCGCCATCTACGATCGCACCAACACGGCCCTGTGGCACTCGGACGGCTGCGACGGCACCGATCTCACGCATCTCATGGAAGAGGCGCTCAACGCTGCCAACAGCGGCGAGGCCGATCCGGACGAGCGCGAAGGCTTCGCGCGCTCGTGGAGCGGTGACACCGCTTACGTGTTCATTCTTCGCGATGGCGTGACGCTGCTCGGCGCGCTCGGCGTGTCGTGCCAGGACGGCAGCGGCGGCGCCCGCCCCTTCTCGCTTCTGCAGGGACTGCTGCGCCCGGCGCTGCAGGTTCTCGGCCGCGAGCTGGCGAGTCAGTACAACGTTGGTTTCCTGCGCCCGCCGGAGCAGCCAGCCGAGACGGACGCGGATCTCGAGCTGTTGCTCGACGCGAGCGTTCCGCAGGAAGCGGGCAGCGACGATCTCCAGCAGCTGCTGCGCAGTTGTGTGACGCACATGCAGTGCACGGCCGGCGCGCTGCTGGTGCCGGACAAGAAGATCGCGCTCCTGCACACTCAAAAAACGCTGAGTGCTGCCGAGCGCGAGCTGCTCGACAAGACGCAACGCAATCTCTTCGCGTGGGTGCAGGTCCAGCGTCGCACGCTGATGCTCAACAAGCTGCCGCCCAACAATCCGATGGGCAGCCTGCAGTACAAGATGCTCGCGTGCCCGATCCGGTACGGCGCGCAGCAGGTAGTCGGCTTGCTGATGTTGCTGAAGCCACTTTCCGCCAGCGACTTCAGCACGCGCCAGGTGCGCGTGCTCGAGATGATGACGCGCCACATCGCGTACGTACTGCAGAATGCGTACGACCCGAGCACAGGGCTGCTCACGCGGCCCGCTCTGGAACAACGTGCGCTGGCGGTGCTCGCGGCCGACGGCGGCTCGAACGAGCACTGCATCGCATACGCGGACATCGATCGCTTGCACGTGATCAACGAGAATCACGGCATGCACGTCGGTGATGCAGCGATCGTGCGCATCGCCAACACGCTCTGCAGCGCGCTGCCCGACAACGTTTCCGCTGCGCACATCTCCGGCGATCGGTTCGCGCTGTTCTTCGCGAACGAAAGTCTCGATGACGCGCGCACGTTCCTGACGAGCCTGTGCCAGAGCGTCAACGAGATCGCTTTCAATCACGACGGCACCGCGGTCGCGTTGTCGGCGAGCTTCGGCCTGGCCGCGGTTGCGAGCACGAAGTTTCCGCTGTCGCACGCGCTGGCTGCCGCAGAAGCTGCCTGCAAGGCAGCGAAGGATCGCGGCCGCGGCCGCGTCGAGCTGTATCAGGAAGCCGATCGCAGCATCGTGCGCCGCTACGAAGACGTCGCGATCATCGGCAACCTGCGCGAAGCCATCCTCAACGACCGTTTCCGCATGGATGCGCAACCGATCGTGGAGCTCGCTCACACGGGCGGCGCGCGCCGCTTCGAGCTGCTGTTGCGCATGATCGACGCGTCGGGCGAGAGCGTCGCGCCGGACAAGTTTCTGACGGCCGCCGAGCGTTACCAGCTCGCGACCGACATCGACCGCTGGGTCGTGCAATACGCGCTGGAGATCCTGTCGTCGGCAGCGCCGCGGCTCGCCAGCATGGATGCGCATTTCGCGATCAACATCTCCGGGCAGTCGCTCGGCGACGAAGAGTTCCCGGTGTTCCTCGAGCAGAAGCTGCGCGAGTACGACCTGCCGGCGGGCATGTTGTCGTTCGAGATCACCGAGACTGCCGCAGTCGCCAACATCGTGCGCGCCGAGACGCTGATCCGCAGGCTCCAGGACCTCGGCCACGCGATCGCGCTCGATGATTTCGGCCGCGGCTTGTCGTCGCTCACTTATCTGAAGTCGCTGCCGGTGTCGCAACTGAAGATCGACGGCGGCTTGATCCGCGATCTCGCGGGCAACGCGCGCTCGCGCGCGATGGTCACTGCGATCGTGCAGCTCTCGCAATCTATGAAACTGGAGACCACGGCCGAGTGCGTCGAAACCGAATCGATCCTGAGCGCGGTCGGTCAGCTCGGCGTGACTTACGGCCAGGGCTTTGCGATCGGCCGGCCGCGCCCGTTCGAAATCGTATTGCAGGAGCTGCTGCGCTCCGGTCCTGCGCCGCGCGGCGGCTCGACGCGGCCGTCGCGCATCGGCCTTTAGTGCGAGGCTCACATGAGGCAGTCAGGGATTTGCTGAATCTTCCGTCGCATTGGCCGACCCGTCACCGTGTACTATGCTGATCAAGCCCCCTTCCAACGTCCAGAATTCCTCAGCAATGTCGTCGCGCACGCTGTCCCGCCTGGGCACTCCGCTCCGCTTCGCGCTCGTTCTGACGATCGGCCTCGTCGCCGGCTTCGGATTGTCCGTCGGCCGCACGGTGCAAGCGGAGCGCGACGCCCCGCCGCCGGAGTCTGCCGCGCATCATGACGAGAATGCGAGCTCGCCCCTGCCGTGGCAGGACGCGCGCCTGCTCGCCGAAGTGCTCGAGCACGTGCGTCGCGAATACGTCGAGCAGATCTCGGATCAGGAGCTCATCGAAGCCGCGATCCGCGGCATGATGGCGGACCTCGATCCGCACTCCGCATATCTCGATCCCGAGCAGTTCGACGAGATCCGCATCAGCACCACCGGCGAATACTCCGGCGTCGGCATCGAGGTCGCGCTCGAGAACGGCGTGGTGAAGGTCGTCAATCCGATCGCGGACACGCCTGCATACAAGGCCGGCGTGCTGGCGGGCGACCGCATCCTCGCCGTCGACGACGTGCCCGTCGACGTGCAGAACCTCAACGATACGATCGACCGCATGCGCGGCCGCATCGGCACGCCGGTCAAGATCACGATCGCGCGCGGGCCGGATCCCAAGCCGATGGAGTTCACGCTGGCGCGGGCGAGCGTGCAGGTCCACAGCGTCAGTCACGAGTTGCTCGAGCCCGGCCTCGGCTACGTGAAGATCTCGCACTTCAGCGAGACCACCACGGCGGATCTGGAGTCCGCGATCGCGAAGCTGCAGAAGGCGAGCGGCGGCGCGCTACGTGGGCTCGTGCTCGACCTGCGCAACAATCCTGGCGGTGTGCTCGAAGCTGCAGTCGGCGTTTCGGACGTGTTTCTCGACGGCGGCGTGATCGTCACTGCCAACGGCCGGGCTCCGGACGCGAAATTCTCGATGGATGCACGGCCTGGCGACGACATCAATGGCGCGCCGCTGATCGTGCTGGTGAACGGCGGCTCGGCCTCCGCCTCGGAAATCGTGGCCGGCGCGTTGCAGGATCATCATCGCGCGCGGCTCGTGGGCAGTCAGACGTACGGCAAAGGCTCGGTGCAGACCGTCATGCCGTTGTCCGACGGCCACGCCATCAAGCTCACCACCTCCCGTTACTTCACTCCCTCCGGCGCATCGATCCAGAAGCGCGGCATCACGCCTGACGTCGCGATCGAAGATCAGAAGGATGAGAAGAATGGCGACGACCGCGCGCTGCATGCCGCCTTGGATCTGCTCAAGTCTCCGAGCACGATCCGTCAAAGCAGCGCTAACTGAGCACGCATGCGAGCCGAGGAGCCGGCCAGCGACAATCGAGGTTTCGCGGCGGCGGTGCTGCTCTGGCTGCATCTGCTGATCCTGGCCGCGGGCGCGCTGCAGTTCGTCTTCGCTCCGCAGGTCGTCGTGCAACCCCTGCTGGCTGTCGTTGGACTCGGCTTCCTCACGGCGTGCATTCTGATCTCGCGCTCGGTTCCGGCATTGCAACGGCCGGTGGCGCGTCAGCACTGGATCGATGTCGCGTCGGCAACGCTCTGCATTACGTTGCTCTGCGCGGCGACTGGCGCGGCGCGTAGCTCGCTGCTCTCGCTGTTCACGATTCCGCTCGCGGGCATCGCGGTTGCGTTCGGCAGCTGGTGGCTCGTGATCCTGCTGGCCGTCGTCGTCGCTACGCTCGGCCTCGTGCTCGGCGCGTTGACGCCGCAGACCTACATCGGCGATCCCGAATTCCTCGGATTACTCTTCAACACGTTCGCGCCGGCAACCGCGATCGCGCTGGTCGTGGCTGCACTGATCGGCCGGATGCACAGCGCCGTGCAGCGCATCAGCGATCTGTCGTCGACCGACTCGCTGACGGGTCTGCTCAACCTGCGTGCGTTCGAGGAAGTGCTGCAGCAGGAGCATCGCAAGGCGGAACGTTTCAACCGGCCGTACACGCTCGCGGTGATCGACGTCGACAATCTCGCGCAGGTGAACGAGATGCTCGGGCATGACGCTGGCAGCCAGGTACTCGGCACGGTGGCGAGCGCGATCACGCGCTCCATCCGCGGTTCGGATGTTGCTGCGCGCCTCGGCGGCGACGAGTTCATCGTGCTGCTGGTGGAAGCCGATGCAGAGACCGGCGGGGCGATTGCGCAGCGCATCCGCAACAACGTTTATGCCGGCACGGTGTCGGTGGCGAACCGGCTGATCCGCGCCAACGTCAACGTCGGCATCGCGAACTTCCCGGACGATCACCTCTATCCGAAGGAGCTGATGATCCTCGCCGATCAGCGCATGCAGCAGGACCGCATGCTCCGCCGCCCGCCTGACCCGAGGGCGGCGGGAGCGTAGGCGAGCGCGGCGCGCGGTAATCCCACGGGAGCCGCGTAAGTCAGACTGCCGGCGACTTCACCAGCGCCCACACCGCCCAGATCAGGATTCCGAGCAGCAGCAGCAGATTCGGAATCGCCGTGAGCGCGAAGCCGATCGAGCGGCTCTTCGGGTCGCGGACATAGGTGTTCGCGTACACGCCGCGGCCGACGACGAAGATCGCGCCCAGAATCGCCGCCCACAGCGGGCTGATGTAGCTGGCAAAGATCCAGAGCGCCGGGATGAATACCAGCAGTTGTTCCAGCGTGTTCATCTGCACGCGGAAATGACGCTCGAACATGTCGTTGCCGGTGATCGCCGGCGCCGGGACGTTGTACTTGCCGCGCGCTACACCCACCTGCCAGCCGAACCAGAAGAACTGCAGGAGCGCTACGGCAGTGACGATGGCAACGTAAGGCATATTGATTCCCCGCTGTTGAACCCGATCTTGTTATTGACGTCCCATAATCATCAGACTTGGGCCTGAAACTTGGACCCGAAGCCTAGCGAACTTCCGGAGGCGAGACCATGACTGGATTTCTGCTGCGCGCCGCGATCGTCGCCCTGGGCCTGTGGCTTGCCACGTACCTGCTGCCCGGCCTGCAATTCGCCAGCCCCGGTTATCTGCTGGCGGCCGCGCTGCTGCTCGGTATCGTCAACGCGATCGTCCGACCGATCGCTCTGATTCTGACCTTGCCGCTGACGCTGCTGACACTCGGCTTGTTCCTGCTGGTGATCAACGCCGCGATGCTCGGCCTAGTCGCCCTGCTGTTGTCGGGATTCCAGATCAGCAGCTTCTGGACTGCAGTCGGCGGTGCGCTGATCGTGAGCATCACGGGTTGGGTGGCGTCGGGCCTGATCGGCAACAAGGGCAAAGTCGAAGTGATGACGCGCCGGCTGTGAAGAAGTCGGGCTGAAGCCCGACCTGCATCCGACTTACATTCCTTTGCAGACGCGGCGTGCGCCGGTGACTGCCGTGCGGTAGAGCAGCCAGGCGATCACGGCGAGCACGAGCACGCCGAGCCACTCCGCTTCGCCGAACTGGAAGCGCACCGGCAGTGCCATCACGTCGGGGTTCTTGAACTTCCAGACGAAGAACGCCACCACGATGCCCATCAGCGCTTCCCCGGTGATCAGGCCGGACGAGTACAGCACACCGTCCTGATGCATGCGCTCATGGTCGGCGGGATTCGCCGGCTTGCCGGCGATGCGCTCGACGAAGTACGCAAGAACGCCACCGAGGAAGATCGGCATGGTGACGTCGAGCGGCAGGTAGATGCCGACCGCTGCGGCCAGCACCGGCACGCGGAAGCTCGAGCCGCGCTTCTTCTGGATGGCATCGATGACGATGATCGCAGCGCCGACGGCGGCGCCGATCCATACCATCGTCCATGGCAACTCGCCGCCGAACATCGCGCGCGAGACCGTGGCCATCAACGTCGCCTGCGGCGCCAGCAGCGGGTTCGGATGTTCCGCGGTGGGCACGCCGATGCCGCGCGTCTCGTTCAACAGGTTCAGCACTGGCGCCATCACGACTGCGCACGAGATCGCGCCGATCGCCAGCATCACCTGCTGCCGCCACGGCGTGGCGCCGATGAGATAGCCGCATTTCAGATCCTGCAGGTTGTCGCCGGCGACCGCGGCCGCGCAGCACACCACAGCGCCGATCATGATCGCCGCGACCGGGCCGATCTTCGAGCCGCTGCCGAGCAGCACGATCAGCATCAGCGACGCGAACAGGATGGTCGCGATGGTGATGCCGGAGACCGGATTGTTCGACGAGCCGACCAGGCCGGCCATGTAAGCGGACACCGATGAGAACAGGAAGCCGGCGACGATCATCACGATCGTCATCGGGATCGACACGGTGACATCGTTGACGATCGCCTGGTACAGCGCCGCGAGCGGTAGCGTGAACGCCACCAATCCGACCAGCACTGCCTTCATCGGCAGATCCTTCTCAGTCTCTTCGATCACCTTCGTCGCGCCGGCACGCGTCGCAGCGAGGCCGCTGCGCACGCCTGACAGGAGCGAAGAGCGCAGCGAGAACAGTGTCCAGATGCCGCCGATGAGCATCGCACCGACACCGAGATAGCGGATCTGCGAGCCCCACACGGCATACGCGACGGCTTCCGGGTTGCCGTTGGGCACAGTGTCCATGAAGTACTGCGTGTAGATCGGGATCGCGATGTCCCACGACAGCACGCCGCCGGCGACGATCACGATCGCGATATTCAAGCCGACGATGTAGCCGACGCCGAGCAGCGCGGGCGACAGATTCGTGCCGACGTAGGCGAAGGCTTTGCCGATCGAGCCCGCCGTCGCGGCGACGTCGGGCAGCATCTTCATGCCGCTTTGCGCCAGCAGCTTCGCGCCGCCGCCCAGCAACGCGGACACCGCGAGGATTCTGATGCCGCGTCCCGGATTCTCACCGGCCTTGAGCACTTCCGCGGCTGCCTTGCCTTCCGGGAACGCGAGGTTCTGCTCGACGATCAGCGCGCGCCGCAACGGCACGGAGAACAACACGCCGAGCACGCCGCCGAGGCCGGCGATTGCCAGCACCCACCAGTAGTTGAACTCCTTCCAGTACTCGATGATCACCAGCGCCGGCAGCGTGAAGATCACACCCGCCGAGATCGAGGCGCCGGCCGATGCGCCGGTCTGCACGATGTTGTTCTCGAGAATGTGCCCGCCGCCGAACAGCCGCAGAACTGCCATCGAGACGACCGCGGCGGGAATCGCCGTGGCGATCGTCAGGCCGGCGAACAATCCGAGATAAGTGTTCGCTGCGGCCAGCACCATGGCGAGGACGATCGAGAGAACGATCGCGCGCGCCGACAGCTGCGGCGCGGTTCGGGCACTAGTTGCGTTCATGTGCAATTACCAGCCGCAGGACTGACCTTTGTTCTTGTCCGCGAGCCACGCCTGGAGCGGAGCGAAGTAGTCGAGGATCGCCGACGCGTCCATCTGGCGCGTGCCCGTGAGCTTCTCGAGCGTGTCCTGCCACGGCTGGCTCTGGCCGAGCGCCAGCATCTCGCGGAAGCGCTTGCCGGCTTCTTCGTTGCCGTACACCGAGCACTCGTTGAGCGGACCTTGGTAACCGGCCGCTTCGCACAGCGCTTTGTGGAACTGGAACTGCAGGATGAACGAGAGGAAGTAGCGCGTGTACGGCGTGTTCGCGGGAATGTGGTACTTGGCGCCTGGATCGAAGTCTTCTTCGCTGCGCGGGACCGGCGGCGCCACACCCTGGTACTGCTCGCGCAGCTGCCACCACGCGGCGTTGTAGTTGTCCGGCTTCACTTCGCCGTCGAACACTTTCCAGCGCCATTCGTCGATCATCTTGCCGAACGGCAGGAACGCGACCTTGTCGAGCGCGAGCTTCATCTGCTGGTTGATCGTGGCCTCGGGGCTCGACTTCACCGCGCCCGTCAGGCCGATCTGATGCAGGTACGCCGGAGTCATCGACAGGTTCACGGTGTCGCCGATAGCTTCGTGGAAGCCGTCGTGCGCGCCGCTCTGGAAGAGATACGGCTGCTGCGCGTACGACTGGTAATAGAAGACGTGACCGAGCTCGTGGTACACGGTCATCAGGTCATCCTGCGTCGGCTGGATGCACATCTTGATGCGCACGTCGCCGTTCGTGTCCATCTGCCACGCGCTGGCGTGACACTGCACGTCGCGATCGCGAGGCTTGGTAAGCAGCGAGCGTTCCCAGAAAGTGTCAGGCAGTTTCCGGAATCCCAGCGAGAGGTAGAAGCTCTCCGCCGACCGCGTGATCTTCACGGCGTCGTACTTCTGCTTTTTCAGCGCGCCGGTCACGTCGAGGTCGCTCACGCCGGGATACGGCTCGACCAGCGGATAGATTTCGCCCCACTGCTGCGCCCACATGTTGCCGAGCAGTTGCGCCGGGATCGGCTTGCCGTCCGGTACGTGCTCCGCGCCGTAGGTCTTCTGCAGACGGCCGCGCACGTAGCAGTGCAGCGAGTCGTAGAGCGGTTTGACCTGGCCCCATAACCGCGACGCCTCTTTGGTGAAGTCGTCCGGCGGCATGTCGTAACCCGAGCGCCACATCGCACCGAGATCCGCGAACCCCAGCTCGCGCGCGCCTTCGTTCGCGAGGTCGACGAAGCGCACATACTCTTTGCGCAGCGGACGCGCAGTCGAATGCCAGCCGGTCCAGGCCTCGGTCAGCTCGTCATAGTTGCGGCTGTTGGCCACGGCGTCGGTGAGCTGCGTCTGGTCCTTGCAAGACTCGGGGCCTTTCGGGCAGTACTTCGCAGCGCCGTACATGCCTTCCATCTTCGAGGTAATGCCGGCGAGCTCGGCGCGCTTGGTGGGATCCTTCGGCGCAGGCGCTGCGAGACCGAGCTTGAGCAGCAACAGCGCGCGCGCGGTCGCAGGACTGAGCTGCTGTCCCTCGTACGCTTTGGCGGCTTCGACTGCGTTGCTGTAGTACTCGAGCGTGCGCTCGGTCGCCTTGGCGTTGAGGAACTCGGTGTCGGGCATGATGTAGGTCGCGTAGGCCCAGCCGGCGGCGGCCTGCTCGTGTCCGAGCTGATCCAGCTCGTGGTTCAGACGCTCGACGAACTGATCGGCGGATTCCTTCGGCGCTGCAGCCTGCTGCGACGTGTCGCGGAGGCAGCCGCTGGCGATTGCGATGACAGCCGCGATCGCGGCCGCAAGAGGTAACGAATTTCTCACTTGACCCCCGCCATCATCTTCTTGATGAACGGCGTCAGGATCAGCAGCACCGCGCCGGCGATCACACCCCACCAGAAGAGATACATGAACTGGCCCGGCATGCTCGGCAGATTGTTCGGATCGAACTCGCCGGCGAACTGACCTGCCAGGTTGTTGCCGATGGCGGTCGCGAGGAACCACAGGCCCATGACCTGCCCGACGAAGCGCGCAGGCGCCAGCTTGGTCATGGAGCTCAGCCCGACCGGGCTCAGGCACAGCTCGCCGAACGTGTGGAACAGGTACGTCAGCACGAGCCAGGTCGGCAGCACTTTCTCGCCCATCACGACGTAGCGCGAGGCGAAGAACATCACCATGAAGCCGACGCCCATCAGGATCAGGCCGAGCGCGAACTTGAACGGCGCGGAAGGATCCAGGTTGCGTTTGCCGAGCTGCACCCAGAGCGCGGCGAACACCGGCGAGAAGATGATGATGAACGCGGGGTTCACGTTCTGCAGGACACCGGCGGGCATCTCCCAGCCGAAGATGACGCGATCGGTATGCCGGTCGGCGAACAGATTCAGCGACGCGCCGGTCTGCTCGAAGCCGGCCCAGAACATCGCGCACGCGGCGAACAGTGCGACCATGGAGACGACGCGCTTGCGCTCGTTCAGCTCGAGCCCGGCGAAGAAACCCAGGTAGGCAAAGTAGCTGGCGGCGAGCGCGATCATGGTCCAGTTGGCGATGACCGAGATGCGCACCGGATTGAACTGCAGCGTGCCGCTCACTCCGAGGACCGCGATCAGCACCACGACGATCATGAAGCCGATGATGGGCCACCACGTCGCGGCCTTGCCGAGCGGCACGACGCCGGCCGTGCCGAGATGACTCTTCGTGACCTGGAATTGCACCAGGCCGAACAGCATGCCGATCGCCCCCAGGCCGAAACCCACATTCCAGCCCCAGGCCTGCGCGGCGATGGGCACGAGCGTCGAGCCGAGAAACGCGCCGCTGTTGATGCCCATGTAGAAGATCGAGAAACCGGCGTCGCGGCGTGAGCCGCCCTCCGGGTACAGCTGCGCGACGATCGCGCTGATGTTCGGTTTCAGCAGGCCGACGCCGAGCACGATCACGAGCAGCCCGATGAAAAACATTCGCGTATCGCCCACTGCGAGCAAGCCGTTGCCCAGCATGATCAGCACGCCGCCCCAGAACACGGAGCGCTGCTGTCCGATCAGCCGGTCTGCGATCCAGCCACCCATCGGCGCCAGCAGGTACGTCGCGGCGATGTAGAGACCGTAGATCGCATTCGCGGTCCGGTCGTCGATGCCGAGGCCGCCGTCCGCGACCGCGCCTGCCATGAACAGGATCAGGATCGCGCGCATCCCGTAGTACGTGAATCGCTCCCACATCTCCGTCATGAACAGCGTCGCGAGTCCGCGCGGCTGGCCGAAAAGCTGAGGTCCGTGCGTGGAATCGCGCTCGATGTTCTGGTTCATGTGGCCGGGCCCATCCTGCAGTTCATGGGCGCGCCCCGAGGAGCGGACGCGCTGGTTGCCTGTTGTTAGTGACAGGGATGTTGCAAAGGTGCGCCAGTCTCACCGAAGAGCGCGCGCCGGGGCAAGGAGGCTTGCCACCCGGCGTGTATACATAAGCACACGTTCAGCTAACTGGAGCTGGCGCTCTGCTCTTCCCGGCGCTGCTGTGCAAGGCGCTCGCGGAGCAGGATCCGCGACATCACGATGCCGATCTCATAGAGGAGCCACATCGGCAGCGCCATCGCAGTCTGCGACAGCGCATCGGGCGGCGTGAGGAACGCCGCGATCACGAAGATTCCCAGAATGACGTAGCCGCGGTTCTTGGTCATGGTCTCGACCCGCACCATGCCGGTAGCGGCGAGCAGCACCGTGGCGACCGGCATCTCGAACGCGACGCCGAACGCGAAGAACAGCAGCAGCACGAAGTCGAGGTAGTTGGTGATGTCCGTCATCACCTGCACGCCGGTGGGCGCGGTCGTCGTCAGGAACGCGAACATCAGTGGAAACACTACGAAGTAGGCGAACGCCACGCCGCAATAGAACAACACGATGCTGGAGATCATCAGCGGGATCGCGAAACGCTTCTCGCGCTTGTACAGGCCAGGCGCCACGAACGCCCACACCTGGTACAGCACGTACGGCATTGCGATGAACAACGCGACGAACAGCGAGAGCTTGAGCGGCGCCATGAACGGCGAGATCAGGCTGGTGGCGATCATCGAGCTGCCGACCGGCATCTTCTTGATGAGCGGCGTCGCGATGATCGTGAACAGGTCGTTGGCGAACCAGGCGCAGGGCGCGAAGCAGATTGCGATCGCGACCACGACTTTCAGCAATCGCTGTCGCAGCTCGACCAGGTGCGAGATCAGCGTGCCTTCCGCCAGGTGCTCGCGTTCCTCGTCGCTCATGGCGCGGACTTCGGCAGCGGGACTTCGGCTGCGACGGCGGCATCGGCTGCGGCTTCCGCCGCGGACTCAGCACGCGGCGGCTCCGGCTCGATCCCGGAGACCTTCGCATCGAGATCGAGCTCCGCGCCAGGCGCAGGCGCCGCCGCTTCGGGCGGGTCGGGCTGCGGCGGTGGCGGGGGTTGCGCCGCTCGACTGCGCGTCATCTCTTCCATCGTGACTTCGTGCTCGAGCTGCGTGCGCAGCTGGCGTGCCATGGCGCGCGCGCGGCCGGTCCAGCGGCCGACCTTCTCGGCGAGTCCGGGCAGTTTCTCGGGCCCCAGCACCAGCAGCGCGATGCCCAGGATGAGGAGGATTTCGGTGAAGCCGACTTCGAACATCGGGCCTGGAAAGGAAATCGGTCGGAGGAAGACGGCGCGGGCCGGCCGCGGAGCCTTCAGACGTTGGACTTGGTGCCGGTCTTCGAAGGCGTGGAATCGAAATCCGCATCCTTCTGCTCAGGCGCGTTCAGCTGGTGGCTCTCCTTGTCGTCGCCCTCGTCCATGGCCTTCTTGAATCCTTTGACCGCGCCGCCCAGATCCGAGCCGATGGTCTTGAGGCGCTTCGCGCCGAAGATCAGCAGCGCGATCGCCAGGATGATCAGCAGTTCTTTGAACCCGATGCCCATCACTCTCTCCTGCAAATAAGCCGCCGGATGATACGCCCAAAAGCCGGCCGGCGGCGGTTACAGAACGCTCACGCTCCTCACAACTGCGACGGTGGTCACCCTACAGCGCCGACCTGCAGCCAGAACGTCACCGGTCCGTCGTTGGTCAGCGTCACCTGCATGTGCGCGCCGAACTCTCCGGTTTCGACAACACCGTGGCGCTCGCGTGCCCGCGATACGAGATATTCGAACAATCTTTTCCCTTCTTGCGGCTCGGCGGCGGGGCTGAAGCCCGGACGCGTGCCCTTGCGCGTGTCGGCTGCCAGCGTGAATTGCGAAACCAGCAGCAAGCCGCCGCCGGTGTCCTGCAGGCTGCGATTCATGCGCCCCTCGGCGTCGGGGAAGACTCGATAGGTCAGCAACCGCTCGAGCAGCCGGTCAGCTTGCTGCTCAGTGTCGCCCCGCTCGACAGCAATCAGGACCATCAGGCCGGCTTCGATGGAGCCCACGATTCTGGTTTCCACGCGGACTTCCGCGTGACTGACGCGCTGCAGCAGGCCGATCATGGCGGAGAGGATAGCTCTCTGGTGCCAAATGGCGAAGATGTGGGCGATGATTCCCACTCACGTGCCGAAATAGCGGCATTTGAGGTGTTGTTACGCCACATCTAGCCAGATGGATTGACGGTGGATTGATGGGTCAATATTTCGGATAGTTAGCTATCAGAAGTGGGAAATTCCAGTCACTTCTGACGCTCTTTTGGATTATGCCTCCATCATGAGCTGTCATAGAGCTGTCCCGCGCAACCCCTAGCGCCGTCAACGAATCTTCCCGGCGCTGTCACATTCGCGTCACGGCCAGCCGCGAGTCTGCGCGCCCATGAGCCCGACTCCTGCCAAGCCGATCTTCCGGTTTCGGACCGTGTTCATCTCGGACGTCCACCTGGGATTCCGCGGCTGCAGTGCCGCGTACCTGCTGGATTTCCTGCGCTCGGTCGAGACCGAAACGCTCTATCTCGTCGGCGACATCATCGACGTGTGGAGCCTGAAGAAGTCGTTCTTCTGGCCGCAGGCGCACAACGACGTCATCCGCACGATCCTCGGCAAGGCCAAGCACGGCACTCGCGTCGTCTACATCCCGGGCAATCACGACAACCTGTTTCGCGACTACGACGGCATGGTCTTCGGCAACGTCGAGATCCGTCGCGAGGCGATTCACGAGACCGCGGACGGCCGCCGCCTGCTGGTGCTGCACGGCGACGAGTTCGACAGCGTCATCAAAGCCAGCCCGCTGCTCGAAGCGCTGGGCAATCGCGCCTACTCGTTCGTGCTGAAGCTGAATCGCTACGTGAACCTGCTGCGCCGCGCGTTCGGCTTTCCTTACTGGTCGATCGCGGCGTACCTGAAGCACAAGGTGAAGAACGCGGTGAAATACATCGCGAACTTCGAGCGCGCGCTGGCACAGGAGGCGCAGCGCCGCGGCCTCGACGGCGCGGTGTGCGGTCACATCCATCGCGCGGAGATCTCGCAGATCGACGGCGTCCTGTATTGCAACGACGGCGACTGGGTCGAGAGCTGCACGACGCTCACCGAGGATTTCGCGGGCCGGCTCAGCCTGCTGCGCTGGACCGAAAGCAAAGAGGTGATCACGCACAGCGGCGCGCCGGCACCGTGCTCGCTCGAGCAGGCTGCGTGAAGATAGCGATCGTTACGGACGCGTGGCGACCGCAGACCAATGGTGTCGTCCAGACGCTGAGCACCACAGCGCAGACGCTGCGCGCCGGCGGCCACGAGGTCATGGTGGTCGAGCCGAACCAGTTCCGCACTTTTCCCTGCCCGACGTATCCGGAAATCCGTCTGGCGTGGTTTCCGTACCGGCGGCTGTCGCAGCTGCTGCGCGACTTCGCTCCCGATTGCATCCACCTTGCGACTGAAGGAACGCTTGGCATGGCGGCGCGCAGTTGGTGCGTGCGCCACCGCTTCCCGTTCACGACCTCGTATCACACGCAGTTTCCCGAGTACGTACGGGCGCGCGCGCCGATTCCGCTCGCTCTGAGCTACGCGCATCTGCGGCGGTTTCATTCCGCCGCGACGCGCACGATGGTCGCGACCCCGAGCTTGCAAAGGCAGCTGGAAACACGCGGATTCCGCAATATCGTGCGCTGGACGCGTGGCGTCGACGTCGCGCTGTTCAGGCCCGGCGCGAAGGAATTTCTCGATCTGCCGCGACCGATCTACGTGTACATGGGTCGCGTCGCGGTCGAGAAGAGCATCGAGGCGTTTCTCGCGCTCGACCTGCCTGGCACCAAGCTCGTGATCGGCGACGGTCCGGCGCGTCGCCCGCTGGAGCAGCAATTTCCCGGAGCGCGCTTCATCGGCTACAAGTTCGGCGCGGAGCTCGCCGCGCATCTTGCAGCCACGGACGTGTTCGTATTCCCGAGTCGCACGGACACGTTCGGGCTGGTGCTGCTCGAAGCGCTCGCGTGCGGCGTGCCCGTCGCTGCGTATCCGGTGATCGGACCGATCGATGTGATCCAGAACGGCGCGACTGGCGTGCTCGACGAAGACTTGCGCACCGCTGCGCTGGCAGCGCTGCAGTTGAATCCAGCGCACTGTCGCGCGTTCGCACTGGCGCACACGTGGGAAGCGGCGACGAAGCAGTTCGTTGCGAACCTCGCGCCGCGCGAGATCGACGGCCTCAGCCGCTGTTCAAACTATCCGCGCGCGATTGCGCTTCCTGCGCCTCGATGTTCTTCCCACGCGCCCGATACGACTCCGCAATGAGCCGCCACGCCGAGGATTGCGCGCGCGGCGCATTCACGGACATCGACACTGCCTTGCGCGCCACGTTCTCCGCCTGCACGTAGTTACCTTCGGCGAGCCGCACTTTGCCGAGCTCGATCCACAGCAGCGGGTTGTCAGGCTCGATCCGCAGCGCGCGCTCGATCGACGACGCGGCGACCACGTAGTTCTTGGTCGCCATCTGCACCTGCGCCTGGTTCACCAGCGCGCGCGATGCGGCTCCGAGCGTCGGTTCACGAACCACGGGCGCGGGTGAAGGCGTCGGCTCCGGGACCGTCGAGGGTGGCTCACCGGGGCGGGTTTCAGCTGGCGGCGCTTCGGGTGGCGGTTGCTGCTGAGGCGGAGGCGTCGGCTTCTGATACGGCGAGGGCACCGCGCAAGCGGCCAGCGCAGCGCTTGCCAACAGCACTGCCCATCCCCGCCATCGTCGTTGTCTGATGCTTCGTCTCACTCTGTCTATCTTACGATGCCCCGCCACCATTCGCGGGCCCGCTCGCCGAGGCCGCTGAAGACGCCGGGTTCGCAGCCGGGTTTGGCGGGCAGTTGCGTGCCGCTCGGCACCGCAACCATGACCAGGTCCTCGCCGCCGCAGCGCGCCTCCGCCGCGAGGCCCGTCTTGAATTCGATCGAGCGGTCTTCGAGGCCTTCAGGCAACGGCGCGTTCCACGAGGTTGTTCCGATCGAGCGCATCAGCCGCGCCCACACCGGCAGCGAGCCGGACGAGCCGGTGAGCCCGGTCGGCGAATTGTCGTCGTAGCCGATCCAGACGACGGCGAGCGTGTTGCCGGAAAACCCTGCGAACCAGCTGTCGCGGTAGTCGGACGACGTGCCGGTCTTGCCCGCGACGACGATTTCCGGCGGGAGCTGCGCGCGCGCGGCCTGGCCCGAGCCGTGCTCCATCACCTGCACGAGCATGCGGTTGACCTGGTACACCGCCTGGCTGTCCGCCACCGGCGTGACTTCGAGCGCGAACGACTTGAGCGGCTTGCCTTCAGCATCGACAACCGCACGCACCGCGCGCAGCGGTGTGCTGAAGCCGCCATTCGCGAACGCGTTGTAGAGCTGCGCCACCTCCAGCGGCGAGACATCGAGCGCGCCGAGCAACACCGAAGGCAGCTGCGGCGGCTCGCGTCCCAGCCCGAGCGCGACGAACTCGTTCGTGACCTTCTGCAGGCCGACATCGAGACCGAGGTGAACAGTCGCGAGATTCAGCGACTGTGCAAGCGCACGGACCAGCGGCACCGGGCCGTAGAACTCCTCGGAAATGTTCTGCGGCGCCCACACCTGGCCGTTCGACAGCTTCACCTCGACCGGTGCGTCCTCGACGATCGAAGCCGCGTTGTAGCGCCCGCTTTCGATCGCCGCGAGATAGATCACCGGCTTCACCAGCGAGCCGATCGAGCGGTGTGCATCGAGCGCGCGATTGAAGCCGTCGAAGTTCGCCTGCCGGCCGCCGACCATCGCAATCACTTCGCCGTTCTGCGGCGCTGTCACGACCACGACACCTTCGAGCTTGTTGTCGGTCTTCTGCTTGCGCGTCTTGTCGAGCCGCTCCAGCTCCTGGCTCAGCGCCTTCTCGGCGAGGCTCTGCGTCAGCGGACTGAGCGTCGAGAAAATCTTCAGCCCCGCTTCGGTGAGATCCTCCTCGCGATAGTCGCGGCGCAAGGTGCGGCGGATCAGGTCGAGAAATGCCGGGTAGTAGCCGCCGGCCTGCGTCGCGGCGTTGACGATGCCGAGCGGCCGCTTCGCCGCCGCCGCCGCCGCGCGCTCATCGATCACTTTGTACTGCGCCATCAGCTTCAGCACCAGGTCGCGCCGGGCGCGCGCGCGATCCGCGTGCCGCCGCGGATCGTAGTAGGACGGGCCGCGGACGATGGCCACCAGCAAGGCGACTTCATGCAGCTGCAGCTCGGCGAGCGGCTTGCCGAAGTAGAACTGGCTGGCGAGTCCGAAGCCGTGAACCGCGCGATTGCCGTCCTGGCCGAGATAGATCTCGTTGATGTACGCGTTCATCAGGTCCCGCTTCTCGAAGTGCACCTCGAGCAGGAACGCCATCATCGCTTCCTCGAGCTTGCGGCCGAGCGTGCGGCGGTTGTCGAGGAAATAGCTCTTGACCAGCTGCTGCGTCAGCGTCGAGCCGCCCTGCTCGATCTGCCCCGCGCGCAGGTTGACCCACGCGGCGCGCGCGATGGCGCCGAAGTCGACGCCGTTGTGCGAGTCGAACTTGCGATCCTCGACCACCTTCAGCGCGGCCGGCAGCAGCGGAGAAACCTGATCCGGCGTCACGACCACGCGATCTTCGCCGTGGATCGGAAAGATGCTGCCGATCAGCAGCGGGTCGAGCCGAAAGATCGGCACGTCCTCGTTGCGCCCGTTGCGCATGCTGTCGATCGAGTTGCCGCGCGTGGTCACTGTCAGCAACTGCGGCTCCTGCAGTGCGTCCGAGAACTGGAAGCGGCGATTCATCAGGTCGATGCGCGAGCCGCGGCGGCTGTAGCTGCCGGGCTGCTCGGCCTGGTCCACGCGGCGGTAGCCGAGGCGCTTGAGCTCCTGCTCCAGCAGGTCGGCACCGAGCGACTCGCCGGCGTAGAGCTCGAGCGGCTCGGCGTAAACCTGCGCCGGCAGCGTCCAGCGGCGCCCTTCGAATTGATTCGTGATGATGCGGTCGAGGTAGACGGTCCAGACGAGCAGCGCGATGACCAGCACGCCGACCACCAGCAGGCTTCCGGCGAGGATCGTACGCTTGGTTTTGCGGGACAAGGTCATCTGGGGGTTAGACGCACGGAACTGCGTATTGATCCAAGCGTAGTGGCCGAATCGGGCGGAATTGTGGCGGGCAGATCAGATCAGCGGCGCCAGAACGTGGGCGAGACCAGCACCAGCAGCGGGAACACTTCCAGGCGCCCGAGCAGCATCGCCACCAGGCAGATCCATTTGCCCGGATCGCTGAGTCCCGCGAAGTTCCGGGCCACCTCGCCGAGCCCGGTGCCGGCGTTGTTCATGCAGGCGGCGATAGCCGAGAACGCCGTCACCTGGTCCTCGCCGATCGCGATCAGCAGCACCATCAGTGCGCTGAACGCCACGATGTAGACGCCGAAGAACCCCCACACCGCATCGACGATCCGCGGGTCGATCGCCTTCGGGCCGAGCTTGACCGGCACCTCGGCGCTCGGATGCACCAGCTGCACGACTTCGCGCTGGCCCTGTTTCCACAGCAGCAGCCAGCGCACGACTTTCATGCCGCCGGACGTCGAGCCGGCGCAGCCGCCGATGAACGTCGACAACATCAGGATGACCGGCAGCGCGCCCGGCCAGTGCGTGAAGTCGTCGGTGAAGAAGCCGGAGCTGGTCTGCATCGACACTGCGTGGAACAGCGAGCGGCGGAACGCGTCGCCCGGATCGATGTCCGGCCGATTCAGCCAGAGCACCGCGAAGTAGACCGCGATGGCGAGCAATAGCACCCACAAGTACGCACGAAATTCCGGATCGCGGAAGTAGTTGCTGATGCGCTTGTGGCGCCACGCCAGGAAGTGCAGCGAGAAGTTGACGCCGCCGAGGAACATGAAGAAGACGGCGATGCCCTCGATGACTTCGTTGTCGAAGTAGCCGAAATTCGCATCGTGCGTCGAGTTGCCGCCGGTCGAGACCGTCGAGAAGCTGTGCGCGATCGCATCGAACGTCGACATGCCGGCGAGCTTGTAGGCGACGGCACAAGCGATCGTGATCGCGAGGTAGATGCGGCACAGCTCCTTCGCCGTGCCGGTGATCCGCGGCGTGAGCTTCGAGTCTTTGATCGGCCCGGGCGTTTCCGCGCGCATCAGCTGCATGCCGCCGACGCCGAGCATCGGCAACAGGGCGACGGCGAGCACGACCATGCCGATGCCGCCGAGCCATTCCATCTGCACGCGGTAGTACAGCAGCGACTTCGGCATCGAGTCGAGGCCGCTGAGCACCGTCGCGCCGGTGGTCGTGAATCCCGACACGGATTCGAACACGGCATTCGTGATGGACAGCTGCACTTCTTCGGCGAGCAGCAGCGGCACAGCGCCCGCGGCGCCGACGACGAACCAGAACAGCGCCACGACCAGGAAGCCGTCACGCACGCGCAGCTCACGCACACGGCCGCGCGCAGGCCACCAGATCAGCGCACCGACCGCGAGCAGTGCGAAGAAGGCATGCGCGAAGGGTTGCCAGTTGCCGTCGCCGTAATAGATCGAAACACCGAGCGGCGGCAGCATGGTGACGCTGACCAGCATCACCAGCAGGCCGAGGATCCGCTGCACGGCGAGCAGGTTCATGTGCCTTTGCGTCGCGGCACGTCGAACAGCTTCTCTACCACTTCCACGTAGCGGCGGTCCGTCAGGAACAGGATCACGTGGTCGTCGCGGTGAATCACCGTGTCGTGGTGCGCGATGATCACCTCGTCGCCGCGCACGACCGCGCCGATCGTCGTACCGGCGGGCAGCGGAATGTCCTCGATCTTGCGGCCGATCACGCGGCCTTCGCCCTGGATGCCGTGCGCCACCGCTTCGATCGCTTCGGCAGCGCCACGCCGCAGCGAATGCACCCGCACGACATCGCCGCGACGCACGTGCGCGAGCAGCGAGCCGATCGTCACTTGCTGCGGCGACAGCGCGACGTCGATCGAAGTGCTCTCCATCAGCTCAGCGTACGCAGGGCGGTTGATCAGCGCCACGACCTTGTGACAGCCGAGGCGCTTGGCGAGCATCGCCGAGAGAATGTTCGCTTCCTCGGCGTTCGTGACTGCAATGAAGAAGTCCGCGCTGTCGATGTTCTCTTCCAGCAGCAGCTCTTCATCGGCGGCGTCGCCGGTCAGCACGATCGTGTTGTTGAGCTGCTCGGAAATGCGCCGTGCGCGCCGCTGATCGCGCTCGATCAGTTTCACCTGGTGCTCGCCCTCCAGGCGCTGCGCCAGGCTGAAACCGATGTTGCCGCCACCCGCGATCACGATGCGCCGCACCGGGTCTTCCTGCTTCTGCATCTCCTTCATGACCAGGTGGATGTCTTCGCGCGCCGCGATGAAGAACACCTCGTCGCCGTGCTCGATGACTGTGTCGCCGGTCGGCTTGATGCTTTGGCCGTTGCGGTAAATCGCGGCGACGCGCGCGTCGCGGCCCTTGATGTGAGTGGCGAGCTGCTTGAGTTGCTGCCCGACGAGTGCGCCGCCGCGCAGCGCCTTGACGCCGACCAGGCGCACGCGGCCGTCGGCGAAGTCCAGCACCTGCAGCGCGCCGGGATACTGGATCAGCCGCACGACGTGATCGGTGACGAGCTGCTCCGGGCTGATCGGCACGTCGACGGCGAAGGCGCGGTCCTCGTCCGCGAACAGCTTGCTGTGCTTGGCGAAATCGGCCGAGCGGATGCGCGCGATGCGCGTTGCGTCCTTGTTGAACAGGCTCCACGCGATCTGGCACGCCGTCATGTTCACTTCGTCACTGTTGGTGAGCGCGATGAAGATGTCGGCTTCGCGCGCGCCGGCGGCTTCCAGAATGCCGGGCTGCGTCGCGCTGCCGACGACCGTGCGGATGTCGATGCGATCCTGCAGGTCGCGCAGCAGCTCGTCCTTCACGTCCACCACGGTGACTTCGTTCGCCGGCTCCCGGGCCAGGTGATAGGCCGCCGTGCGGCCGACCTGGCCGGCGCCCAGTATTATTATTTTCATGGCATGATTATTTTCATTCTTATACCGGTTCCAGATTCGCGTAGGCCAGCATCAGCCACTTCGTGCCCTGTCGCTCGAAATTCACCTGTACCTGCGCGTGGCTGCCCTGGCCCTGCAGGTTCAGGATCACGCCTTCGCCGAACTTGCCGTGACGGACGCGCTGCCCGAGGCGGATGCCGCCCGGCGCAGGATCCTCTTCGACTGCGCCGCCGCGGCGTGGTACGTAGACCGGCCGTGAGACCTGGATGCGCGGTCGCACTTCCTCGAGCAGCTCAGCGGGAATCTCGCGAATGAAGCGCGACGGCGTGCCGTAACTGTCGACGCCGTGCAGGCGGCGCTGCTCTGCATAGGTGAGAAACAGCTGCTTCATCGCGCGGGTCGTGCCCACGTAGCACAGTCTTCGCTCTTCTTCGAGCCCGTCGATGTCGGTAGTCGAGCGCGTGTGCGGGAACAGCCCGTCCTCCATGCCGCACAGGAACACGACCGGAAACTCCAGGCCCTTGGCCGAGTGCAGTGTCATCATTTGCACGCAGTCTTCCCACGCATCGGCCTGGTCTTCGCCGGACTCCAGCACTGCGTGCGCCAGGAAGCTCGCGAGCGGCGTGACTTGTGCTTCGGCGTCCGGCTCATAGCCGCGCGCCGCGCTGACGAGCTCGTTCAGGTTCTCGATGCGAGCCTCGCCGCGATCGCCTCTCTCCTGCTGGTAATGCGCGACCAGCCCGCTCGCGTTGATGATGTGATCGACCTGCTCGTGCAGCGGCAGCGCGCGCGTCTGCTTGTCCAGCTGCTCGATCAGCAGCAGAAAGGCGTGCAGGTGCTGGCCGGTGCGAGCGCCGAGCTCCTGGATGCAAGCGCCTGCGGCTTCCCACAGCGTGCAGGTATTGGCGCGCGCATAGTTGCGAATCGTATCCAGCGTCTTGGCACCGATGCCGCGCGCCGGCAGATTCACGACTCGCTCGAACGATCCATCGTCGGCGCGACTGAACACCAGGCGCAGGTACGCGAGCGCATCTTTGATTTCCGCCCGCTCGAAGAATCGCAGGCCACCATACACGCGGTACGGAATGCGCGCCGTGATCAACGCCTCTTCGAACGTTCGCGACTGTGCGTTCGAGCGATACAGAATCGCGCAGTCTTTGCGCTGCCCGCCTTTGTACGCCCACTCGCGGATGCGATTGATGACGAAGTCCGCTTCATCCCGCTCGTTGAACGCAGCGTACAGCCGCACCGGCTCGCCCTGCTCGCCGGCCGTCCACAGGTTCTTGCCAAGCCGGCCGTTGTTGTTGGCGATGAGCGCGTTGGCCGCGGCCAGGATGTTGCCGGTGGAGCGGTAGTTCTGCTCGAGGCGGAACAGCTGCACGTTGGGAAAATCGCGGCGGAACTGCTGCAGATTCTCGACGCGCGCGCCGCGCCAGCGGTAGATGGACTGATCGTCGTCGCCAACCGCGAACAGCAGACCCTCCGAGCCCGATAGGAGCTTCAGCCACGCGTACTGAATCGTGTTCGTGTCCTGGAACTCGTCGACCAGCACGTGGCGAAAGCGCGAGCGGTAGTGCGCGAGGACGTCGGGCCGGTCGCGCCACAGCTCGAAGGCGCGCAGCTGCAGCTCCGCGAAATCGACCACGCCGCTGCGCTCGCACTGTTCCTGGTACTGCTCGTACAACCGGATGAACTGCCGCCGTGTCGGGTCGCCCTCGTCCTTCAGGTGCTTCGCGCGCAGCCCTTCGTCCTTGCGCGCGTTGATGAACCACATGATCTCTTTCGGGATCCAGCGAGACTCGTCGAGCTCGAGCGACTTGAGGAGCTTGCGGATCGCGCGCAGCTGATCCTCGGAGTCCATGATCTGGAACGCCTGCGGCAGGTTGGCGTCGCGCCAGTGAATACGCAGCAGCCGATGCGCAATTCCGTGAAACGTGCCGACCCACAGTGGCGCGCTCGGCACCGCCAGCATCGTCTCGATGCGGCTGCGCATCTCGCCCGCCGCCTTGTTGGTGAACGTCACGGCGAGAATACCGTGCGGCGACACGTGCTCGACCTGCACGAGCCACGCGACCCGGTGCGTCAGGACGCGCGTCTTGCCGCTGCCGGCGCCCGCCAGGACCAGCGTCGGTGCGAGCGGCGCGGTCACGGCCGCGCGCTGTGCGTCGTTGAGACTGCCGACGATGGGAGTAATGTCCATGAAGACCGGCATTCTACCGCGATTTCGCAGGGTGCTCTTTCCGCGGTATTCTTTTTACCGACGCCGACTTTCTTGAGCGGGGGAATTCCATGCTCGGCCTGCGCCAGATCTCGACGCTGCTCTGCTCGACATTGCTGGCGGCAGCTTGCTCGCGTGAGCCGGAGCAGGCCGCGGCGCCGCCCGCTGCAGCCGCGCCGCCGAGCGCTGCGACAGCCGCTGTGCCGCAAGCTGCGCCGGAGCAACCCGAGCCGCCGGCCGACTCCAGCCTTTCGATCAAGCGCGGCATCCTCATGCTGGCGCAGGACCGCATCACGTTCCGTCCGTGCAACGAGAAGACCGAGCTGTGGCTGCTGGATCAGAGCGACGCCACGCTGCGCGAAACGTTCGCGGACGAGATGCAGAAAGGCCCCGCGATGCTGTACGTCGAGGCGTATGGCGAGCGCGCCCCGGTCGCGGAGGACATCGCCGAGGCGCGTGCGTATGCCGGAACGTTCGTACTGGAGGAGGTGCTGTACGCCGGCGCGCAGAGCCAGGTGCGCGGCTGCGCCGAGCCCGCTGCGAACTACGTCGTCATGGCGCGCGGCACCGAGCCGTTCTGGGCCGTCGAGGTCGGCGAGGCCGGCATCGTGTGGCGGCAACCGGGCGAGCCGAAGGAGATCGCACTGGGAGCGCCGCAGACGCAGGACGCGGAAGGCGCAGTGCGTTATCACGCCAGCGGCAACGGGCACGATCTCGAGCTGCTCGTCGATGCACAGATCTGCCGCGACGCGATGTCGGGCGAGTTCTTTGCCTACTCCGCGCGCGCGGTGCTCGACACCAAGGAATTCAGCGGTTGCGCGCGCGTTGGAAAATAGTCTCGCGCGTGAAAGCGCGCGGCCGCATGCGCAGATAAACCGAGCGAAACGTCAAGCCCACCACCAGCGCGAGCAGCGGATCGGTGATCGATGCGCTCTGGTCCGGCAGCCAGGCTTGCAGCACCTCGATCGTGAGCACAGTCACCGTCAGCGCGATCACCGCGAAGCCGATCGACGCACCCCACTCCTTGATGACCCACAGCAGCGCGCCGTACAGGAACAGCTTGCCGAACAGCTCGGTCCAGTCGATGAGCTGGATCGACGCGGGCAGGCCGATCTCGAACCAGCCGAGGAACGGCCATAGCTCGAAGTGGCCCATCGGCGGAGTGAAGTCGAACGGTGCAAGTCCGGCGATGATCAGCACCGCAGTCACCGCGAGCACCAGGACCGAACGCCGCGGCCGCGGCCGCAGCCGATGCATGACCAGCAGCATCGGCAGCAACAGCAGCAATGCCAGGAGCTCGCCGGGCAGGAAGGTCTGATTAGCGACCAGCAGCCGGCCGACCAGCACGGTCGCGATCACGAGCAGCAGCGCTTCCAGACGCCGCGGTCTGCTGACGACTGCAGCGACGGCTTGATTCACCACCAGCCAGAACGTCAGGAAGCTGAACACGGTCACCGGATCGAACTGCGGACTGAACAGCGGCCGCAGCGCCAGTTTCAGTTTCACGAGATCGAATTGCGGCACGAACGGCGCGAAGCGCCACGCGAGCCAGAGCCCCAGCAGCAGCACGGCGCCCGGATCGCGCAGCGGACGTTCGGCGCGGCCGGGCAGATGCATCAGCCGGGTGAGTCCGCCCCAGGCGAGACCTGCAGTCGCACCGAGCAGCGTGCCGAACGCATTGAGGGTCAGGTCGCCGAAGCTCGGCACACGCGTCGAGACGTACACCTGCGCGATTTCGATCGACAGGGACAGGAGCGAGCCGAGCACCGTCGTGACCACCATGGACGGAACCCGGCCCCAGCGCAGCTCCAGCCACAGAAACAGGCAGAAGCCGAGCGGCAGATACAGCAATACGTTGGAAATCCGGTCGCCGCGGCCCGCGCGCGCCCACGACAGCTGCCGGAACGCTTCGAGCACGCCGCCGTCGATGGCGTCAGGCTTGAAGTTGAACGGGTACAGCGAGCCGTAGACGATCAGCGCGAGCACGACGAGCAGCAGCCAGAGGATGACCGAGCGACTGTGCATGGCCGCCACAGTGCATCACCCGATGCGGATCGTGAAGTAGTGATCGATGAGCAGCGCTGCGAACAGCAACGCGAGGTACGTGATCGAGAAGCTGAATGTGCGCATCGGCAGGCGCACGTCCGAGCGCACTTTCAACTGCAGCACGCGGAACAGAAAGAAGCCACCGAGAATCGCCGCGGCCGCCAGGTAGATCAGGCCGCTCATACCCGTCAGATACGGCAGCAGCGTCACCAGAAACAGCAGGATCGTGTACAGCAGGATGTGCAGCTTGGTGAACTCGCTGCTGTACGCGACCGGCATCATCGGCACGCCGGTCTTGGCGTAATCCTCGCGCCTCGCGATCGCGAGCGCCCAGAAATGCGGCGGCGTCCACGTGAAGATGATCAGGAACAGCAGCAGCGAGTATGCATCGACCTGGCCAGTGACCGCGGTCCAGCCGAGCACCGGTGGCGCGGCGCCGGCGGCGCCGCCGATCACGATGTTCTGCGGTGTCGCATGCTTCAGCCACGCCGTGTACACCACCGCATAGCCGAGGAGCGAGGAGATTGTGAGGACCGCCGTCAGCGGATTCACCCAGCCCCACAACAGCAGGATCGACAGCACGCCGAGGATCGCTGCGTAAATCAGCGCCTGGCGTTGCGTGAGATGGCCTTGCGGCAGCGGCCGGTTGCGCGTGCGCGCCATCTGCGCGTCGATGCGACGGTCGAGAACGTGATTGACGGCCGCGGCGGCGGAGGCGGCAAACGCGATGCCCAGCGTACCGAAGACCAGTGCGTTCGGCGGTGGGAAGCCCGGCGCCGCGAGAAACATGCCGGCGATCGCAGTGAACATGATCAGCATGACTACGCGTGGCTTGCCCAGCTCGTAGTAGTCGCGCCAGGTGGCGTGAGGATGCTGAATGGAGGGTGTTTCCACGGGTGGATTCTACAAGAGTCGGGCTGCAGCCCGACCTGCGAGGTCGGTGTAGGTCGGGCTTCAGCCCGACTCTACCTTCTCAGTTGCCGGTTCAGGGCGACGACGGCCAGCAGCAGCAGCGCTGCGACGGCGTTGTGTGCAGTGGCGAGCGCCAGCGGCAGGGCACGGATCACCATCATCGGCCCCAGAATCAGCTGACACACGAGGACGACGCCGAGCAGGATCCCGGCAACCTGCACCGCGCGCGTCGGACCGCGGCGGATCGCCATGAAGCTCACGAACCCGAGCACGAGGGCGGTGACCAGAGCGCCCAGGCGATGCACGAAATGGATTGCAACCCGGGCGGGGTGATCGAGCACGCCGCCTTCATAGTCGATCCCTAGACCTCGCCACAGCACGAACGCATCCTTGGCATCCATCTGCGGCCAGTAGGAGTTCTGACACGTCGGGAAGTCGGGACAGGCGAGCGCTGCGTAGTTGCTGCTGGTCCAGCCGCCCAACGCGATCTGCAGCCCGAGCACGATGAGTCCGACCGCGGCGAGAGTCTTGAGCTGCTTCGGCGCGGCTGGATGGCTCCACTCTCCTTGCGGCGCGAGCGCGAGCCACCCGAGCAGCGCCAGCGTCGTCAGACCTCCGAGCAGATGCAGCACCACGATCAACGGCTTCAGCAGCAGCGTCACTGTCCACATGCCGAGCAGCGCCTGCAGGATCACCAATCCGACCAGCGCGACCGGCAATCCCACCGGCTGTTGCGGCTCGCGGCGATTGGCGATGGCGATCGCCGCCAGCGCCAGGATCACCAGCACGAGGCCGCCGGCGAAATATCGGTGCACCATCTCTTTGATGGCCTTGTGATACGTGAACGGCCGCTGCGGGAAGGCTTCGTTGATCGCATCGACGTTCTGCGCAGCGTCGTCGGCGGTCAGGTGGCCGTAGCACCCCGGCCAGTCAGGACAACCCAGGCCGGCGTTGCTCAGACGTACCCACGCACCGAGGACAACGACGCAGAACGCGAGCACGACGCCTGCGAGCGCGAGGCGTCGGAAGAGACGGTAGCGGGGGGTCACGGGTCGTTGTGAGCCTGAACAGTACTGGTTGCGTGCTGCGAGGCTAGCATGCGCACCGCGGGAAGTGCGGTGCTCACCATGATGAAGATCGGCACGATGGCCCAGAAGATCTCAGCGAGCGCGCTCGGCCGCGCGCCCGGCCCGGCATTGCGACGGAACGTCGCGATGGAATGGAGCATGACCGCGAACACCGCCGCGGCCACGAAGGCGCAGAGCCACAGGACCGGCGCCGGCACCATCACGGATTCCCTGGGTGATACTCGGGCACCTTGTGGTGCTCGCCCGGAGTCTGCAGCTGCTGCACGAACGACTGCAGGCGGGTGACGAACGTGTAGTCGCCTTCGATCGCCATCAGTCCCAGCAGCACGAGCAGCGCCAGCGGCGGCACCAGGATCGCCAGCTTGAGCGCGAGCCGCTCCCACGCCATGTGCATGAAGATCGCGACGATGAAGCCGGCCTTCAGCAGCATGAAGATGATGATCAGCGACCAGCGCAGCATGCCCTGCAGCTGGAAGTAGTCGACCAGGTACGAGAACGTGCTGAAGACGAACAGCAGCAGCCAGATCCACAGGTAGATCCTGATCGGGTGCTGCACGCCCTCGCCGTGCCCGCCGGCCGGCGCGTGCGCTGCTGCTTCAGCCGAATGACCGTGAGCCATGCCTTGCTCCTACCACAAATAGAAGAACGCGAAGATGAATACCCAGACGAGGTCGACGAAGTGCCAGTACAGGCCCGCGACCTCGACTGTCTCGTACGTGCCTTTGCGATCGTAGAAGCCGCTCAGCACGCGCTTGGCGACCACGCACAGGTAGATCACGCCGCACGACACGTGCAGGCCGTGGAAGCCGGTGATCATGAAGAACGAGGAGCCGAACTGCGGCGCGCCCATCGGGTTGCCCCACGGCCGCACGCCTTCGCTGACGATCAGCTTGGTCCATTCGAACGCCTGCATGCTTACGAACGACACGCCGAGCAGCGCAGTGGCGAACATCAGCGCGGCGGTCTTGCCGCGGTCGCGGCGGTAGCCGAAGTTCACCGCCATCGCCATCGTGCCGCTGGAGGTGATCAGGATCATGGTCATGAGCGCGATCAGGAACAGCGGGATGTCGCGCCCGAAGACGTGCAGCCCGAACACGATGCTCGGGTTCGGCCAGATCTCCGTCGTGGAGATGCGCACGTTCATGTACGAGACGAGGAAGCACGAGAAGATGAACGTGTCGCTGAGCAGGAATATCCACATCATCGCCTTGCCCCACGGCACGGGGAAGGCTTGCTTGTCGGCGGACCAGTCGGCGCTGACGCCCTTCAGACCCTCCTCGGAATATCCGGGCACTGCGGGCAGCGCGGCTGACGTCGATTCGTGATTCACTGATCGCTCCTCAGGTAGACAACATCACCGCAAACAGTCCCAGCCACACGAGCAGCAGGAAGTGCCAGTAGACGCTGCACAGCTCGATGCTCAGGCGCACGTCGATCACTTCGACGTCCTCGCGGCGAATGCGCGCAAGCGTTCGCCCCCAGACATAGAGGCCGCCGACCAGGTGCAGACCGTGCACGGCAGTCAGCAGATAAAAGAAAGCGACCGCAGGATTGATGGCCGAGAAGAACTCCGACTCGCGCACCTGCGCCCACGCGTACAGCTGGCCGCCGAGAAACGCGAGCGTCAGCAAGCCGCCGAGCATCAGTGAAGTCTTGCTGCGCTCCACGCCGCCGGTACGCACTGCCCTGCGCGCGGCTTGCATCGCCACACTCGCCGCGATCAGCAGCACCGTGTTCAGCCACAGCACCGGCGGCTCGCTCAACTGCACCCAGTCCGTCGCCGGACCCGAGCCGTGATGTCCGCTCAGCCGCATGTAGTACGCGGAGACGAACAGCCCGAAGAGCGAAGTGATGACAGCGAGGAATACCCACAGGCCGACGCGAGCGGCCGGCCAGCGTGGCGCCTCGTCGTCGACTGCCGTCGCGGGCGCGGCTTCCCACGATTTCGTCGACAGCTTCCGGACCAGGATCAGCCAGACGATGATGCCGGTCGCGAGCGCTGCGTACGCGACGGTCAGGCTCAATGGTGCACTCCGTGATCGCGGCCGGCAGGCGCGTTACCCGCGCGCGGATCGCCGGGCGGCACGTTCTGCGGCACGAAGTCTTCCGGCGCGCCCGGCACGTTGTAGTCGTAGGCCCAGCGATACACGACCGGCAGGTCCTTGCCCCAGTTGCCGTGCTTCGGCGGCGTGTCCGGCGTCTGCCATTCGAGCGACGTCGAGCGCCACGGATTCGGCCCGGCCTCGCGGCCGTTCTTCAGCGACCACGCGAGGTTGAACAGGAACACCAGCTGCACGGCCGCGACGAACACCGCCGAGATCGAGATCCACTCGTTCGCGATGTGCACGTTCTGGCTGATGAAGTCGATCGCGTCGCTGTACGCGTAGTAGCGGCGCGGCACGCCCAGGATGCCGAGATAGTGCATCGGCAGGTAGATCGAATAGGTGCCGATGAAAGTGCACCAGAAGTGGAAGCGACCGAGCCGGTCGTCGAGCAACCGGCCCGTGATCTTCGGATACCAGTGATAGATCGCGCCGAATACGACCATGATCGGCGACACGCCCATCACCATGTGGAAGTGCGCCACCACGAAATACGTGCCCGACAGCGGCACATCGACCGTCACGTTGCCGAGGAACAGGCCCGTGAGACCGCCGTTGATGAACGTGAAGATGAAGCCGATCGCGAACAGCATCGGCACCGTGAGATGAATGTCGCCCTTCCACAGCGTCAGGATCCAGTTGTAGACCTTGATCGCCGTCGGCACTGCGATGATCAGCGTCGTGGTCGCGAAAAAGAAGCCGAAGTACGGATTCATGCCGCTGACGTACATGTGGTGCGCCCACACGACGAAGCTCAGGCAACCGATCGCCAGGATCGCCCACACCATCATGCGGTAGCCGAAGATGTTGCGACGGGCGTGGGTCGAGAGCAGGTCGGAGACGATGCCGAACGCCGGCAGCGCCACGATGTACACCTCGGGATGGCCGAAGAACCAGAACAGGTGCTGGAACAGCAGCGGGGAGCCGCCGCTGTGCACCGTCTGCCCGCCCATTTGCGCGACCGCCGGCATGAAGAAGCTGGTGCCGAGCGAGTGGTCGAGCGTCATCATCACGCACGACACGAACAGCGCCGGGAAGGCGAGCAGGCCGAGCACCGTCGCCATGAAGATGCCCCACACCGACAGCGGCATGCGCATCAGCGTCATGCCCTTGCAGCGCGCCTGCAGGATCGTGGTGACGTAATTCAGGCCGCCCATCGTGAAAGCGACCACGAAGATGCCGAGCGAGGCGAGCATGCAGATGATGCCCCAGCCGTGGCCCGGGGTTCCCGGTGCGATCGCCTGCGGCGGATACAGCGTCCAGCCGGCGCCCGTCGGGCCACCCGGCACGAACAGTCCGGCAACCAGCACCAGCACTGCGAGCAGGTAGAACCAGAAGCTCAGCATGTTCATGTACGGGAACACCATGTCCCGCGAGCCGCACATGAGCGGGATGAGGTAGTTGCCGAAGCCGCCGAGGAACAGCGCGGTGAGCAGGTAGATCACCATGATCATGCCGTGCATGGTGATGTACTGGTAATAGTCCTGCGGCGCGATCAGCGAGAACGTGTCGGGGAAGCCGAGCTGCAGGCGCATCAGCACGGACATCACCAGCGCTACCAGGCCGATGCCGATGGCCACCAGCGCGTACTGGATCGCGATCACCTTGTGATCCTGGCTCCAGATGTATTTGCGGATGAACGTCTCGGGATCGTGCAGCGCGTGCTCGTGATCGCGGTCGGCGATTGCGACGAATGCCATCGATGAATCCTCAGAGCGTGTGAACGTAATCGAGCAGGTCGTTGATCGACTGCTCGTCCTTCAGGGCGCGCGCCATGGAGCGCATCTGCGCGCCGTGGAAGTCCTGGCGATGAGTGCCGCGGATGCCCTGCCGGAAATTCTCCAGCTGTCGTGCCATGTACCAGTCGCTCATGCCGGCGAGCCGCGGCGCGTTCGTCGCCCAGATCCCCTGGGCCTTGTCGCCGTGGCACGCAGAGCAGGTCGCGTACAGTTTCGCGCCGCGCTCGGGATTGCCGCCGACGCTGGCGTCGGGCCGCGTATCGGGGAGCGAAGCGATGTAAGCGACGACGTTGTTGACGGCTGCGTCGTCCGCGAGGATCTGCGCCATCGGCGCCATCTGCTGGCCGTACTTGTCGTTCGGGTTCGCACCGCGCACACCGTGCTTGAAGCTCTGCAGCTGCCGCGCGATGTACCAGCCCGACTGGCCGGCGAGCTTCGGCGCGCCGAGCTCCTTGTTTCCCTGGCCTTCGGCGCCGTGGCACGCGGTGCAGGTCGCGAACATCGCCTTGCCCGCGTCGGCATCGCCTTTTGCCACTGCGGCCGTCTGCGCGAATGTCGGCTGCTTGCCGAGCCAGTCCTCGAACTTCGCCTGTTCTTCGACGACTACGCGGCCGCGCATTGCGAAGTGCGCCACGCCGCACAGCTGCTCGCACAGCGCGTCGAATTCACCGGTGCGGGTCGGCGTCAGCCAGAAGTGCGTGACCATGCCCGGCACCATGTCCATCTTCACGCGGAACTGCGGCACGGCGAACTGATGGTTCACGTCCTTCGCGCGCAGCAGGAACTTGACGTCCTTGCCCACCGGCAGATGCACCTCCGGCGTGGTGACGATGACGTCGTCCTGGCCCTTCGGGTCGTTGGGATCGACGCCGAGCGGATTGTCGACCGTCACCAGCTTCATGTCGGAAGCGCCGAGCTCACCGTCGCGGCCCGGAAAGCGATAGCTCCAGGCCCATTGCTGACCGACCACTTCGACGATCGAGGCATCAGCCGGCGGCGTGACGAACTTCGCCCACACCGCCAGGCCTGGCGCGAGCATCGCCGCAATGCCGACGGACGTGATGATCGTCAGCCACCACTCGAGCTTCTTGTTCTCCGGCTCGTAAGCGGCCTTCTCGGTCCGGCCCTTGCGATGCAGGTAGCGAACCACCGTCCACGCCATGAACAGGTTGACGATTACGAATACGAGGCCGGTGACCCAGAAGGTGACATTGACCGTCTGGTCCATCGTCTTCCAGTTCGACGCGATCTCGGTGAACCACCAGGGGTCGCCAAAGAGGCCGTACAGCGCGGCGAAGTGGAACGCCAGCGTTGCGATCACCAGCAGGATCAGTGCCCAGGCAAATACCATTCGCCAGCCCTCCCGTCTCGCGGCTCGTCGACTTTGCTTTATCTCGTCACATGTCGTCAGCGGGGCCGCATTTGCGGCCCCGGTGTGGTCTCACGCCTTCTTCAGTGTGCCGGCGGCCCCGGCTCCGTCGCTCAGGCGCGAGACCTTGCTGAACGGATTGATGAAATGGGAATCGACGCCGGCCAGCTCGGCCTCGGGGTGACGCTGCTTCATCATCTTGACGACCGCGTCCTCCTGCTGCTTGCGCACGTAGACGAGGACCAGGTACTTGCCGGCTTCGATGTCGTCGTGGAAGCGCGCCAGCTTCTTGTTTTCCGCGCCGATGCCCGCCAGTCCGCCCTCCCAGGCGCCGAACAGCGTCGCAACCGCTACCAGGATCGCGTACACGTACACCGGCACCGCGTACTCGGGGCCGAACGGATCGAAATATTTGAGGAGCGCGACGCCGATGAGGCCGGCGGCGAGGCCGAGGGCGGCACCGATGAATCCGTCGCGGACCACGTCGAGCGTTTCCAGGTAGTTGCTCGAGTGGATGTGCTGTTTCCTGAGCCCCGATTCGTCCTTACAGATGACGTGTAAGTAGAAATCTTCGACGCCGACCTCGTGCAGGTCGTCCGAGATATGGTGCGTGCTCGCAAGCGTTGGGGCGAGGAAATACAGGCACTTCATGGATCCCCCGAAGCGGAAAACGTTCGACTACAAAGCTCTGAACCTCGTCATTCGACACAATCTTTTCGTGTAAGGCGGGCGGATCCGCACACGATCGAGTTTCGCACAGGGGTTTTGGCTTTGGAAGCCGGGCGGGCCGCGCCTATCCAATATGAGAGAGCTTCAGGAGCTTGCGCAGATCCTGCAGCAGGCCTTCGGCCGGCAGCGGCTCGGGCCGGTGACGCATCATCAGGTTGCCGAGCGGATCGATGACATAAATGAAGCTGTCCCCGGCCTGGGGAAATGCCGCGAGCAGCGTCGCGCCGGCGCCGTTGTCCCCGAGCGCGACCGCGAGGTCGGGATGCTCCGTAGCGAGATAAGCCCGGTCGCAGCAGTTGCCGGTCGCGAGAAAAACGCGCTGGACGCGCGTCATGTCCTTGTTGAGCGCGAGTCGTGTCTGGCGCGTGAGCGTCAGCGCCGCGCGGCAGCGGCCGTCACAGCGTCCGTCGCCGACGTACAGCAACGTCCACTTGCCGTGCCAGGCTTCCGGCGGCAGCGGCGCACCGTCCGCCGTGGGCAGAGTGATGCTCGGCAGCGGCCGCGGCGGCGAGATCAGCTCGCCGTGATTGGTGCGGCCGGCCGGCCGCCAGCCGCCGGTGCCGTAATACAAAAGAAATGCCAAGGCCAGGGGCGCGAAGAACACCGCCACCAGGACCCAGATCTGCGCGCGCGAGCGGCGCCCGGCGGGTGCGTTCATCGCGACTGCTGGTCCAGCATCCGGCCGCGCCGCAAGCCCATCACGACGAACAGCACGACGGCCGCGACCGCGAAGCCAAACCACTGCACTGCGTAGCTGAGGTGCCGCTCCGATCCCATGTCGATGCGCGCCTGCCAGACGCGCTCGTAGCCGTCCGCCTGATCCGTGTCGAGCAGCACGAGTCCGGGCAGCACTTTGCGCTCGAGCGCCTGCTCCACCGTCGTCTGCTCCGGGTAATTCATCACGCGGGGCCAGCTGTTGCCCGAGGTGCCCGATCCGGCGAGCCTGACTCCCGGCCGGGGCAGTACGCTCAGTTGCCCGGAGATCGTCCGCGCCGCTTCGCCCACTGTCACCTCAGGGATGTCGCTGCGTGTCGCGCCAGGCCGGTGCCAGCCTCGGTCGACGAGCAGCCAGCCGCCCTGCTCGAGCTCGAACGGCGTCACGACGCGGTAGCCGGGCTGACCCATCGCCGAAGGCATGCTGTCGAGCAGGATCTGATGCGCACTGTCGTAGTGACCGCGCGCGCTGACGCGCTGATATTGCGTGAGTCCTGCGGCGTTCGCGGCAGTCAGCTCGACGACGGAGCGCTGGCCTGCCGCGTACTGCGCCTGCAGCGCATCTTTCTCAGCGGCCCGGTGCAGCTGCCAGATTGCGAGCCGCACGAACAGTGCGACTGCGGCAATCGTGATCGCGACCGCGAACCAGGTCGGAGCGAAGTTGCGATCGGCGATGCGCATGGAGCTGCGAGCGGTGCGCTACCTGGCGTGCGGCTGGATCCAACCCAGCCACCAGGCGACCATCAGCAGCGCGAACAGCAGCACCGAGAGCACGACGCGGACCGTCAGCGCCCGAGCCATCTTCTGCGATTCGCCCTTGTCGCGCACCAGGTGGACCAGCGCCGAGCCGAGGCTCAGCACGATCGCCAGCAGGCAGGCGACGATCAGCAGGCGCGCCACGGCCCTCTACAGCCAGTAGACGAAGATGAACAACCCCAGCCACACGACGTCGACGAAGTGCCAGTACCACGCCACGCCTTCGAACGCGAAATGATGCGTCGGCGTGAAATGCCCCTTCAGGCAGCGGAACCACACCACCAGCAGCATCAGCGCGCCGATGGTGACGTGGAAGCCGTGGAACGCGGTCAGCGGGAAGAACGTCGAGCCGTAGATGCCCGTGCTGAGCTTCAGGTTGTGGGTCGTGTAAGCCTCGATGTACTCGTGGGCCTGCAGGTACACGAACAGAAAGCCGAGCAGGAAAGTCGCCGCCAGGAAGATGTTCAGCACCTGGCGCTTGCCGGCCTTGAGCGCGTGATGCGCAATCGTGATCGTCATGCCGGAAGTCAGCAGGATGGCAGTGTTGATGGCCGGCAGACCGAAAGCCGGAATCACCCGGAACTCGCCGCCGATGTGCCCCGGGCCGTTGCTCGGCCAGGTCGCCTCGAACGTGTCGCCGCGAATCACTTTGGTCAGCAGCTTCGTGCCTTCGCCGCCGAGCCACGGCACCGAGAACTGGCGCGCGTACAGCAGCGCGCCGAAGAAGCCGGCGAAGAACATCACCTCGGAGAAGATGAACCACATCATGCCCATGCGGAAGGAGCGATCGACGGCCGCGTTGTACAGCCGGCCCTCGCTCTCGCGGATCACCACGCCGAACCAGCCGACGAACATGAAGACCAGCAGCGCGATGCCGAGCGTCAGGATCCACGGGCCGGCATGGACGTGGTTGAGCCACATCGCGCCGCCGCCTACGGTCGTGAACAGCGACACCGAGCCGATGATCGGCCACGGGCTGCCGTGCGGGACGTAGTACTTCTCGGATGCGGTGCTGGTAGGTGCGTTCGCCATGATGTTCAACCGGAGGTGTTCTTCGAATCGTACATTGCGTAACCGAGCGTCAGGCGGTCGATCGACGCCGGCAGTTTCGGGTCGACGATGAACCGTACCGACAGCTCGCGCGCCTGCCCGCCCGCGAACTGCTGCGGACGGAAGCAGAAGCATTCGGTCTTGCGGAAATACTGGGTCGCCTGCAGCGGCGCGATGCTCGGCACCGCCTGCGCGGTGATGGGCTGCTCGCGCAGGTTGCGCGCGTAGAACTTCGCTTCGTAGAGCTTGCCCGGATGCACTTCGAGGTGCGCGACCTCGGGACGAAACTCCCAGGTGCCGAACGTGGGCGTGCTCGAGACGAACTCGACAGTGACGGTGCGCTTCTCGTCCGGCGCTTCGACGACCGTCGCTGCCTTCTCCAGCTTGCTGCGATCGCCGTAGCCGGTCACGTCGCAGAGCACGTTGTAGAGCGGCACGAGCGCGAAGCCGAACGCCAGAAAGCCGGCCGCGAACAACCACAGCTGCAACGTCAGCTTGCGATTGGCCTTCTGCGTTTCGTTACTCACGCGTCAATGCTCCCGGCTCAATGCGTGCCGTGCCACACGGCGAGCGCGATGAACCCGAGGTAGAACCCTGCAGCGAGCAGCGCGAGCCACAGGGCTGTGCGCCGGATGCCCCGCTTGCGGTCCTGTCCGGATACTTGGACGGCCACGGGCTACTTCACCTCAGGCGCGGTCTCGAAGCTGTGATACGGCGCCGGCGAGCTCACAGTCCACTCCAGGCCGTGCGGCCGCGCGTCGTCCCACACCTTGTCGCTCGCCTTCGCGCCGGCGCGGATCGAGCTGAAGATCAGGTACGCGAACAGCAGCTGCGACAGGCCAAAGCCGAAGCCGCCGATCGAGGAAATCATGTTCCAGTCGGCGAACTGCGTGTTGTAGTCGGGAATGCGGCGCGGCATGCCGGCGAGGCCGAGGAAGTGCTGCGGGAAGAACAGCACGTTGACGAAGATCGTCGACAGCCAGAAGTGCGCCTTCGCCAGCTTCATGTTGTACATGTGGCCGGTCCACTTCGGCAGCCAGTAGTACACGGCGGCCATGATGCCGAACACCGCGCCCGGCACCAGTACGTAATGGAAGTGAGCCACCACGAAGTAAGTGTCGTGGTACTGGAAGTCCGCCGGCACGATCGCGAGCATCAGCCCGGAGAACCCGCCGATCGTGAACAGGAACAGGAACGACAGCGCGAACAGCATCGGCGGCTCGAACGACAGCGAGCCCTTGAACATGGTCGCGGTCCAGTTGAACACCTTCACACCGGTCGGCACCGCGATCAGCATCGTCGCCAGCATGAAGAACAGCTGGCCGGCGAGCGGCATGCCGACGGTGAACATGTGGTGCGCCCAGACGATGAACGACAGGAACGCGATCGAGGCGATGGCGTACACCATCGAGTCGTAGCCGAACAGCGGCTTGCGCGAGAACGTCGGGATGATCTCCGAGACGATGCCGAAGGCCGGCAGGATCATGATG